>Ga0170475_125719437_pt1 | contig 32725 bp, 36 predicted proteins | sample Soicark_Litter_5_FD_111474 | JGI IMG/M metagenome (GOLD analysis project Ga0170475, IMG submission 111474) | Avena fatua rhizosphere microbial communities from Hopland, California, USA. Combined Assembly of 48 SPs
CACGCCTTTGTATGGTCGTCGTATAGTGCGAACTGTAGATCAGGTGGAGCTCCAATCCATCGACGCTATAAATGCGTCCCGAACTCCGTGGTCGGCTAGCAGCCAGAAATTCAAGTTCACGGAAGTCCTGCCCTACGGAGCCGTTGCATTAGACGCGTTCCGGGTGCTGATGGATCACCGGCCTCTGCCAGCAAATTTTACGATAGACGGAAATCCAGTCAATGAGATCTCGGTCTTGAAATACTGCGATGGGAAGCCCCATTTGATCGAGGTGACCTTTGCGTCCCCGCAGTCGTTCACGCACGTCGAGATCCAGTTCAAGACTTCCACTGATGACGCGTTCTTTGAGTTCCCTAAGCTCTCCAAGTCGTCTGACATTTCGCTGCTGGACAACACGGAGCCCTTCCAGATCATTCTGTCGCCATTGGTGCCGTCGGTGCAAGTCGAGGACGTTTTCACTGATTCCACGTACGGCAAGGCCCTGATCGTTCAGTCGGTGAATACGTGGAACACACGAAACCGGCAGACTCTGGGCTGGGAGTGTCAGGTTCGAGTGATCCAGACTCCGGAAATTTACAACTATCTGCCCCGTCGTGGGCGCATACAAACCAAACCGCAGACCAGTAACATGGTTCACGATAACTCTACCGGCTATCGCCGCACCTAAAGGACTTCAATGGACATCCCAACCTTCCGTTACATGCAGGACGCTCAACGCTTCATCAATGAGATGAACAAAGAGGTCGATCAGGCTCGCCAACTGCTGAAGAAGCAACAGCAGATGCTGGGTGCGTCTTTGGCCGCCCTCCGCGTCACTGCCGCGACCATGGTGTTCGATTTGACCCCGTCGTCTGGTAAAGAGCAGCGGTCGCTCATCCAGAAGATGAAGCACAAGATCGATCCGGAACTGACCAACGTGGTGGTTCCTAACATGAAGAAGCTTCAGTCCCAGTACAACATGGCCGAAGACTTCTACGAGAAGCTGCGTGGCCTCGAGCAGGCCGAGACCCAAGTCCAGATGACGTTCCATACTCGCCGTGGTCCCGAATACGAAGCCCTGATGCGCCAGTTCCAGGTCCTGAAAGACAAGGTGCAGACCGCTCTCAAGGAGTGCCTGCAGTTCCTTTCTGACGTGGCAAACAAGCACGTACCGCCGACCTTCCAGAAGTACGTAGATATGGTGGCCTCTCTGGTCAACGAGCACGTGATCTTCCGTGACTCGCAAATCTTCCTGTACGTCTCCGTGGACCCTGAAGGCAACCTTGTCTTCACCTCGTACCTGATGCTGCTGGACGTGGCAAACGACGAAGGCCAGGTCGCTCCGCACCTGTACATCTCGATCCAGTGGGTGATCTCGAAAGAGTCGACGGTCACGGTCGACCTGAATCACGAGTACGAGGTCCCGAACAAGCTGCTGGGCCAGGGCGAAGTCGTAGGCTCCGTCGGAGAGGCTGTGCGCGCCATCGCAACTCTGCTCGATCTGGAAAACTACTCGTCGGCCCTGGGCGTCGTGCCGCTGGCTATCCAGATGAACGTCGATCCGACGACTATTCATCCGAATATGTTCGAATACCGTGACGTCATCTCGAAGATCGCAGTGGACGAACACACGATTTCCTTCAAGCTGCGCCAAGAGCTGAACAAGCCGGAAGCCATCACGGAGATTGCCGCTCAGATCTACAAAGAGCTGAAGGCTCTCATGAAGACGCGCAACGTGCGCCTGACCATGAAGATCGAGAAGGAAGGTCGCGCTACTGTGCTGAAGTTCAACATTGTGCGGATTGCCGAAGGCGGTGAGATCTCGGAATACGACCTGGAGTTCTTGCGTGACAAGTTCGGTCTGAACCAGACCCAGCTCCGCAAGATCAGCAACATCATCAATCGCTAAAATGAAGATCGAAGCCGCAAGACGACTGGCTGCAAGTTCTCCTGTATTCTACAGAGGCCTACAGGAGACGTGGAGTTCAGACCACGCCAAGAACAAGCATCTGACCTTCGTAACGGAGAACAGAGACTACGCTCTTCAGTACGCAAAGGACGAAGACCATGTACTAGCGTTTCACGTCGACATCAAGCGCCCCTTCGATTTTGGCTTCAGAACATTGACCACTTCAGTGCAGCTGTCTGAGGTTGTCAGCCGCATACGGAAGGGGGTCCTCGATCAATTCAAGCGTGGTTGCATCTCGGAAGACCTAGGAAAGGAGCTTATTAACAAACTCCGGGTGTTAGATCAGTCCGGCCACAAGGAGGTTTGGGAATGGTACATGAAGGTTCCTGAACTGAGTCAGGTGCTACAGGAAGCGGGTTACGATTCGATTCGTGGTAACGAAGGCATACAAGACGACATCGTAACCTACGGTGTTTTTGATCCGCGTAAACTTAAGCCGGTGCATCCATGAAAACTACGTCTACTCCAAGGACCTTCCAATGAAGATCAAAATCAATGCAGCTGCCCGACTGCAAGCTGCGGCTCCGCTGTCGAAGGTCACTCAGTATTTCGGCCAGCACGGTGTCAAGGTCTCCAAACTGCCGCCCCATGCCAAGTTCGATTTCGGCCCCGAAAAGTTCACCTCAGTTGTGGCTCTCAAATCACCGTATGCAAGCGCGAAGGCGGACCTGACGAAAGCCCTTGGTGAACCAACGCTGGTCAGCATCACTACTGGTGGACTGACAGGACTGCGAATCGTGCGGGGCTATCAGTGGGGAGTGAACGGAGGGACTGTGATGATCTTCGCTTCTGAAGCACTGCTTACTTCTGGCAAGACGCGGCCTAACATAGCCGTGCTGCTGGATGAGTCGTGGAAGAAACCTAACCAATAACGGCGAAAATGAAAACCTATGTCTACTCCAAGGACCCCAATACCGATGTTGAGGTCCTAGCAGATGTGACGGAACTTTTAAAGTTCGGGGAAACCCTTCTGTCCATTCAACCCTCGCCGGTGTCTCCTACGAGTGCGACTCCACTACTCGTAGGGCTGACTACCGCGCCTGACGATCCACAGGCGCAGCTGCTTCTGCAGGGCGGTGACCTAAATGTGGCTTACGGGTTCCAGCTGCTGATCACTACCGATGCGCGCGTGCTCACCGCGCTGATTGCCGTGACTCTGGTGGACCCGCAGTTCGTCCCCTACACGACGCAAGACCCGAATGCGTACACTGACTTGGTGGATACGATCCAGGCCGGACAATCGGCAATCGGCACCGCCGTGTTTGCGTTCCCTGCCGGGGTAGACCCTACAGGTGGCTACGTAACGTGGGAGTTCATGGACTACCAAGGCACCGTGTACTCCTCGGGTAATGCTTTCGACTACCAGATACAGTCGTCGGGCCTGTCCAATACCGTCTTGGCCCGAGCAGTCATCAACTGTCCGTCGTCGGTACCGCCGTCCTCCATCAACTCCAAGTACCAGCTGCGTTACACGCTGTCACTGAACACCTTGGACCCCACCCAGCAACGTGAATATTTCTCGACCGAGAACGTAAGCGTCGTTGGTCTGACGACGACCCCGATCGGTACTCAAGATCAGGTCGAGTTCAGGGGCAAGCCTGCGAAGCTTTCAATCGTTCTCGATCGCCTGTATGACACGGTAGTCCTCGAGATCTACAAGGACAACACGCTGCTGGGGTCGGCACCCGTCACTCAATACGAGAGAGTGGGTAGCGGCTTCTACTACGCGGCAACTGTGCAAACCAGCCAAATGCCAGAATCATTGGAGGCCTACAATGTGGTTTGGAACTATAGTAATGCTGTTGATCTTGATACTGTTTTCACCGAGACTGCCCGCCTCTGGATCAGCAACCCCTCAATCGAAAACGCGGTCAACGACGTAAAGTCGAAGATCACGAAGGCCCGGACCACGTTGTACGGAACGTCCGATCTGATCTTCCCCTCGGAGGTCGTCATGGTCTGGTTAAGGCGCGGCATGGACCTGTTCAACGGCTATGCGGGCGTCTTCACGTCGCTGACTATGACCAACGCAAAGGGGCCGGTGCGCGAATACTGGCTGATGTGCGCCGAGGTCGCGGCCCTCCAATCGCAGGAACTGGCTGAGGCCGAGAAGGCATTCGACTTCCAAGGCGCAGCTATCAGCCTGAACGTGGACCGCTCTGCTGCCTATGGTGGGCTGGCGGACAAGATCCAGGGCCGTCTGGACAGTGAGCTGAAGCCACTGAAGCAGAACTTGATCATCAAGGGTGCAACCTCAGGCGACGGTTCGGCGGACCCTTCGAAGCTGCAGCGCGGCGCTCTTGGTTGCGTCGGCATTACCATCACGCCTGCAAGTCCATGGGGACCCTATCGGTCCGGTCTACCATATCCTACTGTCGGCATCATATCCTGAACTTTAGATCTTCAAAAGAGCCAGTCTTGCTTTTTTGCGGGACTGGCTCTTTTCATTTGTGCTTCAATTTCAGAGTATCACTAGCGGAGCACTTATGGATTGTCCAAATGCGGCTGTCCTGTAGCGGCCCTATACAAACACGGAGATCGAAACATGATCCAACACTACAACCAACAGCTGTCGAAGACCGCAGCAACTGAAGCTGAGCCCACAAAGGTGGAGGCATCTACTCAATCCGAAAGAGGTAGGCTGGAACCAGGAGTTAATTTGCTCATAAGGAAGCAGTGATGAAGATTGAAGCATCTCAACGGCTGAAGGCCGTAAATGTCGATTACTACCAGCGCTTGCAACAGCTCTCGGAAATGATCGATGAGCCCTCGTGGGCCGTCCTCACTGCCTCGGTTCTGACTCCGAAGGTACTCACTGCCTCGCAGAAGGTCGAAGCCCTTGACCTGTGGAAGAAGGTCAAGGACCTCGGTATGGTCAAGAAGCTGACTCAGTTCATTGAGCACTTCCGGAAACTGACTGAGCGTATAGCAGAGGAGGTCGGCATCGAGCTCCAACAGGTCATCGAAGCCTTCCAGACCAAGCCCATGTTGGCGTTCTTCAAGGCCATCAAGTTTTCAATCTCTGCTCTGCTGAAGCCCCTGAAAGCTTTCTCAGAGCTCTACAGAGCCGGCATCCTGAAGGTCTTCGAGACCATCCACAAGACGGGTGCTATACAGAAGCTGCACAGTGGGGCCATGAAGGTCGATGAGTTCCTCGACCAATATCCACTCCTGCGCCGCTTAGCCGGCCCCGCGGTGGCGGGTCTCCTGCTTTGGATGTGGTGCGCCGCAGACTTCACCTACAGTCCATCGCTGGACATGGACCTGACTTCGATCCTGAAGGCCGCCCTAGCCGGACAGTGGAGTGCATCAGAACTGTTCACTTCTCCCGAAGGCTTAACCGCCATCGGTCTGCTGGTGGCGGGCTTGGCAGTGCCTTGGCCCTCTCCTGTGTGGCTGTCTGCGGACATGCCGTTCAACCTCCTGGTGGCTCTGTGCTACACGGCGTTCAAGCACCTTAAGGGCGAGAACGCGATAGCCAAAAGGCTCAAGAGCCGTATGAAGTTCACCCATCTCTGAGGAAGAAATGAAAATCTACGCAGCACACCGACTGGTTGAAGCCACGAAATTCGAAGGAATAATCGTACCCGAACGGTTTAAGGGCCTACCCGTTGATCTGTACGTAGTGGCTAGTCTGTTCACAGAGCAATCCATCGAGAATCCGAAGTTGTTTTCGCAGGCCATAAAGGCGATCCCTTCAGTGGGCAAGAAATATCATCTTCAGGCAGGCGGCTTGCTGTACAGGGGTCAACCTAAAGATAATGATCCCGATCACACCATCTCCATGCTTCCCGGACTTAAGGCGCGTAGCTGGTCTACCGATAAAGCTCATGCCTCCGCTTTCGGTGACATCCACAAGGCACAGGTTCCCGACTCCAAAGTCGTGTTGAACCTCAACATGCTTAAAGAATTATTGCGCACCAAGTATCCGGAGTTCTATAAAGACCGGCGCATAGAGGACAGTTACGAAGACGAAGTGCTAGTAGTACCTGATGTGGTAGGAGTTCCAGTCAAACAGGAGAAGAAATGAAAATCCACGCCGCACACCGACTGGTTGAAGCCGACAACTGGTCATCTAACGTGAAGACCAAGCACCACACCTCGGAAGGTCTGTTCAAGAACGGATCGGCTGACGAGATCGCCAAGGAGCTGAAGAAGGAGCACAAGGACTTCAGTGGCGCCATGAGTGCCCTCAACTTCTACATCAACCGAGCTGGCGACAACATACCAAACAAGAAGAACGTAGAGGGCGCCAAGGAGAAATTACGCAAGCTCTATGGCAAGAAGGGGCCACCGACAAAGTTGTAGCACTAACGGTTGAGCCTCAGGACCACTCTTAGGTAAAAGACGATCTCCGTCCAACTAAAGGAAATGACGCACTCAATGAATTGATGGCGCTTAACAAACTGCGTGAACTCTACGCTAAGGACTAGGTCAAGTACCTTTCCAGCCGTAGGTCTAGTCGACTACGTATTGTACTACCCATAATAAGGCGCGGTGGTCGCTCCCATCACGGCGGTTAACAAACTTCACAAATTAGTTCGGGAGTGAATTTCATACGGCAATCCAAAATCACACTCTAAAGGTACATCATGAGCCAACCTAGTTTTTACTATCCGATTACGGTAGTGCAGGATGGTGACAGCACAAACGCGGTTGCCCCGCTTCTCGCTGCTCTACCACTCGATGCGTCAACCCTAGTCGCGATTCTCGCCCAGGATGCTGGCGCTCAGCCTCAGGGCCTCTACGTCGATGACGGCGAACAATGGCGGTTCGCCCTCCCTTATATCCAGTTGTGCACGGCCGGCATCTTCGGCCAGAGCCTCACTGTCTACGCAGATCCTGCGTCCACTACTACCGCTCCTGTAGGCTCCACCGTTTACAAGAACGGTATCGTGCAGAGCGGTCTGACCGTCACTGCGGGCACCGCTATCTACGTGGCACTGACTCCTATGGCAGGCGGAGGCGGCGACTACATTCTGCCGCCTGCCACGGGCACTACGCTGGGTGGCGTGATCGTCCAAGGCTCTTCCAACATCGTGGTCGATGGCTCCGGTAAAATCGACCTCAGGGCGTCGCTGGTAACCGCTATCAACGCCAAGATCTCCAGCGTGGTCACCTCAGGTGTCGGTACGTCCCTGATCAATTCGGTGGCCTCCGGCACGGCAACGCTGAAGTCATTGAGGGCAACCAACGCAGCGATCCTCAACGATAGCGGTTCGGGTACGCTTACCATCGACGTTCCGATTGCTACGTCGTCAGTCCTAGGCGCCGTCAAGGCAGGTTCGGGACTGGTAGTCGCAGGTGACGGTACGCTGTCCGTTGTCGCCAATACCACCACGACACTGACCGGCGACGTGACGGGCTCCGGCGTCGGCACGGTCTCCACTACGCTGGCTAACTCAGGGGTCACGGCAGGCACCTATACGAAGGTTACGGTCGACGCTAAAGGCCGTGTGACTGCCGGCACGCAAATGGCGGGCTCCGATGTTACCACCGCACTGGGCTACACGCCCTACAACGGCACCACCAACCCCAACGGCTTCCTGACTACGAATCAAAGCATCACGGTTTCGGGTGATGCTACGGGTACGGGTTCCACCGCTATCACGTTGACCCTCGCGAACTCGGGCGTTGTCGCAGGTACCTACCAAAGCATTACAGTCGATGCCAAAGGTCGGGTGACTGCCGGTACGAATCCGACTACGCTGGCGGGCTTCGGTATCACGGACGGCCTGGCTAACACCGGTGGTTCGGTGACTGGTAACTTGACCTTCAGTGGGGGCGCCACCGTTACCGGCCTGCCGACGCCTGCTGTCAACGGCGATGCCGCGAACAAGGCTTACGTGGATAGCGCAGTGTCTGCTGTTGCTCAAGGCGCCAGCTGGAAGACCAACGCGGTCGCTGCATCTACCGGCAACCTGACGCTGAGTGGCACGCAGACCATCGATGGTTACGCTGCTCAGGTGGGTGATCGCATTCTCGTGAAGAACCAGACCACCCAAACCCAGAACGGTGTGTACACCGTGGCTTCTGGTGCGTGGACGCGTGCTACGGATGCCGACATCGGATCAGAAGTCAAAGGCATGGCCATCCTGGTGCTGGATGGTACGACCAACGCACTGACGCAGTGGGTGAACACCAATGCTACGGTACCGACGCTGGGTACCGACAACATCACATACACGCAACTGCAGGCGTCGGGTAATACCTACACTGCGGGCACCGGTCTGACGTTGACGGGCAACCAGTTCTCGATCACGAACAGCGGGGTCACTACTGGTACGTACACGAAGGTCACGGTCAACGCCCAGGGTCAGGTGACGACCGGTACTTCGCTGAATGCTTCCGACGTGAACACCGCGCTGGGTTATACAGCGTACAACGGCACCACCAACCCCAATGGCTTCTTGACCGGCAACCAGGCGGTTACCCTGTCAGGCGACGCTACGGGTACGGGTTCCACTGCTATCACGGTGACGCTGGCCAACTCGGGTGCCACTGCCGGTACGTACACGAAGGTCACGGTTGATGCGAAGGGCCGGGTCACGGTGGGTGCAAACCTCGCTTCGTCTGACGTTACCACAGCACTTGGCTACACGCCGCTGAACAAGGCGGGCGACACGCTGAACGGCGCTTTGAACTGGGCAAGTACGGTGTCCATTACGGCTGCTGCAACCACCGACCTGGGCGGCGCTGCGTCGAACTCGGCAACTGTGACGGGTAACACCACGATCACTGCACTGGGTACAGCAACGGCCGGCTCTCAACGCTGGGCGACATTCACGGGTACTCCGACGCTCACCCACAACGCAACGTCGCTGATTCTTCCGGCGCGCTAACATTACGGTTGCCGCAGGTGATTCGGCCGTCTTCATGAGCCTGGGTGGCGGTAACTGGCGGTGCGTTGGCTACATTCGTGCAGACGGTACGGCGTTGGTTGCAGGATCGAGTTCGGATCCGACCAAACTGCCTCTGGCAGGTGGCACACTGAGCGGTGCGTTGAACCTCGCTCCGGTTGTCTCGCTGGCCTCGGCCTCGACGGTCAATATCGGCGCTGCGGCAGCTAACGACATCACGATCACCGGTACTACGACGATCACGGCCTTCGACACCATCGCAGGTGGCGCACACCGCTCGCTGATGTTTGCGGGTGCGCTGACGCTGACTCACAACGCAACGTCGTTGATACTGCCCGGTGGTGCCAACATCACTACCGCAGCAGGTGATGTTGCTCAGTTCGTGAGCCTCGGTAGTGGTAACTGGCGGTGCACTGGATACATGAAGGCCAGCGGTCAATCAGTGGCAACCTCGCTGTCGGGCATTACGTTGGTGAATCCGACGATCACCAACTTCACGGAGAGCGGGCAAAACCCGGCGGCGGGCTCGTCGTTCACTGTCGACCTGACTCAGGGTACGGACTTCGAGTTCACGACCAACGCCAACACGACGATCACGCTGCCTACGCCAGTTGCGGGTAAGAGCTACACCGTCTGCGTGATCTACGGTGGTGCTCACACCGTTTCGTTCGCAGGCGGCGGTACGATCAAGTACAACGGAGGCACTCCGCCGACAGCTACCTCGGTCAACGGTCAGCGTGATTACTACCTGTGCAAGTGCGACCGCACCGGTACGTACACGTCGATCTTCGATGGTGGTCGTAACTTCTAAGTAACGTGAGGCCGGTTCGTCCGGCCTCTTTCTTTTGGAGCCCTTATGTTTACAGCTTTTGGCCGACTGCTACCTGCGGGTCGCAACAATGCGGCTGCTCACGATCCTTATTTCAACAGTGTTCCGCTCCTAGCCCACGCTGACGACTTCACTGACGTTGCGGGTAACGTCCTTACGTCAAACAGCGTTACGTTAGACAGCACTACTTTCAAGTTCGGCACGAAATCGTGGAACTTCCCGGGTGTATCCCAGTACGTGTCGATACCTGCGAACAGCGGATTCAGTTTCGGTACAGGGGACTTTACCATCGAGCTGTGGGTGTACGCACCGTCATGGACGAACAACACCAATGGTAAGATGGTGATGGACTCGCGCCCCGATAGTACCAACGGTGCCTATTGGAACCTCGGGTTGACCAGCATTGGTCGTATGCAGTTCGCTACCCTTACCTCTGGGGGTACTATCGTTGCCGCTCCTTCCCTCATCCCAACTGCCCAGTGGGTCCACGTAGCCGTGACCCGGGCTAGTGGCCGTATCGACCTTTGGATCAATGGTACATCCGTTGCCAACGCTACCGGCAATTCGGACAACATTAGTTCTTCTGGATTGAAGATCGGTCGGAACGCCTTCGCGCCAGCAGACTCATTCTGGAACGGTAATATAGACGACATCCGTATCACCAAGGGCGTTGCGCGATATACTGCTAACTTCACGCCACCGAGTGCGGCATACCCTAACGGATCCGATTCGTACTTCTCGCAAGTCGTAGCACTCTTGCACATGAACGGCACCAACGGGGGCACGACTTTCACTGACGTGAAGGGGCACACCTTCACGGCAAGCAGCGCCACGACTTCGACAACCCAATCGAAGTACAACGGCTCAAGTGGTTCGTTCAGCAGTGCCAGCGTGGCAAGCGCTGCGTCCCCTAATTTCGCCAGCTTTGGCTCAGGTGACTTCACACTTGAAGCATGGGTGTACCCAACAGCGTTCGCCAACTTCGAGACCCTGATGTTCGTCTCCGCCGGGGTGTCGAATAGCTGGACCACAAATCACCAGATGGAGTTGGTGCTGAACTCCAGTGGACAGGTTCTATTCGGCTTCTCTAACGGTACCTCGTCCGAGCAGACGTTCACCGCGACAGGAGGTTCGCTCACGCTCAATACGTGGCAGCACGTGGCAGCAGTCAAGCAAGGCACCACTGTAACGATCTACCTGAACGGTGTGAGCGTCGGGTCTGCCACCGTTTCTATGGCAAACGTCAGCTCAGACTGCAAGGTCACGTTCGGCAGGACCGACGCTGTCGTCACGACTCCGACTAACTACTACAGCGGCTACCTAGCAGATGCACGGCTCACTAAGGGCGTGGCTCGATACACTGCCAACTTCACCGTACAGTATCCACCGTTCCCTAACAGCTAACTCATTTGGTGGGTCTTCTTAGACCCACCACTTTAGGTGCCTACATGACAACATCGAAATTCACTCGTCGCCTAAAGGCTGAACTCAACCAAACAGAGCATCTGAACATCTACAACGTGCCGTGTCCCGAGTGCGGTGCTTCAGTCGTAGACACGGCACGTGTAGCAGACGATCAAGTGGCGCTAAGCCACTGCACCGAAGGACACGAGTTCACTAGAGCTCAAGCCTTTGCTGCATACAACGAGGCGGTGCGTGCACAAGTTCGCGTCAACGCTGCACGTCGTCTCAAGGCTTCCCTGCAAGACAAGATCGAGACCGTACGTCAAATGCTTGCCGTAGACGGTTACTGCATCCAGCATAGTAATCAGTCGCTCACCTTCCAGTTCTACGTTCACCCGTCCCCTTCCTACCTGAAGGCGCTGGACAAGGCGTACGGACCGCACAAGACTGGGCAGTCCAAAGACGGCCCCGTCTACCGGTGGATTGTTGACGGCGGGCTCGGAATCAACTACTACCTGCCTGCTGACACCGACAGGGCTGCGCGCATTCAAGTCTACAACCGTGATGAGAACTTCGCGTCTGTAATCGAGGCCTACGACCGCACGTGGATCAAGAAGGAGGAACAACACCGACAGGCCCATCCCAAATACCAAGGTCAGCAGAAGCCTTCCCAACTTACGGACGAACACATTTTTACACTAGAGCCTTCAGCATTGGCTCAGCGTCTAAAGGCCCTCTACAAAGACGACTTCAAGGGTGCTATGGGAGCACTCACGATGTACAAGAACCGAGCAGGTAAGAACCTGTTGAGCCCTGACAGAGACCGCATCGACAAAGCCAAACAACAACTTCGCAAACTCTATGGGAAGCAAGATGAAGACCAACGCAAAACAAAGAATCCTCGCGCTAAACCCACAGACAAGGGTAAGCCAGCCAATGAGCGGTCACCGCTCGGGAGCAAACCAACAACCAAAACCGTCTGATGCATTTGCTCAGCTTTCGGACTGGGTAGGCACGCAAGTGAGGGCGTCACAGGACGAGGCGAATCAGTGCGCTGTCAACATCGTTAAGCGCGAGGTAAGCAAAAATCAAGGCCCTAGCACAGGGCGTCTGCTCCTGACGTTGACCCACAAATACGGATACACTCCAGATGCTGCTGAGGCTGCGGTCAAATACATCCAGGACAATCGTAAGGAACTAGGCATTCCTGCCACCTACTACACTGATGAGAAGACGCGAAAAGCCTTCCCGGAATTCCGGGAAGGCCTACGCCAGAAGGTAGGCGCAGACCTGAAGCCGGGCTTCGGTCAAATGCCTGTCACCGCACAGGTGCAGGCCTCAAATCGACTAAAGGCGGTCGCGCAGCAAGACATCGTAGTGGCCTTCCAGCTGATGGCGCGCTCTACGCCAGTCACGAAGGTGGCTCTCGAAGGACAAAGGCGCATTCGTCAGGTCTTGGTAGGGCTCGGCTTCTCAGTGACGATCACCAACACGAGGGCCTTCTATGACATGGAGTTCCGCAACGATGACAAAGTGTACCACCTGGTAGGCTGGCACGGTACCGGTATATACGGTCACGAAAAATCGGTGCTGGAATTCATCGACGAGTCGGTATCGAAGACCCGCCCTGTCGTCACCATAGGGATCATCAACGAAGATAACGTCACACCCGCGAACCAGGAGCGCGTAGTCTCCGACATTTTGGAGTACATCAAAGAAAATGAATGATCTCACTTTACGGCAGGTCCTGACTGATCCGCTGGACGTGCCCATGTTCTCGTTCGTGCTCTTTCTCATAGCACTGGCTTTCGTTCTGGTTTTGGCCTATGTGCAGTTCAAGCACGACCCACTGGATCTACGGTGGTTGATTCTCGACCGCCCCCACCGTCCGTCTCTGACGAAGATCGCACAAATCGTGGCCCTCGCGGTTTCGACCTGGGGGTTCGTCGTGCTTACCCTGAGTTGCCATCTGTCCGAGACCTACTTCATGGCCTACATGGCAGTATGGTCCGGTAGCGCAGCCCTCGACGCGTACTTCAATCGAGGACAGCGTGATTCCATACGGCGCACTGACCTGTCTGTCGATCAAGGTGCTATTCATCGCTCTACTCAAGGAACGGACGCAGCGAGCCCGGAGCCTGAAGACCACCCCTCCAATCCGTACGACTCTGACCGAGGTTGATCATGTGGACCTGCGTACTTGTGGACAATGTAACGTTCAAACGAGGTGAGACCCCGGTAGGCACTATGTTCTATGGGCCTACCAAGGAGGAGGCGGAGCAACGAGATCCTCGTTGGAATGGGTACACGCGAATGCAAGTCGAATACCTCAGCCAATACTACTGGGATAACAACAGCCACCGTAGGCCTCTGTTCGTCGTCCTGCCCAACAACGACCTGTTCTGTATCGATGGTCAATGCTGGTCAGGCGGAGAGCACTATGGTGGCTGGCAGGTATCAGGTGAGGCTCCTCTTATAACGGTTAGTCCGTCGATCAACATAGGTGGTTCGTATCACGGTTTCTTGCAGAACGGTGTGATCTCCGATGACTGTGAGAGCCGTACATACGATGAACAAGGATACTTGAGGACAAAACCATGTGCGTAATCTACTGCAATCACGTGGAGCCTCCTCAGATGGTAGGAGCTTCATTCCGTCTTCTAGCTGCCAGCGCAGACCAGGAGCAAGCCAAGGCCTTTCTGGAATACTGCGGCTTTACTGGCCTAAAGTATAAAGCCGAAGGTGACGACCGCATTGCCTTCACCTACTCGGACGTTGACCTTTCCACGCTCAAGCAGAGGCTAGGGCCGATGACAAAGAATGCGTCTGGTGCCGTCTCCGGTAAAGTTGGCACGCTTGGTAGTCTCTTCTACTGGCCTGCTATGAAGCGCGTGGCCCTGCGCAATTCAAAGAGAGGTGCCCCAAACGTTCCTCCAGTGAAGGCTCCGACCCCTGCGCCAAAGTTGGTGGTCGATCCGATCAAGACAGGGAACGAAAACGACGACAATAACGCCCCTGTCACTCATATCTCCGAGGTCACGCATCAAGCGTACCTCAAAGCTCAGAAGACGACCGACAAAAAGGTACGTTTGATGTTCATGCGTGATCTATGGCGTGAGCTGGCGGCAACCAAGTTCGGCGGTCGCATGAAGACCCCGCCCTACCTTGGCCTCATGAAAGAGCAAGGCGCCTCCAGGATGCGGACAAGAGGTATATGGTATGCATCGAAGCGCATGATCAAAATCAGCCCTCGCATGTTCAACGCCAGCCAGAACTTCTTTGTCGAGGTCTTTCTCCACGAGATGTGCCATCAGGCTACGTCTGAGCTATCGATCATGAACGATGCTGAGGCTGCGGACAATCGCAAGCATATGGGACACGGCCGCGTGTGGGCCTCGTGGATGCGTCAGGTAGGGCTCAATCCATTACGCTATGATCCGAACGAAAACTCGACCTACATGACAGAGGAAGAGCGCGAGGAACACGAACAAAAGAAACAGAAGTGGCAGCAGACCAAGAAGGACGTCGAGGATCAAAGACTTCGTTCTGCACGCATGATATACGGCGAGCAGGTCATAGTCCGTCGCCCTACGGGTCTTGAAAAGGGGGTTGTGGTCTGCACTACAGGAAAGACCACAGACCGCTGGGCAATCCTCAAGCTACGTGATGTAGAGGCAGGTACTTCACCGTACTCAAATTTCTCCTGGTTCCTCAATTCGTCAAAAGATGTTTATGCTGATCCTAGCAGCCACAAGAACTGGAGTGCCCTTGAGAACTTCGAACGGCTGGCTCGCGCGGTCAGAGATCAATACGAACGCAAGGCCCTAAGGCGTGAAGCCAAGAAGGTTCAGCGCCGCAATATGTTTGGGCTCTGGTGATGTGGCTGGCAAAGAAAGGCGTGGTTCGAAAGGCCGCGTCGTTTAAGCGTTCTGCCTTAGGGGTCACGAAGATCCGACGAGACGGCTACTCCACAGTCAACGGATTCTCCAAGGCCAACGAGTGGTGGGAGATCTGTGCGCAAGTTCGGAAGCGTGACAAAGGCCTATGCGTCCCTTGTCGTAGAACTGGTAAATCAGTTAAGGGCGTTGAAGTCCATCACATACGAGCCTTGTCCAAAGGAGGGCGCACCGTGTTAAGCAACCTCATGCTGGTCTGCTTAGGTTGCCATAACCAACGCCACATCCATTTATTTAGGAGTCGTTCATGAAGATTCACGCAGCACAGAGACTGCACGCAGGTGCCAAAGAGCTTAAGGCGGCCACCGTACTGATAGAAAAGAAGCTGACGTACTTCACCAAGGCCGTACACGAACTGGAGAGCGTGAAGAACAATCCAAGTGCACGTGACGTCTACCCTAACCACGTGGGAAAACGAGACGCTCTCGAAGCGGTCAAGAACGCCCTAACTGGAAACCTACGAGATCTAGACCAACTATAGGAGACGCAGATGAAGGTCGAAGCCACCCTGCGTCTACTCTCCCAAAAGACAAACGCAGAGAAGATCACGCACTACACGAAGATGCTCAGTCGAGTTAAGAACCGACTATTGCAGCTTGATCACGACCGTCAGCCCAAGACCACCCAACGCTATCTAGCGTGGGCCGTTCGTCTTGAAAAGCGGATCGCCATCCTCAAATCACGTCATCGCCACTGAAAGGTCCTATCATGGAAGCCCTGCAAGAACTCATCGCCCTGTTCCTGAAGATCAACCCGCAGCCGTCTGACCAGCAGTTCCACGCTTTAGCGGAGGCCGTAGGTGTGGACAAAGAGACGCTGGAGTCCCTCAGCTATTCGATGCTGGCCGACGCTGAAGACCTGCTGGAGGAGCCCACTGAGGCATCGTCACCGTCCACGAGTCTGAGCTACGGCGATGATGGTGAAGAAGGCGGTGACACGCACATCGACAACGAGACCGTGGCTACGATCCACCGCATCAACGCTTCGGCCCGCCTTCACGCAGATTCCCAAGAGGTGTTGGACGACCCGACCCTCGACCCCGATGACCTGAGTCTGACGGATGTGGCACTGAACGACGGCGATCCTACAGACGATGACCTAGGTCAGCAGGAGGAAACGCTCGACGACGGTTACACCGAAGACGACGTAGGTGTCGGCCTGACCAACAATGTGAACGACGTGCTGACCGATGACGGCGTTCCGGACATCTCGCTGGACTAAGTAAATAAGGGACACAATGAGCACAACGACCGATCCGAATGACCCACGACTGACGCACGGGTCCGACACAGTGCCGACGCCACAGGCCGAGGTCTACATCGTACTCTCCGAAGAGGAGCGGACGAAGGGATTTGTTCGCCCTTACCGGGATGTCTACACGCACGTCGGACAGCAGCCGAAAGGGACGACACGGGAGCTGACAGCCGACGAGAAAGAGCGCTATGCAGAGTTCGGTTACGTCTGCTTCGAGCCCTACCACAAGAGCGAGTTGCCTCTCACAGGACGCTTCTGGACGCAGACTCAGCTGGACGCGAAAGCCTGCAACAGCACGACTACTATGAGCCGCGACCTGGGCGAGACCTACGCGCGTAACCCAAAGTTCTACGGAGCTACTTACTGCGCGCACTGTCGAATGCACCGCCCAGTTGCTGAGTTCCGCTGGCCGGACGGCTCTGTGGTCGGATCGTGATTTAGGGGAATCTCCTGCGTGGAGATTCCCCGTTCTCGTTTGCGCACACTTTCTGCAATTTCATGGTTGATTCAACCCACCAAGGAAATCATATGACAACTCAGTTGCGTTCCACTACCAATCTGGTCGTGCCTGAGCATCTGCAGCTGCCGAAGAAGGAACTCAAGTCCAAGTTCCTGTACGTCTATTCGGCAGCATACACTGGTCTGGAACCCGTGTTCATGCAGAGGCTCTGGCTGTCCTCTTTCTTCCCTGAGATCACGAACGATCCGTCCTTCGGCAAAGACCGCAAGGGCGTTCGCCAATACGCTCAGTATGCGGAGAAGTACACAAAGGCCGGCCTGGTCAAGCTCAAGAAGGTCAACGACCCGGAGGACCCGCATTTCGTGGTGGCTGTGCCGCTGGCCGAATTCAGCCGTTACGACGTGGCCGACTATGTGCGCCGCCTGCGCCTGTGGTTCACGAATGGCAAAGGCGAGGATCCGGAAGCAGCTACCCAGGCCATCGCGGATGAGCTGAAGCGCTCTGCGGAAGCCACCGAAGTGCAGCAGAAGAACATCATGGCCTCCGAGGTCATCCCGAAGCTCGGCTTGGACGCCAAGGCACAGCTGGAGCTGAAGGAATGCTTCTTCGGCCTGCGCCTGCAGTACTCGGGCGGTCTGGCTGTCGTCTTCGCTGACTTCAAGATTTCGAAAGCAGAAGCCCAACAGCTGACCACCACGGAGTGGCCGCTGATCCGCAACATCGACATGTACCCGCTGCTCCTGCAGTGGCAGGTTTCCCTGTGGGGCTATCGCCACAATGCTCCGGTAACGTCGTTCCCGATGTCGAAGATTTCGAAGACCCTTCCGCCTGTTCTCCCCGGCCAGGCGCGTGTCAACGAATTCGGTCTGTCCATCGCGCCTGACGGCGCGGCGATGTGGCTGCCGGAGAAGCTGGACAGCACGACTCGCTACGAAGATCTGTACTCTCAGATCGGCGACCGCGGTGAAGATACGTTCGGCCTGATCGACATGGTGAGTGCGGGCACTGCTATGGCTACGGGTCAGGAGCTGAAGGTCAAGCTGCCCGCAAACATTCCGGTCCTCATCGACTGGGTGAACAATCGCTTCGCCTATACGATGGGCAACGGCGTCCTGAAGATCCAAGACCTGTCGCGGTTCAAGGCCGCAGATGCCGCTCATGCACACAATCTGCTGAGCCATTGGGGACTGACGGACGACATGGTGAAGATGTTTGCCGCTATGGGTGAGACCGCAGGCGTGAAAGACGCTCTGTTCTTCACCGAGGAAGAGGCCAAAGCCATCCAAGAAAACGACCCGGTCGTGGCCTCTCGTCTTGTCGTGCCTGGTGGTATCCCGGCTGAGGAATACTTCGACATGGCGTACGGCTATCACAAGCGCTTCATCCACGAAGTCAAGTTCGTGCTGGCTGATGTTTCCATCGAAGGGGATCCGATCTGGCGTCCGCTGGCGCGATTCATCGACCAGGTGCAAGCTGCCGTGATCTCCAACATGGACGCCGTGAACTACAAGTACAGCGTCAGCGGTACGGCATCGCGCTTGGGTCTCATGACGCTGATAGCCAAGTACGGTAACGACCTGACCAACACCCGAGCCAAGGCCAACACGATCTGCGCTGCCGCTCGAAACCAACGTGTCGATCCGAACTGGACGCCGCCTTCGGTCCCGCTGATCATGGACAATCCGGACCGTCCGTTTAGCCTGTTGCCGCACCAGGTGAAGGTCAGGAATCTGCTGAAGGATTCGCCGGACTTCGCGATTCTGCCGGTGCAGGCCGGTGGCGGTAAGACCCCGTTAGCCATCATCGACGTCCTGAGCGAGATCAAGGCCAACCGCAACCAGCCTTACCTCATCATGTGTCCTTCGGCGCTGGTGGCTCAGTACGTGAAAGAGGTTACGTACTTCACTGGCGGCAAGGTCAATGTGATCCCTATCGTCTCCGACGTGCTGTTCCGGAATGGTCCTGAGCGTCTGACGCAGATGATTGCTTCCGCTCCGCGCAACACGATTGTGGTCGTTAACTACGATGTGCTGCGCAACCAGGCGTACGACGTGTGCTACGGCACCACCAACGTCAAGGTCTACCCGGTCATCGAGTTCCTGCGTCAGTTCAACTTCGGTTACTGCCTGCTGGACGAATCGCACTTCATGAAGAACGATTCGCAGCGGACCCGGGCCGCGATGGTGCTGATCGCAGACATTCCGAAGAAGCGTCTGGCGAGTGGTACGATGGCGCACGATTCGCCGTCCGACTTGGCCCTGCAGGTGGCAATGCTGGACCCTACGCTGTTCGGCTCTCGCGACGAGTTCAACGCTCGCTTCGGTAAGACAGTGCAGGGCGGCCGCGTCATCGAGTGGAATCCTAATGCGCAGCAGGACATCATGCGGATGATCAAATCGCGCATTGTTGTTGCGAAAGCCATGCGCAAGGAGTGGGCTGCTTTGCTTCCGACGGCCGAGGAGAAGATTCACCCGGCTGAAATGACAGACGCCCAGCGCTCGGTCTATCAAGCCATCTTGACTGAGGCTTTGGACAAGATGCGTGAAGACGCCAAGTCGAATCCGAAGCTGAAGAAATTCTTCGAGAACTCTCCACTGATGCTGGAACGTCCTCAGAAAGACGGGGACCAAGGCGCCAATGAGGAGGCAGACGAGGAGGCAGAGGACGTCGCTGACGAGTCGGCAGGTGCCGATCTCGAAGGCTTGCTGGGCTTCTATCTGGCGAGGATCGAGCAATTCCTGACTGCTCCCGGCAAGGACGAGTTGGGTGCACGACTGCTCACAGGTGCGGATCTCAGGTCCAACAAGGTCAACAAGATTCTGGAGATCGTCGAGAACCACATCAAGTCCGGCGTCGAAGGTAAGGTCCTGATCTTCACCAACTACATCGAATCGGCCGAAGAGATCTATGATGCTGCGTCGCCTGAGTTGAGGAAGTCTGGTATCCTGTACACGGCTGCCAACAAGGTTGAAGATGGTGCAGCGTTTGAGACCAATGCGAACAAGAAGTGGATGGTGGGTGTTGAAAACAGCATGAACACCGGCCTCAACTTCCAGCATGTCAGCCGCTTGATTCGAGTGGAGAACGTGTGGAACCCGGGCACGCTGGAGCAAGGCAACGCGCGTATCAATCGTCCTGAGATGAAGAAGGCTGATCGTCGCGAGCGCATCTACTACGACTGGATCGTCACCAACAACTCTGTGGACGTGACGAAGGTCAGCCGTTTGATCTCCAAGATCATCGCTGTTGCGAAGTTCGAGAACACGGACAACCCGGCGTACGAAGCTCTTCCTGATGTGCCGGTCATCCCGATGAACGCCGAATCCATCGAGGCCCGTAACTCGTGGGAGGACCTCGCAGAGTACGCGGAAGCATACAAGCAGCACAACCAGGTCAAGTTCAACGACTACGAGGAGTATCGTCGCAAGCACGGCGATCTGACGCTGACGCCACTTCTGGAAGCTCCGGTTCCGAAGGACGCCGCACTGATGGCCGAGGTTCCTTATGTTGCCGGTCTGGAGGTCTTCAAGGGCGCGGAACAAGGTCTCATTCGGGTGGACGAATACCTTCGTCAGAATGCTTCCGATGAGGAAGTGTCGTCTGACGATGGCGAGGACGACGAAGCAGCTGCCAAGTCGGCAGAGATGAAGCGCCGTCTCGAACTGGCTCAATCACTGAAGGGCCAGCCGGTCCACACCGAGTTCGGTGATGGTATCGTCAAATCTGTGGCCTTCACGTCGAAGCTGCTGAACGTGCTGCTGCCTGCGGGGTACATGATTCGCGTGCGCTTCAGCGCGGCCTTCGTTATCACCAAGAAGGCACAGAAGGGCAAGACCATGCGTCAGCAGATCTTGGCGGCGGTCTCTGCCAAGATGCCGATCACGGCACCTGTCGAAGCCAAGTCGCCGCGCTTCCGTATCGACAACGCTGCACTTCGTCGTGCCGAGAAGGAACGGGAGACCCAAGAGAAGGAAGAGACGAAGCAGAAGAAGACCCGCGAAGTCGAAGCCGCACTCAACGTCGAGCTCCAGTTCCAGGTGTCGAACGGCTTCTTGGGCGTCGTGTACTATCCCGAAGAAGGCGCCGATGCTTCTGTTGCGCTGCAAGCTCTGGGCTTCCGTCCGGTAGAGCCCTACGTCTATGCCGAGGTTCACAACGCTCCGCAGCTGATCAAGCAATTCAACGCTTGGTACGCAAAGGGCTTCCGGTTCGAAAAGAACTTCATGAAGACCGGCGCGGTCGAAGCCATCAAGGATCTGGCTACGGTTCTGAAGAACGGCGCACTGAAGAGCGGTACCGTCAACTACCGCTTCTCGTCGCGCAATCAGCTGCAGAACTTCTTCAGGATGGAGCTCCGTCCCTCGGCATCGAAGTCTGATTTCAAGCCCTACCCGATGATCGAAGACGGGCATGCATACATCGTGATGCACCTGCGCGGTCAACCGGCCACGCAGGAGGCGATGAAGGTCAAGTCTCCGGGCATCCGCTGGCAGAAGTCTTCACCGTGCTACGTGTTCTATGGCTTGACCGTGGACAAGGTCAGCGATAAGATGAAGGAGGTTCTGGGCTCCGGCATTCAGGTCTCCAACATCAAGGATCTGCAGATCGAGTTCAAGAAGCTGAAGAAACAGAAGTTCCGTAACGAGGAACAGCAGGACAAGTAATCGTCCCAAGGAGCCCGCCACTGTCAAAGGTGAGCGGGCTCTTTCACCTCAGTACGCCCTCGCGGTACGCAATTTGATGCTTTTCAACGAGGAGAATCTCATGTACGAAAAGCTGAAACAAATCATGCGCGAAGCGGGCTACGCTGTCTCGGAAGGTGGCGAATGGTTGGCCACTGACATGCGGCATTTCGTGACGTTTTCGCGTCACGTGCTAGGCGAGACCACTCCGCACCTGAACCATCTGCTGGCCTATCCGCAGGCCTTCCCGAACGTTGCGCCCAAGCTCGTTGAGCTGTCGGAGACCTTGACCCTCGACGTCTCGGAGCCCGTAGTTCAACCTGCTGTCGATGCTCCAGCCGAGCCGGTCGCAGAGCCGCAGCCGGTGGTGCAAGAGCCGGCGGCAACTGAACAACAGTCGAGTGGCGTCCTCGACGTATCGGCTACCGGCCAAAGTGAGAAGCAGGATCTGAGCGCAGCCCAAGACCCGGTCGCTCAAGGTTCGACTCAAGGCGAACAACCGGCGCAGGGCGCTGAAGGCGAACAACCGGCGCAGGGCGCTGAAGGCGAACAACCGAGTGGCGAGCAAGAACAAGGTGCTGAGCAGGCTGAGAAGCCGGCCGGCGACGAAAGCGCTGAAGGCGAACAGCCGCAGGAGTAATAAATGGGAAACCCTATCTTCCAAGGTAATCACCACAATGGTTACAAAGGACACGGCATCACCGGTACGGGCGCTGAGCGCGTAACCGTGGAGATGGGATGGGGTACCGTGGCAGGTAAATCCGGTGACGTGGCATTCATTCAGTTGAGTTCCATGGTCACTGGAGATATCAACCAGGGCGTGTTCTTCCAATCGGAGGTGCCTGTCACCGTCGACTACACGCTCTGTAACCCCGGTATCGCAGCCTCTCCTGAACCAGAGTGCCAGGACGCCACCCTGTGGAACGGTGCTCAGTCTGTCTCTGCAGGTGTCATGACCAAGGCCGACTGGCCTGTGTTCACGGTCATCCGTGTGACCTTCGGCGGCAATGGTTCCTTTTACGCAGGAGTACGATGATGGCTGAAAAGTTACTCATCACAGCGCAAAGCACGGAAGTCATGCGGCCTGAGTCGGAGGCCGCAGCAGAAGCCCTCCAGCATCTGGACTTCGCGACCTGGCTTCCGTACGCAGCAAAGCTCTATCGCATCGAACCCGATATCAGGGCTTACGTGTTAGCCACGATTCCAATCTGCCCTTCGGACATTCCGAACCGCAACGGCATCGGCTTCCCGCTGGCGGAACTCCTGAAGTTCCAACCACCTCCGGTTGCCCGTCAATCGTACAAGGCGTGGACAGGATGCCCGATGCACTACGAGCACCAGAACGAGGTGCACGAGGCTGCGTATGGTGTGATCTTCGATACGGCCCTGCGCCAGATCAAGGGCTACGGAGGCGGCAAACTCTACAAGGTCATGGGGCTGGTTGGTATCGACCGCATCAAGTACCCTGAGATGGCCCGCCGTGTCATGGAAGGCGACATCAACACCTACAGCATGGGTGCGCTCGTCGATTCGTTCTCCTGCTCCTACTGCGGTTCGGAGGTCACGAAGAAGTCGAGTTGCGGTCACATCGACCTGCGCCGTGACATCGATTGGAACGAAGTGCGCTCGTGGGACAACAAGCGACACATCGCTTTTCGTAACGCTCATGGTATCCAGCCTATCGAAACCTCGCTGGTGGAGTCGCCGGCCTGGACCACCGCACTATCGGACGTCATCCACACGAAGGACTGAACATGAAAATCCAAATCAACGCAGCTACTCGCCTGACGGCAGCAACCAAAGTTCAGGCAGGTAAGTACGATGCGGCACTCCTCAAGTACCTCAGCGGTGCGGTTACACAGAAGCTGGACAAAGCCGACATCAAGACCCTGACCTATAAGACGGCTGCAAATAAGATCACAGTACGGGGCTTCGGCGTCGAGACTGTCATCACCCAGAAGACGCTGGATCGCTATCCGTCTATTCAGTTTACGGTCGACGATATCGAGATGTACCTCCACACCAATGGTGCCAAGCCGTTCAAGGCCGGCAAGTCGCGGTCCAACCCTCCCCTGTACGATTAAATCGCACTGCGCATTTTTACACAGTAGTTAACCAACCTAATGAGGAACACTATGCCCATCCTGAACAAAGCGCAGCTCAAGCAGCGCAAGGTCTCGGCATCGACTTCGACCCACAAAGGCAACGAAGACGATCTGCTGACTGAAGAAAGTGGCGCCACGGTCGACAACCACATGGGAGTCGACACGCTGATCGACCCCGAGGACTATACCGGTGGCAACACGCACTTCTCGAACAAGGACGCGACGCATCCGACCTTCGCATCCAAGAAGAAAGCAAAGGTCAAGGCCCGCGATTGCGACGGCGGTTCGTCGGTCGATCCTGACACCAACAATGTCGGCACCATCGACAACCTGACCGACCCGGACCAAGGCTACATCGGCAGTTCCGAAATGAGCGACATCGATCCGGACGAAGATGACGACGTGGACTTCGACGACTCGGATATGTCCGATCCGGAAGACGACGCCGACCAGTGGACGGGCGGAGACCAAGACGACGGCGCAACGACGGCCTCCGACACCGAGCTGATGAACAGCATGGGCATCAGCCCGCTGGAAGCCAGCGAAGACGAGGAAGACTGGGACGCACCTCCGGCGGCGGATGACGACGAAGACCTGGAAGACGACCTGGCCGAGGAAGACGAGGACTCCGGTAACGGAGGAGTCGAAATCGAAGACGTGAAAGACGAGCCGGAAGAAGCCTCGACCGACGAAGACGTCAGCATCCTGGACGTGGACGAGACGCCGGACAACTATGTCGAAGACGTCGCCTTCGCTACGGCAGGCACGCGTCTGTTGGCGATCAAAGCCAATCGCATCATCGCTTCCATGACCGGCCGCATGGCAGTCGCCGCAGGTCGCAACGACGTGTACCTGACCGATCAGTTCCAACAGGTAACGGCCATGCAGCTCCAGCAAATGGGACTGCGTAAGGGTCTGAAATCTATGGGCTTCGCTCTGGCCAAGGTCACTCTGGCAAAGCAGTCGGTGCTGAAGGCCCAGGTCCAGAAGGAAGTGCACAAGACGACAGCCGCTGTACGCAAAGTCAACGCCGAGAAGGAAAAGGCCTTCGAGCAATCGCTGGCAATCGCTTCGGTCGGTATCAACCGCAGCTTGTTCAAGAACGCCGAGAACCCACTCAAGGCACACCTCGAAGGTGAGTTCCGCCGTCTGAACATCCGTGGCGCCAACCGCATCCTGTCTCACGCTTTCGCCGAACATGGTCCGGCCTACGCCAAGCAGGTGATCGAGCTCGCCAAGAAGATTTCGGCAATGCCGGAAGAAGTGCGCGATTCCTACGTCGATGCCCTCGACATGGATACGGGCGTCGTGGACGAGACGGATGAGGACGTGATCCCTATCGGCGCCGACATGGACGACGAGGACGACCTGGAGGATTCCGTCGAGACCGTGGAAGCCGCACTGGCCCGTCCGGGTACGAGCATCCGGGCTTCGGCGGCTGCTTCCGGCAAGTACAGCGTGACTGCCAACGAGATCCTCAATGGCAAACGCCCGCTGTTCGGCTGACGCCACAGCGAGATAAAGAGGTGGGTTAAATCACAACCCACACTTTTACAGAGTAACATAAATCAATCACCTGGAGGTTTCAAATGATCTACGGTCCTTTCTCGAAATACGTGGACTCGTCCGAGGCGGTCGTCGCCCCGGGCGCAGTCATCGATGCAGAAGGCATGGTTCTGGTCCGCGCATCGGGCGCCCAAGCTGCTGGCGTGATGCCGTCGACCGGCGGCAGTTCGGAAGTGTTCGCTGGCTTCTCGATCGCTGGCACGTCGGCCGCTCCGTTCATGGAGGGCTTCACCAACAAGCAAGAAACGTTCATCGTCCCGTCGACCGGCAAGGTCACCCTGCAGTTCGCCCCGGTTCCGAACCAGACGTTCGTGTACGACAAGACCACCGGCAGCGCCGTTTCGTCGCCGTCTGTCTCGGGCAAAGTCATCAGCAGCCTGACCGCAGGCGACGAGGTCGTCGTGACCTACAAGTACCCCCTGTCCGTCGTGCAAGCGCGTTCGCTGCAAGGTGACGTTCAGCCGGGCGGCTACAGCGGTGCCTACATCGGTCAGATCGGCCTGATCAAGCGCGGCATCATCTACACGTCGGAGTTCGATGCGTCCGTCGACTGGAACGCTGCGACCGGCGTGAAAGCAGCCGCCGGTGGCCAGGTCACCAACCAAGCTGGTTCGGGCATCGCCCTCACGGCGCAGATCATCTCGGCGCCGTCGTCGGAAGTAACGTTCCTGGGCCTGGAATTCTCGGCCGTCTAATAAACGCGACAGCATTAACATAAGGAGCAACAAATGTCGAAGATCAAAGTCCAAGCTGCGCGTACCCCTACCGTAGCATCCGAGTATCGCTTCCAGGGTTCGAGCGAACGCGCCATCGGCGCTGGCGGCGAGATCAACGCGTCCTCCAAGCGCGAGCTGCTGAACAAGCAAATGAAGTTCCTGGAGGCTTCGGCCAACGGTTCGCTGATCACGGACGCCCAAGGCTACAAGATCGAAGCCCAAGAGAAGACCAACCGCGAGCTGCTGAAGGCCGCTCAGAACGACCGCGAAGTGCACCGCGTTCTGGGCGAGCGCATGGCCGAATCGCTGTACATCACGGCGAATCGTCAAGGCTTCATGCGCAAGTACCTGACCAAGATCTCGGTCGATCAAGGCACGGTCCCGCGCTTCCCGCTGCGCACCAAGAACGTCACCGCCGTCTGGAGCACGTCGCCGACCCGCATCGAGACCCAGATCACGCGTGACAAGTGGTACACGCCGCCGGAACTGAGCATCGTGACGCGCCCGTTCGTGACGCAGAACGAGCTGAACCAGTCGGCAGGCGATGTGCTGCAAGAAAAGTACGTCGAAGCAACCGAAGCCGTGATGGTCGCCGAAGACCGTCTGTGGTACAACCAGGTGAATTCGCTGGTCGGCATCGACAACAACCTGTCGATCATCAGCGGTCAGCTGACGCCGTACACTCTGATGCAGGTCGTCACCAACGTGACCCGCTGGGGCCTGAAAGCTCCGCACGTGCTGATCGCGTCGGACATCTACCAGGACATCATCGGCAACAGCGAGTTCTACTCGGCCATCGACCCGGTCGCTCGCCACGAGCTGCTGCTGACCGGCGAGCTCGCCGTGATGTACGGCATGACCATCACTTCGGACGCTTACCGCCATCCGGAGCACAAGGTCCTGAACCAAGGCGAGTTCTACGTGATCTCCGAGGCCCTGAATCACGGCGCCTATTCGGACCGCGGCGGCATCAACAGCGCACCGATCGACATCGTGAACGAGAAGATCCCGGGCAAGGGCTGGGTCATCCACGAGGAGATCGCCATCTCCGTGGCCAACAGCCGTTCGGTCGCCAAAGGCCAGCGCCTGTAATAACGGAGGGCCCGTTTTAAAACGGGCCCTAAGTCAACGAATAGATCAAAGGAACTGACATGAAGAAATACAATCATTCGCTGGACTTCACCGTTCTGGCACTGGCACACGCAGTCGACGGTGATTTCGCAACCGCAGGCAAGCTGCTGCTGAAGGCATCGAAAGCCCACGACGTGAAAGCAGCGGTCGCCATCCTGGAAGCGTCGAACGCGCAAGCCTTCGAACGACAACAGGCCAGCAAAGCCAAGCCGGTCAAGACCACTGCCAAGACGTCGGCCAAGACGCGTGTCCGTGCATTCGACATCGGCGACGAATCGAGCATCGACGAGCTGGTCGGCGACGACACCGACGAAGACGAAGACGTCGTCGCCGACTTCGACGCTGGCGACGAGGAAGACGAGGAAGACGAGGACGAAGAAGGCGGTGACTTCGACAAGGCTTTTGCTTCCGTTCTGGACGGCATGAAAGGCCGCGCTAAGCGCAAGTAATATCCGAGACCAGAGGGAGCCATCGCTTAATCGTGATGGCTCCCTCTTCCTTTTGAGGGCCATATGGAGATCAAACCCATCGAAAGCTTTGTGTTCGACGGCATCCTCAAGCGCTTCACTGAGGTCTTTCAATGCAGAGCTGCTATCACCACAACCAACGATAAGACGAAGACCCTTGAGCGGTTCTTCTCAGGGAATCCCGTCGAGTACCCGTATGCGTTCCTGACTTTGCAGTCGGTATCTCACAACAAAGACAGCTACCAGAGCACTACCCTAACCCGTAGGGGCATTCGTATTGCCACCGCCGACAATCAGTTGATGACGGCCCGGATCCTGCCAACGAACTTCAATCTTGAAATAGAGTTCCACACGAACAAATTCAGTGGCATCGAACCTCATACAGTGCTGGGATACGCTCGCAGGTGGCTGTTCGCCTATAAGTGCGGGTATCTCAAATTTAATATACAGTATGGCCAGCTTGAGACCCGTATAGGTGTTACCTTAGACGAAAGCGTACCCACGCCGCCGTTGGAAAACAAGGTAGAGACCGAGGCCGTCTACAAGATCGTCAGTAACATGGTGGTGCATGGCTACACGTCAGAGCCCATTCTCGGTTCGCAAGGTCGCATATCCGAGATCGATCTTCAGATGGCCTTCGGGTCTGCGCAGGGCTATGATTTCGTTCCTTTTGAATAGGAGTTGATATGGACAACGTCCTGGTCATTAACTTGACCACCTTCACTCAGCACGTAGGCGTCATCCACCCGGATGGTCGAAACGACGCTGTGCAGATTCTCCCCAAGCGCAGGGTTCACTTGCGTGCGGGCATGACTGTTGATCCGCGGTGGATCGGCCTGAACCCTCGGGCTGTCAGGGTCCAGAATCCTCAGCCTTCCAGGGCAGTAGCCAGGGCCGAAACAACCGAATCCGTAACCGTGGGAGATCAACCATGACCATTCTCGTTCAACGCGCGTCTGACGTTCGTGTTCAGGAGATCGACCTCTCGCAGGTTATCACTTCGGCTTCCACTGCAGTGGGCTGCCAAGTCGTGGTCTCCAACCAAGGTTCGCCGGACCCCAAGTTCTTCACCAACGCCCAGGACTATTTGGCGGAGTACGGTAATCCGAACGCCCAAATCTCGTTCGATGTGTACTGCGGCCTCGACTTCTTCCGTGAAGGTGATCAGCTGTGGGCTCGTCGTGCCGTGCATTCGGATGCCCTCTACAGTGGGCTGTTGATGTACAACGATGCCAGCATCACTACGTTGGTCGGTACGACGAATGGCGTACCGGATCCGACGCTGCCGGATTGGACCACGCTGGTGCCGGCGCCCACAGACGTGCCGATTGCGCTGTTCTATCCGAAGCGCGGTCCAGGCTCGTACGCCGACAGTTTGGCCATCCGGGTGGTATCCAACAACCTGACGGCCCCCACGAATCTGGCCGGCAATTCCCAATCCTCCGGCGGCAGCATGGTGGCAGGCACCTTCCAGTATCAGGTGTCGGCTATCAGTGAGAACGGCGAGACCCTCGCCAGCACCCCAGTCGTCGTCAACATCGTGGGCGCCTCAGTTGCCAACCAGGTGACGCTGACGTGGGACCCTGTCGAACTGGCAGATGGCTACGTCGTCTATGGTCGTACGTCGACCTCTTCGGCTATCGGTGCCCTGGCTACCGTTGGCGCAGGCGTCACGACGTTCATCGACACTGGCGACATTCCTCCGGACACGTCGAAGAAACCGATCACCAGCCCGGCCGATCTGCCGACGCCGGACCCGACGTTCACGGTCTCCGTGTTCGACACCAACGTTTCGGTGGACAATCCGGTGGAGCAGTTCGTCTGCACGTTGACGCCGTTCACGGATTCGAGTGGCATCGAATGCGAGCTGGAGGAGCGGATCAATCCGTATTCGCAATACATCCAGGTCACGAACAACACGCTGGCGCTGACAACGGTCCCGGAAGTCGCGACTACCACCAAGGTCCAGCTGAAGGGTGGCGATTCGGGTACGGCTCCCACGGAGTTCGATGTAGCAGCGGCTTACGACATTTTCTCCAACAAGCAGCTCTACCAGATCAACACGCTGATCAACGGGGGTCACGCTACTCCGACAGTGCAGCATGCGATGGATGCTTTAGCCGTTAAGCGGTGGGATTCGGTGGCGATGCTGGACACGCCGTCGTCGAAGCAAACGTTCCAAGCCGCTATCAACTACCGCAAGCTGGAGCTGAATCTCAACAGCTCGTACTCTGCACTGTTCTGCCCGGACGTGCTGGAAGCCGACCTCATCAACGGCAAGCAGCAGTACGTGCCGTTCTCGGGCTGGGCTGCTGCGTTGTGCGCTCGCACTGACCGAGTGGCGAATCCGTCGTTCTCCATCGCGGGTCTGAATCGCGGCCTGGTGGACGTACTGAAGACGCGGTACACGTACGACGATGGACAAGCCACTGAGCTGTTCAAGGCCCGCGTGAACTACACGCGGACCTTTGTCGGCCAAGGCATCGCCCTGTGGGAGCAACAGACGCTGCAGGCCAAGGCATCAGCATTGCAGTGGCTGAGCGTGCGTCGTATCGTCAACGTCATGAAGACGGCGATGTACCAGTTCCTGCTGTACAGCCTGCAAGAGCCGAACGACGACTTCACCGGTCGCCAGATCGTCAGTGCATGCACACAGTACCTGCAGTCGATCAAAGACGCCCGGGGTATCTCTGATTTCACGGTCGTCTCCGATGCGTCCAACAACTCGGCGGCCATGTTCAACAGTGGCGTACGCCGGGTCACGGTCATCATCGTGCCGGTCATCCCCATCCACGAGATCCAGCTCCAGATGGTTATCAGCAAACAGGGTGTGAGCTTCCAAGAAGCGCTCTCTCAAGTCGGCGGTCAGTAAGATTAAAGGGAATAAAATGCAAATCCAAATCAACGCAGCTGCTCGACTCGTTACCGCCGCAACCTCTGCCGATGCAGGCAGAATCGTCCTGTGGATCCAGAAGGCTATCCCGGGTGTCAAAATGAAGAAGAAAGGTAAGGCGGGCACCCGAGAAGTCGTGGAGTTCACGGCCAAAGCTGGCAAGCACGCGGTGGAACTATCGGTTTCCCTTGATCACGACTATGACCCACCTCGCATCGAGCTCGAAGGCGGCTGCGACGGCGAAGAGTGGCACGCAGAGGAGCGAACGGGAGCCCTGACAGTTCGAAGCTTCAAGGATCAACTTCGGGATACTCTGGAGATGCTCAAGGGCGCCGGTAATGCCGAGGAGTACAATGATGTACGAAGCGTCCTGAAGAAACTAATCTCGGTCAAATCGAAGATCGAATAAGGAGCTATATAAATGCGCACCTCACTGCAAGACGTGCTGAGCCTGCAAGACCCCGCGCTCAGCTATAATTTCGACCTGTTTCTGCCGAACATCCCGGGGTCGTCGGACACGCGGGATCTGACGTTCAAGTGCATGACCACCGATTTGCCAGGTGTGGCTGTCGATCCGGTGGACGTCGCACTGCACGGAGTGAACGTTCCATATGCAGGTCGGAAGATTTACACGCACACGTTAAATGCCACGTTCCTCGAGACCGCCGACTGGATGACTCGTGAGAAGTTCCGTCGCTGGAACGAGTTCATCCGTTCGTGGCGCAACAACAGCGGGGCGCTGGCATCAGCGTACAAGGTGGACTCGCAGATGGTCCTCTACAACGACGTGCCGCAGGTCGTAAGGACCACCAACCTCTATGGTCTGTATCTGGAGACCATGGCGGAAGTCCAGCTGGATGGTGGGGCCTCCAACCTCATCAGCCTTCAGTGCACGTTCAAGTACACGGACTGGGTCGACTTGTGACTTTACAATTCTAGCAAATAAGTGGCGAAACCTTTTAGGGAGTAGCCATGAATCGAAAAGATCTGTACCGCAAGTTGTTGGCGGAAGTCAGCAACAATCCGCAATTTAAAGTCGATCGGATGGGACACTCTCTGAGCGCCTCCTCAGCCTTAGTCACGTTCTGTCCGATCACCTGGAAGGCGATGAGCCTCTATTCAATCCGTTCGGTTTAAACCGTCACTTATGGAGCATAAAATGAACATCAACACCAAAGGCATCAACGTCTGCACTGCTTCCCTCACCGACTTCGAGATCATCAGCCGTGGTTTGGCTCGTGTCATCGTGGCTTACACTGGCCGCCAAACGAAGAACGAGCTGACCGAGACCCTCGCCAAGCAAATGAACTACATGGCCACGCCAGTCGAGAATTCGTTCCGCGCGCTGAAGCCGGGCGTGGCTGTCGGATTCGTGCGCGCCAACCAAGAGCTGCGCCCGGTCGACGAAAAGGAGCTGCGCGCCAACTACAAGGTGATGAGCGGCAACGGTTCGACCAACATCCTGATGTCGAACGAAGATCGCACTCTGTGGGAGGTCAAGACCGGTGCCTCCGGCATGTTTTTGGCCCGTAAAGGTCAGGAAGACCTGGGCGAGCTGGTGAATGCTGCGGTGAATCGCCGCTCCGACGTACCGCGCCTGTCGCAAGTCGTGTCGGCAAACGTGGCGGCGCCGCGTGAGTTCGTGGCCTTCGCTTCGGAGTCCGGCGACATGGACTATGGCTTCTGCGTGAAAGCCTCGAAAGAAGGCACGAAGCTGAAGGTCGTGTCGTCCACCACGGGACGTGCCGAGATCATTCGCTCGACCCAAGTGGCGTCGGTGCTGCCGGTCAACGCAGTGGCAATCCCTCGTGAGGCGCACAAGCGCGTGCTGGCATCGGGCATTTCGCGGGACGACGTGAATCAGCAGGTCGAGTACTACACGCGTCTGTTTTCGTACGCGCCGGAGTACCTCAACGAGGTCAAGCGCATGATCGAAGACACGGCGGCCCTGTGATGATCTCCGTCAACGCTAGTCAGCGCCTCGCAAGCGCTACGCAGGTCGAGGCCGTCACCAACGCGAAAGGCGCCATCAAGTTCCTGAAGTCGGAGTTCGCGAAGCACGACCTGGGCGTCAAGAAGGTCACAGAAGAAGGCGAAAGCTCGTTGTCCGCGACCTTCAAAGGTCCGTTCGGCCCTATCACCCTGGGCATCACGCTCGGCAAGGGCGGTCGTGTGCAGTTCACGTTCACCGACACCTCCGGTCTGGTTCCGAAGGCCAACATCAAGGGTATGGGCAATGACAGCGTGGCCGTCACCCTGAAGATGGGCAAGGGTGACGGCCACGCTGTCCAAGCCTATCGATGCACTGGCCAAGTTCCAAGACACCGTCGAGAAGTACTCGCAAGATCTGGGTGAGAGTCACGCGTGGCTCATCAGTCTCCAGGACGCGCTGTACGAAATCGAAGGCAAGATGGATAACGGCAAACGCGGCGCCTAAAATCGAGGCGTAGGGGC
>Ga0170475_110224712_pt1 | contig 32622 bp, 44 predicted proteins | sample Soicark_Litter_5_FD_111474 | JGI IMG/M metagenome (GOLD analysis project Ga0170475, IMG submission 111474) | Avena fatua rhizosphere microbial communities from Hopland, California, USA. Combined Assembly of 48 SPs
CACCCGTACCGCCCGATCCAAAACCTAGACCCTCGCCACCGGAGAATGCCCCAATGCCTGATTGGATTAGGCTTAGAAGGCCGCCACTTCCACCCCCACCGCCGCCTCCAACACCAATCAATGAAATCAGTGCTTGAATAACACCACCGAATCCATTACTTAGTAGACCACCAAGAGCCTGCAGATTACTTGCAAAGGTTCCATTCACAAGATCAAATCCTGTTTGGTTAGCTGCGATACCGCGATTGAGTGTATCATTGAGTTCACCAACAACATCTTCTGCTTGTACCTTATCCTTCTTATCTGCACCTCCACCAAGAATCTTACCGAACAAAGAGTTACCCTCGCCAAGATTCTTGAAGATAGCATCAAAGATATTTCCTTCCTTACCCTTACCTGTGACAGAGTCGACAAGCGAGTTTACGAAGTTATCAATGATGGAATTGGTGAAATTGTCAAGAAGTGTACGGAAGAATGGTTGATCATTCTTACCCTTTAGAGTATCAGACAGAGCACTCTTAAGTGAGTCACGGGTGTCTCCAGCCAGTTTAACACCAGCTTGATAAGCCTCTGAGTCATACCGATTCTTCGGAATTCTAGCAATCTCTTCAGCAACACGCTGTGTAGCAGTACTGATGATATTGTTAGCTTGTTCACGAGCAGCATCGTCTAGAGCACCTGACGGGTCTTCCAGAATGTTCTTCTGTGAAATGATGGTTGATAGATAACCTTCAATCTTAGCACGTTGAACTTCAGAAGCCTTGTTGATCTCATCAAAGTTTAGTGATACACCAGCTTGTCCAGCCTTAGTAACAGTGTTCTTGAATTGATTCGGATCAGTAGGTGTCTGTGCAGTTTCCTTGGCAATTTGACGAATAATCCCAAGTTGCTTCAGTAGTTGCTTAACCTTGTCTTCTTCCAGATCCTTGTTCTCAGCCAGATACTTTGTAACACCACGCTCGAATTCAGAGAACTCAAGCAGGGCATCACGAGAAGCACGGTTGAGACCATAGAACTGGTCAAATGTCAGGTTAAGACCCTGCATGTTGGTTGAGATTAGACTAAACTTCTCACCCACAGTAGCAACGTCAACAGATAGAGTACGGGCGCGCTCGATGAGAGCATCCATGGCTTGCTGTGTCTCGACACGTTCCTTATCAGATAGTAGTCGGTTGTTACCCTTGGCTTGTAGGTCTTCTAGCTGCTTATAGAAACCAATGAATTGCTGACGAACAGCAGGATCCAATTGATCTCCGAAGAACCGCTTCTGGTCGAACTGCACTCCAAGCTTCTGGAATCCAGTAAAGTCCTCGTTGGAAGACTTAGGCGCAGACTGTAGAGTCTTACGGATTTTCTCTTGAGCATCGAACAAGCTCTTGCTGATTTTGTCAACAATGGATTTGCTCAGACCATCACTGCCACGAAGCTCAAAGATGCGAGTTGAGTTATAGAACTCAGTAGCAATCTTCTTGATGGATTGGTATGCCTCAGGAGGAATCGTAAAGATGTCAGCGAGGTTGACGTTAGCACCAACTGCAGACATATCACCAAGGAGTGTATTGAAAGTATTCATCCGAGGTTCAAGAACTTCAAACGAATGCTTCAGCTTCAACTCTTCGGCGTTTAGAGCCTGTAGCCGCTTCAGTGCCTTCGGATCGTCTCCAAGAGCACCTAGCTTAGTTTTTTCAACACCAATCTCAGCAATACGAGCCGCTGCAGCAGCGAATCGAGGTGCTGTCTTGTCAGTCATTTGCTTAATCAGTGTATTACCGAAGTCTACACCTGCAGAGTTACCTGCAATGGCAAACTGGTCAGCAATGGACGACTTATTAATCACTACCTTAGCAGCATTACGAGCCTGCTGTTCAATATCTTGTTGCTTGAGAGCCTGACCGATAGCATTGTCTGGGTTACGAGTACGAGAATATTGCAGCTCAGTAGACGCTTCCTGGATCTTCACTAGACGGTTGTAGAACTCATCAAGAGTCTGGATATTGGCACGGTCGAGCAACTCAGGAGGAACAGGCACATTTAGCTTACCTGCAAGATCCTTCGAAGTCTGCAGCTTACCCTTACGAGCAACCGACGACTCGCGTTCCTGAGTGTTGTTGAACAGGTTCTTTTCAAAGTCTTGTTGTTGCAACAACTTCAGAGCATCGGCCGAGGACGAAGCCTTCTTCATTGCTTCACTCAGACCATTGATCACATTAGCGCCTGCCTGGAGATTAGCCAGTGTTTCAGGACTGAATGTGAATAGATCTTCCTTACCTAGAGTGATACCAGCCTTTTGGGCAGCAGCATCTAGATCAGCGATTGTCTTCGTATATGCAGCCAATTTCTCAGCCTCAATCTGACCTGCCTTGATATTTAGCAGTACATCGATTGTAGACTGACGCTTAGCTTGCTCAACTCGATTCAGCGATTCACGCTTAGAGTCTTTCTCTCCGAATGGACCAAAGTTACCGAACAATTGACGGTTAGCCTTCTGAGCATCTTCAGCAGCCTTTGTGTAGGACTGAATAGCATCATTGAATGCCAACTGTTGTTCAGAGTTTAGCGAGCGCGAAAGAACTTCGGACACAATAGGAGCGATTTGCTGATATCCAGCACTTACACCTACATTAGCACGAGTATCTTGTGACTCCTTAAACTTGTCAGCTGCCTTGGTAAACTCTTGAGCAGCATGACTAGACGCAGCAAGGAACGGAAAGAATGTATCATTGAGACCATTCTTTAGCCTATCGATGAAGGTCTTATCAGGACGATTCAAGTCACCAGGAGTACTTGGTTTTCCAGTTAGACCAAAGCTCCTTGCAAAAAGACGATTGAAGCCTTCAGCAATAGAGTCAGGAATATTCTGGATTCCAATAGAAGTCTTAGCGATGACATCACTATTCTGAGTCTGCGATGCCTTGAAGACTTGATTCAGCTTATCCAAATTACTCTGTGGACTAAATGCCTCTGCCTTCAGGATTGCATCCTTGACTTGCTTATCAATAGCGATTAGAGTTTCACGTTGTTGATAAGAAACCTTACCTGTTTGTTCGTATTCCTCGCGGGTACGAGACAGGATCTCATTCTCTTTCTGCAACAACTTTTCAAGACCCTCAGTATTCTTTTTGTCAAGGGTACCGAAGTTGATCTTTGATAGATCGAATGAGCTCGAGATAACACCAGCCTGCGAATTAGCAAACTGACGATTCTCAAGACTGATTAGCTTATCTAGCTTATCTTGTTGGCGACTCTTGCTGTCGATTAGATTGAAGTAGCGAAGAGTACGGTTAGTGACGTCATCTAGCTTCTCAGTAAAGGAGTTACCTTCACCAAACAAGTAGACTCCAATAGCACCAATAACAGCAATACCACCAACAACCAAACCACCAACACCTGCAAGGAATCCACCGATTGCAGTAGCCGCACCACCAAGAAGCGATGCCAACCCACCCAGACCACCCGGAAGTAGTGCATGAGCTAGTAGACCACCACTAATGATAGTATCAAGGTTATTTGCAACACCTTCAATAGCGTTGTCAAGCAGACCAGTACTTGCCGTAACTGCAACAGCAATACCCGCAACACCTGCCTTACCAAGAAGAGCACGATTCAGGATACCTTGACCACCAAACTTGCCGATGATACTGTTACCAAATGAACTGACCGAGTCAGCCATAGCACCAACACCATCCTTAAATTTAGCGAAGAAACCCTTCTTCTCAGCAATGTCAGTAATCTCTTGAGGAACAGCACTCTTCATTTTGTAGCTGTAGCCGGAACCACCGCCACCAATAACAGAGAGTTGCTTGTTTTGAGACACTGCAGGAGTGTAGCCAAGAGCCGGATTATTCATGGACGTAACGTCAGTGAATCCTGCATCCTTAGCTGCAATCTTACCAGACTTAGCCGCACCAAGTATTCGTTCCTTGATCATTGCAATGCCAATCAGCAGCTTGTCAATGCCACCAGAGCCGAATAGACCTAGCGATAGAAGACCACCTGCACCAGCAATAGCACCGATCTCAAGCAGATTGTCCTTCAGTGCATTAAAAGCACGTTCCATGATACCGACGTCACTTACTACTTCATTAGTTGCTGCATGAGCAGACGCACCGAATGTAATGAGTAGAGCAGCAATGGCGGTTAGCCAAAATGCCTTGCTATAGCGGCCAAGGAACAGCTTACCAAAGATACCTTGATCGCCACCAATCTTCTCAGCCGAAGCCTTGAGATTGCTAAACGATGCAGCTGCAGCGATAGTGTCTGCCGCTAGCTTACCGTTATTCACAGCATTAGCGGCTGCTTCGGCAATCTTCGAAGCTCCTGCACCAACACCCTTACCACTGAAGGCAGACTTGATGTAGTCGGCAATCTTTGCAGCACCTGACTTGACAACGTCCTTACCCCTCTCAAGACCTTCCTTGAGCTTATCTGATAGACTCTTCGATGTAGCGTCAGGATCTTTTCCAAGGAATAGAGCACGAAGAACGTCGATAAAGCCTGCACCGAAGTGAACAGTAGTTGCATTGATCTTACTTGTCACACCACTAATTGAGCGATTGATCTGTGATGCAGCGTCGGCGCGTTCTGTTGCTGTACCCTTGAATAGGCGAGCTAGGAATCCAATGGATCCACCAGCAGTTGTTGAAGTACGCACAGATGATAGAACACTCGCAAGCACCTTCTCAGCAGCACCCTTGATATTGTCAAAGCCTTCCTTGCCCATGACGAGCAGATACAGTAGACCACCATTAAGGACAATCTTCATCAGAGGAGAGTCAGTAAGCAGTGAATCAAATGCACCAAGGGCTTCAGCAATTAGGGCAACTGCAGCAACAACTCGAGCAGCACCAAATGAACCAAACAGAATCTCAGGAATGAAACCTGTCTTTGTCCACTTAACCAAACCATCGAAGATAGTCTCAATGCTCTTGATTTGCTTAGTGAAGATGCCAAGTTGTTTAGCAATTCCGAGTGCACCCTTACCGAAGAAGTATGCACCAACAATGCCAAGAACGTCGGACGGACCAGTACCTAGAATATCAAAGATCTTAGTTAGAGCAGCACCAATCAGAGGGATCTGACTAATGAAGCCTTGCACAAACTGGCCAACAGCACCAAGGAGGGCCGAGACAAATTCAGGAATGTGCTTAATAAAGTGAACAACAAGATTACCTGCTAGTTCACCAAATGCCTTGGCAGACTGACTAATGAAGCCTTGACCAAACATACGTTGAGCCAACTCATCACCAGCAAGAACAGCCGACGTAATGATAGAACCAATCAGGACCTTACGAATAGTAGCTGCAATGGCACTTTCAGGAAAGAGAAATGCAGTTATATATGCAGCGCTAGCAAGAACAGCAGCACGAACAGCCATCGGGAAGCGAGCATTGAGGTCATCGTAGACCTTACCAAGAGCTTGCTTGAAGCCAACAATTGCTGCAGTAAAGTTACCACTGAATGAGACGTCAAACTTACCCGTCTTTAGGAAGTTGCTTGATGCTTTCTTGATGGTTGAGAATCCATTGATGATGTAGTCCGAGAACTTATCAAATGGAGCACGAACACGATCAAGTAGGTGAGACGCTTGGTCGACCACACCGTTCATGGTATCAGTCCACCAGGAGTGTGCAATTACATCGTCATAGATCTTCCAGAAGTAGTGGATAACTTTCTCGCTAAACTCACGAACCTTAGCCAGGGCCGGCTGTAGAAGGTTAGCTAGTTGATCGACTGCCTTACCAAGAGAGTGTGTACTTACAGCACTATACGCAGCAGCTGCAGCTAGAGTACCAAAGAGTACAACAGTGCCTGGGAGTGCAGCAGCGAGGACAACAAGACCAGCAGCAAGACCCGTGGGTACGCTGCCAATGTCCTTGACCTTATCGTAGGCATCCTTGAAAGCACCGATGACCTTGTCTCGGAAGCCAATAAGACCACTCTTAGAACGGGACCATAGAGAATTAGATGTGCTAACAACCGTCTCAACAGTGTCGGTCCACCAAGAGTGGCCAATCACCTTATCCCAGATGTTGTAGAATACACCAATGACTTGTTCACCGAACTTACTGATGATGTTGTATACACTCTTTAGCTTATCCGTAACCTTGGCACCAAGAGTCGAACTAATGATGTCACCAACTTCAAACCACTTACGGCCCATGCCTGTTATAGCACGCGATATCTCGTTTATGGAGTAAATAAACCCACGTGAGTTACCAAGATCGAACTTGAAGAACGAGTTTCCAAACAGACCAAAGTAGCGACCAATGTCATGAAATGTACGAGTAATGCCTCGACCCATATTATCGAATGTTGACACAATGAAGGACGAGTTATTCTGAATAGCCGCAGCTAGCTCATCAAGTGACACCCGGAATTCTACAATCGATCGACTACGGAATAGGTGTTTCATTGCAGTTTCAACTTCAGAGTCGAATGCAAAGAAGTCCTTGATGAAGTACTTGAATGCACGACCCATTCGGCTAAATGCACCATTGAACACGTCGTCAATAGCACCGAATGCGCTTTTGATGTCGTCAATCAGAGTATGAACAACACCCACAGACGGTAGAGCTTCAATAGCCTGAGACCCGAGAGCCTTAAACACATTGAATAGACCACCAGCCACAAGAGTAACACTGGAGAGACTTTGGCGGAAGTCAGCTGCGAATAGAGCCGAGGACGCTTGAATAGTCTCAGCTTTGGTTGCAATGAAGTCAGCATTCTTTGAGAGATGGCGACTAAAGATATCGGATAGACCGAGACCCTTGTTTAGCTCATTCACGAAGTTAGACAACGACTGCTTGAAGACTTGTGTAGACTGTGAGAGAGTCGGAGTTAGTTGTTGAAACTCCTTGTTGACTGCAGTAGACTGTGCAAGAAGACTCTTGAACACCACTTGACTTGTAAGCTTACCTTCATTGGCAAGATTACGCATCTCAGCAACAGTAAGACCCAGACCGTCAGCAATAGCGTAGGCAATACGTGGAGTCTGTTCAATGACAGAATTAAACTCTTCACCACGCAGAGCACCAGCAGACAGACCCTGACCCAACTGAGTAACAGCCGCAGCTGCAGAGTCAGCACTAGCGCCAGAGATAGCAATTGCTTGCTGGATCGTTTCAGTTACCTTTAGCACATCGTTAGTTGATGCACCAAGAGACTTAATCGACTGACCGATCTTGTTGAATGTAACCGCAGAGTTCTCAAGAGAACCGCGAGTACGTTGTGAGATGTCCAAAAGTTGTTTCTGAACACGAACCAATTCAGTTGTGCGGCCAGTTACGAGCGCTACCTTGTTGCTAAGGTTAGTGAATTGATCACTTGCCTTGCTAAGATAAGATAGAGCACCAAACCCAGCCGCAGCTACAGCAATACCCTTCGCCATTGAAGCAAAGCTCTCTGTAACACCTGAAGTAGTCTTCTGAATATTCAGTAGGCTCTTGTTGATCTGTTCTAGATCACGATTTGCCTTTGCTGATTCTGTCTTTACGTCAACGATTACGCCTGACATAGACAATCCTTTCATTAAATGCCCCTCTGATAGTTTGCCCTGTATTTAGGACAGCCATCATTGGGGCGGGTGTATCAGCGGTATTGAACCACGGCCCCGTCAGGAGCCACTTCTTTGTTTGCTAGCACAGTACGTTCAATGAAGAACGCAGGTGCTTGTTCTGACGATCCAGCATTCAGTTCCTTTATGTAGGGTACTGTGTTTTGGATCTCATATCTATGTGGTGATACTGGATGAACTTTCCAATGGTCTCGAGCATTGCCCGTATCCACTGGAGTAGCTCCCTTCAGCTGCACCACTAATTCTTGGGAAATTCGAGCAGCAGCCAACATGGCCTCTGCATCAACCTTCCTCTGAAGACGATTTATTGTTTCCTGAATCCCCCTCACTGACAGTTTTAACGTCATTCTTACCTCCTAGAATAGCCAACTTATCTCCACCAACAGAGCGCATCATCTTGTTGAAGAATGTAGAGCCTCGGAGTTCAGACATCGTTATCTGTCCTGCTTCCCGCTCGGCCTTCTCTATGTCATTTATCTCTTTGAGTTTGGCCAGAGAACTGAATACAGCCTCAGGTTTCAAACCCTTGATCATCGATGTTGCTTGCATGAGCTTGAATGCTCGGTCGTCCTCACGCCAGCCGATTGGCCTTTGTTCGAAGTACGAGAACCATCCAGATAGCTCATCATATGGCATCTCTTCACGAAGCTTGTATACCGGCATATGTAGGTTATATGCCAGTTCATAGAGTGTTACCTCAGCAGGAGTTAGCTGGCGTTTCCCACGCTTGCACCGACACCACTGAACTTCATGATCTCACCAGACAGCGTAGAAAGCTCATCCATGGCGAAACCGTCAAAGTCATCATCGGTCAGTTCACTACCACCGTCAGCCGAGAACTTGATTACCATCTTCAGGACTTCGTAGCCCTTGGTAGCGTCGGTCTCAATCTGCTTAGCGGCTTCTTGAATGGCTTCCAGTTCAGACACAGTCAGCTTCGAGATCTTGAGCTTGGTGCCCATGAACGAAACTTCCTTTTGAACACGCTTGCCAGCCAGATTCTTGATACTCATTCTTATTCTCCAATAAATTCTTGTTTATTTGCCATCACGAAATCATCAAGTTGCTTCTTCAGGTTGTGAAGGATAGCAAGGGTCTCGAAGATCTCCTGGGACTTTTGTTGATTACCGTCAAACTCACTGATACGAGACAGAGTCTTCTGGATACTGATATCCACACTCTTCCTCATATGCTTACATGTAGTAGACAGAACGTAAGCCTTAGAATACGGCTTTACTGATTTATCCATAATGATTGATCCTATACATAACTAACATCATCTAGTACTATTAGAAGGATACATTAACACTTAGATCCTTATAGGTACCCTTAAGGGAGGGCAGCACCAGAGGGTTAATTTAGCGGGGTCTATATCCCCTGGTTCTGAAGGGTTATACCTCCAGGTTTGGCCATAGGGCAAAAGAAACCCGCGCCATGGGGTGAGCCATGGGCGGGCAGATTTTTGGCAAGGAGGACCATTTCTGGCCCAAGTTGCTTAGATCGTGAAGGCGCCGAAGAAGTCCGACTGGATCGACAGCGTCAGGGTAGCCGTGTTGGCATCCGTCAGCTGAGGATTCACAAGCAGAGCCTCGATCTTACCAATCCAGTACCAGTACGAGTTCTCGACAGAGCCAAGACCCGTAGTAGCTGAAGCGTAGGTAAGAACACCAGTAGGCGGTGTATTCAGCAGAGCAAAGCGGAACACATGCAGCTTGCCGTCACCAACCATGTCACCCAGGGTCGTGCCGTCAGCCCAGTCAGCAGCCACGAAGTTAACCGTGACTTCAAGCGACGGAGCGTCAGACTGACCTTGGACCTGCTGCGATTGGCGTTGACCATACACAGGCACGTTCACGATGTTGGCTGGCGTACCAATCGACGGGAATTCACGCACGTTCTTGATGCGATCGAACTCAGCGAGCGTATCGAAGAGAGGATCGAAGTCAGCCTTCAGCGTGTAGGCCGAGATAGTAGGCGTAACGGTAACCTTGGCGACAGACAGGTCAGTGAATAGACCAGCGCCGATAGAAGAAATATGAGACATTGTTTAGCTCCAATAAGAGAAGGGAATCGTGTAGATTGCCCGAAAAAGACTAGGGTTAGCTGAGTCTCTTCCATAAGGATTGAGAGTTGATGTGAAAAATTGCGTTGACCCTACTTGACGAGCAACAAAGTACATATCAAGAGTGTCTGCAATTTCATGTGCCCGAGCAATACCTTGCCCAGCAGTAGTGAAGATGTCAACTACCAGTTGTCCTGATAGATTGCCATACGATTGATAGAAAGCAGGTGATCCGCCACCAATGATCGACACACGAATGTATCCATCTGGAGCATCTACTTTGGTACTAAAGTTATCGGGGAACGTCTTGATACCTTCAGCAAGCCACGAGGGACTAGCGAAAACACCATAGATGTCATCTCGAACACCTGTGAATTTAGACATTAAGCCTCCCTCACAAGTGACACTTCAGCAGCATAGCCATTATCATCGTATGACTCGATACGCCATGTGACTGTATCAATACTAACAGAATCGTAATCTGTGAGATCTGAGATATCCTCAGAGTCTAGCAGAAGTTTAGCCTTGATGATTGCACCTTTTCGTACTGTTGAGAGGATCACACCCTTAACCACTGTTGTTGCAGTAGTTGACTGGACCACCTCAGCATCACTGAAGTTGTATTCTGTGGCGTCTGACTGATTGAGTGTTACTTCAACAACCAGATCACCAAGCAGCTTGAATGCAGCTCGGACTTGCTTCTTCACGAGATTACGGTAGGACATTAGTTAGCCCTCCACCATGAATTAGCTCCACTATTGATCAGAATAGGTTTGATCTTTCGACGAACACTAACTGGTACAACCGATGGGTTCCGAATGAACTCAAGCTTGATAGACCCCACCTGCAAGTTCTTCACACCTCCAGTGCTATCGCTAACACCGTCATTGAGAATAAGATTGTAGGCTAGATCATAGCAAGCTTCAAGTACACGAAAGGGAACAGAATCGGTAAATACAGTACGGCATCCCAGGCGTGGATCAAAGTATGTTCCAATACGAGGGAATGCCATTGGCTGATCAACATCCACAACAACGCCCGCCCAAGGTTGCTCTTCAAGAACTGCCGAGGCGGTTACTAGGGCCTGAGCCTTTGTTGCGCTGTCAGCAGTGTTCCAAGCATCGACATCAAGTCTGTCGGCGAAGTATGAGTCCGCCTCAGCTACTGTTACATAGCTATTAGTACCTTTGACGAGTGCCATTGTGACACCTCACATTAGCTATGGAAGATAGGCACGATACCCAGAGACAGAGCCGACTGAGTCTTACGGTTCCACGCACCACGGGTAGACGTCAGCACGTTAGCCGTAGGAGCAGCAACGTAATCGCTGTTAGACGGGAATGCAGTCTGCGAACCAACCCAGTCGTAACCGGCCGGATGCAGCACATAGCCCCAACGATGCCAAACGTCCGTAGTACCACCACCCTTGTAGGCTGCAGGAGCACGCACGACTTCCATCGGGTTCGGCACGTCAAGTTGCTTCATTGCCAGCGAGCCAGGGGCCACGATGAACGAAGTCTTGGTACCAACCACGTCGACACCAGCGCCAGCATTGAAGTAGCCCAGTTCAGCGGTCGAGAAACCTTGAGTAGCGCGAGTCTGCACAAGACGGAACTTGCCACCGAGGATGGTCTGGAACTCAACCGTACCGTCCATCACGCGATCCTGGTCCACTAGGTTAGCAGAGCGCAGCGAAGCGAAGACTTCAGGCGAAGTGAACAGATACATGAACGACGGTTCGTAGTCCTTGAATGCCTTGCCGATAGCTTGCAGGAAGCCTTCAGCACGAGCAGCACCTTGAGCAGTCACCGAGGCGTCAATGACGGCCTTAGAAGCACCCAGGTCGACGTACATACCATACTTCATGTCAGTCGGATCGTTCGTGAACGTCTGACCACCAAGACCGGTAGCACCCGAGCCAGTTGCGCAACCATTCAGGAGTTCCTGGACAGCCACACCACGCAGAACAGCAAGCAGAGCGTCGTGTTCGTCTTGAGCGCGAGTCTCAGCGAAGTCACGAGCCATCTTGGCCAGACCATCTTGCTTAGAGATGACATCAGCCATGTTCACCTTGTTGTAGCCGTGTGTACGGACAGTCTTGATGTAGGTCGAGTAGTCAGAGCTAAACGAAGTACGGGTACCGTCAGTCGAGTCGGTCAGCGAGGCGATGTTAATAGTCGGGTTCAGAGGCTTGAACCAACGCATTTGACCAATGTAGGTCTCCGTCGAGGTATCGATGCGGGGTTCATCACCGATAATGCCAGACGAAGTGATCTTCTTAGCATTGGTATAGGCTTCGTCGCTGTAAGCGGACAGAGCAGCCTGTAGGGCGTATTGGGTAACGCCAGAGATAGACATCGTAGTCATTTATTGTTATCCTTTAAAAGAATTGTCCACCATTGCCAAACTTACCTTCAGCAGCGAGCTTGAGCACATCTGCTTGGGACATTTTGAATAGTGAGTCTTGATTAGTGGGCTTTGCGCCGTTGCCTGAACCAGAACCGGTCCCTGCACCACTGTTTTGTTTGGCCTTAAATAGGAATTCATTTGCCGAGTCCTTCGCAAAGGTCTCAACGAACGAAGCAATGGACACGCCACTGCGATGCACCCATTGGCCCTTGTCATTCTGGACCAGTTGAGCAACCACATCTTGGTATGCCATTTCGCTTGCCTTGTCGTTACGGAACGAATGACCCTTCAGAGCGTCCTTCACTGCAACATCGCGGGCGAGTTCAGTGTTACGCTTTTCGAGATCCTTAGACTTCGCTTCGATTTCAGCCAGTCGAGCTTCGTATGCTTCCTTATGCTTACCTGCAGCTTCAAGATCCTTGATTTCCTGTTCCTTCTTGACACGCTCGAGTTCGGCAGTCTTCTGGAGGGCTTCATCACGCTTCTTGTAGGCTTCATCAAGCTTAGTCTTGATTTCCTTAAGTTGTTCAGCGGCCTTTTCTTCGGCCAGCTTTGCCAGGACTTCATCATCCTTGCTCTTCTTAAGTTCTTCGAGGTCTGCCTTGGCCTTGATCAGGGCGTCCAGCTCAGCTTGTTGTTCAGGGGTAAGATTTTCGATCTTCATTCACAGTCTCCGGGCACAGCCCTTAAATAATTGACCACGAGTACAACTCTACAGGTCATGGTCCAATGCCGTACCATCCACGATTCTTAGTGAAACCACTCGGAATCTCTTCAAGTATATCAATGGCCTTGAGGATATCATCCTCGGTTAGTGTCTTGCCTCCCACAACGGACCGACCCACAACAGGGATCAGACCAATGTCCTTGGCTTCATTTAAATATTGATTGTACAGCGATCGGGGAAGGCCACGATCACGCATCTCTTTTAGAGTAGCTTCAATTGGGCTAGTCTCAACAAGTTCCGAGTAGATCCGACGAAGAGCATTCTTTGCTTCAGTCAGGTCTGCAGTGTTTGTGAAGAACGCATCATGAATAGTTGCAGTGGTAATTCCATTATCACGACCCCATCCATGGAACTGTCTCACAATCACAGCGTCATTACTATGGTTGCCATTAACAGCGAATGCCGTAGCTGCCTTGTTAAGGTCCACAATATCTCGAATCTTACCGTCACGATCCAACAACTCGTCAAAGAATGTAGGATCGGTACGTTGAGCACTCTGAATGAAGTTAGTAACGTACTTGCCTTCATCAGTCTTGTACACTAGACGCTCTTCATATGTCAGAGTAAAGTTCTGCTCGATTGTCTTGCCGTCAAAAGTCTTCCATGGGATAACTGTATTCCCCGTGGCCTCGGCATAGTCCTTGGCGAGACGTCCGAAGTACTTAGTAAAGTCCTTCAGAATGGGCACTTGTCGGCGAAGCTCCTCGCTCATGATCTTTGCAATCGATGTGAAGTCGTCGGGTGTCACTACATTGATGTAGCTACCAGACAACTTCTCGACTAGATCACGAGTCTTGGGCTCCAGGAAGTAAAGTTCCTCAATGAGGTCTACTCCAGGTTCTCTTCCTTTGTTGAAGAGGTCCTTGACATCGTTACGCAGAGCTTGTAGTTCTTCAAATTTCTCAGGGTCGAATTTTCTGTATCGTTCAGCCTGAGCACTTATTTCGTTAAGAACAATGTCACGATCCTTAGCACGGACAACCAATGTACCGTTCTGCTTCCCAATGACCTTACTGAGCTTATCCTCGATACGCAGCATTCCGGTCTTTTCACCGGCACCGTAGAAGGTCACCATATTTTGGGCCTTAGCTGCCTTTCGAAGATCCTTCTCCGTAAGTCCGAGCTTTTTATTGAGCTCTCGAAAGCGGGGATCGTTGAATGTTGAAGCTGCAATCTCGTCATAGAGACGCTGCTTCTGGTTTGTTGCCACAACATTAGATAGCTGAGCCAGCTGCTTGTTCTTCGTGGTCATTGCAATAATCTGCGCACCAGACGAACTAGCATCTTGTTCAAGAGCTAGAGCTATGTCATAGTCGTTGAGAGCCTGTAGCGACACCTTACTATAGTTACCACCAAGATAGTTGTCGATCTTGGCAAGCTCCATTGCAAGACGCAGGACTTTACCTTGTTCTTCACCGTCAATGCGGGCAAGGAAGTCACTCTTCAGGATCTCACGTATGTCATTAGGCTTTCCACGAAGCGCTAGATTCCCGATGCGAACCATTTCTGGTCTCCATCGTTCAGCAATTTGCTGCCGTCCAACCTGGGACAGAGAATTGAAGCGCCCTTCAAGATAGTCACTGATACCACCAAGGGTAGCACCAACAGTATCTTGCATGGCCTGGAAGCCTTCGACACCTAGCTTCTTCACGTCAGCAGTGTTTAGGAAAGGACGAAATGCCTCACCTGCCTGCGGACCAATCATTCCACGTTCATAGAGACGGGCACGATGATCAAGGAATGGATGGTTTGAAAACTCAGCATCCTTTGATCGTAGCCACTTCATCGCCTTAAAGCGCTCATAGGAGTCACCACGTTCGGTTATATACTCCCTATACTTGTTCAGATCATCATAAAACTGAGCTTGTCCTTTGTCATCTTTAAAGTTTAAAAGTTTCTCAATGAAGTCATGAAAGTCGTTATCGACCTTGAACTTACCTGACGCTGCCCAGTTTAGATTCTTGGCAAATTCACTGTCGATCATCTCAACAGGGAAGTCATGGAAGGAGTCAGTCGATGTGATTGGAATACGGGTATCCTGGGATAGACCCAACCAATCCTTGTACCAGTATGTTTTTGAACCGGGCTTGATGTATAGCTTGTTCTTCTCAGTTGTTACACCAAGACGAAGACCAACGTCGATCTTACGATTCAACTGGCTATACTCTTGCAGCCTTGGGTCAATGTTACGAATGTTGACGCTGAATGTATCATACACAGGACCAACATAGCCAGCAGACAGACGGCTCTTCAGTCGTCGCTTCTGTACACCATAGGTCTCGAGCTTGAAGAAGCCCTTCTTCTGTGCACTCTCAACGAGTTTCAGTCCCAGTTCATACCATTTCCTACGGGTTCCTCGATAATTGGCACTGTTATATAGATCTCTTCCCAGGGAGATAGCAAGCTGATCCCTATCTGATCCATTAGCCAGAGAAAGTCGTCCGGCAAATCTCTTATAAAAATCTGCAATTCCCTTTTCTTCAAGTCTAGCGCGTAGCTTGTAGGGTATGTCGAGGTCAAAGGTGTCTCGTAGTTCAGCTGCAATCTTGGGTGCTGTTCTGTCATCCCATGCGTTCCTCTTCTTGATGTTGTCAATGAATGTATCATGCAACATCTGCAGGTCTGTCTCACCAAGGACACTATCAAAGTAGTTGTCTGCGTTCAGTCGCTTCAGTAGATTCTGGTCACGACGAAGCTGAGTCTCAATGAAGTCTGATACGTTCATCACGTCAAACTTAATCTGACCCTGCAGGACTGCCTTTAGATTTGTCCAAGGTTCAGCATTACTGCGGTAGCGCCCAAACACGATACGAAGATTGTCCGTGATAGCTGCTCGTTCATTGACAGACATAGAGTCCTCAAGGGAAGAAACGAAGTCGGTAATGAATTGCTTGTCAGTAGGTCGAAGTACAGTTGATTCAGATACGAGTCGGAGATTGTTCTCCAATACGGCTGGACTGGGTTGGTAGAGACGAGCATCCTCGAATCTGCCTGTAATGGGATTGAATTTAAGATTAGCATCTGTTGGAGGACTATTCAGAACACGATTACGAGTCTGCTTCTTGGATCCAATAGTTGTGCCGCGATAGTTAGTAAAGCTAAGTGTGCCTGAGAGATCTCCACTCTGCAGCAGGTAGTACTCACGGAGACTATCCGTAAGGTCCTTGCTGTTCATGAAGTCTTCAGGTCGTGCAGCACCAAGCTTCAACACATCAAGCTTCTCCTTGGCAAGAGCAAACTTACGAGTATCACCAGCAACAGCATAGCCACTGTCAGTGAGTTGTCGTAGTTCACGAATACCAAGTGACTTACCTTCGGCATTACTAAACTTATCAAGAGTTAGCTGACCCGAACGGAACAACTCAAGTTTGTCCAGATCGCCAATATGACGAAGCTGAACTTCTGTGGGTTGACGTCGGAGCCACTGATCATAGGACTCTTTCTGAGGGCCAAGGCCATCATAGTAAGCCTTCTGCTTGTCAGTTAGTTCCTCAAGATTCTTTTTACGGATCTGAGCAACACCTTCGAGCTTTGAGAGATCATCATAATTCTTGACAATAGGAATAGTAGTACTTCGACAATGCCAATGAAGAGGGGGCAAGTGCTCAACGTCACCGATTGGAAAAATCCGTCCATCGTTATGAGCACAGATGGCGCTAGTACGGCTATCCAGAACCGCAATGAACTGGTATCCATTCAGGGCTTTTGAGTTAGCTGCGTATACCTCGTGGTCTGCCTGAGACTGTACTGATGTAATAGCGGTTCTAACAAGTCCAAACGATTGCGACCTGCTAATATTGAATACATTGCCTCGTCGAACCTCGAGGGCAATCTCGGGGACTGACTTGCCTGCTGCCAACAATCGTCGAATAAGTTGTTCAATTCGGAGTCGCTCATTTGATGCAATACCTGACCATCCACGTAGTAGGGTAACATCCTTATAAAGCGGTCTCTGTAGGACAACTTCCTCTGCAATTCGAGTTGCTGGACGGAAGGTATTCCAGACTTTGCCGATACCTGCCTCAATGTTCTGAACCATGTACGAAGTCTGGTCAGCAAAGAGGTCAAGTAGAGAGCGGCTTGAAGTATTGTGTGCCAAATCATATGTAGTAGCAATCTCAAGATCAAGGTCGTCAGCAAATTGACGTGAACGAAGGTCTCCATGTGAGCCAACGAGGTCGCTTGTTCTTACTGTATGTCGATCGAGAACGTCTTCAATTTTACCTTGGACATTACGCTCGTACAGTCGTCCCATCGCAGACCGATCGACGGCACGATCATAGATGCCCTCATTCACTGATCCCATTATTTAGCTTTCTTTTGTTGAATAGATGCTTGTGTTTGCATCTGTGTAATCTTGTTAGCAAAGTCTGTCTGTTGTCGAGGATTCACAACTAGCTCATCCTGGTTGATCTCTTGTTGACCTTCTTCATCGTCGTAGTCAGGAGGAACAATATCGTTACTCTTCGCAATCTGGATAAACACAGAGCGAGGCAGAATACCATTCTGATACCATTCAGTGACGAGTCGGAGCCAGTCAGCACCAAGAGGAGCAGGATTAAAGTCAGCTGAGAGTGTGAAGTCAATGTCAGATGCTAGATACTGTCGATCATAGCGCCAGTTCAGCATGAATGCAATGATAGCGGACATTTGAGCGCTAATACGTGCATTAAGAGCACCCAATTGTGCAGTTTGGGCGGCATTGCGAATCTCAAGAGCCACACCACTCTGTTCACCCGTCTCAGGGGCAAGCAGGCGGATACCCATTCGAGCCATCTCATCAATGGTTGCTGCAATGCTAGCTTCCATATCACCAAGGGCTTCCGTAGGCGTCTTCATCACGTCAACCTTGTCCTGACTACCAACCTTGATCCACGAACCAAGACCAGCACCAACGATCTCTTCAAAGTCCTCGTCAGTCATGTCAGACGACACAACAGGAGTATACGTAGCAGCACCATAGAGTAGGTGATTACGACGTGACACCTTATTGTACAGGGCAATCTCGCGATCCACAAGAGGCGACAGAATTGGCTCGATCGGTGTGATCTGTCCATTCAGCGGCCATGCAGGAATAAAGCGAAGACGCTCACCATTCGTCAGGATGTTGGTAATGATGTCAGTGACTTCGTAGTCAGCATCGTTCTGTAGCACATGTAGAGGGTTGGCCTCCTTCAGATGCTTAGTTGAGCTGAACACACGGATTTGATAATTGCCGTCAGGATCGAGCTCATGCACCCAGATAGTCGGAATGCAGTATGGATGGAATTCATCACCCTCGAGGAATACTTCCACGTCACCACGAACAAGAATCTGAGTAAGCTGGGTAGCTCCTGTATCCTTGTTGGTGCCAATCTTCCAGTTAATGATTGATTCGGCACACCAGATAACAGGGTAGGGCTTATACTTCAGACGATCTTCAGGAGACAAGTCTTCAGATACTGGAGGATGGTCAACATAGACCCATGCTCGAGACGTCTGGACTTCTTCCCATAGAGCATCGTCGAGGAATGCAGTGATTGTGCTGTCGTCCTGAGTGAACTGGTCGAACAGCCATTCCTTAGCACCCTCAGGTACATCGTCAGGTAGAATGATCTGAGGCTTCTTGCGAAGTAGTCCACCAACGATGATCTTGCTGTATTGAGCAACAATACCGGGTAGCTCTGCCTCTGAACGGTAGAAGTTGTACTGCTCCTGAGACATTGACGGACTAAACGGAAGTAGTAGATTCGAATAGAAGTCAGTGTCTAGGATAGTGTCATACATCTTGACATATCGCTCACCACCACAAATGGCTCTGCTACGAGTCCATTGATGGGCCATATCAAGGTAGGCCTGACATGGTGTAGCAACAGTCTTCTTTTGTGTTGGCGCCATTGTCTTATCCTCGGATTAGTGCAGAGAGTTCTTTAGTAGTACCGTCAAAGACTCGGTTAGTCACAGTGTTGACTGCATGGATAACACCCTCTTCCTCGGTAGCATAGATATTCCAGTTACTAGGATTCTGTTCGTGCTTGTTCGAGAAGCCCACGGTAGGTACAGGAGTAACTTCCTTAGCTCGAGCGATATCACGTTCGACCTTAGCGAGTTCTTCCTTCATGTGCTCCATTTGAGCGCCGACAGGATTGGCGGCTGGTTTAGCCTTGATTGTAGTTCCAGTAGTCATTGTTGTTCTTTTAGTTTACGAAGGGTTTCTTCAATGTCGTTAATGAATTGGTCTTTACGATCGTCAGAACACCGAGCAGTATCGAATTTCTTATCGAGTAGATCGATCTTCTTCAGGATGTCAAGAAGCATTTGTCTATCATCAAGGGTCCACTGAGTATCCATCAATTTAGGAGCATACATCAGGGGATTTGGCCATTGAGCCTTCATGCTGTCATGTACAGCGCTTGCAACACACATAGTTGTTATATCATTAATCTAGCGGGTTCAGGTCAGGGCCTAAACACGCGGTTGCCAGATGCGGGTGGTACTGTCTGTATATGGCACCATCCAGGGGTACTGTCAGGGTGCTCGAGCCATAGCCCAAGCAACCCAAGAGTGCCATGTAGAGGGGACAGACACCAGCGGTCAAGCCAGTTATCGGGATCATAGATGTCAATTGCTTGACCAGTCATGTGCTTACTCGTTCTAGATGCCCCTGGTGTAGCAGCATTAACTGCAGGAGGACGCCATCCAGACGACACTTCACCATAGCCATTAGGGTTCTCATGACGAGTGTAGCCATAGGTCTTTGCAATGACAAGCATACGATTAGCAAGATCCACGGTAACAGCAGCGTTACGGCGAGTCTGCGTATCAAGGGCGAGAGGGTACTTCTCATCTCGGCCCATCCAGTACTGTTCCATGGTAATCATTGTTAATCCTTTATTCCTTAGTTCCAACCTTTGTAGTAGTAACAAAGCGAAGAGCAATGTTAGCACCATTCAGGCCCATCATTGTGAGTGCAGCAATCTTGGGATCGCCTACCACAGTATTAATGAGGTTGCCCGAACCAACAGCATAGTCAGTGAGCATAAGACCTAGTGGAATAGCATTGAGAAGGACTGTACGATAGCCCTTTAGTTTTTGAAACATGTTTGTCTTTCTAGTTATCAGAAGAAGTTACTCTGTGAGACCTTAGCACGACCTGCCTTGATTGGCCACAAGTATTCAACAGCATAGCGAAGACCGTCAGACCAGTGTTCAACACCTTCAGACTTATCAATCGTAGCTGTCTCAGGATTCTTGTCCACCCAGGTAGTACGTTCAAGTGACTTGATTGTATTAACACACTTAGGATGAATGTACATGTCCACTGTACCTGCAGCAGTCTTGAGCTTCTTGTTAACAGCATTAACACTGTCAGCAATTGGAGGTGCCTTGTTATGAGCACGAACAATGAGGCCATACTGTTGTAGAATAGTGAAGTCTGTTACACCTACAGGAGCAGAACTCTTGCGGGCCTTACCTGACGGATCAGGGTATGCATAGGTCTTGTGTCCCTTGTCTACATACTTAGCCTTGAGTGCTATTGCTAGTGTTTCTGTATCAGGATGACCAGACATCTCATCAATGATATGCATCTGACTACCACGAATAGTAAACACTGAAGCAGCCATGATGCCAACGTTGAAGTCGATACTCACATGCACATCTTCTCGATCACTGAGTTCAGGTAGCTCTTTATCTACATGAGTCTTGCGGTCAAAGCAGTAGAATACAGTATTGCCAGAGTCGTCAAAGCTAGCAAGGTATTCACGAGCAAACTTGAGAGGGTCAATATTATGCTTGACTTTCTCGATTTCATCAGGGTCAAGGTACGGGGATGCTTTATAGTCATAGTGGTAAGATTTCCAGTCACTGTCTGTTTCTTGTCTGTTGAACATGTCATAGAGGTAGTTATAGCCATTAGGAGTACTAATGATTAGAGCTCTACCTGGAGACGGTGCACCAAGGGCAGTTGCTCGTTGTGGAGACCATCGAGTAGTAATACAAGGCTGAATAACAGACTCCCATGCTTCCTGGAATCCTAGCCCCTTAGTCCATGATGACACTTCGTCACCAACAACAAAGTAGGCACCCTTACCGCGCATACGTTCGACTGCCTCATAGGAGATCAGCCTTAGTTCAGTGTTATTAGGTAGCCAGAAACGACCTGAGTCTTTACTGTGCTTCAAAGCAGGACCACCCATATCCTTGTCTAATCCTAGTTGATAAGCAAGGAGAGGATGATAGATGTCAACCACTTGGTCATATGTAGGAGCAATGATGAAGACATTCTTGTTGGGAATATCAGAGGGCATAGCCATTAGTTCATCACATGCTTGAATAGCAGCTACTCCAGCAAGGTAACTCTTACCAAAGCCTCGAGCGCATACAGGGACTGAATACCTACAGACTTTATCAACAAAGAGGTCTTGAAAGATCTCTGATTGAGCAGGATGAAGGATAAGATCACTCATTCATCATCTCCTGATAGTCCTCATAGAGATCATCTATACACCAATCACATACATCATCTACTAAAGAGAAGTATACATGATTAGTATTACCACATCTAGTACAGAAGAATGATTTACAATTATACATTAGTCAGCTATAGATACAATAGAAGAATCCTCATAATGTTATAATCTCTATAGCATTAAGGATATCCACTACCCCCTGATCCCCCTTCTCCTATGTACATACTCACTACCCCCTCGATGATATCAATGGGTATGTACGTAGAAGATGCCAATTCAATGGCAGGCGAAATCAAGTCTGTTCTGTATCGTTGTCCTTCTTATCTTCAGCCTTCTTGTGCGTAAGTATAATGCGCATCGGCTTCTTGTCCTCTGGGTTGATCACCTCGGAGGTTTCAGTTGTTCTTGCATATCCATAGCGCATCAAGTCGTTGATACACTTCTGTCGAATATTCTGTAGGTTACTCAATGCTATTGCACTGGGTTTGCCTTTTGCTTTCTCTATTGCGATGTCTTGCTCGATACTATCGTAGAGTTTAATCATCTCTTCGATAGGATCAAAACCTAGTTCTGCAAGCTTCTTACTCGCTTCTCGAGAATAAATGTTCTTTGATCCAAGTGGCCGACCAGCACCACGAGGACGCTCGCCGGGTCCAAGAGTGTACTCAGCCATAATTGATCCTTTATAGAAATTTCGTTACTGTATCGACTGTGCTCGTTGAGTATACGACTCAGGTTGTCGAGATGGAATCCCACCAAGAACAAACGCAGCAACAATCATCGTTGTGACAAATATAAGCCTCATAATAAAGCTATTCATCGTTATCTTTCTTAGCCCTCACACGACTAAACCTCATGTCAGCCAATTCATGGTACAAGTCTTCGAGGATATTCTCAACATCCTCAACTTGATCCCATTCCTTATTACTCTTCGCCTTGGCCAATTGAAACAAGAAGAAATCAATCTCCTTAGTTACTTTATCATTTGATCGTGTCGACATCTTCTAATTCCAGCTGAATTAACAGCCATTGATCCCGTCCTTCAGGATCATCATTAATGAAATCTTCCAGTGCAGCAATCGCGTTACCAATATAACGATATCCATGAACCTCTTCAAAGGCTCCACGAATGACTAGATTGACGCAGTTATCTTTCCAGACATCTCTTTTCATTTTTCGTCATTGTGCACATAGATATCGGTGTCACCCTCAACAATCAGTTCAGGTCGGCACCAACAATATGGATCCATGATATGCTCACGGGACTTCCTTGGTTTAGCACCAAATGTTGCTTCCCAATTGTTCGTAAGTGCTTCATCGTCAGCTGGCCTCTGAATCGAGCCCTTCCCAGCTGCTGTCCTCATAGCTACTCCATAGCCCATTGCTATACAGCTCCTCTTCTAATTCTTCCTGTTGGTCTACTACAAGCTTTATCTTGAATAGACGGTTGTTCTCACAGTATTTGCAAGAACCATGATTACGACATGTGCTGTCAACTTTCTTTGATCCACTATATGGTTGTTTAGTTGTCCTACTCATAACTGGCAGATCCTGAAGGAATCGAACCTCCGTTGCATGGATTTGGAGTCCAGCATCTTGCCACTAGAACAAGGATCTATATGTGAAACTACGTATGGTCTGAGTAGTAGGATTCGAACCTACGACCTCTCACTTCCAAGGCGAGCCGTCTGACCTGACTGACAATATACTCAGATTGAAAAGATGTATCGACTAAGGAAATGTATGATGTTACTTTACAATTGTAATCATACACGCATTCGATACGGAAAGTGGTGGACCTCCTAGGAATCGAACCTAGCGAGCGTAGAAGCACCGGGGTTACAGTCCGGGCACCCTCCATAAGTGTATAGAGGTCCATTGAATGGCAGGCAAGGCAGGTCTCGAACCCGCGACCAAATGATTAACAGTCATCTGCTCTACCAACTGAGCTACAAGCCTATGGTCGACGTGGCTTTTGAATAGTACCACGTCAATTCATCTATTTTGTTCATTAAAACTTCGTATGGTGGGAATGGAGAGAGTCGAACTCTCATGCCTTTCGACGTTGGATTCTAAATCCAGTGTGTATACCAGTTTCACCACACTCCCATATCCCTGTATATAAGGGTTAATTTAGCAGGGTCGTAAGTTGTTGATTTACAACAGGTTTTAGCCCAGCGTCAGAGTCAATGTTGCAGGCACTTGCAGGTCACCCACATCACCAGGGACAGTGATGGGCGCATTAATACTTACGTCCTTCTTTGTGACCTTGACCGAGTAGTCACCTTCCCAGACACCACTGAAAGTGACCGAGGGATTAGTCGTGTTGTACTCAGCAACCACGGCTCCGCTATGTACATCGATTAGCTGAAACAGAAACGGTTCATCGGGAGTACCGGCAGCATAGCTCTTAGTTACTGTGGCAAGCTTGACAAGAATGTTTTTCATTTGAATCCTAATGATATTGAGTTTGGTACTTGTATTCGTACCTTGCGTAGAATCACGCGATAGAACCAGTTTATGAGGTCTTGCATGACGAAAAAAAAAGAAGAGTTGGACACTCCCCATACGCCCACCAGCCCGAAGGCCAATGAGGTATGAGGAGTGCCCGTGGAGGACGTCTATCGTTCTGATAGAAGAGCTTGAATGATCTCGAGCGAAGCCTTCAGTGTTTCTCTGAGAAGCTTATTGGACTCTTGAAGAGCCTCAATTGTTGCCAGCTGTTTGTAGTGCAGCGCAAGCAGAGTCTCAATGTTGTCCTGATTCAGGATCTCACTGATTACTGCGCCGGCCACGCTGGAAACCTTGTCTGTCATAGTACCACCTAGCTGTGATGAAGACTGCATGACTGATGTAGACAACGGCCATGACAAGATTGATGAACGGAATGAATGATGCCCCAAGCAGGACAAACTTAGGCATCCACCCATGATTCTTATCCCACTGAATCCCGATGTGAATCACCGAGAACAGGAGACACAGGATCATTGGCAGTGTGTACAGGAGAGCTTCCATACAGGTATTCCAATGTCTTTCTAACAATGAACTGACGATACTTCTCGCCATGTATGTAGTCAAATGCTGTTTGTCTCTTGATAGCACCTGACACTACAAGGAGAGCTTCAAGGTAGCCCGCCACCCGTAGACGACCAGGACTATCAAGAACTGGGTAGAGAGTTATTATTTCTCCCATCAGCGAGTCTATCTGTTCCTGGTTCATCATGGTATTAGTCCTTGGTGAGAGATGCCCAGACTGTCTTCGCTTGTCCAATGGCCCAGCCAACGAGGCCAGGAGCAAAGTAGCCGAAAAGGGCACCAACGATAAAATCAAACATAGAGTCTCCTATTTACTTGGGTCTAATTGCCCAGAGAAAGATCATTGATATGACGAAGAACCAGATCAGAACCATCAACAGAGGATTGAGATTCATATCTGATGATCGTAGAGAGGTCTACCACCCACAGGGGCGAGAGTGAGCAGACCAGCACTGGGTTTCACAGGACGAGGAACTGCAGCAAGAACACGCCTAACAAAGGGCTTGCTTCTGCTGATTCCGTCGTGGTCCGATTTACGAGCGCCACTGTACCTCAGGAATTCCTTGTAGTCATCGGTCTGTACTTGGACAACGTAATGAGAGACCTCTGTGACAGCCTTCATCTTGCTGGCAACTTCTTTGTAGATGTCCTTATTCTTACTGACAACCACCAGCTCTAGTGCATGGGTACCATAGGTTGTCCAACGTCCACTGGAACGCTGTTTAAATTGAATGATACGACCATCAATAGTAGCCTTAACGAATTCATCGCTAACCTTCATGAGGTCAGTCACAGGGCCAGCAGGTTCAAGACTCTCTCGCATTAGCCTAATTGCTTCCATTGGGATATGATCGTCATGGAATGCAGTCAGCAGGTCTGCAGCAGAGAATCCCTTGCTTTTGACTTCCTTGAATCGATCCACTTCAAGCCGACGGCGACTATTCGTTGTAGTCCAAGTTCCATCAGGTTGTGGGTGGAACAATGAACCGTTAATGCAGCTCGGATGGTCAACCTTGACGTGTACAGCCGAACCTTCCCTATGCAGGCTAATCACTCGACCAGTAAGGAAGGTATCCTTCTCGCCGCCGCAACTAACTACTCGGAAAGGAACACCTTCCTTGAACATCGTCTCAAAGTCGATCGCAAGATTGTCCACCTCAACATACAGTCTGGGGTCGCATTGCTCATTGAATGAATCGAGATGAATGCCGGTGCAGCTGTTGGCAGTTCGCAGATATCCATCAACATAGCCAGTGATAACCCCAGTACTTGCTGTGGAGTCGTTACCAGGGAACCGCCTATCGAACAGTGCCATTTTCCCTTTTCGAATCAACTCAAGGAGCGCCGCCTGGGAAACGTATTCGTATTCTGTGTACTTCTTGCCCTTGTATGAAAACATGATGTACTTTCAAATTTGGTGCTGGTAGCAGGAATCGAACCCGCGACCTTCTGCTTACAAGGCAGTTGCTCTTCCAGCTGAGCTATACCAGCAATTTATCTAACGTATTCACAAACCACTTGCCAAGACGAGTATGAGTCTTTGTTATAGACTTTGCAGCTGCAGTATCGTCTTCTTCAAGCAGGTAGTGAATTATTTGTTTGTCGCGCCAGTCAAGTCTGTTAACTCGGCTGATGCATTCTTGACGTGTCTGAAGCTCTATTTCAGGGCTCCAGTTGTCGGGTATATCGTAGTCCTCAGGTAATTCCTCCCAATTGTTCGTAACCTTTCTGTCGTCACGATCAATGAGAGTCATGAGTGCTCCCGATGCACGACGATACAATTGACCAATCCACTTCGGACCGTCAGCAAGCGTGATCCATAGTGACATGAATGCATGCTGCTGAAGATCCTCCTTTTCACACGAGAGATGATTGAACGTTCGTAGGAACCGATGTACGCTGATCTTGGCGATGTCAATTAGTTTGTCAACGTCAGATCGAGATACTTGAATCGGCTCTTCCAAGATCAGCTTAGCCATCTCACATCCTCACAGACTTGGTTGCAGGACCTCCAGGGACTTCCTTGGAAGCTTTCACAGGAGCAGTGGCAGGCTTCTTGATGAGCTTCAATTGATCATCGGGGAGCCAATGAGAGTCTCGCAGCTTCCCGTCCTTGTCAAGTGTTGTTGGCACCAGACAGTAATGAACACATCCATTGATGAACGTGTTGCGAGCCATCGCCATACCCTCGAATCCACTCACATTGTCTTTGAGTACTGAACCCAATTCAAAGTGAATGCCTCGCGAGGGGATCACTCGTCCCATGATCCCATCAGCAACAAACACAACACCAACAGCATCAATATCATATGCATCAAGAACCTTTGTTTTGTCTTCAGATACGGGTTGAATTCCATATCGAAGCATTCCATTGTGACGTTCAATGATCGACGTCACGAAACCAACGATGCCAGTGATGACATCTTCAACCTTATTGCCCAGGATGATTGCGCTATTCATGATTACTCTCGAAAGTTGACGGGTGGGTGACATCGGTGAGTATTGTCCTCACAAGCGGCACGTTATAGGGTGCTACTGAATCACGGATCTGAGCCTACAGCTTCGATGTCATTGATTGGTAGGCCGTGCTGGACTCGAACCAGCGACTAACCGATTATGAGTCGGCTACTCTAACCAACTGAGTTAACGGCCCTAATACTACTTCTGGATCTGTACTTCGCTGAAGAGCTTGGATTCGCTCTGGCTTGCATTGAACATCTGGATTCGACCAACGTATTCGTTGACCTTCCAGCGCCCACGCATGGTGCGAGTCGTGTCAGCCAGCTGGTCAGCCACACGAAGAAAGAACGTCTTGCAACGGTCAATCTCCGCAGGGGTAAGACCAGCAGCCAACTTGATCGTCACTGAGTCAGGACGAACAGTAAGCTTACAACGAGTACCGTCAGTCTGAACAACAGCGAGGGGTTTCATAGATCGAACATTCCTTTCAGATATTCAGGGAAGGTCATCTGAGATGGCTTGCGCACGAGGATCCGACGTTCTTCATCAAAGTTCTTGGCAGCAATGAATGCGCCAATGGCCTTGTTGTACACGTCGGTTGGTGCACAGACCGCTGTGGAGATTTCGTAGACGTCGAGGGGATGTTTGGAGTCGTGAGGCACAGCAATAGGCCGATAAGCAACAACCATTCCAACACGGTGGTGATCGGATGCGACCAGGGAAACCGTTTGAAAGTCATCATTTGTGCCCAGAACTCCAATGTTGCCAGGGTGGCGATACCAGAAGCGAAGACCCCACTTCTGCATGATTTCGACCTTGGACTGTTTCATCAGTTGCAGGTCAGCGATGTCCTGATCTGACTTCGCCTTGCGCTTCTGGAGAAGGTCAGCGAGGGTAGCAGGATCAAGACGGGAATTCGTGTTCATTACAAGTCCTTGTTAGGATAAGGGTTGCTGATTAGTGGGTGATCTGCAGCTTGCGCCACACTTGCTGCAGGATTGCATTGCTCACAGCGTCTGGATGGTCGGGAGAACAGTCACATCCGTGCGAGTAATGCCGTTGTTCTGGGTTGTCAATCCAGTTCTTTGTCAGAGGGTGGTCCTCCCACAGGCCATAACGATTGCGTATCGCCATTCCCAGTGAGAGGTGATACCCGCCAATACCGTGTTCAGGTGTTGCCCGCAGGATGTCTTGCTCGTCCTTTGACAAGTGCAGCAGAACATCATCGGCAATTTCTTCAACAGTAGTCAACCTCATGGTGGCTCCTTAAGGGTTAATTTAGCGGGTTTGGTGGATCAGGTGTTCAGGTCGTCCAGCTCGGCGTCTGCATCACCGGTTTCATCTTCAGTCTCGGTCTCGGTGGTCTCCGCAGCAATGAACGTGATGTCATGCTTGGAGAGCAGCCCTTCGAGGTACTGGACACGAGTCGTCAGGAATGCGACTTGAGCCTTCAGTTCGGCTTCGTCGGAGCCCTTGTTCTGCTCCACACCCAGGTCGGTGCGAAGGAGCTTGACTTGATCACGCTTCAGCGAGACACCTGCGAGAGTGTCCTTGAGTTGTGCCGTTGCATAGTCAGCAAATTCAGCGTCGGTCTTGCCCGAGGTGGTGTACTCGGTCTCGATCAACTTCATCAGTGCGAACTTCTGCTTGTTGGTCAGCAGAGTGCGTGGAGCCATTTGACGCTTGGTCTTCGGTGCTGCTGCGGGAGTGGTGTTCTTCGTTGCCATGTTGTTCCTTGGAGAAAAATAAATTATTGATGGCCATCCACTCGGTTAAGAATGGATGGCCGGGTCTATCACTTACAGCTGGTCAGTTGACGGGATCAGTCGTTGATTGCAGCCAGACAGAGTTCTGCCGTGCTGTTGAACTTCATCGCTTCCTCGTAGTTCTTCGAGTCGACGATGTCGAACTTGGCACCCTTCAGGTTGTCATCGAGCTCCTTCAAGAACTTGGTGGCTTGCTCGTTGTTGCCGACTTGACGGAAGAGGATCGTGTGCTCATCGTCGGCGGTCTGGCTGTTGGCTTGCTCGATGATGACGCGCTTCAGCGATTCGAAGTTGTCCGGCACACCGTCCGTGAAGACGATTGTGAAGTCCTTCTTGTTCGCCGATGCACCCGAACGTGCCAGACGAAACACTTCCTGCAGAGCCTCGGTAGTGGGAGTGCCACCACGCGGGCTGAACTGCATCATGATGCCGTCGAGCGTCTCCGGAGTCACACCACTGAACGCCTTGATGGACGCACCGAAGAAGACAAGGTCGATGCCGTCCGTATCGATCGCATAGACATCACGAACGAACTGGCGCAGATCTTCCTGCATCACATCCCAGCGAGTCAGGCCACGGGTGGACGAGTCGGTTTCACCCATGGAACCACTGTAGTCGATGGCGACACGGAAGTCGTACTCGGACAGGATGGCTGCGGCGTTTGCTTGCGTATTCATGTTCATTTCCTTGTATCAGATTTGCCTACATTTAACCCTGTAGGCGAAGGTTCACTCAAATACTTCAATCAGTTCAGTTCGGTTTACGCTGTAAGTTCTTTCTTCTCCACGACTCCTTGGTTGGGTTCAGATTCATCGATCTTCTCCAGATGTTGTTCTGGGAAGTATCCAAAGTGTCCCGCCTCTCCTTCCCAGGTAACAATGGGCTCTCGCGAACGACAGCGCCAAATGTTGCCAAAGAAGGGATCAGGACCTTGCTCGTTCTTGGCACAACATTCCACAGTCATGCCAAGGTTAGGTGAATGTGGGAGAATAGACCCGATTACCCGAGCTTGATCACCCACCTGAAGCTGTTTACTTGACTCTCCCATTGATCAGCTTGGGCCTTTCCTTCTGAAGTTTTCGTTGCTTGTCCTTGGCGATCTGCTCGGCTGAGCGGTTGTCGCCACCTCGATCATCGGCCTGGGGTTTGTTGCGGGTAAGCTTACCCCTCAGGTTGTTTGCGAATCCTCGGACGTTCATGCTTTCTCCGATCAATGATCATGAGGGCTTCGGTAATTTGCCTCATCGTCACGCTGATGAGTGCATCACTTGGAGGATGCCCTGTTGTCCTCAACAAGTGAATGACTGCCTGGGTTGATTCCAGAGCATTCAATACGGAATGGACTTGCTCGTCATTCAGTTCCATCTATGGTGTGATTCCACCAGGGAGTGCTATCCAGAAAGTCAAGCATGGAATGAGATTGACGCAGAGCCTACGGTTGTAGGGTGACCAATGGCCTCCGATCCAGAACGAGCCCAGTCGGAATAGAACTCCACACTTCATGTTGCTGGATAGTAAGGATGGTAGACAGTGTTCATGGTCTCAATAACACCGTCTTGCTCGTGGACTACTACTGAGGTTGTTACGGACTTTTCGTTTGAGACATTCTCCTTGTCTGGGTGGTTGATAGGCCAGAGGACGGCACTTCCGTTATAGAAGAACACGCCCTTGCTGGCATCGTACTGAACTACCTTCTTGAATCTACTCGATTCCATAATCCTCCATGATTGCAGAGAGGAGCTTGTTCACTCCGCTGATGGCACCAGTATTGCGGTACCAGTCAGAGTGCCCTGCTCGCTTGATGTATTCGTATCCCCGATGAGGGAACGCCTCGGTGCAGACAATGACTCGATCGCTGTCAGACGCCTTGTCCATCAGTTTCTCGAAGTTGGTCTCACCATTGTTGAAGAACTTCAGACGAAGTTTGCCATTCACGAAGGACTGCGGATTGTGAATGACGTTGGACTTCATCCCACAGATAAGAATCGTGGGAGTGCGCCGATTGTTCTTGATCTGAACCGGCTCAGGATTGTGCTTGGGGATGGACTCAGCCACAGACACTGTAGGCATCTGTTGATTGAGGAACTGACGAATCAGAGGGGCGATCTCCGGGTTGGTGATTGCTCGCTTGATGATGTTGACCATCACTTCTTCACCCAGCGCACTGAGTGTATGAATGATAATTTCCTGATGGGCAAATGACCCGTACGGAATCTTCTTCAGTTCCTCAGTGACAGAGAGTGCCATCTCCTTGGTGTTAACAGACTCGAGTTCTTCCACCACACCTTGCATGTGATGATCACGAAGCTCGCACATCTTCCGAATCACCTTGACTGCAGCAGGCTTGCTGTTGAGAAGGCGATGCCGTTCCACAGGTAGAATGACTCGTTGAGCATAGTCTGCTGCAATGGTATCACTCCACTCGTGCACTTCTTGATACTCAAGAGCCTGCTTAGCAATAGCCAGGATTTCTTCGTCGGTCCAAACAATTCGTGACATACAAGTTCCTTAGTTGTCTCAGTTGATTAATGAAGGCGTTCCTATTGGATGCTCTTCATATAAGATACCCGTTTTTACGCAGGTGTCTTTTGTTCCTCTTCAATGATCACTCGTTGTTCTCGGACAGGGATCCCGTCAATGAACCATTGAGTGTGGTATGTGGGGCCATTCGTTGTTCGCAACATGTCGAGTTCGTCGTCGGACATAGAGGCCATCAGATGTTCAGCCTCTTCTCGTGTCTCGGCCTGTACAGACAGGTCTGCTGCAGTAACAGTAATGAATCGTCGTGTAAAGTTAGCCATCAATCTTGGGTGAAATAGACACAGAGTTAATTGTGCTGGACGGAATCTCACAGAGGTCGTCAATGAGAACGTCGATGGACTCGGAGTTCTTGGTATAGTCACTACCGTCCTTGAAACAGACAGTTAGAGTATAGCCACGACCGATGTGTTGAACGGTGTCAATCATCCAGTCGAACACAACTCGAGCTTGCTTGTCGGTATTTGCAGTTGCCATCATGCTTGTTCCTTTATGCGTTGTACAGCTACGGACCACTCTATTGGTGTATAGTTGATTTGTTCAGCAGAGACACATAGGTATCGAGGATCTCGAACAGACCCAATATGCACTGGGCTAATCATCCCAGTCTTCTTCACAAAATCACTATGAAGATGTCCATGAAAGTTACCAACCCATCGGTCAAGACAGTAAGGATGAACCGGAATATGTGTCAGGATGTACTTATCAAGAGTAACACTACCTCGGATGTCTTCAAAGAACTCGGTATAGTCGTCGAGCTTAAAGATATCATGATTGCCCTTGACCAATCTTTTGTGCCCATTCAGCTTCCGTGCGATCTGGATGGCGGACCGATTGATGCAAAAGTCTCCGAGGAAATAAACCTTATCTTGAGGTCGTACTACTGAATTGTGTCGTTCAATGAGGGCTTCGTCGTGCTCCTCAACTGTGTTCCATGGACGTTGCTTCTGACCGTATTGATTATCACACTGTACGATCTTCTGATGTGTGAAGTGGTTGTCAGCAATTAGAAATCGGTTAGCGGTCACATGTCCATCCTGCTGCGACGGCCGATGTAGATTGGATGCCGAGGCTTGTCCTTAACACCCACAGGGAAGAACTTATACTTGATAAGGTCTCCAACCTTCCACTCTTCAGCTCGTTCAGCTGCTGTGAATCCCGATCCCACATTGAATTCAACGCCTGTTGTAACGTCGCGAACTCGAAGTGCTCCCATTGTTCCCTTGCCGATGAGGCCGGCCTTTGCTGTAGAGCGCTTAGTACGGCCAAGCTCGTTAACTTCAGCCTCGTTCCCATTGAACATCTCCTCTTCTACACCCAGGATCTCGGCTTCACTATCCTGGAATCGCTTGATCTTGAGGAGCTCACCACCACGAATCGTTGATCGACCATGCTTGTAGAGACCACCGGGCTGTCGGATCATGATGCCCTCATAGCCTAGGGCAATGCAGTCTGCTTCATAGTCGCTGAGGGATTCTTCATCCTTTATGAGAATAGCCTCATGAAGACGCAGTTGTTCTGTCCTGATCAGAGGCCACTCACTTCGGAGCATTCTGAGTCGATCTTCATACGGAACAGTATCTACATTCCATGCATCAAAC
>Ga0170475_127863771_pt1 | contig 32045 bp, 24 predicted proteins | sample Soicark_Litter_5_FD_111474 | JGI IMG/M metagenome (GOLD analysis project Ga0170475, IMG submission 111474) | Avena fatua rhizosphere microbial communities from Hopland, California, USA. Combined Assembly of 48 SPs
GCAAATCTCGAGCGGCGCCAGATCGGCGAACAGTTCAAAGTGCTCGATCCACCATCGCTGCCGGAGCGCCCCGAGAAACCGATGATGCGGTTGATGGTGATTGCCGGCGGTTCGGGCGGCGGTCTGGTGCTCGGCCTGCTGTGCGTTGGCTTCCTCGAATACCGCGATACCAGTTTCAAGACTGAAGCAGACATCACTTCGGTCCTGGCATTGCCGGTTCTCGCGTTGATTCCCGTGATGATCTCGGACGACGAGCGTCAGGCGGAAGAGGGTAAGCGGCGTCGGCGAGCGTGGGCGAGCGTGGTGACGGCCGTGGTGGTCCTTGGCTCGGTCGCGATCGTTGCGTTCTGGAGGCTGCAGCACTGACGCTGCATGAACTGCCATGTATCAACGCTTCTATGGCTTGCGAGAGCTCCCGTTCGAACTGACGCCAAACCCGTCATTCCTGTTTTTTTCGGCGCAGCACCGCGAGGCGCTCAGTAACCTGGAATACGGGCTGTATGGGGCCAAGCCGATCACCGTCTTGATTGGCGAGGCGGGCACTGGCAAGACGACCTTGATTCGGGCCGCACTCGATTCTGAGCGGTGCCGCAACGTGCGCTGTGTGCATTTAAACAACCCGGCGCTAACCCGTGAAGAGTTCGTCGAAACACTGGCGAAGCAATTCGACCTCAGCCCGGAAGCGGCGCGGTCGAAGGCGGTGCTCCTCGGAGAACTCGAGGCGCTGTTGAACCAGCGCCGCCTCGGAGGGGAAATCACCGCGCTGGTCGTCGATGAAGCCCAGAGTCTCAGCGTCGAGTTGCTCGAAGAGGTGCGTCTGCTTGCCAACATCGAAACTCCCACGCAGAAACTTCTGCCGCTCGTTCTCGCCGGCCAGCCGGAGCTGGCGGACCGCTTGAATGACCCGGTGCTGCGGCAGCTCAAACAGCGTGTCGCACTCCGGTGCGAGATCCGGCCATTCGAATTGCAGGAGACGGCGGCCTACATTGCGTCGCGGGTCAGAATGGCGGGCGGCGAAGCGTCGCGGCTGTTTACGCGTGAAGCGGTCACGCTCATCCATGAATACTCGCGCGGCATTCCGCGCACCATCAACGTGATGTGCGACAACGCGCTGGTCAGCGGCATGGCCCTGGGACGGCAGCCAGTGGATCGAGCCATCGTGCTGGAAGTCTCGGGCGATTTCGACCTGCTGCGAGAGCGTCCACAACCAGAGGAACCCACGCAGATACAGCAGGAAGCGATCGAACCCATCATCCCGGTCGTGGAGCAGCCCGCGTCGCAATCCGTAGACGAGTCACGTTCGTCATTCGATGAAGTGCCCCCGCGTCGCTCCGGTTGGTTCGGTTTCGGACGCCGGTAGAGCAGAGTTAGAGCGAGAGGTTAGATAGGACAGATGAGTCGAATAGAAGAAGCGCTTCGCCGCGCATCGGTGCCTGCCGGCCCTCGCGGTTTGGCGCTGCGAGACACGCCTGCAGTACCTCAGACGCCATCCACTACGCTGGCGGATTACCCTGAGGAAGCGGGTCCAAGAAAAGACGCCGATTCGCGGTCGTTAGCCGGAGAGCATTCCACGGAGGAATTGCACCGCCAGGTCCGCGTTCGCCGCTCGGAGTCAGACGCGGCAAAGAGGCAGACGCGTGCGCCGAAGACGACCGCGTCGCTTGGCCCGTTCCCGTCGGCGCTCGATGGCAAGTTGATCCTGAATCACGCGACCCCGGTTGCGGTCGAACAATACCGCCGCCTCGCGGCGTCACTTCACGAGTTGCAGGGGTCGCACGGCACCAAGACCGTCATGGTCACCAGCGCGTTGCCCCGTGAAGGCAAGACCTTGACGGTGTGCAATCTGGCGATGACCCTCAGCGAGTCGTATGGCCGCCGGGTGTTGCTGATAGACGCGGATTTGCGCCGTCCGTCGGTCCACGAAGTGTTTCGGCTGTCGAACGCGACGGGCCTGAGCGACGGCCTTCGCTCGGATTCCGCGGAGTTGTCGCTCGTGCAGCTGTCGCCGCGACTCAGCGTCCTGCCGGCCGGCCGCGCCGATTCGAACCCGATGGCCGGGTTGACGTCGGAGCGGATGCGGGCCTTGGTCGAGGAATCGGCGCAGGTATTCGACTGGGTGCTTCTCGATGCGCCGCCCGTCGGCATCATGCCCGACGCAAATCTGGTGTCCCGATTGACCCAGGGCGTGATTTTTGTCGTGGGGGCTGGTTCTACGCCTCATCAGCTGGTGACGCGCGCGGTCACTGAGATCGGGCGCGAAAACATCATCGGCGTGGTCTTCAACCGCCTCGATGCGGACAGTATGCCGCAGACGAGCTACTACGATCACTATTACCAGCCGGTGAATAAGTAACGGCCTAGCAGACGACGATTGTCCCGCAGCAGGCTACCAAAAGGAATGCTCTAGGGAAACTAAAGGCTTCTTGTGAGGCGACTTTCTCGCAATCCCCCACCAGAGGCTTCGATAGAATGGCCGTAAACAATTGATATAGAACGTCTTTACTTAATGGGCGTAGCCGTGCGACGAAAGGAAGCCCTCTTGCTCTTACAAGGCTCGGTGATTCAGGGCGCAACTCGGATAGGTCAAATGTGGCGCGCCGCCGGTGTGACTGAAAGGGCGAAGCTGTAGCTGCGTTGTCCCTGCGACATTCACGAAAAGTTTGAAAGGTTCATACAGACCATGATTCCGTTTCTCGATCTCAAAGCCCAGTACCGGACTATCAAATCAGAAATCGACAGCGCCGTTTCAGGCGTGTTCGAAACAACGCAATTCGTGCTTGGTGATCAGGTCGCCGCGTTCGAGCGCGACTTCGCGAAGTATTGCGGGACGAAGCACGCCATTGGCGTGAATTCCGGTACCAGCGCGCTGCACCTCGCGCTCCTCGCGGCTGGCGTCGGTCCGGGCGATGAAGTCATTACTATTCCGTTCACGTTTGTCGCCACTGTTTCGGCGATTTGCTACAGCGGTGCGACTCCCGTATTCGTCGATATCGAACCACGATCGTTCACGATGGATCCGGCGCAGCTCGAAAGGAAAATCACGCCGAAGACGAAGGCTATCATCCCGGTGCATCTCTACGGACAGATGGCCAACATGGACGCGATCATGGAGGTGGCGAATCGTCGCGGCATTCCGGTGATTGAGGATGCCTGCCAGGCACACGGTGCGGAATACAACGGCAAGCGAGCGGGCAGCATTGGCCTGTCGGGCTGTTTCAGTTTCTATCCCGGCAAGAATCTGGGCGCGGCGGGCGAGGGCGGCCTGATCGTGACCAACGACGATGCTCAGGCGAGCAAGATGCGGATGCTGCGCGACTGGGGCCAGGAGAAGCGCTACCATCACGTGCTGAAGGGCTATAACTACCGCATGGAAGGTATTCAAGGGGCGGTGCTCGGCGTGAAGCTGCGGTATCTCGAGCAGTGGACCGAAGCTCGTCGCGCCCGCGCGCGCGAGTACGATGCGCTGTTGATGGACGCCTCAGGGATTCAAGCGCCAGAACAGCTGCCTGGACGTCGCCACGTCTATCACATCTATGCCGTTCGCTCCGCCGATCGTGATGGTCTGCAGCAGGTGTTGCAGGCGGAGGGCATTCAGACCGGTCTTCACTATCCCATACCCGTTCACCTTCAGGAGGCGCACGCAGATCTGGGCTACAAAGTCGGACACTTCCCGCAGTCCGAGTCGGCTGCCAATGAGGTCCTGTCGCTGCCGAATTTCCCTGAGCTGACGCCGGCGCAAGTCGAAGAAGTGGTGGCGGCGGTCAAGCGCGAGGCCAAAGTCGGCTAAGAGACGACGGCCCGGTACGCGCGTGAAATCTTCGCTGTGGTCCCGCGCGTCGCCGCTCTGGTCGAGGCGGCTACGCTGGTCGGCTTGTAACTGCTGATGGATCAGGCAACAGACGCACTCACCCCCGCCAGTTTGGCGGTAGGGCTGTTCCTCGGGATCTTGCTCCTGGTACTGCCCCGTCGTTCAGCAGTTGCGCCGTTGCTGCTGGCCGGATGTTACATGACCTTGGGGCAGTCGCTGACGATCGGCGGACTGCACTTGTATCTGATCAGAATTCTGATTCTGTTCGGGATGGCCCGTATAGTTCTGCGTCGCGAGTTTGTCGACGCCAAACCCTCCCCCGTAGATAAAATTCTGGTGACCTGGCTTCTCGTCAGCTCGTTGCTGTACGTGATCGTTGATGGCCGATATGTACAAATGCAGGAACGGCTCGGGTATATCTACGACGCAGCCGGCGTTTACGCGCTTGTTCGGGCATTGATTAGAGACTTCGATGACGTCGTTCACGTCGCAAGAATCAGCGCGCTAATAATCATTCCGCTGGCCGCCTTCTTTGCTTTCGAGGCGAGCACTGGACGGAACCCGTTCGCTGTGCTCGGCGGTGTTCCGGCCTACACAACGTTGCGCGAGGGCAAACTTCGCTGTCAGGGGCCTTTCAAGCACCCCATCCTTGCAGGGACATTCGGAGCGACCTCGATGCCACTGTTCGTCGGCCTCTGGGTATGCAGTAAGCGGGACCGCGCGGTCGCATCGATCGCATTTGCCGCCGCGACGGTGATAGTCATGACGTCCCGGTCCAGTGGCGCCTTCTCGGCATATTTTTTGAGTTTGATTGGCTTTCTCTGCTGGTCGTGCCGCGCACACATGCGATTGCTACGATGGGGAATCGTGCTGACGCTGATCGGGCTCGCAATGGTAATGAACGCGCCTATCTGGTTTCTCATCGATCGGTTCAGCGAGCTGGTCGGCGGTGACGGCTGGTACCGGTCGAAACTGATCGACTCGGCTGTCAATCATTTTGGCGAGTGGTGGTTGATCGGCACTGGCTTCACGGCTCACTGGATGGAGACTGGCATTCCCGGCAATCCTTATTCGGCGGACATTGTGAACGAGTTCGTCAATCAAGGAATCCGGGGAGGAATGCTCGCACTCGGCCTGTTCATCTGGCTGCTGACCAAGTGCTTCTCGATCGCGGGAGAGGGCGCCCGTCACGAACGGCACGAGCCGCGTCATCGTTTTGTAGCTTGGACGCTTGGCTGCGCCGTGTTGAGTCACGTCGCGTCGTTTTTCTCGGTCACCTACTACGACCAAATCATCATCTTCTGGTACATGCTGATCGCAATGCTCGCGGCGATCGCCGGTGAGAATGCAGCACCAGTGATGGCTCCGTCTGCTGCGAGGCCGGTGCAGGTGTCAGGCCCGGCAGTTGTCGGACGATTCGCCCATTATCGCGGAACCGTCAGCCGCCGTGTCGCGGGCGTGTCGCGCGGAACCACTGCCGCGGACCGGCCCCCGAGTTGAGGATCACCACTGTGCCGACTGTAAGAACCTATCCGATCTACGTCCTGGTGACGCCCGTCCGTGACGAAGCAGCGACTATCGGACGCACGATTGCCGCCGTTACCCGCCAATCAGTGAAACCACTCGAGTGGGTGATTGTGAGCGACGGGTCGACTGATGGAACCGACGAGATCGTCGCGCGCGCCAGCGCTGAGCATCCGTGGATTCGACTAATCGGTTTGGCTGCTCGGCCCGGTCGGAGCTTCGCGGCCGTGGTGCAAAACACCGAAATCGGCCTTGGCGCACTGACCTGCGATGACTATGCGTTCGTCGGCCTGCTCGACGCCGACCTCGATTTCCAAGATGACTACTTCGAAATGTTGTTGCGGCTTTTCGATGACGAACCGCGACTGGGGCTGGCCGGTGGCGTGGTCATCGATCCTGGCCGGGAGAAGGATCGATTTCCGCGGAATCGTATTGATGTTCCTGGAGCCGTGCAGTTTTTTCGGCGCGAGTGTTTCGAGCAGTTGGGCGGTCTCGTGGCAATACCCGAGGGTGGATGGGATTGCCTCACGTGCGCGATGGCGCGAATGCACGGCTTTGAGACGCGTCTGGTGACTGATCTTGTGGTCGATCATCTCAAGCCTCGAAACGTCTCCCAAGGCGGAATGTTTCGGAGGCTGTGGCAACTCGGCGTCAGAGACTATGCCGTTGGCTACGACCCGTTATTCGAATTGCTGAAATGCATCGGTCGCGTCAAAGAGCGGCCGCGGGTGATTGCCGGCCTGGCGCATTGGATGGGATACTGCGCGACTGCTCTGAAGCGTCCTGCGCGTGTGGTGCCGCCCGAAATTGTCAAGTTCGTCCAGGAGGAGCAGCGTACTCGTATGCGACAGCTACTCCTGTTTCGGTCGCTCCGTCAGTCCTCGGAGGCGTAGTGGGTGTGTTCTCGACGATGTCGGCAACGGCGTTGAGTTCTGGGCCACGAATGTACGGGCCGATTGCGAATCGTAAATCCGAACCTTCGACGGCTCATGACGGCCGGCGCGTGAGGCAAAGGGCCAGACGTAGTGCCAGTGATAACGTGAGGCTTCAGCAGACTCAGTGAATTTAGTTCTGTCGCGGATTGATCATGACATGCGGGAATAGTCGATGCGGATTCCTGGCAATGACTGAGCGCCTCGGGAGAGTGAGCGCCGCTGATCGCGGCCGGCCAATTGAGCAGACGCCTCCGCAACCCAAATAAGACGAGCCGTGCCTCTGCGTTAATGTCGGAAGTTGCGTAAGTCCTTCACCTTTGGCGCGAGAAGCAGAACGCAATCTCGCACTTTGGCGGTGTTTCTCGAAGAAATTCATGGAGATTGTGTCGGTACGCGTCTTGCTCAAGGACGTGGCAGGCCAGCGGCCTATCCTGTCGCTGAACAATTATGCATTGGGATAAAAAAGAGGTACGGCAGGTGTCTACACGATTCACGGTTCTCGCGAGCTTGGTGGTACTGTCGGTGGCAGGTGGGCTCGGCGTCATCCTGAACGCGCAGACGCAGCCTTCATATTGCACCACGGGTGGGCCGCAGCTTTGGGCAAATCTCGCGACATGCGGGTGGCCATCTCCGACGAATACCGGGTATCCGGCTGGCACGACGCTCACCAATACTACCGGCCGCACAATTACGACCAACAATGCCGTGATCTCAGGCGAACGAATTAGCGGCCAGTTAATCATTAGTGCCACCAACGTCACGGTTCGAAATAGCTCCATAAGCTGGGACGGTGGCGGCGCCGGCGGAAGCGGTGTGATCAAAGTAGAAGTTGGCGCGAGCGCGACGATCGATCACGTCGAGATCAAAGGCCTCAATCACACGCACGCCTGCGTATGGCACGAAGGAAACAGCATGACGGCCATCGCGGTGAACTGCTATGGCGTCAATGACGGAATGTTCAGCTGGGCACAGAACACCGGCACGTCCGGGGATAACGTAAATATTTCGGATAGCTACTTTCACGATTTCACGACGAACGCCGCGAATGGTCACATCGATGGCTATCAGACGGAAGGCGCATCTCACGGTCGGCTGACCCATAACACCTACAACATGGCGGGCAGCGCCAGCAGCGCGGTGTCCATTTGGGATGGGTTGAAGAATTCAGACGATTGGACTATCCAGAACAACTTATTCACCGGCGGTGGGTTTACGTTGTACGCGGAAGACTACAACGGACCAAATAACTCTTCGGCTCAGGAGAACGTCGCGAACTCCGCAGTCGGCGGATTCACCGTCACTAACATTCGGTATATCAACAACAAATTCAGCACCAGTCGGTTTCCCCACGGTTCGGGAGATAACAACGCGTGTGTTGGGGAATGGGGAACCTGGTTCTATCGGGGTGGATGGCCGCCGTATTTTGCCGGGCCGACCGATCTCTGGAATCGGGGGGGCAGCCTTCGGTCGGGTAATGTTGTGCTGGAGACCGGTCAAAACATCGATCGCGGTGGTCCGACGGGCTGCGAAGGCGCTAACACGAGTCCCGCAGCTCCGTCAGGCTCGACTCCACCAGCGGCGCCATCGAACGTTCGAATCGTCAAGTAAACTTCCGCCACACTCCTTATTGAGCTGACCGACGGTGAAGCGCCGGACAGCAGGCGCTTCACCGCTAGTTGGTTTCAGAACCGGACCGAAGACGGCACGGCGGAGCGTACTTCCGCGCTATCCTCTCACAGTGGTGGCGGCCGGTAACCATCCACATTTCAGGGAATCATGTCCTTCAGCAATGCGCCACGATGTGACGTCTCCGTCATCATCGTGAACTGGAATACGTCTGCGCTCCTGCGTGCGTGCCTCGAGTCGGTCTATTCGACGACTCGATTGATCACGTTCGAAGTCATCGTAATTGACAACGCATCTACCGACGACTCAGTCGCAATGATGCAGCGAAAATTTCCAGCGGTTCGCATCATCGCCAATCGTGCCAATCGCGGTTTCGCTGCGGCGAACAATCAGGGTATCGCGATCGCATCGGGAAGGTACGTCTTGCTGCTGAACAGCGACACGGTCGTACTCGAGAATGCGATTGCCAAAACAATCGCATTTGCCGATCGTTATCCGGACACGTCCGTCACCGGCTGCCGAATTCTCAATGCCGACGGAACACTGCAGGAAAGCTGCTTCATGTTTCCGTCGTTGCTGAATTTCGCGCTATTTGCGACGTATCTGTACCGGCTATTTCCACGCAGTCGATTCTTCGGCCGGGAACAGATGTCGTGGTGGCGGCGCGATGATGCGCGAGAAGTTGATGTCGTCACGGGATGTTACATGCTCGTTCGGCGAGAAGCGATCGATGATGTCGGCGGCATGGATGAAAGCTTTTTTATGTATGCCGAAGAAACCGACTGGTGCTATCGCTTCAAAGCGAAAGGGTGGAAGCGTCGATTCACGCCAGACGCGGAAATTATCCACCTGGGCGGAGGCAGTGCGCCAAAGCTTAGCGGGCACCGCGCGCGGATAACCAATAAGTCCTTTGCAACTTACATGTTCAAGCACTGGTCGAGAGCGCAGGCGATGGCGGGACTTTACCTAATTGCGTTGTTCTATTTGAGTCGACTCGCGATCTGTTTCCCTCAACGGATCGTGCGCGCGGGCGATACCAAGATGCTGGAGAATCACTGGACAGGTCTGAAGGACATCTTGTCCTATAGGCATCGGCGGGCGTAGGGTCGACAACGCCACAAACACACAGAGCGGCTGATTGAGGTGATGATGGCAAGACTGCCCAAGGTCCTAATCTGTGCATATATCGTCGATCGCGATGATGTCAGCGAAGCACAGATGGCGTACGAATGGATCTCGCGGCTCTCGCAGCACATCGATTTGATCGTCGTGACCGCGGGCAGTCGAATGCATGAAACCTGCGGACTTGAAGGAAATAGCCGCATTCAACTGGAAATCGTGAAACCACGAGTGTCGTTCCAGAGGTGGGACGCGTTTGACCGGTTCGCTCATCCAGGGTATGTCGATTTTTTCTTGGCCGCCCGAAAACGAATCAGGTCGCTGATGATGCGCCAGTCAATCGCATTGGCGCATCATCTGACGCCGCAAGCTCTCCGCTACCCGTCGCCTTTGGCAGGTTTGGGAATCGCGTTTGTCGCCGGCCCGTACCACGGCGGATTACAACCGCCGCCAGTAATGAAGGAGCTTCAGGGACAAGAAGGCGCATTTTACTATTTGCGAAAACTGGATACGCTTCGAATGCGCTACGATCCGCTGCTCCGCGCACACTTCCGTGAGGCGAAGCGTATCGTCATTTCAGCTCCTTACGTGCTTCAACATCTCCCACAGTACGCGGACAAGTGCTCCGTCATACCCGGAACGGCCATGAACGCGGTCGAGCAACAAACAGATGCGTCTCGCACCCCGATGCGGATGATGTTCGTCGGTAAGCTTGAGCCGAGTAAAGGTGTCGAGTTATTGGTGAATGCCTTAGCAAGGGTGAAGCGCTCAGATTGGACTCTCGATATTTTCGGCGAAGGCTCACAAGGTGCGCTCTATCGCGAACTGTCGGAGCGGACCGGGCTCGGTCAAAAAATTTATTGGCACGGGTTCGTTCCGAACGCCACCGTGCTCGACGCGTATCTACATGCGCAAGCGTTCGTGTTTCCCAGCTTGAAAGAGCCAACTGGGGGAGCGTTGCTCGAGGCCATGGCATCGGGCGTGCCGGTTGTCTGTGTGGATTCGGGAGGACCCGCCTTCGCAATCACCGATTCCTGTGGAGTCAAGATCGCCCTTTCTACGAAAGAGCAGATGGTCGACGATCTCGCGCGAGCAATCGACCGGTTATTGGATTCGCCAAAGCTGAGACAACAACTGGGAAACCAGGCTCGGCAACGATTTCTAAATGAGTTCACATGGGAAAGGGTGGTGGACAAGATGCTGAGGCTTTACGACGCCACGCTCGGCACACCCCTAACCCGGCTGGGGCCTTCCGAGGCGGCTGACACGGCGGCGCGTCGGGAGGGAGTAGGGGCAGAGCACTAGCGGGCGAAGGGGCTAAGACAGAATTTCACGATTAGGTGGCCGCTAACAACTTCGCGGCCCTTTACTCGTGGTTGGTGGCTCGGAACGCGATGTGTAAGTGGCTGATTTAGCAGCGTTTGTAGGCATCGACGGACCGCAGGGGTGACGGCATGGCCGTTGCAAGGTCCAGAAAAGCATGGCTATGGTAACGTTTCGCCGTATTTCCGCCCGGTCAGTTCGCCGCTTTGGTGGCGTCTTCGTTCTCCTGTCGTTAGCGAGCAGCCATCCGCTTGCGCAACAGGTCACGCCGCGAGCCCCAACGAACGTCCGCATCGTCAAGGGCGTTCTAAACGGCACCATCTCGCACGGCTCACAGCTAACGACCTCGATGGTCGGCCCAGCTAGTCTTGGCGTTGCCGTTACGGCTTTGCGCAGTACGCGGACCGGCGGTTCAAACATCGGGACGGGTGGCTCAATGCCTTCCTGGATTCCGAACGCCCCATACGTCTACAACAATGATCCCTCGAACCACGGCGGAATTGTCCCCGCGGGCGGTTTGACTATTGATGGATTCTCAGTGCCGGCGGGAGCGTGGGTCTCGCAGTTCAACGACTTTGGAAATGACTCCCTGTTTATCGTGGGAAACAACGGCGGCCCAACCGCCAGTTTCCCAGGAATAGTGTTTCGTGGTTGTAGGTGGCGCGGTCCAGCGAAGGCGCCTGGGTACCTAAACACGCGCAGCGGCAGCCACACGAATATCTGGGTACTATTTAGCGACGCGGGTGGACTTGGCCCCGCCGACAGCCAATATAACGAAGTGCCGTTCTCGATTGGCGACGACACTTCGACAGCAATTTTCTATCGGAATTACATTTCCTACACCACGACGGCGTTGCAACCCAATGTTAGAAGCGCCCAGATAATCGAAAACTTTATCGAGAAAATAACTCTGTATTACAACGGAGCTGCCCCCCCCGGTGAGTCGACGGGCAAACATCTTAACGGGATTTCGTTCAACGGTGGGACACCGGCCGCGTTGGTCGTGAGAAACAAGATTCTTCTGCAGAGCCCCGATGATGCGGGCCGTACGATCAACCAGACCGACGCAATCTCCTTTTTTCAGGACTTCGGTAGTTTCCCCGGAACGGGCAGCAACCTTGATGCAAGTATCGGATATCAAGTGAAGGACAACTATCTCGGTGGCGGCGGATACACGGTATATGCAGGTATGAATGCTGGAAAGCCGAGCTCTAGCGTGCAGAACATGGTTCTGACTGGCAACGTCATTACGACGCAGTGGTGGCCGCGCGGCGGATCATTTGGACCGATTGCTGCCGAGCCGGCGTGGGGTTCGTTCGGAAACCTGAAGAGCAATAACACCTTTACTCCGAGCGGACAGAGCTGGTAGTTGTTACTCCTCTGCAATGCGTCCGAGTAACTGTCGCCCTCCCCGACGGTTCAGGACGGGATGGCGCAAAGTTGCGTATTCATCCGACTTTTCAAACGTGCCGCGCTAAAGTCCACCGAATAGCAGACTTTCGTCGGCGATCTTGGACACCTCACCTCGCCGCTAAAGTTGGTGTGTCGTTCGATCTTCCCATTAAACGCAATATATTCTGATCTTTAGGGGTATACATCTCCGGTCTCGTCTGGGGCGGTGGCGTCCTTGCAGCTTGGCCGAATGCTGCGCCTTCCCAATACGAAGGCTCGTGCTTCTCTTCGAACTCGTACGGCATTCGAGCCGTGCAAGGACGGAATGGTCGGGACACATGATCGATACGAGTGCGGATCGGACGAAACTGACCAGACGCTTTGACTCGCATGATATCGAAGGGCTCGTTGACTTCGTTGACAGCACGTTACCCACACTTCGACTCAAAAATGGGCTGTTTTGCTTCGATAAAGTCTTCGGCGCCCAGCAGCTTCGAGGCGAATCAATAAGATATTCAATCCTGGTGCTGCTGGGCCTCTTGAGACAGGCAAACTCCGGAGCTCGGCCGACTACGGATATTGAAGATCTCTATCGCACCATTGTCGAGTACCCGGTTTCGCTCGGTGTCGGGGACCTCGGACTTTTGTTGTGGGCGGAAGCCCGTATGGGATCCAGGCATTCAGCCGATACGTTGGCTCGGCTCGAGACTCAGTCGCGAGACCAAACGTTACCGCGACTTGAAGGAATGGAAGCAGCGTGGTTCGTAATTGGAACTGCTGAAGCGGTCGTTGCGGGCCTTCCAGCGCGTCAGCTGTTCGACCGCGCCTACGGCCACCTGCTCACGCGTCGCTCACCATCCTCTCCGCTCTTCCGTCACACCTCGGCAGCGACGGCGCGGGCGAAGCTTCCGAACTTCGCGACTGAAATCTACAGCTTGCTCGCCCTCGCGGAAACAGCGCGCCACGGTTTGGCTGCCGATGCGCCGACACAAGCTCGGAGGCTCGCAGACACACTGATTGAATTGCGCCGCCCAGATGCCGGCTGGCCGTGGCTCTATCAAGCGGATCGCGCGGTGGTGGTCGAACCGTACGAGGTGTATTCGGTCCATCAGGATGCGATGGCGCCGATGGCGCTGTTCGCCCTGTCAGAAGCGACCGGCGACCAGTCGTATGCGCGCGCCGCGGTCGAGGGCTTTCAATGGTGCTTTGGTCGCAACGAGCTTGGCTTCGTGTTCTACGACGCCGATGCGCATTTTGCCCATCGTTCGATCAAGCGACGTGGTTCCGCCCACTCGCTGAATCTGTGGGCGAACACTGGCCTTGGCGGGTTGCTCAATCTCAATGCGCGCACGGGCTTTGGCGGCGTCGAGATCAACCAGACATGCCGTCCCTATCATCTGGGATGGATTCTTGAAGCATGGTGCGGGCGTGAACATCTCCACACGCTGGTTTAGGAAATTCAATGACCACACTCACTGTTGATATGAACACTATCGGCGTTCACCCTCGCCATCGCCGTGTATCGTTGTTTGGCGTCGAGATTGATGCCTTGACGGTCGGGCAAACACTCGATCGAGCCTTCGAGCTCGTGGACACCGTCGTCACGACCCAGCATGTCGTCCTGAACGCCGCGAAGGTGGTTCAGATGTCGAAGGACGATCGCCTCCGCGACATCATCTCGAGCTGCGCCCTGGTAAACGCCGATGGTCAATCGGTGGTCTGGGCGAGCCGACTCCTTGGCCGGCCCTTGCCTGAGCGTGTCGCCGGCATCGATTTGTTCAGTGCAATCGTCGAGCGAGCTGCGCGCACGGGACATCGCCTGTTTTTTCTTGGCGCGACCGACGGGGTGCTGAACGACATGCTCGCGAAACTGCGGAGTCAGTACCCAACTCTCGTCGTCGCCGGCTGGCACAATGGATACTGGAAAGATGATCAGGAAGTCATCGACGCTGTCAGGACCGCGCGTCCAGACTTTCTGTTCCTGGCAATCCCGAGTCCGCGAAAGGAATATTGGCTCAGCCAGAACCTGGCGGCGTTGGGCGTTCCCTTCGTGATGGGCGTCGGCGGAACCTTCGACGTCATCGCCGGAAAGATTCGTCGCGCTCCCGTGTGGGCGCAGCGGATCGGCTGTGAATGGGTGTTTCGCGTGGCTCAAGAGCCGCGCCGGATGTGGAAGCGTTATCTGAACGGGAACACAGCATTCATGGTGCTCACGATTCGTGAGTGGTGGAGGGGGCTGTGATTCGCCAGCCCGTCGTCATTGCCGGAGCGCGGCCGAACTTTCCAAAGGTTGCGCCGTTGATGCGTGCGCTGACACGTGTGGGTATGGAACCGCGGCTGGTTCACACCGGGCAGCACTACGATGCTGCGATGTCCGCCAGTTTTTTTGAATCCCTGGACATTCCAGAACCGGCCGCCAATCTTGGTGTCGGATCCGGAACCCACGCGACGCAGACCGCGGCGGTCATGGTTGCCCTCGAGAGCTGGCTCGAAAGCGCCGGTGCTGACGCGCTGCTAGTGGTGGGAGATGTCAATTCGACGGTAGCCTGCGCGCTCGTGGCCGCCAAGGCAGGCATTCCGGTCGGGCACGTCGAGGCTGGCCTGCGATCGTTTGATCGGACGATGCCCGAAGAAATCAATCGCGTCGTTGTCGATGCGTTATCGACGTGGCTGTTTACTCCGAGTGCCGACGGCGACGAGAATCTGTTGGCGGAAGGAGTTGAACCCGGACGCATCCATCTGGTCGGCAATGTGATGGTTGACAGCCTGCACTATGCACTACCCGAGGCTCGCAAACGGACGATTCTCAATGACCTCGGCTTAGTTCGGGATCGCTTCGGCTTGGTGACGCTGCACCGTCCGGCGCTGGTCGACAATCCTGAACGCCTCAGCCAAATTATCTGCACGCTCGAGGAAGTGGCGCAACGCCTGCCGCTGGTATTCCCAGTTCATCCAAGGACGCGACAGATGCTTCAGCGCTCCGGAGTCGCGCTTGAGAGCGCGTCCATTCGTTTCATCGAGCCGCTCGGGTATTTGGATTTTCTCGCACTTGAAGAGGGCGCCAGCCTAGTCTTGACAGACTCAGGAGGGGTCCAGGAAGAAACCAGTGCCATCGGCGTCCCGTGCCTCACTTTACGTGACAACACCGAGCGTCCAGTTACCATCACTCAAGGAACAAATACACTGGTCGGATTTGATCGAAAATTGATCGTTTCCCAGAGTCAGCTCGCATTAGAGCGAGGAAGGCGTCCCTCTAACATTCCACTTTGGGACGGGAACGCCTGTGAACGAATCGCTGAGATTCTGCGAACGCGAGCTAATCTTCCGCTCTTCCTGCCGCCAGCCCTAACGACTGCAGACTCCGCCGAGTTTCGTGCGGGACGAGGCAGTGTCACCACGCTAGCTGCCAATAGGTAGACCTCCCAAGAGACGGGCATCGGTTCGCATCATTCGCGCGACCCTACCAAAAGACCGTTCCCTCAGGTCCTCGTCCGTTCTCTGCGAACTGACTTTGCCCCGTCCTTCGGGACGACTTTAATCCTCCGAAGCGGCGACTTCTCTGCGGCGCTAGATGAGCACCGGGCCGATGGTGAAGGAATTGGCCGGAAATCACGCGGTTTTGAGTCCTGTCGCCAAGACTGACTCTGGCCCGGTATTAGCAGTTCGACTGTTTGACGCTTAACCGTCGCTAGCAAACCATCGACAAAAAACGTAATCCAATGAGCCGTAGCCCTCTGTCTTCATTCACAACAGGCATCTTACTGGCAGGGACCCATCCTTGGTCCAACGCAGCGTTTGACTCCCTTGTGGCGAGGACTCTGCTTCCGGTCGCACATCGTCCTTTGATCTGGTACGGCCTTTCATGGCTCGACAAAAACGGTATCCGCGAGGGAGCCGTTTGCGGCAATCGTGAGACAAGCGTGTTGCAGTCTCGACTCGGTCGTCACGTTCCGGTTGGGATGAGCATCACCTACCAACAGGATCCGATGCCGCGCGGTGCTGGTGGTTGCGCCAGAGATGCCGCCCTGTCGACAGATGCCCAAACGTTCGTCGTTGCAGAGGCGACTGCCATTCCTAATGTTGATTTGCAGGAAGTACTGAAGCACCATGAGTCGTCGGGAGCGTGTGTCACGGTCGTAGTGCACGCTGAGGCGCGACCGAACGGTGCGACTGCGCTTCAGGTGCCGAGCGGCATCTATGTCTTTTCGCGACGTGCGTTCGACGCAGTTCCGGCACGAGGCTTCTGCGACATCAAGGAACGGCTGATTTCCCAACTTTATGCCGCCGGCGAACGGGTGGCATCGTTCCAGGCCGAGACACCTGCGCCGCGAGTCCTTGACTCGTCGACGTACATGGCCGTCAATGAATGGATGATCGAGCGCGCCGTCAGAAATCCCGAAGGGTATAACGGATATATCAAAACGGGGAGCGCACTAGTACATCCCGATGCAGTAGTTGCTGAGGACGCGGCTCTCATCGGACCCGTGCTTGTCGCGGCTGGGGCGCGCATCATGTCCGGAGCCGTGATCGTCGGTCCCACATCGGTTGGGCGGGATGCGATCATTGCAAGTGGCGCAACCGTTTCACGATCAGCTGTGTGGCGTCGCGCGACCATCGGTGAGAGAGCGGTCGTCGATCAGTGTATCGTCGCTGACGATGGTGTGGTTGAACCGATCGCGCACCCTTGTTTGAGTGTGGTACCGGCCGACCGCAAGGCTGGAGTCGAGTTTGATTGGGTTATGGATGCTCCAAGAGACGCTGCCAAGAAGCCGTCCTTGGAGGTGGGGGCTTGGCTCGGTCGTCTTGTCTTTGGCCCGAGCTGGTCCCGTTCCCCCGCTGCCCAATGAGAATTTGGCCAGTAGTTATTGACTCGAACCCCGCTTACCTGGGTGGGCGCCGCGGTTCGTTGCTCATTGCACCGCTCGGCGCACACACGGTCATTGAACATCTGCGTATGTGGTTGCAATCCGTCACGGAGCGGGCGCCGCTCGTGGTCTCCCCCGCATCTGTTGACTCGACCTATGAGCATCGGATCAAAGCGCTTCATCCTTCTGCAACAGTTGTGGCTACACCACAGCAGATCGTCGAATCAATAGCCGCATTCGAGCTATCCGACACGCTTCTGATCATCGATCCGAACTGCCTTCCATCGCGTTCAGCCGAGTTGCCGGCGCTCCTGCGGCAGTATTCAGAAGATCAGCGAGTGGCGCATCACCTAGTGGCGTTTGAAAACGCTGTAGCCGGAACGCAGGAGCGGGTCAGCTTCGATGGTTCTGGGCACGTACAGAGAATCCATCGACACTATGATTCGGCCACATGGCCCTTTATCGCAGGGGTGGCCGCGACGCTCGTGCCGGTGGCCTCTGGCATTCTGAGTGACGGGGCCGTCCCCACGTCACTTTTAGGTTTGCGGCAAACGCTCGTTACACGTGGCGTCCCAACTCGGGACGTGCCGCTCAAGGGTAGAGCACTGTACCTGGGCGATGAGTCCGCGTTCCTGACAGCGAATGAACTCTTCGTTCGCCGCGCATTGGCGCGCACGCAAACACCCGGGATCTCGGCTACGCCGCTGTTCATGGGGTCGGGTCATTTCGTTCACGACACGGCCCGCATCAGTGGTCCTGTAATCATTCACGCGGGGGCACACGTAGACGAGAACGCGATGGTATTTGGCCCTGCGGTTATTGGCGCCGGTGCACGTGTATCGTCCGCTGCCGTCGTCGCGCATGCGGTAGTAGGAGCCAATTGCACCATCCCAAATGGGGACATCGTTCGAAACCGCGCGTGGTTCGATGTGGGAAGCGAGAGGCTGTCCGACAACTATTCGCCCTTTTACACCCACCGTGTAGCTCGACAGCTCACCGATGCACGGATGCACGACGAAGTAAGAACTGCCGACCCATCTTCTAGTCTTGCCCGCATTCATCTGGCGCTGAAACGCGCGTTCGACGTTACGATTTCCGGAATCGCTCTCGTGCTGCTTTCGCCATTGCTCCTTGCCGTTGTCGCCGCCGTGAAGCTGGGGTCAGAAGGTCCGGTTCTGTACGGTGACGAGCGTGAAGGACGCGGGGGGCAGGTATTCAAGTGCTGGAAGTTTCGAACAATGTGTGTCAACGCCCATGCGGTGCAGTCGAGTCTCAAAGTTCTCGACAAGATGGACGGACCGCATTTTAAGCTCGACCACGACCCTCGCGTAACGCGCATCGGTCCAGTGCTGCGAGCACTAAATATCGACGAACTTCCGCAACTGCTTAATGTGTTCGTCGGCGAAATGAGTCTCGTTGGTCCACGGCCGTCTCCGTTCCGTGAGAACCAGATCTGCGTTCCGTGGCGTGAAGCGCGCCTTTCTGTGCGTCCTGGAATAACTGGATTTTGGCAGGTATGCCGACACGATCGATCCTCGGGCGACTTTCATCAGTGGATTGAGTTCGATCTGCTTTATGTTCAGCACATGTCTTTTTGGCTCGATCTGAAGATTGTCGCGGCGACACTCCTCACGTTGGGTGGCAAAGCCGGTCACGTCTCAGCCGGGCGGCTTGTTCCGAGTGCTGTGCCAGACTCGGAAACTCCGGGGTCTGAGACAGCGTCGCGATTCGTCGCATAATCAACGGCGCACTTGGCGCCGAGACCCTCCTCCGCTATACGTCCATCGTGGTCGATTGTAGTCTCCAGCAATGTGGACCATGTTGTCGACTCCCTTTAGAAAATACAAGCAATGACGAGTAGTGATACGCCTCCCGTTACCTGCGGCGCCCGTCGACCTCGTGTGCTGGTCGCAATCGCCAGTTACGGCGAGCGGAACCTCGAACACTTAAAAGAAGTCATCGCACGATACCAGGGGATGGCCACCCTGGACCTCGAAGTGATTGTTACCAGCGAGGCGCCTAAGCGTCTCCCGGCCGGTGTCAGTATATCCGTCGGTCTGCCGTCCAGTAATCCGCGGTCTTTACCGTTCGCTCATAAGAAGATTTTCGCCGACAAAATCGAGGAGTACGACTTATTCATCTATTCCGAGGATGACATCGGAGTTACCGAGGCACAGGTTCACGCATTTTTGCGGACACAACAGCTGCTCCGCGAGGATGAGGTCGTCGGCTTCCTTCGATATGAGAGTAACGCCTCCGTTACGGCGACACGCTGGATGCCTGATGTCCACAATTTTTTTCGCTGGAAGCCGGAATCCGTCGTGCATCGTGGCGATCTTATGTTTGCCGAATACACAAACGAACATGCCGCCTTCTATATTCTTTCGCGTGACCAGTTGAGGAAAGCGATCCGATCTGGCGGTTTCTTGCGGGAACCGGACATTGGAAAGTACTCGATGCTTGAGACGGCCGCAACGGATCCCTACACTAGGTGCGGTCTTCGAAAGCTGATTTGCATTTCTCGTCTCGAAGACTTTCTGATTCATCACATGTCCAACCGCTACACCGGTCAAATGGGCATGGCTCTCGACGAGTTCACCCACCAGATTGACACGTTAAGATTGATTGACCGAGGCGACCATCCAGCCACGACCCTTTGCGCGATCGAAACTACGGTGCCTGAGTTGGAGTGGAGCAAAAGTCTTTACGAGGAACCGCACGGGACGCTGCTGTCTGCAATCCCGCCCACGCCAGGGACCATGCTTTCCATTGGCTGCGGTCGGGGCCTCACAGAGGCTCAGCTAATCAACTGTGGGTGGCAAGTGACCGCACTTCCGCTGGATTCGGTCATTGGGGCGGCGGCTGCCAAGCTTGGTATTTCGGCCGTGTACGGTTCACTTTCTGAAGCGCCGGCGCTGCTTAAGGGGCGCAGATTTGACTGCGTTCTGATCACGAATTTGCTTCATTTGCAAAGTGATCCTCGGGCTCTCTTCGATATGGCCGTGGGATTTGTGCGCGAAGGGGGCGCGATTGTGATCGATTCCCCGAATTTCAGTTCACTTCGGATCGCAACGAAGCGTGCGTTCGGTGACGTCAAGTACAAGATGGTCCGAACCTACTCTGAAAGTGGAATTACCACGTTGAGCGCCAGGACTCTCGCTCGGTACGCCCTCGAAGCAGGTTTTGGTGAAGCGACTGTGCGATGGTACGAGCCTTCGTTACGACGTAGAATCCGGTCCTGGGAAGCACCGTTGCCATTGGGAAGGCTTACCGCTAAGGGATGGGTCCTTCGCGCGATTCGACTTGGTAATTCGTAATTCGAACTAGGCAAGGGAACAAATTGGTCGTTGTCGGTTTTTATGAAGGTCGCAGTGAGTACGCCGCACTGTGGTTATTGATGTCTCAGCATCATCCGCGGGCGAATAACTGGTGATGAAAGTCCTGGTTTTTGCGCACCAACTTGATTTAGGTGGAACGCAGGTTAACGCGATCGAGCTGACGGCAGCTCTCCGCGATCAGTACGGCCATGACATAGTGATGTTCGCGACACCAGGACCGTCCGTTGATTTAGCTCACGAGAGAAAGATCCGTCTTGTTCCGGCGCCTGGGGCGCACCATCATCCATCGCTTGCCCGTATGCGGGCACTCATGGACGTCGTTCGTCGTGAAAAGCCAGATCTGATCCATGCTTGGGACTGGCCACAATGCCTCGATAGTTACTATGGCGCCCATCTGGTGCAAAGGGTCCCCTTGGTCGTGTCGGACATGTCGATGCAGTTGAACCGCATTCTTCCGAAGACCGTGCCGACAACGTTTGGTACTCCCCAAATCGTGGCTAAGGCCAAAGCTGCAGGGAGGATGATGGTCGACCTGCTGCTACCACCTGTAGATGTGCATGCGAATGCTCCCGGTGTCGTGAGTGGCACCGAGTTCCGTAAGAGATATGGAATTGAACCGGACGAAATCGTCTTGGTGACGGTTTCGAGACTGACACAGTGGATGAAGGCTGAAAGCCTTCGGCGAACGCTCGACGTCGTACGACGGATTGGGAATTCGCGCCCGTTACGATTGGTCATTGTCGGCGATGGCAACGCTCGCCCTGCGCTCGACCTCCTTGCGAGTGAAACGAATGCAGAACTCGGCAGACCAGCAGCGATTCTGACTGGGGCGCTCACTGACCCACGCCCAGCCTACGCGGCTGCGGATATCGTACTGGGAATGGGCGGGTCGGCACTACGAGGGATGGCTTTTGGGAAGCCCGTGGTAATTGTCGGAGAGGGAGGGTTTTCAGCGGTATTCAATGCAGAAAGCGCCGACGCGTTCTATTACCATGGTATTTACGGATTAGGTACCGGTCAAAGCGACAACACGAATTTGCGTCGGCAGATATCTGCGCTCATCGAAGTGCCTGGACGGCTCTCAGAACTTGGAGAGTTTTCTCGAGAGTTCGTTCTGAAGCATTTTGCGTTGGACGCACTCGCGGCTCGACTCAACCGCTTCTTTCAATCTGCATTGAGTGAACGCCCCAACCTCTTGGTCTCCGCTGCCGACGGCTCTAGAACTCTTGCCGTGCTCCTTGCCGGGAAGATGAGATCGGCTGTCAAGGCGGACGCCGAAGTTTAGCTGTGTTCCGGTTCTTGGTGGCGGATAAAAATAGAAGTCAAGGGTCTAGCTCAGTTCCATGAACTTTCGAGTCTGCGCACGGTCGAAGCGTAAGTTCGGCATTATCAAGAAAAACAACATCCGAGCTGGTGCGACCCGCTCTAGGTCGTATTGATGATAACAACTTGGCGGCATGCTCTATATGCGCTTCTGCTCGCGACAATTATACTCGCCACGGCATATTGGCGCACCGCGGTGTCGATCGTCGCTCTGTGGTCGATGGATCCGCTCGGCCATGGATATTTCGTCATTCCGGCTGCCGCCTATCTCACGTGGAACCGCCGGTTAGACCTCCAACGTGCCACCCCTGGAGCCGCACTGTCTTTGTGCCCGGTCCTGGTACTACTCACCGTCTTCTGGTTCGTCGGGAGGATCACCGAAACGAATATCGTGCAGCAGGTGTCGCTGATATCCATGTTCATCTGCGTGGTTTGCGGCGTCCTTGGGTTCAGCATCGCTCGCATTCTGACGTTTCCTTTGGGATTCCTATTCTTCATGCTTCCTGTCGGAGTCGAACTGGTGCCGGTTCTGCAGCAGGTGACAGCACGCGCCGCGGTGACGCTGCTTGCGTGGTCGGGCTATCCAGTGTTGCTGCAGGGAAATCTAATTAGCATGCCTGGCGGCGAATGGAAGGTCGCGGAGGCATGTAGCGGTATCAATTACCTCACGGCTTCACTTGCGATCGGGTGTTTGTACGTTGGGATCGCCTACCGCGCGTGGAAGCATCGAGTTGGCTTTATCGCCGCTGCCGCGTTGGTACCGTTACTAGCAAATGCACTACGGGTGTATGGAACGATTCTAATCGCATCCGTTGGAGGCATTCAGATCGCCGCAGGGGCCAAGCACTACGCATTTGGGTGGCTGGTGTTTGCCGTCATGATCGCTATCCTCTTCGTGACCTGTGGCCAATGGTCTGAAGACTTGATTGAAGATTCGCGCCCTCTACCTGCTGCGGGAGCGTTGCTGAGAAAACCGGCTTTGTTCGTCATGGTTGCAATTCCGGTATTCGCGTGGGCTCCAATAGCCGCCAAAGTATATGAACGTTCACTGCTCTCGGGGCCCGCGAGACCGAATCTGCTGTCGACGGCCCCGCTGTCTTCAGATTGGACAGCCGTTGATGCTAGCGCTTTCTCTTGGAGACCGCGCTTTGACACGCCGGCTTCAGAATCTCTGACAACCTACGAGCGCCAAGGACGCTATGTGAAGCTCTATGTAGCGTTCTACGGGGGCAATCAGCGGGGGGTGAAATTAGTCAGTGGAAACACTGTACTGTTCGATGATCCTTGGACCATTATCGAGCAACGAACTAGGTCCGTCACGATTGATCAGCACCTCCTTCCGGTCCAGGAGACACGGCTCGGTTATTCCTCATCGCGGCTCGTGATATGGCACTGGTACTGGGTCGAGGGAGCGTTCACTGGCAACGACTATATGGCCAAGCTGAATCTTGCAAAAGCTCGCTTGGTTCACAGTCCCCGGGGCAGCGCAGCGATCGCAGTCTCAGCGTCCAGCAGGATCGGTATCGATGCGGAAGCCACGCTTGCCGATTTTGTGGCCACGCTCTCGCTTTCACGGTTCCTTAAGACATTGGAATAATCAGTGTCTGAGAAATGATATAGCGCTGGCTTTCATCCTTCCCGGAGTGTTGACAGATCGCAGGACGTTCGCCGATATACCTAAAAGCCGTCTCTCAAATCTAACCAAATCGGCCGTGCCATCGTCGATTTGGGCCTGATCCGATCCGGTGGACCGGTTGATAATGTCGGATCCGATTTCGTCGTCGCTCGTCGAAGAGAATCTACAGGCGATCGGCGGCGTCGGGATCAGCATCATGCGTTCGCTCGTAGCTGCCGAGCGCCATGTCGTGGTCCCAAGCGGCAACGGTACGTCGTTCAAACTCCGCCCGGCACTGATCTGCCCGAGCGTCGAATGACGGCGCCGCTGGTTATAGAACACTTCGATGCTGTCGTACGATTGTCGCTGCGGCCCATCGGACAGGTGATGCCGGTGTTGATCGAGACGCGCGCGATACTCCTCCTGGCGTGGGTAGAGCCCTGATCAGAGTGATGCAGCAGCTCCGCTGCCGGGCATCGCCGTTTCAGCGCCGTGTCGAATCCGGAGTGTCAGGTGCCGGTCGTTGACGGCACCGAGCGCCCAGCTCACGACAAAGCGCGAGGAGAGATCGAGCACTGCAGCCAGACACATTTCCCGCTCTTCCCGATCACTATTCGAGCCTGTCGCTGACCCATCGCTGATTCGCGCCGCTCGGCGGCGAAAGTGCCGCGCAACCATATTCGCGGTGACGTGCTAATCGTGCTTATTCGTCGTCGTCCAGACGAAGCGTTTGCGCGTGCGAGCCCGACGCCTTCTGCGCGCATCAGGCGACCCACACGCTTTTCGTTCACGTGCTCGCCCTCCTCGCGTAAAGTCTCCCAGATGCGCGGACGATCGTCGTGTCGCCGACCTCGCCTCGTGCGACGCGCGAATGCGCGTCCGGAATCGGCGCACGCGCGTGAGGATGGGATCGAAGCGAATCTTACGCCTGGTGCTTCGCGAAGAAGGCCCCGGCGTCTTGTAGGATGTCGCGCTCCGTCCGCAGCTCGCGATTCTCTTTTCCGCAGGCGCGCTAGCTCCTCGCGCTCGCCTGGTCGTCAGCCCGGTGCGACCGTAGGACCGATTCGCGCGCGCTCGTTTCACCCTTCGCGAAGCGCGGTGTCGGTCAGATCGAGATGGCGCCAAGACGGGGTCGATGCTGTTGCGCTCGTCGAGGGCCAGGCGAACCGCGCTGGGGTCGAACTCGTCGGTGAACTTGCTGCCGAGTGCGGCGCTTCGATGTGTCTGCCATCGGCCTGGACCATCGTCCTCCACAGGAAAACTGTCCACCAACTCGGATCAAGCCCAATCTGAAAGCAGGGTTCGTCCATCACATCACCTTCGCCCCTCTAAAAAGGGGTGTTGCAACTACGGCACTTGTTGTGACTTCGTCCCATTCAGGATAACGGCCTCTAGTGCGGGAGTCTCGGTGGCAGTGCCAGTGAACTGCACGCGATACTGCGCGTACCGCGACACACCGGAAATCGTTGCACTTCCAAGCGGCACCGGCGTTAAGGCCGACCAGCTCGTATCGGGCACCGGCGTGTCGCCAAATCTGACACTCAGCGTCAAAGCCGTTCCGGGGCGCAACGAAGCCAGGGATGTTACGGATGTCCAAGCGATACTCGACTCGGCATCTAGTACGCGGGATGTGAAAGTCCCGGTCGTCGCGTAAGGTGCAAAACGAACCGATTCGATGACAAGATTTCCGGCGCCGACGTTGAAGTCTGAGAACGCAGGACGCATGGGATCGACGATCGCCTGCAAATGTGTGGCGACCTCAACCCCATCGATAAAGAACGTCACCTTAGAGGAACTCCAGTCGATGCGGAAGCGGTGCGGTGCTCCCAGCCACTTGTTCCCGACCGGCGTATCGATCGGTGTAGTCCCGTCGTGCGTTCGCGCCATCAGCTCGCCACCCAATCCCGTGCTGAACATCGCCCACCGACTTTCGTTGAAGGTCAATGCGAATCCGGCGTGCTGATATTGATCCGATGAAAAAGTTGCCACGAATTCGATGCTCTGATCCGGCAGGAGGAGTTCATCGGAGGCTAGTAAGGAACCGTCGACAATAGCGTGGCCGGCAACGACAGACGATGTCCCTTCAACGTGCCACGGCGTCGTTGTCCAACCGGTTGGAACGTCGCCCGCGGAGAACTCTTCGGTGGACGTCGGAGCGAGCACAACTTCTCCGTCGCCAAAGCCCGAGACATAGGTTCCATCAAGCGCCCCTGCTTCGAACTCAGACATGCGTGTGTCCGACACCCGCGGTGCGGGCGGCGGGGATGAGGGGAGGGCCGTCACCAAAACGATGTCAACCCAATAGTTTGAACTGCGGTACGATCGTGTAGGGAATCCGCCCGCGCCGTACTCGTACAGCCCATTCGGACCGGCGACACCGTCGGCAAGAGCCCGCAACAAACCAGAGGTCACGCCCGAAGTCGCAAAGTAACCGGGATCGACTGCGTAGCCGCCAGTCTCTGTGTGGTACGAAACGACATACGTTGCATTTGCCTGCACAAAGACCGGTTCGGGTAATGTCGCCTGTTGCCACCCGTCCGCTGATTCATCGGCGAACGTGACGGTGGCGAGGAGCGTCCCTGCGTTGCTCCAAAGACTGCCGGTATGCTCGCCGGTATTCAGCGGCCCTTTGTAGAAGCGAATCGCCGTCACGTATCCATCGGATGTTGGCTGGAACCTCAGACCCAATTCCACTGCTCCAGTGTCCGCTGCCGATGCGACAGACGGAACCTGGGTGTCCGACCATATGGAACATGGGCAGGGTGGCGCCGCCGGCGGCGGCACTGGCTCGGTTGCGAAGCTGAGAGGGTCTGCTCCGGGCGATGGCCATGTCGCAACATTCCCTGCGACGTCCATTGCAATGATGCGGAAATAATAGGTTGTAGAGGCCGCCAGAGCCTGGATTGCGGCGGAATGCTGGCTGGAGTACGCCGGTGACTCAAAGCTGGAAGTCAGTGAACTCGGATCCGTTCCGTATTCAATTCTGGAACCGGACAGCTGATCCGTGTTCCACGTCACAATCGCGCTGAACACTCCTGCGTTCACATTGATTGGTCCTATTGTCGGAGGCCCATCATCCGTCGTGTATTCGACCATGTAGTTGCCAGTCGGAGAACTGAACCTCGCGTAACTCTGGCCTTTGACGGTCTCGACGACGAATGGAACCTGTTGCCCATCCCGGGTGACTGTCGAGAGAAATCGATCTCCTGTCGAGGACGGGATCAATGTCTGGAGCCCGTTCGCACGCGCGTCGGCCGTCACGGAGAATGTCAGTGAGTTTCCGAACCACACGGGAGACGAATAAGCCGACCGATTACGACCATCTGTCCAGTCCAGGAGCTGCCTGGCTGAAATGACGGGTACTTTGTGCGCCTGCGCCGATGCAACGATGGCTTGAGCGCCTGGATGATCTGCGAAGTCCGTGTGCATGTTTGCAACGTAAGCGCCGAAATACCCTTCCGGTCCGACTGACCGGTCGAGCAACGTGTCAACCGTAAACGGGTATGCCTGTTCGGACTCGTCGGTCATCTGGGTCGTTGCTTGATACACATCGATCATGGTACCGTCAGCCTTTGCAAACCGCATCGGCATCGCGGTTCCTGTAAAGACTCCGGGCACGTTATTCACCCAGGTGCCAGGCCAAAAGTAATAGTTGGTATCCAACCGTATTCCGTTTGCGGCTGCGACTTCCGCTTGGCTGGAGTAGTCGCTCCAGGCGATGCAATGCGTTCGGTTAGTGCGGGGCAACGGCATATTCGGGAACAGACCTTCGAATTGGGCGATCTGATTCGAGTAGTCAGCTTGGAGGGATGCAGGGGTATAGTCGCCGCACCCCGTCGTAATGTGCACGCCGATCTCAAACCCCTGCGAATCGTACTCGGCGACATCCGCAGACGTGATTGGCGTATTTGGGTAAATGTACGAGGTGCCGCGGATGCACTCCCAGTTCGCGACATTGCAGTCCGGCGCGCTGTGAGCGTTGAAGTAATTGAACTGGCCGGTCGTTCCGTTGTTCGCGTGATCGTCCCCGGTCATGACTACGACAGCTTTATTGCCGCGTGGAAGGTACCAGAATCGCGGCACAGGCTTTTCGTCGCGAGTCATGACGCCGATCAGATTTGCGAACAGGCGCTGCTGTTCGTCCGCCTGCGGAATCCCGATTTTCGATCGATCCACGTAGTCGGGTTGCGTGCCGCCAAAGAACAGATCGTCTGATCGTCGCGGCGCGCTGCCGTCCCGTTCCTGTTCAGCCCATTCGGGGTTACCTTGTCGGGTGTAAACGACTGAACGGGCCAGATCGTAGGCGAACGTCGCGATCTGGCCTCCGGCCGTTCCGATACGAAGCAGGGTTACTGCCGGCGCCGCGGTTGCGCTCGTAGCGGAAGAGTACAGCGTCGCAACGGCTGTCGCGCCATTGAGGTCGTACACATCAGCCATCCCATGGAACTGCATCGTGTCACCCACGATGCCGGTCCCTGGCGCGGTGCTCGTGTCGATCTTCAGGTACCCTTCGGCGAGTGTGGTGCCTGCGTCGGCCAGTCCGGCGGCGGCGGCGAGCGCCTTCGCCGGACGCATTGCGATCAGCTTGCCGCCATTGGCCGCCCAATCCGTGAAGAGGGTCGTTTGCTCCTGGGTCAACGGCATTTCTCCGAGTACCACGACCTGGTGAGTAGAAAGCGTTCCGCTGGTGACGTTGCTGAGATCGACGGACAAGAAGCCGTTGAATCCTTCAGCCCGTAGAATCTCCGCGTAGTACTTGGTGAACGGATTGTTTTGCGAGGTCACGAGAAGAATCGGTCCACCTGGTCCTTCTTCTGGTGGCGGCGGCGGCACGTCGCCGGTAGAGAAACTCCACGTGTAATCAGAAGCGAGCGTGTTGCCCGCGAGATCCGCAATGCCTGCGGAGCCGCCCTTCACCAGTGCCGAATACGCGCTCGAGTACGCGAGCGGAGCAGACGGCTGCAGGATCACGTCAGCCGAGCCTTCTTCGTACGAGACAGCGGCAGGCACTCCATTTCCGACTGCGTCTCGCAGTACGACGCTGGTGTTGTTGACCGTCGCAGGATTGAGAGCTTCGCTGAATTGCACGCGTACGGCGTCGCCAACGGCAAACTTGGTTGCATTTGACGCGGGCGTGGTCGCGAGCACAGTCGGAGCATTCGCATCTGCGCCGATCGAAGTTACGAAGATCGCATCAACCCAGTAATTCGTTGCGTTATACGAATTGGACGGAAAGCCACTGGCGCCATAGCGATAGACGCCATTTCCGGCTGCGCTGTCGCTCGAAGGAGCCTGAAGCGGTCCATTCGTGTATGGGCTGACGAAGTACGCTCCGTCCGCAGAATAGAACCCGCTGACCGTGTGATACGAGACGACGTAGGTGCTGTTGGCGGTGATGGCGATCGGACGAGGGAATGTCGCCGACTGCCATCCTGATGCACTCTCGGCGGCGAACGTCACGCTCGAGAGCAATGTTCCCGAGGCTGACCACAGATGCCCTTGGTGCGAACCCACGTTCAGCGGACCTTTATAAAACCGCACCCCGGTAATGAATCCATCGATTGAGGCAGTGAACTTGACGCCAAGCTCGATGGCGTTGCCGTCCGGCTCGGAGATTCGGTTCGGCACGCGCGCCGTGCTCCACAGGGTGCACGGGCAGCCACTGGGGACAGTGAGGGTAATGCTGCTCGATGGTTGTTCGACATTTCCACTGTCGTCGACGGCGCGGCTGAGCACCGTGACCGAACCGGCCGTCTCCGCAATCCAGGAGAACGACCAGCTTTCATGTCCCGCTGCACGACGCCACGTGGCGCCTCCGTCAACAGAGACATCAACCGCCGCTACGACTCCGCCGCCGCTATCGGCCGCTGTGCCAGCGACCGTGACCAGGGTGTCTCTTGCCACCGTCGCCCCATTCACCGGCGAGCTGATAGAGGAAGACGGCGCGAACGCGTCGGTAGATGAAGGGGTCGTGATCAGGCCCGCTTGCAGCGTCAATGGCTGGACGCCCATATCCGCAAACAGGTTGACGGTTGCCTGTTGCATATCGAGGCTTGGATCATTCGATCCGCGCTCATGATTGCTGTCGAGTCCCCATGACCACTGGACCGTGCCGGCACTGAACACCTGGGCGCCGCTGGGGTCGCGATAAAACGTTATCGCGTGTCGCACGGTACTCGAGGCGTAATTCGAACCGTAATCGACTAACGCGTCGACGTCGCTGACCGTCGTGTCGGAGAGTCGAAGTGATCCGGCTGGGCGAAACCCGTTGTCCGGATCTTCGTCCCATTCGTAGCCGAGTGTGCCGTCCGGCATGGTTGCCGTTTGTCCCGGCTGCAGGCTCGCTACGCTGGTATTGCGCCAGAAGCGCATCTGTCCGAACGAGGCGGGGACGGCGATCGCGGCGGTGCCGACGTTCACTCGGAACAATGTGCCGGTCAACGAGTTCTCCGGTCGGCCGCCGTCAGCCGGTGGACTGAACCGAGGGTCCCGCCAGGTGCCCGTCCACTCGGGGCTCGGGTCAATCTTGGCGTTGGCGTGCGTCTCTTTGTAGCAAACGAGCGTTCGATACGAAGCACCATCCTCCGAGATACTGTTTTCCCATCGCGTCTTCCAGAACACTTCATTGCCGCTGAAGAATGCCAGGTTCACCCGTGCCGCACGGGCCGCCTCTACATTCGCGCGCTGCCTTCCAGACCAGTACTCGTCGTGGCCAACGGAGAGAAACGTTTTGTGCTGAAGAATCTGCGCGCCATACCGGTCCGTGTCGATACCGGCCATGTAGCTGACGTCATATCCGTTCGCCTCGAGCCAGCGGACCATCGGATATTCTGCGTTGAAGACCGAATCTTCAGAACTGGTGCCGCGAACAGTGATCGGGCGGTTGTAGCTAACCTTGTAGGCGCGACCGGCCGGCGATCCGACATAGAGGCTGTTGCCTCCGTATTGGTTGTACGCCTGCCACGTCGTATCGGACGTCTGAAACAGCAGGTCCGAATGGCTGACATCGTCTCGGACCACGAACACGATGTGGCTGGCGCCTCCCGTGTCGGAACGAATGACCTTCGCGAAATAGATCCCCGATACGGCAGTAGACGGAACCTCCCAGGTTGCGGAGGCAGCCCAATTACCGCAATCAACGAGGCCTGTCGTGGGATCCGACAGACACGCTGGCTGAGTCTGGGGGAGAGTCGCGGATGGAGTGACGGTCGCGATCTTTCGCGCTCCCGCACCGCCATAGAACCCCATACGATAGATGTCCAGCCGGTAGTCAGCCGCGTTCGTATCAATCTTGAACGTGACGGGCTGTCCTCGATTGGCGCTGATGTCGGTCGTAAAGCCCTGAATCGTTTCGTCGCCGGCACCGACGACGTCCCATTCATCGGCAGGATTACCGGGCTGGGCGTTTTCGCACGCGATGGGGTTACCGTTCGGGGGCGCGCAGGGACCAGGGTCGTCGGCGCGAACCGCGATCCCGCCAGAGGACACCAGCATGCTGGCGACTGCCACGGCTCCGAATAGAACGAGGAAGCGTCGGTACTTTGGGGGCCGTACAGCTATTTTCGAGTTCGATTTTGATTTCATTATCCGTGTGGGCGACCCGGGATTTTCTGAACCGGAACTGTTCTGAAAGAGAAGGGGTCGGGCGGACCCAGTTGGAGCAAGAGGATCGCCGGGTAGGCCGGTCACGATGCGATCAGTACAAATCGCTATGTTGCAGCCTGTTACAGGAGGACATGCGTTTCATGATGGGGAGGAATCTTGGAAGGTCTGCCTCTTGGAAGACTTTTATCTACGCGATGATGTGCTTTTTATGACCGCTGGAGAGATCTCAGCGATTCAGGCGACTTTCAGCCCCTTCCGCGGTTCATGGACCGAGGTCTTCCGAGGACCCTTGCGTCTGGTAGCTACGCGGGCAACTAAAGTTCGTGGCGTGGAGGCAAAAAGTCATCCATAACGGAGACATCTTCCTATCGTTTTAGCTTGCAGAGCGGCTGTGCGCAGGTAACTCCTTTGGAATCAATAGAGTGGCATGTCGTTTCCGCGACCCACCCGCCGGACGGATCCTTGCTCATTTCCCTGCCGGACCCATCGGGAACCCTTGGAATTTGATGACATGGCCGATTCTGTAACTGTTGACCTCGTCGCGACGCCGCTTTCACCGGCCCTCGCAGACGCGCCCCAGAAGCACACCTATTCGCAGATCCTCAAGTCGACGGCCCTCATCGGAGGCTCGTCATTCGTAAACATTGCTTTTGGCATCATCCGGACCAAGGCAATGGCGCTGTTTCTGGGACCCACGGGCGTGGGGCTCATGGGCGTCTATTCGTCCGTCATGGAACTGGCTATCAGCGTCGCCGGAATGGGTATACCCAACAGCGGCGTCCGCCAAATCGCCGAAGCGGTCGGCTCATTCGACGCCGAGCGCATCAGTCGCACGGCCACTGTATTGCGGCGGGTTTCGGTACTGCTGGGTGTCGTTGGCGCCGTTGGTCTCGCTGCGTTATCGAATCCCATCTCTCAGTTCACGTTTGGAAACCGCGAGCATGCCGTTCCAATTGCGCTGCTCTCGCTCGCAGTTCTTTTCAGGCTGGTCGCCGCCGGACAGGGAGCGCTGATACAGGGGTTGCGACGCATTCGCGACCTGGCGGCGATAGGCGTGCTGGGTGCCTTTCTCGGCACGCTTGTCAGCATTCCGATTGTCTATGTCTTTCGCGACAAGGGCATCGTGCCTTCGCTGATTAGTGTCGCGGGCGTGGCCATCCTGACATCGTGGTGGTACAGCAGACGAATTCAGATCGCCAGCCGGCCCGTTCCTCTGGCCGAAGTGGCCAGCGAATCCAGCGCGCTTTTGAAACTGGGGCTGGCTTTCATGGCGAGTGGCTTTCTCACGATGGGAGCCGCATATCTGATCCGGATCATCATCGTGCGCGCGAGCGGCTTCGAAGCGGCGGGACTCTATCAGGCGGCGTGGGCCCTCGGCGGACTGTACGTAGGTTTCATCCTGCAGGCGATGGGCACCGATTTCTATCCGCGTCTCACAGCCGTTTCTCAAGACGATGCGGAGTGCAATCGCCTCGTCAACGAACAGGCCCAGATCAGCGGGCTGCTCGCCGGGCCTGGCGTTATCGCCACGCTGACGTTTGCTCCCGTTGTCGTGGCCCTTTTCTATTCCAC
>Ga0170475_103428487_pt1 | contig 31689 bp, 31 predicted proteins | sample Soicark_Litter_5_FD_111474 | JGI IMG/M metagenome (GOLD analysis project Ga0170475, IMG submission 111474) | Avena fatua rhizosphere microbial communities from Hopland, California, USA. Combined Assembly of 48 SPs
GGCGAACACCGGAGCGTCAGCGCGCTCCAGTACCGGCGCCTGGGACACGTGGACCCATTCCTGCGCCACGTACCGTTGCGGCCGCGCCGCCACGCGGCGACGCAGCTGTTCGCGCTCGGCCGCTGTCAGGTCGGCGCCGAAGACGGCCGACTCGTGCGTGCCGCGGTCGATGGGCTTGATGATCAGGTGATCGAGCCGCCCCCAGGCATCACGGAATGCAGCGGGCTCACCAAGCCACCAGGTGGCGACCGACGGGAGCCGCAGTGGCTCGTCGAGCAGGCGCTCGGAAAGCGCAGGCAGGTACCCAAGCAATGCACCCGATTCAATCACGCCCGAACCAAGGGCATTGGCGATCATCACCGTGCCGCGCCGGGCGCAGTCGGTCAGCCCGGCGATGCCCAGGGCGGAGTCGGAGCGCAGTTCGAGCGGGTCGCAATAGTCGTCGTCGAGCCGGCGTAGCATGGCGTGCACGCGGCGCAGGCCTTCGATGGTCTTGAGCCAGACCTTGCCCTCGCGCACGGTCAGGTCACTGCCTTCGACCAGCGTGAAGCCGAGGTAGCGCGCGAGCAACGCGTGTTCGAAGTAGGTTTCGTTGAAAGGCCCGGGCGTGAGCAGCACGATCAGCGGGGGACCATCGCCCTTCGGCGCCCAGCGCAGCACCGATTCGCGGAGGTTCGCAAAGAACGAAGCCAGATGCTGCACATGCAGGTCGCGGTACAACTGGGGGAACACCCGCGACACGACCAGCCGGTTCTCCAACGCATACCCCGCGCCCGATGGCGCCTGGGTGCGGTCGCTCACCACCCACCAACGGCCGTCCGGTGAGCGGGCCAGGTCGGCCGCGTACAGGAACAGGTGGGCATCGCCGGGCGGACGAATCGCCTGCACCTGGTGCAGGTAACCACCGTGCCCGAAAACCACCGCGGGCGGGATCTCGCCGCTTCGCAGCAGTGCCTGCGGACCGCAAATGTCGGCCAACACCCTGTTCAGCAGATCGGCACGCTGCGCGACGCCCGCCTCGATTTCGTCCCATTCGGACGCCGACAGCAGCAAGGGCAACGGATCGACTTGCCACGGGCGGCCCGCACCCTGCGGATCGGCATAGACGTTGTAGGTGATGCCGTTCTCGCGGATCTCGCGTTCGATCAAGGAAAGGGTGTCGGTCACATCGAGCCCTTGTCGCGCGGCCAGCGATGCGAGAAAGGCTTCCCAATGGGAGCGCGGCACCCCGGGACCGCTCAGCAGTTCATCGTAACGGCCATCCGGAACCGGGTAGCCGTCGAGGAGTTTTCTCATCCTCGAATTCTCCTTGATTGGCAGCACGCGCCTGCCAACATGAGTGCTTTGCCACGAAAGCACCTGCCTCTTCCCGAGGGTTTCGTCACGGAACCCGTTGACGAATGGCATTCGGACAGCCCCTCTCCAGAGGGACTTCACAAGGGTTTGCCATTGCAGCAAAGTCTGCGGCCGCTGCACCCCGCTGCGCGAGGGACAATCGATCTCTTTTACACCTCCCCAGGAACCTTTCATGACGCCAGCAAGACTGAGCCTGTCCGCCTGCGCCTTCGCGCTGATCACGGGCTGCCAGACCGCCCCCACCTCGTCGGACCACCCTGCCCCCGCGCCGGCCCCGGCCCCGGCCGCAGCCGCCCCTGCACCGGCACCCGCTCCGGCCCGCAAGGAAGCCGCCGCGAAAGAAGAGCCATCGAAAAAGTCCGCCGAAGGCGACATCGTCGGCACACCTGCTCCGGGCTCACGCTTCAACAAGGTCAAGCTCGGCATGGGCATGAAGGAAGTGACCGACCTGATCGGCCAGCCCACCGACCAAGGCGCCTACGTCACCGGCAAGGCCTGGGTACCGTTCTACTTCGGCCCCGACCGCTACCGCCACGAATTGCTGTACAAGGGCGCGGGGCGCCTGGTCTTCGCCGGTGGCGGACTGGGCAACCTGTCGTCCGGCCGCCTGATCCGCATCATGCACAACGCCGACGAGCGCGGTTACCGCTGATCGCCTGAAGGCGGCACGAGCACCATCGAGTGCGCGGGCGGCCCCGAGGCCCACAGCGGCACGTCGTGCACTTCAGCCCACGGCGACACGAAGCGGCGGTACAGCGGTGAAAACGCGATGCCCGACTGTCCGGTCGAGTGCATCACCCGCGATTGCGACGGGTCCGCAAGGTCGTACAGCCCCCGAAACGACGGGCCGTGTTCAGCGAGATACCGTTCCCCCGTCAGGGGGTCGGCCCTCACGCTCACCTTCGACACGTTGATGGAATAGTTGTCTCCACCCACTGGCACCCGGGTCTCGAACCACCGTGCGAGCAGCCCAACCCTGCTGAAAGGCCGGTGCTCGGAACGGGCGACGTGGGCATCGCCCCAGCGCCACCGCGTCACATCGGCGCCATAGCGCAATTGGAGCTCGTCGAGTGCACGTGCGAAGGCGCGATCCACCTGCACCTCGCACGACTCGACCTCGGCCGTGGACTTGTCGTCGCACCACCAGGCATCGTTGCGCTGCAGCACGCCCTCGAGCGCGTCGCGGAAATTGCGGCTGCCCAATTGGGCTTCGAACAGCGGGGGGCCCACCTCGTCCGCAAAAATCGCTTCGGTCAGATGACGTGCCCAGGCCCAGAAAATCAGTGGCGCGGCCCGGTTGGTCGACATGGTGGCGTCGAAGCGGGCGAGTTCGCGCTGGGCAGAAGCGGCCAGCGGGTGCGTGCTGCGGGCACGCCGGATCACAGGCAACAGCCGCGCCGTCGCCGCGGAATAGGCGTCCGACTGAATCGCCCGCATGCTCGCAAGATCGTGCTTCGGCCGGGCGGCCAGGCGCTCGACGATGCGGTCATACCGGTACGGTGCAGTCCATTCGCTCGTGATGAAATGGGGATAGTCCGGGCCATGCACGCGCTGGTTCGCAGTGGCGATGAACCCGCGCGCTGGATCGATCTCCCGGGGCGTCTGCCCCGGGTCCAGGAACCCGGACCAGTCGTACCTGGCGTCCCAACCCGGTGCTGGCACCAGGCCCTTCAGGTCGTTGTCGGCCCGGCGCAGCGGCACCCGCCCAGCTGCCACCATCGCGATGTGACCGCCGGTGTCGGCCACCACCATGTTCTGCATCGGTGCGACGTATCGGCGGCTTTTCTCGACGAAGTCGGCTGCCGACCGGGCCCGGTTGAATTCGAGGCCGGCATCGACAGCGGACGCGTCCGCGTCGAGCGCGGTCCAGCGCATCGCGAGCACGAGACCCGGCCCCGTTGCACCGTCGGTCGGGCCGCCGGCATCCGAGATGACCGGGCCGTGCCGCGTGCTGCGGGCAATGAACGGCACCGCGGGCTTGCCGCGCACCTGGATCGTCTCGGTGACGCTGTCGAAGCGAGCCCAGCCGCCCGGCGTGCGGTACTGCATCGGGTCGTCAGGGTGCACTTGCTCCAGGTACAGGTCCTGCACGTCGGGCCCGGTGTTGGTAAAGCCCCAGGCGATGTGCTCGTTCTGGCCGAGCACCACCATCGGCAGGCCCGGCATCGTCGCGCCGGCGACATGGATCCCCGGTGCTTCGAGCCGCGCGAAATACCACAACGCGGGCGCACTGAGCTTGAGGTGCGGGTCGTTCGCCATCAACGGCTTGCCGGTGGTGGTGTGAGAACCGTCGACGACCCAGTTGTTCGAGCCGACGCCTTCCACGCCCGATTCGGGCGCCGCCAGCCGCGCCACCTGCGTCAGAGCGCCCTGCAGCTTCAATGCGCGGAACAGCGTAACAAAGTCGGCCGTCGGCACGGGTGCCTCGCCCGGGTATGGGGGCAACAACTCGTTGATGCGGTCCACGGGCAAGGTCATCGCCAGCCGCATGCGGAGCAGTTCGGTGCCCCAGTTGCTGCCCAGGTCCCACGCCATCATCGTGGCCCAGGCCACGGTGTCCTGGGGCGTCCACGGCTCGACCGCGAGGCCGAGCAGCACGAACTCGGGTGGCGGGGCCACCATGACCTGCGCCACGTACGCATTGATGCCAGCGGTGTATGCGAGGACGGCGGCGCGGGCATCGGGGCCCGAGCGCGCCCATTGCGCCTCGGCGGCCCGGCGCACGCCGAGGGCGCGCAGGAACCGATCATTGTCGATGGCGCGTTCCCCAAGCACCTCGGAGAGCCGGCCAGACCCGATGCGCCGGTGGGTCTCGAGCTGCCACAAGCGGTCCTGCGCGTGGACAAACCCGAGCCCGAAAAGGGCGTCATCACGGGTTTGGGCCCGGATGGTGGGGATGCCGTCGGCGTCGCGATCGATGCGCACCTCTGCGGTCACGCCCCGCAGCCCGACCGACCCGTCCGTATCGGGCAGCACGACCCAGGCTGCGACCCCCAGCGCCAGGGCAAACAGCACCATCAGGCCGGCGAGCCCGCGCGCCCATCGGTGCACCCTGTTGCGCATCTCGATTCCTTTCGAAGTGGCTGCGAAGGAACCCTTTGTTCAGCCTTTCGGGCGCCACCCCGTCTACGCACAATTCTTTACAGATTCACCCGAAGAGGCCGCTCGACATGAACTCGCCCCAGATCGATCCCGCCATCTCGTACCTTACATTCCTGGCCACCGTGAGCGACGAACGCCTCGCACGGGTCGCCGCACGGCGGGCCTTCGTCGAGATGAAGGTCAGCTTCATGCGTGCGGCCGCACTGGTGCGCAATTCCGCCGCTCCAATGCTGCAGCGCAAAGTGAGATCGGCCACCGAAGTGACCGAATTATGGCGCCTGCGTGACGAGCTGTTCGACAATCTGCCAGCGCATGACCCGGCGGCCATCGCCCAACGGGCCGAACTGCAGTACCACCTCGACAGCGCCTTTCCGACGGGCACCGCCGGCGCGCCGCTCGAATGACCGAACCGCCTGATCAGTACGTCAGGCCGAGGTAGTCCCCCTTGCCCAGCGGGACGCCGTTGTGCCGCAACAGCGCATACGCCGTGGTCACGTGGAAGAACAGGTTGGGCAGCGCGAAGTGCTTCAGGTAGGGTTCGCCCTTCATCACGGTGTTGCCTTCACGGCGCGGAATCGTGATGTCCCTCGCTTCGGTGCCATCGATCTGGGCGGGGGTGACGGAGGCCACGAACGCCAGGGTCTTGGCGATGCGTGTCTTCAATTCCGCGATCGTCGCTTCGTTGTCCTCGAAACGCGGTGATTCGATGCCGGCCAGGCGCGCCACGCAGAACTTTGCGCCATCGCACGCAATCTGGACTTGCCGTGTGAACGGCAGCATGTCAGGCGCAAGCCGCGTGCCGAGGAGCACGACGGGATCGAATTTCTTCTCGGCAGCGTAAGCCTCTGCACGGTCAAGCACTTGGCGAGATTGCCCAGCATCGTCGTCAAGATGGGCACGCTTGCTGAGTACATTGAAATGGACATGGGTTCTCCGATTGAACTGAAGGGCGATGCTACTGCGACTCGCCGGCGCGTGCACAGCGTGCACAATCGCAACAGACGCCCAACGCCCGAAGTGCCGTGAACATCATCATCCTCGACGACTATCAGGACGCCGTCCGCAAACTCAAGTGCGCAGCCCAGCTGGAGCACCTGAATGCGAAGGTCTTCACGAACACCGTGAAAGGCATCGGCCAATTGTCCGTGCGCCTGCGCGATGCCGAAGTCTCGTGCTGATCCGCGAACGCACGCAGTTCCCGCGCCAATTGCTCGAAAAACTTCCCAAACTCAAGCTCATCGCCCAGACTGGTCGCGCGGGTCCGCACATCGACGTGGAGACTTGCACGCGCCTGGGCATCGCGGTGGCAGAAGGTGTCGGCTCGCCGGTCGCGCCAGCCGAACTGACGTGGGCGCTGATCATGGCGTCCATGCGCCGGTTGCCTCAGTACATCGGCAACCTCAAACATGGGGCCTGGCAGCAGTCCGGGCTCAAATCAGCGTCGATGCCGCCCAATTTCGGCATCGGTACCGTGCTGCGAGGCAAAACGCTCGGTGTCTGGGGCTACGGCCGAATCGGCCAGATCGTCGCCTCATACGGCAAAGCCTTTGGCATGCAGGTGGTTGTCTGGGGCAGCGATGCCTCCCGTGCGCGGGCCGTGGCCGACGGCCATGGCGTGACCGACACGCGCGATGCGTTTTTCGAGACCTGCGACGTGCTCTCGCTGCACATGCGCCTGGCCGACGACACGCGCGGCATCGTCAAGCCGGAGGACCTCTCCCGCATGAAACCCACTGCACTGCTCGTGAACACGTCGCGTGCCGAGCTGATCGAAGAAGGTGCGCTGGTTTCGGCACTGAACCGCGGACGACCAGGAATGGCCGCCGTGGACGTGTTCGAAAGCGAACCCATTTTGCAGGGCCATCCGCTGCTGCGCCTCGAAAACGCAGTGTGCACGCCACACATCGGCTATGTCGAGCAAGACAGCTATGAACTGTACTTCAACGCTGCTTTCGAAAACGTCGTCAACTTCATCCGGGGCCAGCCGAGCAACATCGTCAACCCGGAAGCCCTGAAGGTCATGCGCGGATAGGCGTCCGGCACGCGTCGATGGTGTCCGCGCCCGACGAAGACGAACCGCTGCGCGAGCCTCGCTCGTGCGGCCACCTGTTCATTGTGTTCACCCGCCTGGCGCTCCAGGGTTTCGGTGGCGTGCTGCCGGTGGCACAGCATGAGCTGGTGGAACGAGAGCGCTGGCTGACACGAGACGAATTCCTGGAGATGCTGTCCGTGGGCCAGGTGCTGCCCGGGCCGAACGTGGTGAACCTGTCCTTGATGGTCGGTGACCGCTACTTCGGCGTGCGCGGCGCGGCCTTCGCGCTCGCGGGCATGCTGGTGGTGCCGCTGATTGTCATGCTTGGCCTGGCGGTTCTGTATGGTCGGTTTGCCGACAACCCGACCATTGCCGGTGCGCTGCGGGGCATGGGCGCCGTCTCGGCCGGTCTCGTGCTGGCCACGGCCTGGAAGCTGGCCAGCAGCCTGCGGAAGAACCCGCTGGGCGTGCCTCTCAGCCTGGGTTTCGGCACTGCCACCGTGGTGCTCGTGGCCGGCCTGCGGTGGCCTCTGGCCGGCGTGATCGCCGTGCTCGGGCCGCTCGCCATCGCGCTCGCATGGTCGAGGCTCCGCAGATGATTGCCACGCTGCACGGGGCCGACCTGTTCGCACTGTTCGTGCACTTCCTGCTGCTGAGCCTGCTCGCGGTGGGCGGTGCCATCACCACGGCGCCCGACATGCATCGCTACCTGGTCGCGGACCAGCATTGGCTGACGAACGCCCAGTTCACGGGATCGATTGCCCTTGCCCAGGCGGCCCCCGGGCCCAATGTGCTGTTCGTGGCGGTGCTCGGCTACAACGTTGCCGGGCTGCCAGGCGCCATGGCGACCATGGCGGGCATCATGCTTCCATCCACAACCCTGGCGCTCTGGGCCGCACGCTGGGGACGATCACGCAAAGAAACGCGAGGTGTGCGCGCCTTCACGTCGGGCATGGCGCCGTTGACATTCGGGCTGCTGCTGTCCACAGGGTGGGTGCTCGCCGTCCCATCGCGTGACAGCGCAGGGGGAATGCTGCTGGTGGGGCTGTCCACCGTGGTCGTGGCCCGAAGCCAATGCAGCCCGATATGGCTTGTGGCGTTGGGCGCGATTGTCGGAGCAGCAGGCTACGCGTGAACGGTGTCAGCCTCCGTTTCGGCCTCGAAGGCCAGCGCTTCATCCACCACGAGCGGCAGGTCTGCAAGATCGTGCCGCACCTCGGGCGTCATGCCGTCGGGCAACTCATCGAACAGGCTGTCGCTGAACCACACTTCAGTGGCCCCTCCCAACCCTTGGCGCACAGTCACGCTCAACAGCAGCGCCGGCGGGCAGTTCGGACCGTCCATCGACACCGGTGTCCCCCCCTGGGACGATTCCAGCACGATAACGAGCCGCGTCTCGGAAGACTCTCGCTCTGCACGACCGGACGCCATCGGCGGCTGCAGGCGTGCCATCACGGGCAGGCCGTGGCGTAAAGCCGAGGCTTCTATGCGGTTCACGGTCTCTTGCACGCCATAACGGCTCACCCGGCTGTGCACGGGACGTTCTTCCGCCCCCATTGCACGCGTGCCGCCGCTCAGTGCCGCAAGAATCATGGCTGCCCCGCCAGTCATCCAGAATCGAAACGGATTCTTCATGAGAGCTCCTTCGCCCAGAGCTAGGAACATACGGCCCGGCGCTGCCACGATCAAGCGCTTCCAAACGGCAAAGACGTAATAATTTGTTTCCTAGGGAACACCCTGGGCCAGTGCCTGTTTTTCGAGCACGCGGGGGGCCTCTCCTGCTGCAACGCAGCACCGGTTTGGACCGCTGCCACCGTCAAAAAAGGGATGTCCTAGAGAAAAACTCGGGAATTCGCGCGATCAGATGCCAGATCCGCCACGTCGCTGGCGCACCGCTTCATACAGGCAAATGCCGCTCGCCACCGACACGTTCAAGCTCTCCACCGCTCCGGCCATCGGCAGGCGCACGAGTTCGTCGCAGGTTTTCGCGGTCAATTGGCGCATGCCGGTGCCCTCGGCGCCGAGCACCAGCGCGACGGGGCCGGTCAGGTCCAGGTCGAAGAGGGACTGGGTGGCTTGGTCGGAGGTACCGATGACGCGGATGTCACGCTCTTTCAGCTCGTTCAGCGTGCGCGCGAGGTTCGTGACCATGAAATAGGGCACCGTCTCGGCCGCGCCGGAAGCCACCTTGGCCACGGTGGCGTTGACGCCCACGGCATGGTCCTTCGGTGCGACCACGGCGTGCGCGCCTGCGCCGTCGGCAACCGCAGGCAAGCGCCCAGGTTGTGCGGGTCTGTGATGCCGTCCAACACGAGCAGCAGCGGTACGCCGTCGACGGCGTCGAGCGTGTCATCGAGCGAATGGCTCATCGCCGTGGCTTCGGCGCGTGCCGCCACGCCCTGGTGGCGTGGCGAGCCGCACAGTTTCTGCAGGCGGTCGTCGTCACTGTCAATCAGGCGCACACCGGCTTCGCGGGCGCGTTCGAGAAACTGCCGCATGCGTTGATCGCGGCGGCCGGCGTCGAAATGGATTTCCGAGACGGACTTCGGTGCGGTCTTCAGCCGCACCGTGACGGCGTGGAAGCCGAAGAGGATCTTGTTGCTCATCCAGGAATGGTAGCCGCTTGCTGAAGGGGATTTGCGACGTCATCGCAGCCAAGCACCTTGTCCACCACCGCGACGAGCTCGTTGTACTGGAATGGCTTGGCCAAGTAGGCGTCGCAACCCGCGGCCAGGATGCGCTCGGCGTCGCCCTTCATCGCAAGTGCCGTCAGCGCCACCACCTTGATGTCTGCCGTGGTCGGCTCCGCTTTCAGCGTCCGCGTGACCGAGAGCCCGTCGATGCCGGGCATTTGCACGTCCATGAGGATCAGGTCGGGATGGTCGGCACGGGCGCAACTCAGGCCGACTTCTCCGTCGGGCGCGGTCAGCACCACATGGCCGGCGCGCCGCAACAGCAGCTGAGCCAGTTTCAGGTTCTGCGGGTTGTCTTCGATCACGAGCAGTCGGGCCATCACAGGTTCTCCTCGAATTGTTGATGGTGGGTGATGGCCCTGCGCACCTCGGCAAGGAGGCTCGCCGGAAGGAACTCGGCTTTCTCGAGCACCTGCTGGACCTGGCCGTGGAGCGTGGCGCGGTCTTCATGGGTCAGCAGCTTGGCGGTCAGCACGATGATCGGAATGTCGGCGGTAGCAGGGTCGGCGCGCAGCGCGCGCACCACGTCGAACCCGGACACGACGGGCATCATCAGATCCAGAATGATCAGCGCCGTCGATCCGTCCCGGGCGAGCACGAGGGCTTCGGCGCCGCCAAACGCACCGACCGGCTCGAAGCCGGCCACCTCCAGGTGCTTGCTGACGAGAGTGACCGCCTTCGTGTCGTCGTCCACGACCAGCACCCGCGCCCCCTGGGCAATACCGGTACTGAGGCCGACCGAGGCGACGGCCGCAAGCAGCTCATCCGGATTCACCGGTTTGGTCAATACCTGGGACGCTCCGAGCGCGAACCCGCGCCGGCGTTCGTCCGTGATGGACACGATGACGACTGGGAGCGTCCGCGTGTCATCATGCTCCTTGAGGCGCGTGAGCATGTCCCAGCCGTCGATGCCAGGCAGGATGATGTCAAGCACAACGACGGATGGATGCAGTTGGCTTGCCAAGTGCAACCCCTCTTCGGCGGACCGCGCCGGTTCGACGCGGTACCCGCCGCCTTCGAGGTAGCCAACGATCATGCTGGCCACCCGGGTATCGTCTTCGACGACCAGCACCATCGGGGCATCGCTTCTCGACGGGGCATTCACCGCCATCACGGCGCGGCCGGTCGGGTCGGACGCCTGGCGAAGCTGCTCGGCCGTGGCCTCGCGCCAGGGCAGCCAGACCGTGAAGGTCGAGCCCTGCTCCGGCTCGCTCGTCACGATCAAGCCGCCGCCGTGCAGTTCGGCGAGCCGCTTGACCATCATCAGTCCGAGGCCGGTGCCGGCATACTTCCGGGACAGCGACGAGTCGATCTGCACGAACGGCTGGAACAGGCGCTGCAAGTCCTCGCGGGAGATGCCAATGCCTGTATCGGCCACGCTGATCGCAAGGTATGCCGCGTAGGCATCGGTGTTGGCCGGTGGGAACGCCCGGGCGTACCGCTGGGCGCAAGCCACGTTGACGTCCGCGGCGCTCACGCGCTGGACCGTGAGCGTTACATGCCCGCCCTCGGGTGTGAACTTCACGGCATTGGCAAGCAGGTTGTAGACGATCTGCTTGGCTTTGCGCAGGTCCACCATGAGGGTGCCCTGCTCAGCTTCACACGCTGCGCGCAGGCGCACGTGCTGCGTGCTGGCTTTCTCGCGCATCACCGACATGCCGCTTCCGGAAAGCTGGATCGGCGCCACCGGCTCGAGCTCGAGTGGCGAATGGCCGGATTCGACTTTGGAGAGGTCCAGAATGTCGTTGATCAGCGAGAGCAAGTGCTTGCCGCTCGTGAAGATGTCCGTGATGTATTCGGTTTGCTCGTGCGTCAGGTCGCCGACCATGCCGTCCTTCAGGATCTCGGAGAACCCGATCACGGCATTGAGCGGTGTGCGCAATTCATGCGACATTTCGCGAGGAATTCGCTCTTCATGCGGTTGGCCTTGCTGAGTTCGGCGTTCTTCTGCTGGATGTCTTCCCCACGCGCGCGGAGCTGGTCGGCGAGCACGGCCAATTCGGCCATCTGCGACAGGTTGTGCAACGCGACACCCCATTGAGCGCACAGCCGCTCGACGAACCGCCGGTCGTCTTCGTCAAGCGGCCCGGCGGCGGCGAGCACCAGCACGCCGCTGAGGTGCCCTTGGAAAATCACCGGCGAGAAGACCACCGATTTCGGGGCCAACGTCGCCAGGCCCGTCTCGATCCGGAAGCCATCCGACTGACCGATGTCGCGGACCTCGACCAGTTCCCTGGCACTCGCTGCCAGGCCCAGCGGCCCGTCGCCAAGCCGCACGAGCGGCTGAACATCGCTCGGCGCGGCGTGGGAGGCAGCCAACCGCAACATGCCGCCGATCTCTTCGTGCGCATAGAAGGCGGAGCAGACGAATCCCGGGTTGCCGGCCAGCACACCGAGGGTGCCGTCGATCACCACCTGGTGATCGGGTTCGTTGTTGTAAAGGGTGAGTGCCTGCGCGTGCAATTCTTCATAGCGCTGGGCCCGGGCAATCTTCCGCTCGGCCTGCTGGCGGGCCAGCAGGTCACGCCGCAGGCGCCAATACGCGATGGGCAGCATCAACAGCATCGTGACGATCAGGGTCGCGAACAACGCTCCGGTCGTCCGAGTGCGCTCATTCTCCACCTGCGTTCGCTCCCGGAGCAGGCGTTGTTCCTCCTCGGCGACGTTGTCGAGCACGCCCCGTGCGCTCCGCAGCAGGCGATTGCCCTCGTCGAGGCGCCGCATGATGTCGACGGGAGAGGGGCTCGCGCTCAGCACCTGCTCGGTCTCGCGGATCACGCTGAATCGGGCCATCATGATGCGGCGGAATTCTGCGAGCCGATCCTGTTGCTGTCGGTTGTCCGCCGTCATGCGCGAAACGTCGCCCGTGCCCGCATCGACCTTCGCCAGCCACTGGTCTCGCTCGTCGGCGAAGTCCTGTCGCCCTGACAGCATGAAGCCGCGCTGGCTTGATTCGGCACGGTCGAGGTTCGACTGCGGCAGCGCCACCTCACCGATCACCGCGTAGGTGTGATTGACGAATCGGGAGGCCCCGAGCGATTCCTGTGCAAAGTTCCAGGAGAAACCGGCCAGTGCGAGGATCACCACTGCACCGGTGGACAACCCGATGATTGCCCATTGCCGCACCGACAGTTGACCCATGGCCGCTCCCAGGATGACAGACCGAGACGCCGGTGCCCGATCCGCCCCGGCACGGCTCACCGCATGGGTGTCGCCGAGCCGGCTCCCATTGCGGACCGGAACAGGTAACAGGGGTGTAACACAGCCTCGCCGTCCCGCCTATCTCATGCGCCCTAATCCCTGCCGCACCCGCGTGATCAGCACTATGTCGCGGCACGCTGCCATGCAACGAGCCCCGTCAGGATGGCGAAAAACAGCGGCTGATGGACCATGTACACGGCCAGGGACCAGCGTCCGGTGCGGGCCAGCACGCGGGCCGGACCCGGGACCGTGCCGCTCAGCCAGGCAGGTCGACGGGCCTGGACCCATTGGCCTGCAGCCATGCCCCACCACATGACGCCGAGCCACGGCAGCAGCGGCACGTAATCCTCGGTGACGGGTTTGTGCGTGACAAGGCCGATCCAGTTCAACGCACGACCGTCAAACAGGGGATGTCTGACGAACTCGGGCAACAGCACCGCCGCAAGGCCCAGCAGCCACAGCATGCGCCCGGCCGGCGCGGTCAGCCGCACGATCACGACCATGACAGCGATGCCATGCAACACGCCGAACGTGATGAAGCTGTGCGGGAACACGAACCAAGAGCCAGCGGTCACCACCAGTGCGCACGCTGCAATTTGTGCCCAGCGGCGCCAAAAACGCGGGCCTCGCTGACCCTGCGCCAGCGCCACGGCCTGGGAAAAGCCCGCGCAGAAGAGGAACATCGAGACGATGCAAGTGCGCTGCCAAGTCCAGAACGGATCTCGGTAGAAATCCTGCCGAATGAACCCGAAATGATTCAAGTCGAAGGCGAAGTGAAAAGCCACCATCCATAAGACGGCCGCGCCCCGAAGCGCGTCCAGGCGGTCATGACGGGGGGACTGCACGGCCGGGTGATTCACCGTGCGCGCGCGAGCGGCTCGATTCGGGCCAGGTGCTCGAGGAACGTGGGCGCGGACTGGAACCCGATCACCCGCGCCTGCGTGATTTCTTCACCAGCCGGCGGGAAGAACAGCATGGCCGGCGGACCGAACAAGCCGTGCCGGCGCAACAGAGCTTGGTCGGCCGGGGTGTTGGCCGTGACGTCGATCCGCAGCAGGTTCATGCGGGCCAGCTTGTCCTGCACCTGCGGATCGGTCAGCGTGAACGCTTCGAACTCCTTGCACGAAACGCACCAGTCGGCATACACATCGAGCATCACGGGCTTGGTGGACATTCGAACGGCCTCGTCGAGCGCCGCGAGGCTCGCCACCGGCGTGAAAGCCACACCGGGGCCAGCCCTGCCCGGCCCGCCTGCAACGCCCAGGTGTTGCAACGGCTGCAACAGGTTGCGCCCACCCGATGCGACGCCCACCAGTTCCAGCGCCGCCAGCAGGGCCAGCCCGATGCCCAGGCCCTTCGCCAGCGTGCGGCCGGGGTGCGTCGCATGGACATGCAAGGGCTCGAATGCACCGAGGTAAACACCGCTGCCCAGCAGCAGCACCGCCGCGACCAGCATCACCAGCCAGGGGGGGAGCACGGGCGTCACCATCCACAACGCCACGGCGAGCAGCAGGAAGCCGAACAAATGCTTCACGTGTCTCATCCAGGCGCCGGTGCGCGGCAGCAAGGCACCGGCCGACGCGCCCACGAGCAGCAACGGCACGCTCATGCCTGCAGCCATCGAAAAAAGCGCGACCCCACCCAGCAGCGTGTCACGCGTCTGGCTGATGTACACCAGTGCGCCAGCGAGCGGCGCGGCCACACAGGGCCCGACGATCACGGCCGACAAACCGCCCATGATGAACACGCCCGCGTGCCGTCCGCCATGGAAGCGGTTGGACCACGCGGTGAACCGCGCCTGCAGCCCGGCAGGGACTTGCAAGTCAAAGGCGCCGAACATGGACAGCGACAGCACCGCGAGCAGCAGCGCGAATGCACCGAGCACCCACGCGTTCTGCAGTGCCGCGCCAAGGCCGCTGCCGATCAATGCGGCTGCGATGCCGAACAGCGTGTAGACAATCGCCATGCCCATCGAGTAGGCGAAAGCCAGTGAAAAACCGCGTGTCCGGGCCCCTCGCTCGGATTGGCGACGATGATGGACGACAGTATCGGGAGCATCGGCAACACGCAGGGCGTGAGCGACAGCAGCAACCCTGCCAGCAGGAACGCCCCTGCCACTGTGAACAGGTTGCGCGACTGCAGCACGCGGCCGAAAGCGTCGGCGCTCATTTCCGGCGCGAGCCCCGGCGGCGGTGCCGACGCCGCGGGCATGGCAGGTGAGGTCAGTGTCGACAGCAACCCACCGGCACGGGGGCCTTCTGGCGGCGCGTCGATGGCCACCCGCAGCAGCCCTGCAGGACCGGCCTCCACCCGCACGGGGCGCCGCTGCGGGGGATAGCACAGGCCCTTGTCGGCACATCCCTGGTTGCCCACGTCGAGCTGGAACGTGGTCGCCGCCGGCTGCGGCGGCACTGGCAGCACCAGCGTGACGGTGTTGCGCAGCGTTTCAACGTCCTTGCCGAAGGTCTCGTCAAACTTCACTTGGCCCCTCGGCACCTGAAGTTCGCCCAGCACGGCGGAGGGATCGTCGGCAACCGCGGTGAGCTTGTACCGATAGAGGTAGTAGCCAGGCGCAACGTCGAAACGGACTTCGAGATGGCCCGCATCGATCTGGCGTGCCGACAGCACGAATGCCTTCACCGGGTCGAGAAATTCCTCGCTCGCCTGGGCACCGGCCACGCAAAGGCCCAGCATCAGTGCGGCGCCTGCCAGCAGGCGTGTCGAAATCGATCGGATGCCCATGTGTCCTACTTTCCGGCCCGAGGCGCCGTTCGCCCCGGTCAACATGGGATTGTAGGAACTCTCCGGACGTTCCCCGTGAGCGTTCGTTCGTTGCGCCCTGGGAATTCTTTTGGCCTTCACGGCTGCAGCGCACACCGCGTCATGGCAACCTGGCTTCGCCGGTGTTCACCCCGCCATATGGCGCCAGGTCGAAGTTGAGGTCGCTGCGGTCCCCTGTGAGCTCGATCACGGTCTTGGCGACATCGAATTGGGGGTAGCCACCGCAGGCCTCGCCGCGCTGACACAACAGCGTGTCATTGTCGATGTCGGTGCCAGCGAAGATCTGCACCTGGGTGGCCGTCACGCCATCGATGCGCCATGGGTAGACGCCGTTCACGGCATCGACGGCCACCTGGTGGATCGGAGAACCGGTGGCGGGGTCCACCACCAGCACGTACACGCGGCCGAAGTTGGCTGTGGACGACTCACCGACGGCTCTCTTCATGATGGTCACCTGGACGTCGAACTGCCGAGCTTCGGTGGTAGTCACCCGCAGCTTGGCGAATGTGCTGCCGAGCGGCAAGGTGCCCCGGTCGACGGTGACGGTGTACGTGCCGAGACGGGTGGTCGCATCCACCGACTGGGCCGCCACCGTCACGGCGGGCGAAGTGCTCACAATGGACACCACCCCCTCGGCGCTGGCACCGCCCTGCAACACAACCTGCAGATCCGCGGAAGTGCGCACCGCCCCGAAGTCGATGCTGGATGGCATTGAGACGATGGTGCCCGGGATCGGAGGCGGGTTGACGCCCGTAAGCTTCAGCGCCTCATCGACGGCCTTGCCGGCATTAATGAGGCCAAAGCCCGTGCTGCTGTCCCGGCCCGTGGGGCCTAGGTCATCGGTCAACAGACCGGCGCTCAGCAGCGCATCGACCTGGGCGACGGTGATGTTCGGATTGGCATAGCGCATCAATGCCAGCACCCCAGACACGTGCGGGACCGCCATCGACGTGCCGGCCTTGCCTCCGTAGCTCGGTACCCGGGTGCTGCCGTCGAAATCGCCGAGCGCACTGAAGACCAGATCAGGCAGGCCCGTGCCGGTGGTGGACTGACGCGGGTCCCCGCCGGGTGCTGCCACGCTCAGCAGCGGGTCAGTGTTGGAATAGGAGGCCGTCTGCCGCCGGGCATCGAGCGCGCCCACGGAAACCACCCCGTCGCAGTTGGCCGGCGCATCCCGGGCGGTGAGCGCGTCATTGCCGGAGGCGGCCACCACGATGACTCCGGCGGCCCGAGCCTGTGTCACCGCATCGTTGTAGACCGCCGGGCAGGCACGGGTGCTGCCGATGCTCAGATTGATGACGTCGGCGCGCTCCGCAGGGACCTGCCCTGACGCATTTGCAAGCCCGGCGGCATACAGGATGGCTTGTGCGATGTCGGACGTGGAGCTGCCGGTGGCGTCTTGCGCGAAGACGCGAATGGGCATCAACCGGGCCATGGGGGCAATGCCTGCGACCCCGCTGGAGTCGAAGGTGTCCGCGGCGATGATGCCGGCCACATGGGTCCCATGGAAGCCCGTGGCCGCGCCCGGGCTGCTGGGGTCATCGGCGCTGGCCGAGAACGTGCCCCCGCCCGTGAAGCTCGCCTGGTAGGCAATCTGGCCCGCGAAATCGGGATGGTCGCTCACGATGCCGGTGTCGATCACCGCCACGATCGGGCGCCGCACGAACTGCGCCCTGAGCGGCACCAGCGTGTTCATGGCCGCCGGCATGCCGATCATCTCAAAGTGCCAGCGCTGGTTCGAATACAGCCGGTCAGCGGGAGGATAGGTGCCCACCAGGTCGGCCTGCAACGCAACGCGGTAGTTCGGCTCGGCGTAGGCATAGAGCCCGGTGCGCTGAAGGTGCTTGGCGTAATGCACCGTGTCGATCACCTCGCGCAGCGCCGCAGGGAGGTCAGGCGCCGCAGCGGACAGCACGCGCGCTGACGCCAGCGGTGCCAGCTGTTTGAGGCGATGGTCTTGGGCCGGCGGCACCAATTCCTGCAGGCGATCCAGCGCGGTTTCGCGAACCATGGAGTCGGTGGGCATGTGCAACAACACCGGTGCAAGCGCCTCGGCAGCCGCGCGGGTGGACAGTGCGCCCGCTTCGAGCGCCTTGGCGCGCAGCCGGTCGCCGGCCGGATCGTTCGACAGTGCCCGGGCAACCACCTGGCCCGGCACCACGCCGGAGGCGCTGCTGACCATGTTGGGGCACGCGCTGTTTTCCGTGGGCGCACCGATGCGCAGTGTGTAGATGGACGCGCCTGCGTACGCATTGACCACGACGTGGTACCGCCCGGCAGTCTGGACGCGCAGGCATTCGAAGGCATTGACGCCGGCCGACTGCCCGATGGGCGAAGAGTCGGCCGTGGCGCCCTCCGCGTAGACGTAGAGGTCGAGGTCGTTGACCAAGGGATTGGCGGTGAACTCCAGTTCGATCACCTGGCCGGGCTGAAGGTCGACCACGTAGCCGTCGATGACGTCGCCTGCCTCGAAATTGACCCCCGCCGCTCCGGTCTGGGGCTGGTTCACTTCGCCGATCAGGTAGACGGGAGACACCAGGGGCTGCGCGCCGGCGAACGTGTTGTTCGATCGGCGCCCGGCCTGGTTGGCGTCGTTGGTGTCGGAATCGACAGCGGCATGTTCGGGCAATGAGAGCGTGCCTGACAACGTGACGCCGCCATTGTCCACGGCGCTGCCCTCTCCGCCACCGCCCCCGCCGCCGCAACTCGCCAGCAGCAAGACGATGCCGACGCACCACGCACTCAGGAACAGCTTCCGCATAGGATGGGCGACCGCTGAGCGGCCACTTCGGTCGAAGGATGGGAAATCGTAGATCTTGGCGGGAAACCCCACTGTCGGAGAATGCCGCGAAAAGACGGCTTCCCGGCAGCTGTCCCGGGGTCGACCTACGCAGCGTACGCAGCGAGCGCCTATTGGAGACGCTGGAGGCGGGCACCGCGCGCCGCTCAGGGCGCGCGAGCCGGGTTCAGCCTGCGGACCCCTGCCCCGCCGCGATGGGGGGCACGTCCACGTGCACGTCGCCACACTGCGCGCGATGGCGCAGCGCATGATCGATCAGCACGAGTGCGAGCATGGCCTCCGCGATGGGGGTGGCGCGGATGCCGACGCAGGGGTCATGACGGCCGAAGGTTTCCACCGTGGCCGGTGCGCCGGACAAGTCGATCGATTCACGCGGGCTGCGGATGGAACTGGTGGGCTTGATGGCGATCTGGACCGTGATGTCCTGCCCCGTGGAAATGCCCCCGAGCACGCCACCGGCGTTGTTGCCGAGGAAACCTCCGGGCGACAGTGAATCGCCGTGCGTGGTGCCTCGCTGCGCTACGCACGAAAAGCCCGCGCCAATCTCGACACCCTTGACCGCATTGATGCCCATCATCGCGTAAGCGATGTCGGCGTCGAGCTTGTCGAACAGCGGCGCGCCCCAGCCCACGGGCACGTGGCGTGCGGCCACGGCAATGCGCGCCCCGCAGCTGTCGACATCCTTGCGCAGCTGGTCCATGTAGGCTTCCAGGCGGGGGATGTCCGTTGCGTTGGCCGCAAAGAACGGGTTGTTCGGCACATGCTCGAGCGATTCGAACGGGATCTCGATCTCGCCGATCTGGGTCATGTGACCGTCGAACGTGGTGCCATGGCGCTCAAGCAGCCATTTCTTGGCCACCGCGCCGGCGGCCACCGTGGGCGCGGTCAGCCGGGCCGATGAACGGCCGCCGCCGCGCGGATCGCGTAGCCCGTACTTGTGCCAGTAGGTGTAGTCCGCGTGACCGGGACGGAAGGTCTGCAGGATGTTCCCGTAGTCCTTGCTGCGCTGGTCGGTGTTGCGGATCAGCAGGCAGATGGGTGTACCGGTGGTGCGCCCTTCGTACACGCCCGAGAGGATTTCTACCGCATCGGGTTCGTTGCGTTGCGTGACGTGGCGGGATGTACCGGGACGGCGACGGTCGAGTTCGGGCTGGATGTCGGCCTCGGACAGGCTCATGCCCGGGGGGCATCCGTCGATCACGCAGCCGATGGCCGGCCCATGGGATTCGCCGAAATTGGTGACGCGAAATAAAGAGCCGAAGGTGCTGCCGGACATGCGGGATCGAGGCCGAAGGACAAGGGCTGCATTTTACGCCGCGCGGGTCACACCATGGCGATCAACATCGAAGGCTCATCTGCAGGCACGCGTTGCCATCTCGGCAATGCGTGCGGCGCAGGTCGTTGGCAAGGCCCGGGGCGACTCAAAGCTGCGTTTGCGAAGCGGCAGCTTCTTCCTCGCCCACCGGCCAATCGCGGATGTAGGCCTTGAGCATGCGGTTCTCGAAATCCTGGCTCTCCACGACGGCCTTGGCCACGTCGTAGAACGAGATCACGCCCATCAGCGTGCGCTGGCTCAGCACCGGCATGTAGCGGGCGTGACGCTCGAGCATCATTCGGCGCACTTCATCGATTTCGGTGTCAGGCGTGCAGGTGAGTGGGTGATAGTCCATCACGCCGCGCACGGTGGACGCACCGACGTTGCCACCGTTGTTCACGACCGCCACGATGACCTCGCGGAAGGTGAGCATGCCGATCAGGTCACCGTGATGCATCACGACCAGCGAACCAATGTCGCGCTCGGCCATGGTTTTCAATGCGTCGGCCAGCGAATGCTCCGGCGACACGGTGTACAGCGTGCCTCCTTTCACACGCAAGATATCGGCGACTTTCATGTGGCTCTCCTAGGAACTCTGACAGGTTCAAATCAATATAGCCCGAAACCAGGTGGCGTGACATCCCTGACAACACGTGCATGCGGCGAAAGTGGAAAGGGGATTCCCGGATGCGGCTGGCGCCGTGACGGACCGATGTGGGTCAGCCTTCTTTCAGGATGTCTTGCAGGGTGATGCGCTCCAATCCGGCGTGCTGCCAGAAGGACGCCACGGCGGGGGACGGCTCCAACAGCACGCGGGAAAAGAGCGGCTCGGCCCGCGTGCGCACGGGATCGCACAGGAGCACATAGCGCGCCAAGCCTTCTTCGTCGAGGCGGCCCAACCAATCGAGGCCGACGAGCGTGTCGAGCAGCGGCTCGATCTGCAACGGGTCCGTGCGCAGCACCTCGGACAGTTCCGCCGCCCCCACGCCGTGTCGCTCCCCTGTGCGTGCCGCGGCGAGTTCGCGCAGCATCGACAGCGCCAGTTCGAACCGGTAGCCGGGCACTTCGGCCCGCCTCACGACACGCATTTTCAAGCTCGGGGCGTACGCGGTCATCACCGCGCCGAGCAGCACGATGACCCAGCCGAGGTAGATCCAGATGAGCAGGATCGGCACGGTTGCAAAGGCGCCGTAGATGTTCGCGAAGCTGGGCACGTTGCCGAGGTAAAGCGCGAGCCCTCTCTTGGCCACCTCGAACCCGACGGAGACGAACAGGCCGCCGAACATCGCATGCCGCCAGCGCACATGGGTGTTCGGCACGTAGTGGAACAGCCCGGCCATGGCTCCGGCCAGAATGAAAAACTCGAGCACGTTGATCAACAGGGCCACGCCGCCAGGCATGGCCCCAACGAATCCCTTCGACGCAGAGACCGCGTAGGACGTGATGGACAGACTGACACCGAGCAGCAGCGGCCCCAACGTGACGCAGGCCCAGTACACCAGCACCCGCTGCGCGATGGGGCGCGGCTTCGGCACGCGCCAGATGGCATTGAGCGTGCGGTCGATGGTGAGCATCAGTGCCACGGCCGTGAACACCAGCAGCACCAGGCCGAAGGTGCCGAGCCGGTTGGCCTTGCTCGCGAACTGCGTCAGCGCGCCGAGCACCGGCCGGGCGATGTTGTCAGGCACGAGGCTTTGCAAAAAGTACTTCTGAAGCGAATCCTGAAACTTCGCGAACATCGGGAAGGCCGTGAAGAGCGCGAGCATCACGGTGACCAGCGGCACGAGCGAGATCAGCGTGGTGAAGGTGAGGCTGCTGGCGGTGACGCCGAGGCGGTCTTCGCGAAACCGCTGATGCAGCGTGCGCAGGGTCTCGAGCCACGGCCAGTGCTGGAATTCGAGCAGTCCCTGCGACAGTTGGGACTGCCAGCTTGCCTTGAGGGAAGATGAAACGTTCATTGGTGGCATCATAGCCAGCGATGAAGCACCTCTCCGTTGTCGATTGGACCCGCCGCCTCGCGGCCGCAAGCGTGCTGTGCCTGATCGTGCTCGGCCTGCTGTGGGAACTGCGGTTGGCACCGCTCCATCCGGGGGGCTCGTGGCTCCCACTGAAGGTGCTGCCGCTCGCTTGGCCGCTGGCCGGACTGCTGAAGAACCGCATGTACACGTACCGCTGGGTGAGCCTGATGATCTGGCTTTACTTCACCGAAGGGGTGGTCCGCGCCACGAGTGACTTGAACCGCACGAGCGCCGCCCTGGCCGCCGTGCAAGTCCTATTGTGTGTGGTGCTGTTTGTCGCTTGCGCCATGCACGTGCGCTGGCGCCTGAAGCATTCACCGCGGATCCACGCCGCCCACCCGCCGCTGGAGGCCACCAAATGAGCACGCTGCTCGACACACTGGCCGCCGTGGTCGGCCCCACGCACGTGCTGGCCGGCGGCGATCTCGCCGGTTGGGAACAGGACTGGCGCAAGCGCTATCGCGGCAAGGCCCTCGCCGTGGTGCGCCCCAGCACCACGGCCCAAGTGGCCGCGTTGGTGCGCGCCTGTGCAGCGCATGGCACGGCCCTCGTTCCACAAGGCGGCAACACCGGCCTCGTGGGCGGATCGGTGCCCGACGCGTCGGGCACGCAAGTGCTGCTGAGCTTGTCGCGCCTAAACCGGGTGCGCGAACTCGACCGCGCGAACCTGACCCTCACCGTCGAGGCCGGCTGCATCTTGCAGATCGTGCAGGAAACCGCCGCGGCGGCCGGCCTGTTGTTCCCGCTCAGCCTTGCGGCCGAAGGCAGCTGCACGATCGGCGGAAACCTGGCGAGCAATGCCGGCGGCACGCAGGTGCTGCGGTACGGCAATGCGCGGGAACTTTGTCTTGGCCTCGAGGTGGTCACCCCCCAGGGCGAGGTCTGGGGCGGCCTGGCCGGCCTGCGCAAGGACAACACCGGCTACGACCTGCGCGACCTTTTCATCGGCAGCGAGGGCACGCTCGGCATCATCACGGCCGCCACGCTGAAGCTGTACCCGGCGCCCGCCGCGGTAATGACGGCGCTGGCCGCCGTTCCTTCGATGGCCCAGGCAGTGGCGTTGTTGCAGCTCGCCCAGGCGCGCCTGGGCCCCGGGCTCACCGGCTTCGAGGTGATGAACGGGTTTTCGCTGGCGCTCGTCAGAAAGCACTTCCCGCAGTTGCGCCAGCCGCTGCCGGCCACCGACTGGACGGTGCTGCTGGAACAGTCCGACACCGAAGGCGAGGCGCACGCCCGCACCCTGTTCGAAGGACTGCTGGAGGCCGCACTGGAGGGCGGCCTCATCACCGACGCGGCCGTCGCGGAAAGCATCGAACAGTCCCATGCCATGTGGCACTTGCGCGAATCGATCCCGCTGGCCCAGGCCGAGGAAGGCCTGAACATCAAGCACGACATCGCATTGCCCGTTTCGCGCATTCCTGCCTTCGTGACCGAGACGGACGCAGGCCTGGCGGCCCGCTGGCCGGGCTTGCGCCTGGTGAACTTCGGCCATCTGGGCGACGGCAACCTGCACTACAACGTGCAGGCCCCGGAAGGTCAGCCGGCCGCGGATTTCCTGCGCGACCACGAGCACGCCATCAACGGCATCGTGTACGACGCGGTCGATGCGCACGGCGGTTCGTTCTCGGCCGAACACGGCATCGGAGCCTTGAAACGGGATGAACTGGCACGGCGCAAATCGCCGGTGGCGATGCAACTGATGCGAGCGATCAAGCAGGCGCTGGACCCGGACGGGCTGATGAACCCCGGTCGGCTGCTCTGATCCTGAGGCTGCGGGACTACTGCAACGGTCCGTTGGAGGATTCCGGCAGCGCAATGGCCATGACGTCGATGCCCTCTTCGTGCAGGGCCTGGCGGTCCTCCGAGCTGGCACGTCCCCGGATGGCGCGTTCCTCGACTTCGCCATAGTGCATGCGGCGGGCCTCCTCGGCGAACCGTTCGCCCACGTCATCGGTGTGGGCCAGCACGTGCTGCACTGCACGCATCCACAGGTTCTGCATGGTCACCGCCTCGGGTGACACGGGCTGGGCGCCATCATGTCCGGAGGGCTCTGCGAGATCACGCGCCCGCGACATGCTGATGCGCGGGGCGCTCGGCAGCTTCGACACGGCCGTGTCATTGCACAGTGGGCATGCCACCAGCCCATGCGCCATCTGTGACTGGAAATCGCCCTCGGACCCGAACCAACCTTCGAAGGTGTGGTCGTGAGCGCAGCGCAGGTTGAGGACTTTCATGTATCCATTATCGGCAGTTGCCGCATCAGGGTGCGTGCTGCCAATCCAGTTCCCAATGGCCAGACTGCCAATTTTGCAACCACAAGAGGCCTGTCAGCGTCTTTGCATCGGTCAGTTCGCCGCGGCGCGCCTTCTCGAGCAGTTCGTCCACCGTGGCGGCGCGCACTTCCAGGAACTCGCCTTCATCGAGCCGATTGGCCCCTGCCTTGAGCCCCCGAGCGAACCACACTTCGATGCCTTCGTTGGAATACGCGATGGCGTTGTGCAGGATGCCCGCGCGAGCCCATTCGGCCGCCGAGTAACCGGTCTCTTCGGCCAGTTCGCGGATCGCACAGGCCAGCGCAGGTTCGCCCGGATCGAACTTGCCTGCCGGAAATTCGATCATCACGCGGCCCATCGGATAGCGGAACTGCCGTTCGATCACCACGCGGCCATCGTCGAGCAGTGGCACGATCATCACCGCACCCGGATGCACGACCCATTCGCGTGTAGCGTGTCGACCATCGGGAAGGCACACCGTGTCGCGGCGGATGTCCAGGAAGCTCCCCTGGTAGACCTGTTCGGACGAAACGCGATGTTCGACCAGGTGGGCATCGTTCTCGGCGGGCGCGGGTTCGTGGGACATGGCGGGTGAGTTTCGTTTCAGGTGACGTCGGACGGATCCAGAGAATGCCACCTCATGAAGAACATCGGCCGGGACGCCCGCTGGGGGAAACCACAGGCCAATTGCACCGACCCCGGTCGCCGGTGAGCAGGCAGGTCCGCAGCTTCCACGGCGACGCGCAGCACAAGCCGGCTGACGGCTTGCCCGCGCGCCGGGTCTTCAGCTCTTGAGCGCGTTCAGCACGGCGCTGGCACACAGCTCCATCAAGCCACCGGGCACGATACCGAACAGCAACGCGGCAAAGCCGTTCAGTGCCAGCACGGCGCGGACGTCGAGCGAGGCGCGGATGGGCGTGGTATCGGCCGGTTCATCGAAGTACATCACCTTCACGAGGCGCAGGTAGTAGTACGCGCCGATGAGCGACAGCACGACCGCAATCACCGCCAGCTTGATGTACGCGGCCTCATTCGTCGTGATGATGGCCTGCAGCACTGATAACTTCGCGAAGAAGCCGACCGTGGGTGGGATGCCGGCGAGCGAGAACATGAACACCGCCATCACCGCAGCGAAGAAGGGGCTGCGCTTGGCCAGGCCCTTGAAATCGTCGATCTGGTCGGCCTCGAAACCCTGGCGCGACAGCAACATCACCATGCCAAAAGTGCCAAGCGTGGTGAACACGTACGTGACGATGTAGAACAGTGCCGAGCCGTAGCCGTTGGGCGCCGAAAGCGTGTTGTTCGAGATCACCGTGGGCGCGAAGCCGAGCAACATGAACCCGATGTTGCTGATGGTGGAATATGCCAGCATCCGCTTCAGGTTCTTCTGAGCGATGGCCGCCACGTTGCCGATGAACATCGAACCTACCGACAGGACGATGACCATCTGCTGCCAGTCGACCGCCAGCCCCGACAGGCCTTCCACCAGCAGGCGGAAGGTCATCGCGAATGCTGCCAGTTTGGGGGCGCCTGCGATCAGCAGCGTGACGGCCGTGGGCGCGCCGTGGTAAACGTCGGGCACCCACATGTGGAACGGCACCGCACCGAGCTTGAAGGCCACGCCGGCCATCACGAACACCAGGCCGAGTGCGAGCACTGCCTGGTTGGCCTGCCCCTGGGAGATGGCTTCGAACACACGCGGAATGTCGAGCGAGCCGGTGGCCCCGTACATCATCGACAGGCCGTACAGCAGGAAGCCACTGGCGAGCGCACCCAGCACGAAGTACTTCATCGCCGCTTCGGTGGCCTGCGCGTGGTCGCGGCGCAAAGCCGTCAACGCGTACAGCGAAAGCGACATCAGCTCAAGGCCGAGGTACATCACAAGGAAGTTGTTGGCCGACAGCATCACGCTGATGCCGAGCAACGAAAACAGGCTCAACGTGAACAGCTCGCCCTTGAGCATTTCCCGCTCGGCGGCGTAAGGCCGCGCATAGACCAGCGAGACCATGACGGCAAGCGCGGCGCAGAAGCCCAGCAGGTGACCGAGCGAATCGCTCACGACCATGCCCTGCATCGCGTACATCGCCTGCGATCGATGTAGGCGAAGTGCATCGCCGCCACGGCGGCCAGCGTGGCCTGCGTCAGCCAGTAAGTGGGGGTGCGGCGCGGGCTCTTGACCCACAGATCCACCATGGACACCACGAGGGCCATGGCCAACAGCAGGAGCTCGGGGTAAATCGCCAACCAGTTCATGTGATTCATTGTTTCGTTCCCGAGGACCGATCAGTTCAGCTTCGAGACGGCCACGTGACGGAGCAGTTCTGTGACGCTGACGTGCATGACGTCGGTGAAGGGTTTGGGGTGCACACCCATGTACAGCGTGGCCACCGCCAGGGCACCCAGCATCACGAATTCACGGAAATTGATGTCGGTCAGCGCCCGGACGTCGTCGTTGGCGACAGGTCCGAAGTAGACGCGCTTGAGCATCCACAGCGTGTAGGCCGCACCGAAGATCAGCGCGGAGGCGGCCAGCGCGCCCAGCCAGAAATTCACCTTCACGGTGCCGAGGATCACCATCCACTCGCCCACGAACCCGGCTGTGGCCGGCAAGCCGCAGTTGGCCATGCCGAAGAAGACTGCGAAGGCCGCGAACTTCGGCATCGCGTTCACGACGCCCCCGTAGCTTGCGATTTCACGCGAGTGCACGCGGTCGTACAAGACGCCGATGCACAGGAACATGGCGCCCGAGACGAAGCCGTGCGACACCATCTGGACCAGGGCGCCCGAGACGCCGAGTTCGTTAAACAGGAAGAAGCCGAGCGTGACGAAACCCATGTGCGCAACGGACGAGTATGCGACGAGCTTTTTCATGTCCTGCTGCACGAGGGCCACAAGGCCGACGTAGACCACCGCGATCACCGACAACGCGATGATCAACCAGGCATATTGCTGGCTCGCATCGGGTGCAATGGGCAGCGAGAAGCGCAGGAAGCCATAGCCGCCGAGCTTGAGCATGATGGCGGCCAACACCACGGAGCCGCCCGTGGGCGCCTCCACGTGGGCATCGGGCAGCCAGGTGTGCACGGGCCACATCGGCACCTTGACTGCGAATGCCGCCAGGAATGAGAAGAACAGCAGCGTCTGCGCCGGCAACGACAGCGACATCGTGTGCCAGGTCAGGATCTCGAAGCTGCCGCCCGACTTGTAGTACAGGTAGATCAGCGCCACGAGCATCAGCAGTGAGCCAGCCAGCGTGTACAGGAAGAACTTGAACGCCGCGTACACACGCCGCGGCCCGCCCCAGATACCGATGATGATGTACATCGGAATCAGCGTGGCCTCGAAGAACACGTAAAACAGCAGGCCGTCGAGCGCCGAGAACACGCCGATCATCAGCCCAGACAGGACCAGGAACGCGCCCATGTACTGGTTCACGCGGTCGGTGACGACCTCCCACGCTGCAATCACGACGATGATGTTGATGAAGGCCGTGAGCAGCACGAACCACACCGAAATGCCGTCGACACCCAGGTGGTAGTGCGCCTTGAAGCGCTCGATCCAGAACTGCTTGTCCGGGTTGGCCGAGTTCTCGACGAACTGCATGGCCGCGGTGGTGACATCGAACCCCGTGATCAGCGGAATCGTGATGAGGAAACTGACGATCGCGGCGCCGGGCGCGAACCAGCGCACGGCGCCCGCATTGCTGTCACGGCCGAAGGCCAACAAAAAGGCGCCGGACACGACCGGCAACCAGATGGCGAGACTCAACAAACCCATGTTCTTGTTCTCCGTGACCGCTTATTTGCCCAGCGGGTTGCTGAGGTAGGGCCACAATTGCCAGGTCATCAGGCTCACGACGCCAAGGATCATGACCAGCGCATACCAGTACAGGTACCCCGTCTGCACGAGGCGCACCACCGAAGCCATGCCGCCCACGAGACGGGCCGAACCGTTGACGAGGGCGCCGTCGATCACCGCGGCATCCCCGCCCTTCCACAGGCCACGGCCCAGCACGCGAGCTGCCGCTGCGAGCACGTTCTCGTTGAACCAGTCGAAGTAGTACTTGTTCTCGAGGATGCGATTGATGAAGCCGGTGCGGGCCTTGATGGCCGCCGGGATCTCCGGCTTGATCATGTAGAAGAAATACGCCGAGACCACGCCGGCCAGCGCGAGCCAGAACGGCGCGGCGGTCAGGCCGTGCAGTGCCATGGCGAACGCCCCGTGGAACTCATGACCGAGCTCTTCCATCGCAGGGTGCAGGTGATCGTTCACGAAGATGGCGCCCTTGAAGAAATCGCCGTGGAGCATCGGCTGGATCGTCATGTAGCCGATCACGACCGAGGGAATCGCCAGCAGCACAAGCGGCAGCGTGACGACCCACTTGGACTCGTGCGGCGTGTGTGCATGGCCGTGGTCGTCATGATGATCGTGCTCGCCCGGGAACGGCTTGTGGTGGAAGTGCTCCTTGCCGTGGAAGACGAGGAAGTACATCCGGAAGGAATAGAACGCGGTGACGAACACACCGGCGAGCACCGCGAAGTTCGCGAAACCGGCGGCTGGCAGGTGGCTCAGGTGCACGGCCTCGATGATGCTGTCCTTCGAATAGAAGCCCGAGAACAGCGGTGTGCCGATCAGCGCGAGCGAGCCCAGCAGCGAGGTGATCCACGTGATGGGCATGTACTTGCGCAGGCCGCCCATGTTGCGGATGTCCTGGTCGTGGTGCATGCCGATGATGACCGAACCGGCCCCGAGGAACAGCAGTGCCTTGAAGAACGCATGGGTCATCAGGTGGAAGACGGCCACGGAATAGGCGGATGCACCGAGCGCCACGGTCATGTACCCGAGCTGCGAGAGCGTCGAGTACGCGACCACGCGCTTGATGTCGTTCTGGATGACGCCGAGAAAGCCCATGAACAAGGCCGTGATGGAACCGATCACCATCACGAAGTTCAGCGCCGTGTCGGACAGCTCGAACAGCGGGGACATGCGCGCGACCATGAAGATGCCGGCCGTCACCATGGTGGCGGCGTGGATCAGCGCGGAGATGGGCGTGGGGCCTTCCATGGAATCGGGCAGCCACACGTGCAGCGGGAATTGCGCGCTCTTGCCCATCGCGCCGATGAACAGGCAGATGCAGATGACGGTGATCAACATCCAGTCGGTGCCGGGAAAACCGATCTTGGCCAGTTCACCGGCCTTGCCAAACACCTCGACGTAGTCCAGCGTGCCACCGTACGCCACGATCAGGCCGATGCCGAGGATGAAGCCAAAATCGCCCACACGGTTAACGATGAACGCCTTCATGTTCGCGAAGATCGCCGTCGGCTTGGTGTACCAGAAGCCGATCAGCAGGTACGACACGAGGCCCACGGCTTCCCAGCCGAAGAACAACTGCAGCAGGTTGTTGCTCATCACGAGCATCAGCATCGAGAACGTGAACAGCGAGATGTAGGAGAAGAAGCGCTGGTAGCCGGCGTCCTCTTCCATGTAGCCGATGGTGTAGATGTGCACCATCAGCGACACGAAGGTCACCACGCACATCATCATGGCGGTGAGGCCGTCGACCATGAAGCCGACTTCCATCTTCAGATCACCCAGCACCATCCATTGGTACACGGTCTCGTTGAATCGCGCGCCGTCGACGATCACGTCCTTCAGCGTCATCGCCGACAGGATGAACGCGATGACCACGCCCAGGATGGTGGCGATGTGCGCGCCGCGGCGGCCCACCACCTTGCCGAAGAAGCCGGCAATCACCGCGCCGGTGAGCGGTGCGAGCGGCACCGCAAGCAACAGGTTCTGCGAGAGTTGTGCAGACATCGATCAGCCCTTCAACTCGTCGAGTTCGTCGACATTGATGGTGGCGCGGTTGCGGAACAGGACCACGAGAATGGCCAGGCCAATCGCCGATTCGGCGGCGGCCACGGTCAGGATGAAGAACACGAACACCTGGCCGGCCATGCGGTCGGCAACGACCGGCAGGTAATGCGAGAACGCAATGAAGTTCAGGTTCACTGCAAGCAGCATCAACTCGATCGCCATCAGCAGCACGATCAGGTTTTTGCGGTTCAGGAAGATCCCGACCACCGACAGCGCGAACAGGATGGCGCCCACGGACAGGAAATGCCCGAGGGTGATGGGGCCCAACGCAAGACTGGTCATTTGGCTTCTCCCGCGACCGGCTGGTCCGCCACAGGCGCGGCCGGCGCTTCCACCACTGCGTCCATCTTGACGAGGCGCAGGCGGTCACGCGACTTCACCCGCACCTGGTCGGCCGGGTTCATCGACTTGGTGTCGCGGCGCGGACGCAGCGTCAACGCGATGGCGGCGATGATGGCAATCAGCAGCAGCACGGCGGCCAGCTGCAGCGGGTACAGGTATTCGGTGTAGATCTCGATGCCGAGCAGCTTCGTGTTGCCCTGCGCGATCTCGGCGGCCGTGGTTGCCGGCGCCTCGCTCAGGCGGAAACCACCCAGCAGCACCGCAGCCATCTCGAGCGCGATGATCACGCCCACGAGGCCGGCCAGCGGGAAGTGCTTCCAGAACCCGGCGCGCATGCCGTCGACGTTGATGTCGAGCATCATCACGACGAACAGGAACAACACCATCACGGCGCCGACGTAGACGAGCACGAGAGAGATCGCGAGGAACTCGGCCCGAAGCAGCATCCACACGCAGGCTGCGGAGGCAAAGGCGAGCACGAGGAACAGCGCCGCATGCACCGGGCTGCGAGCCGTGATCACACGGAACGCAGCGCCGATCAGCACGGCGGAGAAAACGTAGAAAAGCGCAGTGGTCATGTCCATGGGTTCGATGGCGCCTGGCCGCCCCCTGCGGGGTGGCCTGATCCGCCGACCTGTCGGTCAGCGGTAGCGGGCGTCAGCCTCCTTGTTGGCGGCAATTTCGGCCTCGTAGCGGTCGCCCACCGCGAGGAGCATGTCCTTCGTGAAATAGAGGTCACCACGCTTTTCGCCGTGGTACTCGAAGACATGCGTCTCGACGATCGAGTCGACCGGGCAGCTCTCTTCACAGAAGCCGCAGAAGATGCACTTCGTGAGGTCGATGTCGTAGCGCTTGGTGCGGCGCGAACCGTCGTCCCGCACTTCCGACTCGATCGTGATGGCCAGCGCCGGGCAGACGGCTTCGCACAGCTTGCAGGCGATGCAGCGCTCTTCGCCGTTCTCATAGCGGCGCAGCGCGTGCAGGCCGCGGAAACGTGGACTCAACGGCGTCTTTTCCTCAGGGAATTGCACCGTGATGTTGCGCGACAGGAAATGCCGGCCGGTCAGGGCCAGGCCCTTGAACAGCTCGACGAGGAGGAAGCTCGAGAAGAGATCCTTGATGGAGGCAACGGCAGCCATGGGGAATTCACTTCCAGATGTTGTACGGTGACTGGATCCACAGACCCACCACCAGCAGCCACACCAGCGTGACCGGAATGAAGATCTTCCAACCCAGACGCATGATCTGGTCGTAGCGATAGCGCGGGAACGATGCGCGGACCCACAGGAACATCGTCACGACGACGAAGGTCTTCAGGCCGAGCCAGATCCAGCCCGGGATCCAATTGAACGGCGCGAAATCGAACGGCGGGAGCCAGCCGCCCAGGAACAACGTGGCGGTGATGATCGACACCAGGATCATGTTCGCGTACTCGGCCAGGAAGAACATGGCGAACGCCATGCCCGAGTACTCGATCATGTGGCCGGCCACGATTTCCGATTCGCCTTCGACCACGTCGAACGGATGGCGGTTGGTCTCGGCCAGGCCGGAGATGAAGAACACCACGAAGATGGGCAGCAACGGCAACCAGTTCCACGACAGGAAGCCGAAACCCATGCTGGCGAACCTGCCGTGGCCCTGCTGCAGCACGATCTCGCTCATATTCAGCGTGCCCGAGACCATCAGCACGACGACCATGCAGAAACCCATCGCGATCTCGTAGCTCACCATCTGAGCGGACGCACGCAGCGCGCCCAGGAAAGCGTACTTCGAGTTCGAGGCCCAGCCCGCGATGATCACGCCGTACACCTCGATCGAGGTGATGGCCAGCAGCAGCAGCAAGCCGGCGTTGACATTGGCGAGCACCACGTCGGGGCCGAAGGGCACCACGGCCCA
>Ga0170475_101142065_pt1 | contig 31394 bp, 28 predicted proteins | sample Soicark_Litter_5_FD_111474 | JGI IMG/M metagenome (GOLD analysis project Ga0170475, IMG submission 111474) | Avena fatua rhizosphere microbial communities from Hopland, California, USA. Combined Assembly of 48 SPs
CAGAAACTCTGCGTGACTTAGAAACACTACTGACTTAGCAACTCTGCCTCACTTAGTAAGTCTGCTCTTTAACATCACTACTCACTCACAACTTCTACTCACTTAGCTTCTGTAGCTGAGTCTGCGTTAGCACCGTCCAAATCATGGTCCTCGCTATCCCACTATTTCAGACTCACTAATGGTGTCGTCCATTTGTCGCATGTTGTCGCTTGAGTCTGATTGTGGTAATGGGTACCTTCGAATTGTCGCACCGACATTCCGCTCAGCTTAGTAATTCTGCTCACCTAGACTTTCAGTTCAATCAGCGATCTGCTCACTTAGCTCGTGTGGCTGAGTCTGCGTTAGCACCGCCCGAATCGAAGCCATTGCTACCGGGGATAGTAGCAAACTGGCGGAGACAGGGCACGTACTTTCTCCCTCTCAGGCCCAGGCAGTTGGGACCTTTTCGCCGGCTATCTCAAATTCAAGAGTCGCCAGACAGCGTGCTCAGTTGTCGCTTTCTAACTCCGAATGGGTGCATGTTTATGCAGACGTTTTCAGATCAGAAAGAGTGGTACGCTTTCCATGTCCGTCCTCACCATGAGAAGTCAGTTTCATCAATGCTGCGCCACAAGTGCGTGAACGAGTTTCTTCCGTTGATTAGCACTCGAAACCGGTGGGCAGACCGCATCAAAACCATCGAGCGTCCCCTCTTTCCTGGTTACATCTTCTGTGAAGTCGAGCGGCATCATGTCAGTTCGATTCGCTCGACACCGGGAATCTTTGATGTCGTTCGCGCGGGTTCAAGTCCTCTCCCTGCGCGAAGGGATGAAGTTGAAAGCCTATTGAAAGCAGTCCGCCATGATCTCCCCATAGAACCTTGTAATCTCGAGGGCCTGTGCGGTGGAGAATGGCTCCGTATCTCCGCTGGACCGCTGTCGGGACTTTGCGGAACATTACTAAGGTTTCGTGGGGCGGAGCGTCTACTTATTTCAATTGAACTCCTTCACCGCCAGGTACTAGTTGAACTCCCCGCCGCATCTGTAGAGTTCGCTCACCAGCCGATCCGTCAGCTTGGCTAGCACTCATCGCATCAGCGCAAGGCGAGGCTGTCTCTGTCCAAAGCATTTGGCCATGAACTGGCGAGCGCCTGTCTCGTTCCAGGAGGTCTTCCATGGGTTCGCCTGAAACGGTAGCACCGCTCTATCCCGAACCGCAGCTCATTCGAGTCGCACCTGCGAACAGGGCCCCCAATCTTCTGCTCAGGAGGTTGTGCGCGTTAGCCGATGCGATTCTCGACGGCATTGCCTGCTGGCTCGGTACAATGGCTTCCTTCTGGTTGATTCACGTCCTATTCAGAAGCACAGCCCCCTACCATTGGACGCGCGATACCGTCTCCCTAAGTACTCTTGCCGCAGTGTTGGTGGTACTCATTCTCAATCGCGACCATGCATACGGAAGCGGAGCGAGCCTGTTACAGATTCGTGAAACCGAGCGAGCGATCCGGCTTTCAGCGCAAGTTGTCTTACTCCTACTGGCCTTTGTTTTTCTCTTGAAGCTCAATCTGCCATCGGGCGCTCTTCTCATCGATTTCTTTATCCTTCCACCACTGATCATTTCAGAGAAGCTGCTAATGGGGGCCGTCGTGCAGTTCCTGCATGTGAGGGGTTTTGGAGTGGAACGAGTAGCCGTCTATGGTGCTGGAGAAACAGCGCGTCGCGTCGTAACCACCCTTCTCAACTCTCCGCGCCTTGGCTTTCAGCCTGTCGTTGTGATCGACGATAATCCTCGACCACAAGGTGGATTTGTTTCGGAATTAGGCTATCGCCGGCCGCGAGCTGTACCTATTCATTCGGGTCCTCTTTCCACAGCTGTTCTTTCCTCCAGCGGATGTAGTCTCATCATCGTTGTTACACCGCACCTATCTCCGGAGAAATTAACTCACATAACTCGTACGGCCAATCTGGCGGGTATTAGAGTCGCATATCTTGCGGCAGGAATGGACCAGGAACACCCCTGGATCGAATCGATGGAAATGGACGGACTTCTCCTCACTTCGATCAGTGAACCTCGGACCCCTTGGCACTACGCGCTTGCTAAACGCGTATTCGATGTTGTCTGCGCTAGCTTCCTTGTTTTGGTACTTGGTCCTCTCCTCCTCGCGATTGCGTTGTGGGTTCGCCTTGATTCACCGGGCCCGGCCTTATTCGTACAGACACGCGTCGGTAAAAATGGTCGGCATTTCAAGATGTTCAAATTTCGTTCGATGCGGACGGACGCGCCGCAATATCAGAATTCACCAATGGATTCGACAGACTGGCGAATTACCCGCGCTGGTCGTTTCCTCCGCCGGGCAAGCCTCGATGAGATCCCTCAGCTTTTCAATGTCCTGCTGGGTGACATGTCACTTGTGGGACCGCGGCCCGAAATGCCATTTATCGTAGACCACTACACCGATCAGCATCGGCAGCGTCTACAAGTCGAAGCCGGCATAACGGGGCTTTGGCAGCTGAGCGCAGATCGGCACTTTCAGATCCACGAGAACCTTCAGTACGACCTCTACTACATCCAGAATCGCAACTTCGTTATGGATCTCGCAATCTTAACTCACACCGCGTTCTTTGCATTAAATGGGATCTAAAGGAGTCGACGGAATGTTACAAACCTTTGGCAATGACTCCAGCGACATCTCGAGAATTCCAAAAGTAGATGTCCTTGGAGTGAGGGTATCCGCCGTCAACTTACCAAAAGCTGTGGCCCTCGCGGATTCTTCCATTTGCAGCGGAGAGGTTGGCTACATCTGTGTGACTGGCGTTCACGGGGTCATGGAAGCACAGAAGGATGCCCTATTCCGCCACACCCTGAACAACGCAATGATCAACACTCCGGATGGAATGCCTATGTCCTGGATTGGATGGATAAACGGATTCCACGCAATGGATCGGGTATATGGGCCAGATTTTATGCTGGCCATGTGTGAGCTTTCGGTAAAACGTGGGTACCGCAATTTTCTTCTGGGTGGAAAGCCCGGTGTCGCTTCCTCATTAAAGAATGCTTTGCAGTCGCGCTTCCCCGGACTGGACGTTGTAGGCACCTATACTCCACCTTTCCGGCCGCTCACTCCAGAAGAAGAGGACAATTTGTTTGATCTCGTCCGACTCTCAAAACCGGACATCATCTGGGTGGGCATAAGCACTCCCAAGCAGGAAAAGTTTATGGCCAGATACTCTGCGCGATTGGGAGTGCCATTGATGGTCGGGGTGGGCGCGGCGTTCGACATTCACACAGGTCAAGTTCAGGACGCTCCCTCCTGGATGAAACGCAGTGGTCTGCAGTGGTTGCACAGACTTGCACAGGAGCCTCGGCGATTGGGTCCGAGGTATTTGAAGAACAATCCTCGATTCCTCTTCCTCGCTAGTCGCCAGTTGGTGCGAAGGGGGGTAGCAGCATTTATTGGACCTAACAGAGGGACCGTTAGCTCATCGTAAGCCATACTGACTGCCCTCTGCGGCAGGACGATCACAGGAGAGATCAATGAAACTGAGGAATGAAAGTGTTGTTGTGTGCGGTGCCGGGGGTTTCATCGGCGGCCATCTAGTTAGGTACTTACTCGATCGCGGAATTAACGTGCGGCGCGCCGTGGACATCAAGCCATTCGACGAATGGTACCAAGTTTCCGAGGGCGTTGAAAACCTTACATTGGATTTGAGTGAAAAGGCCAATGCGTACCAAGCGGCAAGTGGAATGGACGTAATCATTCAACTGGCTGCTGATATGGGGGGCATGGGATTCATAGAGCGTCACAAAGCCGAATGCATGCTCAGCGTTCTGATCAACACTCACATGCTTATGGCAGCGCGTGACAGCGGTGCAAAGCGATTCTTCTACTCATCGAGTGCCTGTGTATACAACGGGGAGAAACAGAAGGACGCGAATGTTACCGCGCTCAAGGAAGATGATGCCTACCCTGCCTTACCCGAGGATGGATACGGATGGGAAAAGCTCTTCAGTGAGCGAATGTGTCGGCACTTCGAGGAAGACTTTGGGCTTCAGTGTCGAATTGCGCGGTATCACAATGTCTATGGGCCGCTCGGAACATGGACAGGCGGCCGCGAAAAAGCTCCTGCGGCAATATGCCGCAAAGTGATCGACGCCAAGCGGTCGAACAGCAAGCAGATCGAGATCTGGGGCACGGGCAAACAAACGCGAAGCTTCATGTATATCGACGATTGCCTGAAAGGTACATTGGCAATCCTGGAAAGCGAAGTCCACGAACCGGTCAATCTCGGCTCGAGCGAACTCGTGACGATCAATCAGCTTGTCGACATAGTTGAGGAGATTGCAGGAGTTAGACTCGAACGTCGGTACGATCTCGATGCGCCAAAAGGTGTCAACGGCAGAAATAGCGATAACACGAAAATTCAGGAATATCTGGGCTGGGAACCATCGATCAGTCTCCGTGACGGCCTCGCCAAAACATATAACTGGATCGAGGAACAAATGCTCGTGCCTATCGATACTGTCGCAGCAGCGTAACAGTTTTGCGCTGCTCAATATTTGAGGGAAAATGGTCCTGAAATTCAGTGAAATCCCCCGGGCTCTTGGAGACAATTTCCGCAAGGGTTGCCAGCTAGTACGGTCAGGAGACGTACGAGAGGTGTTTCGCGCCCAAAAAGAACGGGGCAACGAACGTTACAGGCGAGCAGCTCTAACCGGAGCAGCCTCTATAATTCAACGCGGACTGACGGTCCTGATCAGCTTGGTATCAGTTCCTCTAACCATTCACTACCTCGGCACTGAACGGTACGGCGTTTGGCTTACGATCAGCAGCATACTTGTTTGGCTCGCCCTGACCGACTTCGGATTAGCGGGCAATGCCCTGATCAATGTGCTATCGGACGCTCATGGGCGCGATGACAAGCGTGCGGCACAGCAATATGTTTCGTCTGCACTCTGGTCCTTGACCGCGATAGCTGCGGTCTTGGCCTCCATCAGTTTCCTCTGTTTTCGCTATATCTCCTGGCCCACAATATTTCGGACCACTTCTATAGCGCCAACTGAGCTCGCCTTGGCGGGCGGGTTGACTCTTACTTTCTTTCTGATTTCACTGCCGCTTAGCATCCAATATGCGGTATACAGCGCATACCAGGATGGGGCACTTTCAAACGCCTGCGGGATCGTGATGAACATCAGTTCACTCGTCGCGCTCGTGATCGTGACACAATTCAGCGGCGGCCTTCCTGATCTGGTAATTGCGCTCGCAGGAACCCGGACGGTCATTGGGGTAGCGAATACGATTTACATTTTCAAACGGTATCCGTGGCTAATTCCTCTGCCCTCTGCCGTCAGATGGCAATGTATTCGCAAGCTGCTCAGCCTCGGCGGTAAATACTTGATTACCCAGTTGGGCGCATTCGGAATTGGACAGAGTCAACCACTCATCATCACGCAAATACTCGGGCCGGCCGCCGTTGTCCCATTCGTCGTTACACATAGGCTGATCACTCTTCCCATCGATGTTGCATATTTGTCGATCGCGCCCCTCGTACCCGCATTCGGTGAGGCAAAAGCCAGGAATGATTGGACGTGGATTAGAACGGCATACCGAAAAGTGACGTTTATGTCCGTTGTTGTGGGAATTCCTTTAATTCTTGTTCTGGGGTGCATCGCGCAGCCGGCAGTTCGACTGTGGGCAGGGCCTGCTGCAGTACCAGGCTTGATGCTGATTGTCGGACTCGTTATCTATGACATAGTGGGCGTCCTGTTCATGGGGGCTGGTCAACTGCTCACTGGAGTTGAACAGCCGGCGCCTCTTGTCTTATCGGCGGTCCTGTGTGCTGTGTGCACGGTGGGACTTGGAATTCTGGGATGCGTCTACATGGGTGTAGCCGGCGTTGCACTTGCGATGGCCGCAAGCAAGCTCCTAACCTTCTGGCCTCTTCAATTCCTGGCAGTCAGAAAACTCTTACGTACCGAACGTCCCGTTCCGGATTTTGTGGTCAATCAGAAAGTCATCGTGAATGAAGAAGTCGCATGAAAATCGAGCTCTGATGCTTTGACACCAAGCTCTCTTGAAGCTCGCGATTGCCAATTAGCCATTGAATGCTGTCCAGCCCACCTGCGCTTTCCAGATTGTTCACCTGAGTCGATGAGAACACTGCCATATTTTTCCAGGTCCGACATGCCGCAACCGGAGACGGTGCCAATTTCGGCGCTGTCTGTGTGGGGAGTTTGCGCATTCGTGATGGTACTCGGCGCATCTTTCGGAAAATCCTTCTTCTATATCGGAGTGCCGTCGGCCCACATCTTTATCGCAGAAATTGTACTTGGCATATTTTTGATCTTCCGCGCGGACCAGTCTTTCGGTGCCTGGGGACGCATGTTGATTGGCTCCACTGATTACACATTCTTCCCGTGGTGCCTGCTCATCTCGTTTCTTTACGGGTGCTTTGAATTCTCCTATGGTTTGTACAACGACTACTCAGTTCTCACAGCACTTCAGAATCTGGCCTTCCACATCTATCCTCTCTACCTTTTCCTCGGCATTTGGATAGGCGAGCAATACCCGACGATGCTGAAAAAGGCGTTCCGTTGGCTCGCATGGATACTGGCGATTTACGGCCCTGCATATTTCCTCTTCCTGAACAAGATCCAATTAACCATGCCTGGCTCGACGACGCCTGTATTCAGCCAAGCCGGTGGGGGTGGGATGATCATCCTCTCCTTGCTCGCTTTCGAATCGAGACCCCGGCGTTTCTGGCCTCTGATGGTGATTGCCGGCGCGATCATGCTTGCGGTCCAAGTTCGAGCTGAATGGCTCTCGATGGGAATTGCCTTCATTATCTGGGGCTTCCTTGAGCGCAAGATGCGAAGCGTAGGGACAGTGGCTGTAATCGTACTGCTTCTGCTTGTGGCCGGATATGTAGCGGATGTGAATCTCCCAAGTCCCGCGGAACGCGGCGGGAATATTTCCTCTCGGGAGATTGTCGCACGGGGTATATCGGCGATCAGTCCGTCCTTGGCAGAAGAGTACACGGACTCCAAAAACATCCGATTCTATTACGGAACAATCTACTGGAGAACGCGGTGGTGGGCGGCAATCTGGGACTCGGTCAATGAAGACACTACGAGCATGCTGATTGGAAATGGTTACGGCTTTCCATTAGCGGGATTAGTCCCGAATCTTGTCGGATCCGATGTACGAACGCCGCATAATATCGCGATGTACGCTCTCGGCTACTCCGGATGGATTGGATTGGTGGTCTTCCTTGCCTTGCAACTCTCACTTATGCATCTTGCGTGGCGAGCCTATCGCAGAACGGGCCAAGCGTGGCCTCTAGCATTCTGGTGTTCTGGCCTTGTCAACGCATTCTTTGGTAACTCGCTTGAATCACCGTTGGGAGCGGTTCCGTTCTACCTGTTCCTAGGCCTCTCACTTGGACCTGCGCTTATCAAGGAAAAGGTGCCCCAAACATACGCTGAATTGAGTTCGGTAGCCCATGAGCCCGAGCCGATCACAATGTTCCCGAGTGTCAGGGCTTGAAACATCTATCTGGTGGAGAGCTATGACAAGAATTCTAAAACCCCGCATCCTGCTTAACTGTCTCCTTCCATTCATCGCTCTTTCGAGTTCTGCATTCCTTTCCGCCAGGACCATCAATGTGAAATCAAGTGGCGCACGCGGAAATGGCCACGCAGACGACACCTCTTCAATTAATCGAGCTATCTCGCACAGTTCCGCTGGAGACACAATTTACTTTCCAGCGGGAGCCTATGTAATAAGCTATCCAGGAATCTTCCTTGAACCTGGCCGCAAATACTCCGGTGACGGCAACTCCGAGTCGCGGCTGATCGGAACAGGCGGGTATACACTCGCAACACCTCGAGATAACCAAGGGATATACCTTTCAATCGACCACTTAGTGTTTGAAGGCGGCGGGCTGAGATTCGAGGGGAATGATACCGCGAAGTTCATTTCCGTGACAGAGTGCACGTTTCGCAACATTGTTACGGACAACGAGAACTGGACTACCCACATGGGTATCTTTATCGGCTCCGGTGCGGAGCACTCCCATTTCGACCACAACCACTTTTACAACATCTTTACCGGTGGCAAATACCTGCTGGACGATCGTGACGCGACTGGTATCTTTGGCTACGGGCTGTCACACTCGACCATCACCGACAATGACTTCGATTTCGTAAATGAAGGCGTTCACATTTTTTTCGATGCGACGAACGGAACTGATGTCCTCGTGGCGCGAAATCACTTCACGCGAGTGCATCGGATCTCGATGGAGTTTCAGCACGACCACACTAACGGCTTGGTGATTGAAGACAACACGGTAACCAATCCTCTCAATCCATATTGGCTTACTTATGGCATATCGGTAGCTGCAGACACGACAACCGGACACGGCATCGTCGTCAGAAACAACACTGTCGTTGCCAATACTCCGCTCGATCTAAGTATTGCCCCAAAAAACTACTATCCTTATGGGCTTGAGGTCTGGGGTAAAAACACCGTGGTCAGCAATAACCATGTTGTTGGTCTCTGGGGCATTGGCATTGGTATAGGCTCTGCCCAAAACATGCTCGTTGACAGCAATCTTATCTGCGGTAAGGTGACAAGTTACGGCAAGAGCATCAATCAGTACTATGGCCCGCAGGTGGGAACTCGCCTCATTGGAAACATCATCGCACCGGAATGTCCTCACGAATATTCGGTGATGATGGCAGCAAAGGCGCCATGAACTTCTATCCGACCATGGCGAACTAGTGTCCACCTCAGTTTTTTCTTCACCAAAGGAAGAGGCCCCTATGTGCACCTACAGAACTCCACTGTTTGCCTTGATAACAATCTGGTTTGTTGGGCTACTGAATGTCAGTCCATCTCTGGCTCAATCGCCAGTCAGCCCGGCGGCCGCAGCCCAGGATCTGAATGCTGCGAATTCCGCAGTCGCCGATCAGACGGGGATCAAAACATATATAACTCAACCCGTCGATAAGGCCGCTTACATTCTCGGACAAGGTGATCGTTTGTCGATTGTCGTCTTCGGTGCGGAGGACGTGCCCGACCGTCCGGTTGACTTACGTGCCGATGGCGACATCATGGCTCCGATCGTTGGCCGTGTGAATGCGGGCGGATTGTCCGTACGCGATTTGGAGTCCCTGCTCACTCAGAAATACCGGAGGTTCTTCAAAGATCCTGAAGTGACTGTCACGGTGGTTGAGTACAGAAGTCAGCCGGTGACGATCGTTGGATCCGTCAACACTCCGGGCGTAATTCAGTTGCGCAGGCCCACCCGATTAATGGAGGTCATATCGCAGGCCGGCGGCCTAAGACCGGATGCGGGAGACAGAGTCCTCATATCCAGGAAACCGATCACAGGCAACTCGTCCGATCATACCGATCAACAAAACTTCGCAACCGAGGAGATCGATCTTCGCAAAATAATCGAGGGTCAGGATTCAAGCTTAAACATCCTGGTTCGGAGCAATGATCTCATCACCGTACCCAAAGCAAAGATGGTTTACGTAGTAGGAGACATCGGAAAGCCTGGCGGATATGTTCTGGATGGACATAGCAGGTCAATCTCCGTCTTGCAGGCAATCGCGCTGGCAGGAGGCGTGAACAGAACTGCCGCCAAGAGTCAAACCCGGATCCTGCAGGCGGGGGAGAATACTGCTCATCGCACCGAGACAGTGATCGACTTAAAGAAGATTCTGGCCAATAAAGCGCCAGATGTCGAATTGCACGCCGATGACATTCTTTTCGTTCCGAACAGTGCTGCCAAGACCGCCTCGCTGCGCGCTATGGAGGCAGCAGTGAACATTGGAACCGGCATAGCCATCTGGAAGTGAGAACTCTATGAAACAGACACTAATCCAAAACCCGAGTCCTACGCGCCTTGCAGAGGTCGATTCTGCCCGGCAATTGTTGCCTCGCCTCTCTCATCCGTATCCGTCGAGAAACGAGGCGGAAGTCGACAACGGATTTGCTACTTTGCTTCGTCGCCATCGCAGGGCAGTGATTCTGTTGTTCTGTTTCTTTGTCACAGCCGCTTGCATTTACACGCGACTGGCGCCGAAATCCTATAAGGTCCAAACCGTTCTAGAGATTCGTGGTTTGAATCGGGACTTTCTGAATATCCGCGACGTGACCCCAACGGGTACCGGAATAACGGATATTGAAACGCAAATTCGGTTAATCGAGGACGTGGCGACCACTGCCCGGGTAGTGCACAACATGGCGGATACGGTTCCGTCGCAGCTGGGAGCGAGCACTGAAGCGCGCGAGGCGGTCGTTCGAAAAATGCTACGTGGCATGAAGGCGAAGGAGGAAGGGGCATCCAACCTGGTCCGAATTTCTCTTCAGGGTCCCGATCCCGGCTTGGCGGCTGACGCGGCCAACCAGCTTGCACAATTGTACATTGAGGACGGGCAGAATACGCGCACCTCCGAAGCAGCTCAGACCGACACATTCATGCGGCAGCAGCTGAATGAAGCAAAGGCGAAGCTCCAGAAGGCAGACGATAATTTGCAAGCATACGCCCGTGACAGTGGCATCGTTCCCACGAACGGCACGCAAGAGACTGTGGCAAGTGAACATCTACGTCAGGTTCAGCAGGGCCTTGCACAGGCTGAGGTCGATTTAGCTGCTCGCCAGGCACAGATGGATGTCGCACGAAATGCATCTGGAGATTCCGTGCCTGCAGTGGCAGACGATCCAGTGATTCGCGAAGACCAGAACAAACTACGAGATCTCCGCGTGCAACTGGCAGAACTTAGTACGACGATGATGCCCGAAAACTATAAAGTGCAAAGGATTCAAGCACAGATTAAGGATCTCGAACAAGAAGAGAACCTTCACCGAAGCATCATCGTTGAGCGCGTCACAATGGAACAGAAACAAGCTTCGCGGCGCACATCGCTTCTTGAAGATCGGTATCGTCGGCAACTCGTCACTGCTATGGAACAGGCCAGTAAGCAGGCCCACTACGACATGCTTCGCAACGAAGTAAACGTGAACCGGCAGATCTACGAGTCTATGGCTCAAAAGGTCAAAGAAGCCGGCGTAATGGCTGCATTGCGCACGCCAGATGCTCGAGTAGTTTCCGCTGCCGTGCCGCCGACGAAACCTTCCAGCCCCGATCTTGCGGTGTCCCTGGCTTTGGCGTTTCTTCTCGCGACCGTGGCATCCGCGCTCTACATCATCATGGCAGAGAGAGGCAATCGAAGCGTGCGCGTACCTGGCGAGATCGGCGTATTCCTGCCTAATTCAGAGATCGCCGCGATCCCAGCGTATTTACCACCTCGGCGCATCAATGGTGGATCACTTTCGCTGACAAAAGGGAGAGATAAGAAGCTCCATTCAATGCTTGAGCACTGGAACGATCGTGACGGAACAATCCTTTCTGAGGCATACCGCATGGCTGGCACATCAATCATGCTTCGCTCCGATCGTGACAATGGGTCGAGAGTTCTCCTGATTACCAGCCCCCACCCTCAATGCGGGAAGACCACCACGATCGCAAATCTTGCCATCAGCCTTGCGGAAGGATCGAGAAGGGTCGTAGTTGTGGACGGCGATCTGCGCAAGGCGGGCCTGTCTCATCTCTTCGGATTCGAGAATAGCCCTGGATTGAGCGAGGCTATCTCCGAGAGCCGGAAAGACGATCCGCTCAAACTGATTCGGTCAACCGATTATCCCGGAGTCTGGGTCCTTCCCTGTGGCAGTGTCCAAGAAAATGCTGCGAAGCTATTGCAATCGGACCGCCTGCGGTATGTCATCGAACTTCTTCGAACTGATTTCGATTTTGTTCTTCTGGATGGACCCCCACTTCTGGAACTGGCCGATGCTCGACTTCTCGGCAAGCTTGCTGAGGGCGTTGTTCTTATCTGTCGCGCCGGCCGGACTCAGAGGGACGAACTGAACGAGGCTTGGTCAATCCTGAGAGAAGATGGCGCAAACACACTCGGAGTCATACTCAACGGTTATGACTTGAAAACCGAATGCCCGAACCGTTATTCAAGCTATTTTGGGTACACCGGGACGAACTCCTGACTAGTAAGGAAGACTTGGGCCAGCGAATGAGTGGAATCCTCACCATGGCACCGATTGAAATCGTGTCGCACCGACTCACCCCGATCCCGCTGACGCCACTCAGCGAACGACCATTTGTGTCCATTCTCACTTCAAACTACAACTATGCCGAATTTCTCCCCGAAGCCGCCGAGAGCGTTCTTCGCCAGACCTATTCCAATTTCGAGTGGATTATTTGCGACGATGGGTCGACTGACCGGAGCCTCGATGTACTTCGGGTACTCAGTGGCCGCGATAGTCGCATTCGCACTTTTGCAAAGCGGAATGGCGGCCAGGCATCCGGACTAAATACTGCGTTCTCGAACTGTTCCGGTGAACTCATTTTCTTCCTTGACTCTGACGACCTTTACGATCGTTCGAAGCTTGAGGTAATGGTGTGCGCTCACCAGTCGCAGCCCTCAAGCGGTTTCGGACTCCATCGGGTTCAGTGGGTCAGTAACACAAGAGCTCGTAACGGTGTCTGGCCGCCAGCAACTAAAATGCCGCAAGGTTGGTTTGGCGAGTCCATGCTCAGCACTGGTGGCGTGTTGCCCTTTATGCCTCCTACATCTGCGCTCAGCCTTCACGGTTCGGTGGCGCATCGAATTTTCCCGCTTCCCGAAACACCGGAACTCACGGGTGTTGCGGACCAGGTCATCACGCGGCTGGCCCCTCTGCTCACACCTGTACTTCGCCGCCCAGAGATCTTGGCCGAATATCGCGTGCACGGCAATAACGCGTACATCCGCACTACAACAGATGCCGATTCGATCTCCAGAGAAATTGCAACATGCCACAACCTTTGGTTAGCACAGAAAGATTTCCTCGAAACTCTTGGTCCAGGTGTGGTAGGCCGCTTTAGGTCGCTGGAAAGCAACTCTTACCTAATCTACCTCCGTTATCTTCTCTCCAGGTTGTCCCGTTCCAATGATCAGCGACTTCGCCACGAGCGGTTCATCGCGCAATTGGAGCCTGGGCGCCCCATCATGAACTTCTTCTGGAAATGCTCGATCTACTTGCCGGTAACGCTGTTTGGTGCAGCCATCACTTTACTCAGCAGACCCAGCATCTTGAAGCAGCTCGCGGCACGCCTACGCGGATTCTGACGACTATTCAGTTCTTGGCCCACGCACAATCAAACAATCAACGGAGCCCGACAATGGACAAAGACGCAATTCTTACGATTGGAATGCCTGTTTATAACGGAGAACGATTTCTTGCCAAGGCTCTCGATTCCTATATCGCTCAAACGTTCACAGATTTTCAGATCCTGATCTCGGACAATGCCTCCACAGATCGTACTGAGGAGATCTGTCGCGACTACGCCGCTCGCGACAAGCGTATTCACTACCATCGAAATTCGCGCAACATGGGTGCGGGCTCGAATCTCCTCCGTGTCTATGAACTCGCAACTGGCAAGTACTTCAAGCAAGCGGCTCATGACGACTTCTGCGAGCCTGAGTTCCTCGCGGAGTGTATCGGTGCACTCGAATCCGACGCGGAGCTCGTCGTCGCGTTCACGAAAACTCGTGTCGTCGACGCGGACGGCAACTTCCTGGAGGATTATGAGTGCCCTCTTCGCACGGACAGTAATGATCCGTAGTTCGATTCGCCGATCTCATCTTGATCAATCATCGCTGCTTTCCGATTTTCGGAGTTAATCGCTTGAGCGCCCTACGCAAGCTGCCGCCCCAGGGTAGCTTCCCGCATGCAGACGGTGTACTGCTTGCGCAGCTCGGGTTGCTGGGTCGCTTCTATGAAAGTGAAAAGAGACTCTTCATCAGCACACGACATAGCGGCCAATCCTCATGGACCCTTTCCAGCCGCAGTCAATCGCGAAGGTTCAGGCTCACCACAAGTGTCGGACGCTTGCCCTCCCAGGAGTGGTGGGATCCTGCTCGGAAGAAGGACATAACTCTCCCTGAATGGAACATCTTCTTCCAATACCTTCAATCCATCAGCCGAAGCCCAATCGAGTCCTCGCAGAAAGCACGTTCCATAGCCATCTTGGTCCGCTGGTCGCTTAAGTACCATCGAAAGCTGCTCGGTGACTTCGTTTTGGCGGCAGACCAAATGCTCTGGAGGTGGCAGTCTCGTGGCCACACTTTGGAACCGAAGCGAGTTTCAGAACCGAAACGAGTTGCAGAACCTAACAGAGCGGAATCGTCCCTCATTTCAGATGTTGCAGGAGGTAAACAACTATGAAAGTGGCAATCCTTGCAGGTGGCCTTGGATCACGCCTCGCCGAAGAGACGGATTCTCGGCCCAAGCCTATGGTTGAGATCGGTGGTAGGCCGATCCTATGGCACATCATGATGCAATACGCCCACTATAACTTCCGGGATTTTGTAATTGGACTCGGTTACAAAGGCGAAATCATCAAGAAATATATGCTCGACTACTGCTGCCTCAACCGCGATCTCACCGTGAATACGGGTACCGGGAGAGTCAAGATGAGTGGATGCCACATCGAAGACTGGCGCGTGGAACTGATTGACACAGGCATCAAAACTCAGACGGGTGGACGCATCCGCCGACTGGCTCCTTACCTCGATAAGGAAACATTCATGCTTACCTGGGGAGATGGAGTCTCAGATATCGACCTCCACAAATTGCTTGCCTTTCACCGTCGGCATGGAAAATTGGCCACTCTCACCGCAGTCCGTCCAACTGCCCGCTTCGGCCACCTCGAAATGCAAGGGGATCAAATTGTCGAGTTTTCTGAGAAACCGCAGACGAAAGAAGGTTGGATCAACGGGGCATTCTTCGTACTCGAGCCCGGCATATTCGACTACATCGACGCAGATGACACGCACTGGGAGAAAGAACCTCTTGAACGGCTTGCGCGTGACGGTCAACTGATGGCTTATCGGCACGAAAATTTCTGGCAATGCATGGACACACTTCGCGAGAAGCGATATCTCGATAATCTTTGGGACAGTGAGAAAGCACCTTGGAGAGTGTGGGAGGAAGCCAGCAAGAACAACGGTGAGCTGACACGAAAGCAATATCGCAACGGTGTAGATGCCCAAGCCACTATCGGCCGCGCATAAGGCTTCGGATATCCGCTTTGAGGTTTGCACGAACTGCAAAACTGTAGAGCCGAATTCCTCTTTCACTTTCAACAGCAGCAGGAGTTAACCGGATATGAAAGTAGTCATTCTTGCGGGTGGCCTCGGATCGCGGCTTGCGGAAGAGACGGATGATCGCCCAAAGCCGATGGTAGAGATCGGTGGTAAGCCGATTCTATGGCACATAATGATGCACTACGCCCACTATAACTTCCGCGATTTTGTCATCGCGCTGGGGTATAAGGGCGAAATCATCAAGAAATACATGCTCGACTACTGCCGTCTGAACCGTGACCTGACAGTGAATACGGGCACGGGCAGGGTCAAGATGAGTGGATGCCATGTCGAAGACTGGTGCGTGGAGCTTATCGACACAGGCATCAACACGCAGACCGGCGGACGTATTCGGAAATTGGCTCCTCATATAGATAAGGAAACATTCATGCTTACCTATGGCGATGGAGTTTCCAACGTCGATCTTCACAAACTGCTTGCATTCCACCGTCGGCATGGCAAACTGGCCACCCTCACCGCGGTTCGTCCTACCGCCCGCTTCGGCCACATGGACATGCAAGGCGATCAAATCGTCGAGTTCTCTGAGAAGCCGCAAACGAGAGAAGGTTGGATCAACGGGGCATTCTTTGTACTCGAGCCCGCCGTAATCGATTACATCGATCGAGATGACGTTCATTGGGAAAAAGGACCTCTCGAGCGTCTTGCGCGTGACGGTCAACTGATGGCTTATCGTCACTCGGAATTCTGGCAATGCATGGATACGCTTCGCGAGAAGAGATTTCTCGAAACCATTTGGGACAGTGAAAAAGCACCTTGGAGAGTATGGGAGGAAAGAAATGAGAGTAATGGTGACAGGCCACGAAGGTTATATCGGAACAGTGTTGGTTCCCATGTTGCTGTCGGCCGGGCATGAAGTTACGGGTTTCGATTCAAACCTGTTTGCACGGAGCACATTCTGCCAGGGCATTCGGCAGATTCCCGCCATCCATAAAGACATCCGCGATGTCATTGCAGCGGATATCGAGGGATTTGACGCTATAATTCATCTGGCCGGATTGTCTAACGATCCCCTCGGCGATCTGGATCCTGACCTAACCTACGACATCAATCACCTGGCGTCCGTCCGGCTCGCGGAACTTGCCAAAGAGGCAGGAGTAATGAGGTATCTCTTCTCCTCGTCCTGCAGCAACTATGGCGCGGGCGGAACGGATCTGCTCGATGAATCTTCTCCCTTTAATCCCGTTACGCCCTACGGAATATCGAAGGTGCGCGTTGAGCAAGATGTCTCAAAGCTTGCCGATGATGACTTCAGTCCCACCTTCCTGCGCAATGCGACTGCCTATGGAGTATCACCTCGGCTCCGATTCGACCTCGTACTCAACAATCTGGTTGCATGGGCATTTGCATCCGGCCGAGTCCACATCAAGAGCGATGGCAGTCCTTGGCGCCCCCTTGTGCACATTGAAGACATCTCTCGCGCGTTTCTCGCAATCCTGGAAGCACCGAGGGAGCTCGTCCACAATGAGGCATTTAATGTTGGACGCACGGAAGAGAATTATCAGGTCCGCGATATCGCTAAAGTGGTGGGAGAGACCGTACCGGGTAGCACGATAGAGTTCGCAAGCGGTGTTGAACCGGACAACCGCTGCTATCGCGTGGACTGCTCTAAAATTCTGCGCGTACTGCCTGCATTTCAGCCTCAGTGGAATATCCGGGCCGGTGCTGCCGAATTGTACAAGGCCTTCTCCAAAACAAACCTCACGGTCGAAGACTTCGAAGGCGATCGGTTCAAGCGCATCGCCCATCTACGCAAGCTCATTTCCGATTGCGAAGTTGACAAGAGCCTTCGGTGGTTGGTCCAGCCCGACTTTGCTGCATTGGAGCCTGCATAATGAACTCTCACGATAGCTTCCGTTGCCGCGCCTGCACCTCGTCAGCGATCCTTCCGATCGTTCATTTCGGACGGACTCCGATCGCTGACCGCCTCCTTACAGAGGACCAACTGAACGCCCCGGAGATCTATGAGCCGCTGACTCTCGTCTTTTGCGAGAACTGCTCGCTCGTCCAGATTTCCGAGACCGTTTCACCCGAAATTCTCTTCTCGAGTTCCTATCCCTATTTCTCATCTGTTTCGAAAGCCCTCTGTGAGCACTTTGCCGCAAGCGCTGCTTCCATCATTTCCAAGAGAAAGCTTCAACCCGACAGTTTGGTTCTTGAGGCTGCGTCCAACGACGGGTGTATGCTCCGCAATTTCGTCCAATCCGGTATTCCGGTGCTGGGGATCGACCCCGCAGATGGACCTGTAGCACGGGCTCAGGAAGCAGGGGTAAGAACCAGACATGGCTTCTTTACAAGAGAAGTAGCGGAGGAACTCGTCAGGGAGGGTCTGCAGGCGGACGTTTTCCTCGCCAACAATGTACTTGCTCATGTGGCTGATCTCAATGGCTTCGTTGATGGAATCGATCTGGTCTTGAAGCCTAATGGCCAAGCAGTGATTGAGTGTCCCTATCTCGCTGATCTGGTGAGGCACTGTGAATTTGACACGATCTACCATCAGCACCTCTGCTACTTTTCGGTGACCTCGCTTAACGCGCTATTCCGGAAACACGGAATGGTGCTGGTTGACGTCGAGCGCACCGGGATTCACGGCGGTTCATTAAGAATCTTCGTGCAGCACTCGGGAGTTGCTTCTTCGCGTGTCATCGATTTGCTTGCGGAAGAGCGCCAGATCGGCCTCGACCGCCACGAACATTTTCGCGATTTTGCAATCCGCGTCGAAGGAGTGCGTGATCAGCTAGTGCAACTACTGGCAGACCTCAAATGCCAGGGCAAGCGCATTGCTGGTTATGCGGCCGCAGCAAAGGGAACAACACTGCTCGCGTACTGCGGAATAGGCGCCGAAACACTGGATTATGTAGTAGATCTCAGCACGTTCAAGCAGGGGCGTTATATGCCTGGAAACCACCTTCCAATACTGTCCCCGGACCATTTGCTTGAGGACCGTCCCGACTACCTGCTCATCCTGGCATGGAACTTCGCTTCTGAAATTATCCGTCAACAGGAAAAATACGAACAGGCCGGCGGTCGTTTCATTGTGCCAATCCCGCACCCCTCCATTCTCACCAGAGACCAGTCTGCGGATGAGGAAGCTTTATCCGCTTGCCAGATCTGAACAGGTGGTCCTCAGTACAATGTCTGAGTTTTCAGGCAAATCAAGCAGATTAGCTTGGGAACTCTTCAAGAGAATCTACCCGAGTCATTGGCGGACACCTGAATCACTATCCGATCGGAGTGATCAGGCAGCAACTCGAGCCCGGCGCACGGGTTCAGAACGGAGCCATGCGATGAGCAATACCATCCTTTCTGAGAAGCAGTGCATTCACGTAGATGCAATCGTTGATGATGAGCACCGTCGATCGGGGCTTTATAACGGCGATCTTTTCGTTTACTCACCCAGAAGCGCAACCGTCGCCCTCATTGAATTCGCACGCGAAATGATTTGCGACGGATTCAAAGGCATGGACCCTACAGTCGCGCAATTTGAAATGCCGGTTGAGGAGTTTGTCCGCGTATTTGCGCCCATCAAGCCGGCATTCATTCACCATCCCAAAACTATGGGATTGATGAGGGATATCGCTGAAGAATTTGGCTGCGATCCAATGGATATCTTCCTTGATGTTCCGCGGCTTCGCGCCGTTACCAGCGACGCTTACCTGACGTCAGGTGTTGGTTATGCGCACCATCCCCACCGCGACACTTGGTATTCAGCACCACTCGCGCAAATCAACTGGTGGTTACCCATCTACCCCCTCACTTCAGAGAGCACCATTGCTTTCCACCCTAAGTATTGGTCTGAAGCGATTGAAAATGGTTCCTCAGAGTTCAATTACTATGAATGGAATCGGACCAGTCGCGCCAATGCGGCTGCGCACATAAAATCAGATACTCGGCCCCAGCCAAAAGCTGTAGAACCTATCGATCTCCATCCGCAAATCAGACTCGTTCCCGAGCCCGGCGGCAGCATCTTATTCTCCGCCGCCCAAATCCATTCAACGGTGCCCAACACTTCGGGTCGTACGCGCTTCAGTATCGATTTCCGAACAGTCAGTCTTGCAGATCTCAAAGACGGCAAAGCCGCTCCGAATTTGGACTCGCATCCCGTTGGCACTTCGCTCCGTGACTTCGTTCGTTGTGCCGATCTCGAAAAGATACCGGAAGACGTGATCGCTATGTACGACAACGCGCAGATCACTGAAGGCGCCGTGCTCGTGTATCAACCTCAATAAAAGACCGCGCCTGAGAAATGTCGGCTTGCCCGGTAGGACTGTTTCAAACAAATTGTGAGGTAACATGCAGCAAATCAATTGTCCTAACTGCATTGACGGATCGATGAAGAGTTTCTACGAGATCGGGCCAGTGCCAGTCCACAGCGTTGCGCTGGTCCGCACCTTCCAGGATGCCATCAGCTTCCCTATGGGGCAGATCGAATTGGCAGTGTGCTACCGTTGCGGCTTCATTGGAAATACCTCGTTTGATGAAAGCAAGATGCACTACTCACCGGACTGCGAGGAAACACAAGGCTTCTCTTCAACGTTCACGGCCTTTCATCGCCGGCTCGCGTCTGACCTGATCGACCGCTTCAATCTCCGCGATAAGACAATTCTTGAGATCGGATGCGGAAAAGGTGAATTCATCTCACTCATCTGTGCCATGGGGTCAAACCGTGGAATCGGGTTCGATCCAGCATTTGAACCTCGCCGAACTCCTGCAGAAGGGGGTGGCGCAGTGACTTTCTATCAGGAGTTCTATTCCGAAAGTTCCGTACACGCGAGTGTCGATTTCATTGCATGCAAGATGACACTCGAGCATATTCCGAACCCGTTCGAATTTGTCAGCACAGTTCGTCGCGCAATTGGTGATTCAAAACCAACCGTCTTCTTCCAGATTCCAGACATGAAGCGTGTATTGACCGACGGTGCATTCTGGGACGTATATCACGAGCACTGTTCGTACTTCACCGATGAGTCACTTAGGAACTTGTTCACGCTCTGCGGCTTCGATGTTCTTGAAACCTGGCGAGACTACGACGATCAATACTTGATGATCACCGCTCAACCTGTTCCGGCGCACTCCGCTTCTCAACTCCTTCAGCCTTCTCATACCGATTTACAACGTGTATGGACATTTGCGGAAGAAGCCAAACTCCGAGCAGAATTCTGGAAACGCACGCTCGATGACCTGTCGACGGCCGGCAAAAAGGTCGTCCTTTGGGGTTCTGGATCGAAGACCGTCGCCTTCCTTTCAACAATCGGCGAAATTGGAATATGCGTGCGCTACGTCGTTGACATCAATCCATTCCGGCAAAACTGTTTCATGCCTGGAACAGGACAACAGATCGTGGGACCGCAGTTCCTGGCCGAGTACAAACCGGATGTCGTGGTCGCTATGAATTCCATCTATATGCAGGAGATCGAATCGGATCTCCGAAAAGTTGGCCTTCAGTCTACGGTGATGCCAATTGAAGCAGCGGAGACGAGTCCTGCCATCAGTTAAGACGTGGAAGCGCCTGCACACACCTGACGAAATCCCTCCGATTCGAGAGCGCACAAATTGCGGATAGCCATTTTCGATTACCGTGTAACGTCACGAAACCCGGCCGGCAGTTGCCATCTGGCCATACTACGTGCTCTTGCTCGTGAACACGAATTCACGGTGTTCTCCGTCCAGTTCGAGAACCCAGATCCGGAGCGCATTGTTTGGGTGCGCGTGCCTGTTCCGCTGCGGCCCATGGCATTGCTCTTCCTTGCGTTCCATCTCTTCTCCCCTGCCCTCTACATTTGGCATTGCCTCAAAACACGGAAGCCGTTCGATTTGGTCCAGTCTGTCGAAAGTAATCTCGGATTTGGCGGATTGATTTACGCACATTTTTCGCACACCACTTATCTCAACACCGGGCAGCCCGTCAGTTCCGGACTAAGAGGATGGTTACGATGGTTCGATCATGCTCTTCATGCGGTGGTAGAGCCGTATAGGTTCCGACTTGCGGAACATATCGTCGTACCTTCCCGTGGTCTTCAACAGGAACTGAGAACTGCTTTCCCTTTTTCAGGCGCCAAGATAGAAGTGATCGCAAATCCGATTCCCGTTCACCAGCTAGAGCGTCCAGCATCGTTTGATCGGGATAGCTTCCGAGGCGAGCTCGCTCTCCATCCCGCGGATGTCGTTTGCGTGTTTTGTGCTCTAGGGCATTTCGAGCGCAAAGGACTGCCTCTTCTTATCGAGGCGCTACGCTCCCCAACATTGGATTCCGTCAAACTCGTCGTGGTCGGCGGCGAACCTGACCTTCTCAAAACCTACAAAGTTCGCGCATCGCAGGCAGGCGTTGAATCCAAGATACGTTTTGTCGGTTTCCAGCAAGATGCGCGGCCTTACCTCTGGAGCGCCAATGCCTTTGTTCTTCCTTCAGCCTACGAAACTTTTTCCTTGGCCGCCTACGAAGCCGCGGCTGCCGGTCTTCCCGTCATCGCACCAGCGTTGAACGGCATCTGCGATCTGCTGGTCGACGGAGAAACCGGATTCTTAATCGATCCGACTGCTTCTTCCATCACCAGCGCTCTCGAGCGCCTATTGCAAACCCCACCTGACGAACTCATCAATATCGGAGCGCGCGCCCAGAAAGCAGCGTCCTCATATTCCATTGAGCGCTTTACTGAAAATTGGCAAAGGCTCTATCAGCGCTGGCCGTATTCCACTAGGAAAACGCTTTCCAACTCCAAGGCGCATTCCGCCAACGTATCAAGCTGGCCGAGCAATGAACAATCCTGAACTCACAAGCGCGCCTCTACTCAATGATCCACACCTGCATTAAATCCGAGTGCACTTACATTCCCTACCTGAGCCAATACGAAATGACCATTGCATCCCTTACTTCGAAGTCTGCGATCAGGCATTCAGTGCATCTGGGTCCCTTGCCAGCAGATCCAAAAGTATCTGTACTTATCTCGAACTACAACTACGAAGAGTTCCTTCCCCGTTCGATTGAGAGTGTCCTGGCTCAAGGTTGGCTTCGACTTGAAATCATCGTTTCCGATGACGGATCGGAAGATCACTCTTGCGACGTTGTCCAGTCATACATTGATCAAGGCGATCCCGTGGTTTTGGTGCGCGGCAATCATCGCGGAATGGCCGGATCCTTGAACACCGCATTTGCCGCATCGACCGGCGATGTCATCTGCCTTCTGGACGCGGATGATCACTTCCTCCCCGGAAAGATTGAAGCCGTCGTTTCGGCCTTTCGTTCAAATTCAGATTCGGGATTCTGCATCCATCGCACTCAACGAGTTGATCAGGACGGCCGGATGGGTGGCGTTTTCCCCCTGGTTCGGAGCCTTCCCTCCGGCGATTGCATGCAGTCCACAATCGGCAATTCCGGCATACTCATGGGCTTACCGCCAACCTCGGCTTTGTCTCTCAGGCGCGAAGTCGCTCGAGCAATCTTCCCCATCTCGGAGGACTACGTTGGCTACGCGGAGCAGGTAATCCATCGGATCGCGCCGCTGGTCACTTCCATTTGCTGCATTGACGGTGCGCTTAGTTCCTGGACCTTGCACCGCCGCAACGATGCGAACTCCTCTCGGGTTAAGGTCCAACGACTTGAACGTGAACTAAAATTCATGGAAATGCTTTGGCACGAACAGCGTCGTTTCCTATTAGTCCACAGCCCGCCTTTGGCCAAAGAACTCCCGTCGCTAAGACGGAATGCTCTTTACGTCAAAATGAAATACATTCTGGATAGATTGGCAGCGGGCAAAGACGCACAGGCTAACCATGCAATTCTTTGCAGCATCCCGGAAATTCGCGACTCTCGCATGAGAATTTTCTGGCAATTTTCCAACCTGCTCCCCGCTCCAGTTTTCAGAAAGAGCATTGATTTTCTGGAGACTCAGGGAGTTCTAAAGCAATTTGTTGGTCGAATCATCCATCGCGCAACCTAATTCTGAGTCACCGCATCGCATGTGAGTAGAAGCATCCGTCGCTCCCCGGGCCCTCACGATCCTCCCCCCCCAAGAGGACTCTCACATGCAGGACAAACACCACCTGAATGGCTGGAAAGAAATTAGTTCTTACCTTGGCCGCACTGTTCGGACAGCGCAAAGGTGGGAAGTGCAACTGGAAATGCCGGTCCACCGCCCGGCTACGAGAAAAAGAACGGCTGTCATTGCCTACCCAAATCAGTTGGATTCCTGGCTCGTTAGGAATTGCAACTGCCTCGATTCGTGCGACGGTTATGAACCAACTAGCTCTCCAGCCGATATCGCCACTCTGAACGAGAAACTGCTTCGCCTCCAAAGGGAAGCAGATCAACTTGCACTCGAAATTCAACGCGCTCGCGGAGAAACTCCGCCACCGATTGGGACCGGCTCAACCGATCAAACTAGCTTCCGCCAGCGCCCCGACTGATTTCGAGCATCGTTCGCTCGCCGCATTCACTCGCCGCTCAACGGTGAGGCGGAGTTCTGTCCTCTCGACTTCTCAAGCCGCGCACACAATCCCTGGTATTCCCCGGAGTTCTTCATGCGGATACTGCTCGTCCATAATCGCTACAAGCAGCCAGGAGGAGAAGACGGCGTCGTCAATGCAGAAGCGGAGCTACTGTGCAGAAATTTGCACAAAGTCGCGCATTTTGAAGCCGATAACGACGGAATTGAAGGACCCGTGGATAGCTTCAAAACTTCCTTCCGATGCCTGTGGTCTTCCGCAGCGCAACGCAGCTTCTGCAAGAGCCTTCAGGATTTCGAGCCAGACGTATTTCATGTGCACAACTTTTTCCCGCTCATCTCTCCCGCAGTTCATCATGCCGCTCACAAGCGCGGCATTCCGGTCATCCAGACACTCCATAACTACCGGCTAATGTGCCCTGGATCCACCCTGCTCCGAAACGGTGTGGTATGCGAGTCGTGCACGCACGAACTTTATCCCGTGAGCGCAGTGCGACATGGTTGCTATCGCAAGAGCCGCGCTGCTACGGCTGCCGTAGCCAATATGCTCGTTTTCCATCGTGCGTTGGGCACATGGACCAAAACGGTATCGCGATTCATCGCTCTCACGGACTTCGCGCGCAGAAAATTTGTTAGTTCAGGGATCCCTGAGGATCGCATTTCCGTCAAACCTAATTTTCTGGATGGCGATCCGGGGCCAGGATCTGGAGACGGGGACTACGTTCTCTTTGTGGGTCGACTCTCCGACGAGAAAGGCGTTGCTTGTTTGCTTCAGGCATGGAAAGCTCTCCGTCCAAATCTGCGGTTGATCATCGTTGGAGACGGTCCACTCGCACCCATGGTGAAGGACTGCGCTAGCAAGGATCCTACGGTTCAGTGGCTCGGCTTCCTCCATCGCACCGAAATCCTGGACCTCATGGGCCGAGCACTTGCGCTCGTTTTTCCTTCCGTCTGGTTTGAAGCATTCCCTTTGGTGCTTGCCGAGGCTTTTGCCAAGGGTCTTCCGGTAATCGCCTCCAATCTGGGAAGCATGGCCGAGATCATTGCTCACCGCAGGACCGGATTGCTCTTCGCTCCAGGATCCCCGCTGGATTTGGCGAGTGCTCTGCAATGGGCTGCTAATCATCCCAGCGAGACTCACGCGATGCGCGAGAACGCGAGAGTTGAATTCGAGACGAAATACACGGCCGACACAAACTACCGGTTGTTGATGAACATCTATGAGGAAGCGTTGTCGACATCGCCCCTTGCGCGCTTCGCCTCAAGAGCCCATAAAGCCCACGTGAAATCGGCTCTTCCGATTCAGCTATCAGAATGAAAACGGTGCAGACCTTAGGTAAGATCTGCACCGCTCCTTGTTGCACTCGAGCTTTCTTGATATCGACTCAGTTTTTCGTGAAATTAGCCGTTACAACTGCACTCGGCACGTATCCAAACCCGGCCGGGTAGCTCTTAGGTTGGTTCGCGGCGCCCCACATACCCACAGCTTTCACCACCATTGAACTGGAGATGGTGAACGGGCCAGTGTAGTACTTCGCCGTTCCTGAACCTGGAACTGGTGAGCTTCCATCGGTTGTGTACCAGATGCCAGTATTTGCTGCAGACTCACTCAAGGTCACCACTTGAGATGTACTGAACGATCCGCTTGGACCAATTGTAGGTGCCGTCGAAGTGGTCGCCTGGCACTGTGCTGAAGTCACATTTCCTGATTGCGAAGGATCATTGCTCTGATGCTCTTCGTTCGAGATGTATCCTCCCTGGCTCGGATAGTTCGGTCCGCAAATATAGTTGTTTTTGATAGCCCAGCTTCCTCCACCATAACCCCACGTGTATCCGTTCGAGAAGCTTCCCTCGATAAGGCTATTCGTACCCAGAGATCCGGTTCCCCAGAACTCTACTCCGAACGGGGGGCATAACGCACCACAGGGTTGAGAAGCAATGATGAGATTGTCGTTGAACACGAGGGCCGGAGAAAAGCCTTCTGTCGCCATCGTCCTACCCCATTGGCAGCACGCAAGCGAGACAGCGAACGTTCCCCACGATGAGTTCACCGGATCAACGACTGCATTGTGTTCCAGCATGATCGAGTCAGTTGGTGTGTCCACCTGGATCTCGATTCCAATGCGATGGTAATGAGCAATGTAGTTAGTGTTGATCGTACAGCTCACGCATACGCTGGCCTGCGCGCCAGGAATCCAGCTCTGAAGCTGGTTGAAATGAATGCCCTCTTCCAGGTGTTCGAAAATATTGTTCTGAATCGTGATCTTATTGCTTTCGCCTTGCGACACCGTGACGCCAGCACAGTACCCTCCCTCATCGGTTGCATTGGAAAAGACAGCGCTACACGAGTTCGAGTCTCCGAACGTGTTGTATTGGACCATGATATTGCTTAGCTTTGTGCCAAGGTTCCCGTCGAAAAACAGGCCCGATTCGGATTCCAGATTGCTCAGACCGGACGGAAGGTTGCTGACCTTGTTGTGTTCGAAAGTGAAGTTGCCGTTGTTACCGATGCCAAAGAACACTGCGCCGGTGTTGGCGAATCCGAGATAACGGATCGCACCCAGGCTCGAGCAGCCTCCGTTATAACCAAGGATCGTATTGTTGTTGTAACTAGCAGAGAGCGTCGCTGTCGGGGAATCAGATACCGGCCCGCTCAACTCCAGGTTTGCACAGGGTACCGTGATCGGACTGGTGATGTTATAGTTCCCGGCGGCAAACGAAACCGTAGCCCCCGATGGAGCCCCATTCAGAGCGCTTTGAATTTGCTGGGTACTCATGCTCGGATTCACATTAACCACTGGTCCGGTCGGAGCTGCCTGCGTAAGGCTTGTCACGGTGATCGAGTTCGACGATGTCACCACTGAATAATTGGTTAAATCGTTCGGCGTGAATGTGGCGGCAAGCGTATGCGTGCCGACGGTAAGTACCGTACCTGCCGCAGGACTATAAGCAAAATTCCCAGGCACGTTGGCGCCCGCATTCAGTTGGTTCGCTCCCAAAGCTGTTCCCAACACGATAGAGGCAGGAGCATTCCAGGTGATCATGGGCGTCCCCTTGCCAACCGTTATGCTCACGGTCGCGCTGACTGTCTGGTACGTCGTGTCATTAGGAGTGAATCTGGTGGTCAACGAATATGTTCCCGCCGACAACACTGTGCCAGCGGCAGGGCTGTACGTGAAGGTGCCTGGCATGTTAGCTGTGGCATTCAGTTGAGTCGAACTCAACGGCGTTCCCGCAGGAATACCCACTGGAGGATTCCAGGTGATCACGGGCGTGGCCCTGCCAATCGTTATGCTCACGCTCGCGCTGACTGTTTGGTATGTCGTGTCGGTCGGCGTGAATGTAGTCGTCAGCGAATATGTTCCCGCCGACAACACTGTGCCAGCGGCAGGGCTGTACGCGAAGCTGCCTGGCATATTGGCTGTGGCATTCAATTGAGTCGAACTCAACGGCGTTCCCGCAGGAATGCCCGCCGGAGCATTCCAGGTGATCACGGGCGTGCCCTTCCCAACCGTTATGCTCACGCTCGCGCTTACTGTTTGGTACGTCGTGTCGGTCGGCGTGAATGTGGTCGTCAACAAATTTGTTCCCGCCGACAACACCGTACCAGCGGCAGGGCTGTACGTGAAACTGCCTGGCATGTTGGCTGTGGCATTCAGTTGAGTAGAACTCAACGGCGTTCCGGAAGGGATAGCCGCTGGAGCATTCCAGGTGATCACGGGCGTTTTCTTGCCGACCTTGATGCTTCTGCTTGCACTGGCTGTTTTGTAGGTCTTCGAATCGCTGGGCGTAAATGTTGCCGTTAAGTTATTTGTTCCCTCCGGCAAGACCGTCCCAGCCGCGGGACTGAATGTGAAGGTGCCTGGCACATTGGCAGATGCATTCAGTTCAGCGGAACTCAATGACACCCCCGCAGCCATATTTTCCGGAGCATTCCACGTAATTATGGGGTCTGCAGTATTAGTGAGTGAAGCCGGTGCGCCACATCCAACGATACAAAGGAAAAGCAGCAGGAAAAAGGCGCTTCTGTGCCACAAACTTATATGACCTTGCATGCGAATATCTATATCTCCTCTAAAAAATTCCAAGGTAAGGCGCAGAAACGGAAGGGAATAACACCTGCTTCTTCTTCGGTGAGAGGAAGAAACAAATGTCTTCAGAGGTAAGCAGTAATTTCCGCTAGTCAGTTAAGAATTTTTAGTTTTGTTTATATCTTCACACTAACAGAAATGACCGCACGGATTGGCATCCGGCTTTAGTACCGAAGTAATCTGGCTAATGAGTTACGATTATGAGAGCGATCGCTTGACAGGCCGCCGGCAAACAAGCTTATTGATCCGCCAGCTAAGTTATTGGGGCTGAGATATGCACTTGCGGCGGAAGTAAGAGTCGAACACCACAACCAAAGTAATCAGACATCTTCATAGTGAAGGAATTCGTTCGCGGAGCTGGTCATGGCGATCGGAGTAGTCAAACAGGCGAAATACGCTGCAGAGGGCTGCTTGTATACGGCTCTCTGGCCCGCCGCGAAATCTTTGCGCCGAAGACTTTATCCGCCGCCACGCCCGAAGCAGATTGCATTTACATTTGACGACGGTCCTAATCCGGAATGCACGCCGCGCCTACTCGATCTTTTGGCGGCGCATAATGTCCAAGCAGCATTCTTTCTGGTGGGCAAATTTGCAAAATCGCAGCCGATGCTAGTTCGTCGCATGATGGCGGAAGGGCATGTAATCGGCAATCATACTTGGACTCATCCGAACCTCGCAGCAGTTTCAACTCGCCGAGTGAGCGAGGAACTCGGGCGGACAAGCACCCTGCTGGAGCAGATGACGGGAACGGCAATCCGAATCTTCCGGCCTCCTTACGGCGCATGCAATCCAGAAGTTTTGAGCGTGGCACGCGCCCTGGGCATGCTTCCGGTTTTCTGGAACGCCATTACAGACGATTGGGAAGAACGCTCCGCATCCCAAATTGTGGCAGGACTAACCCAGCAGATTGAGCGCAACCAAAAACGTCGCCGTGCGACCTATCTCGTGCTCCACGACGGCAGAGCTGATAATCCACAGGCGTATTGCGGTCAATCTATCGAAGCTGCGGCGGGGTTAATCGAGCGACTGAAGCACAGCTGTCGTTTTGTAAGCATCCAAACGTGGTGATATGACATGTGAAAGATAGACGTGGCGATGGATGCGTTCCAAGCTGACCACGGAACCTTCAGAGCCACGGCGCGGGATTCACGGTGTGCAATCGGTTCTCTTATTGGAGTGAAGAATGCCTGACAATGGATCAGTGACGGCCGATACAAACGTTCGCCGCAAACCGTTGGTGTCTATTATTGTTCCGTGCTATAACTGCCGGAATTTTGTTGCCGAGGCGATTGAGAGCGCGCTCGCCCAAACCTACGAAAACATTGAAATCGTCGTGGTGGACGACGGCTCGACCGACGGTAGTCCAGTCATCGCGCAGGGGTATCCGGTGCAGTTTGTACAGGAAACGCACTGTGGGGTATCGGCTGCTCGGAATCGCGGGGTCAGAGCGAGTTCCGGTGAATACCTGGTGTTCCTCGATAGTGATGACCGGTTGCTACCCAATGCCGTGTCCGCGGGGCTCGCAGCTTTGGAGCAGAATCCGCACTGCGGAATGGCTGTGGGAGCACATAACCTTACGACGCCATCGGGCGAGTGCATTGTGACGAGGTTCAAGCCAGTTCCTCTGCGCGACGGCTATGAGCTGCTTCTCCGAAGCAATTTCATCGAGTCCACGTCATCGGTCATGTTTCGACGCTCATGTTTCAGCAGCGATGCTGTTTTCAGGGCCAATTTGAGAGGCGCTGAAGATTACGATGTATATCTTCGAGTAGCGAGGGTGTCGCCCGTATGCTGCCACAGCGAGATTGTGGCGGAATATCGATTGCACTCTTCGAACGCATCGCATAACACCAGGATGATGCTTAGCAATACGCTGGCAGTGCTCTCGCAGCAGTGGCCAATTGCACGGCGATCGCTGCGCTACATTCTTGCGTTTCTCTATGGTTCAATGGCTTGGCGCCGTAAATATGGCCGCAAACTGACAGCGGATATTGCAACTTCGAAAACTATCTTGCCGCCACAGGAGGAACGAGCTGTATGGTGGCTTCTCGCCCGTTCCTATCCGGCGGGTATACCGGTGGTCCTCATAAGCCGGATGCTTCCCAAAAACCTTGTCAATTCAATGCTGCAGGGACATGAGGACACACAGGCCCACGGAGCAATGCCAAAATCTGATTTGGCTCGCCCCTAACGAATCGGATCGTGGATTAAATTAGAAATCTAAAAGGTAGAGGTATGTTTATACAGATGTGCGAAGATTTTCTACTCTGCCCGCTGGTCTCGATTATCATTCCCTGCTACAACGGTGAAAGATTCATCGGGGAAGCCATCGAAAGCGCCCTTAATCAGATTTACCCCTCGGTGGAAATCGTGGTGGTCGATGACGGATCCACAGACCATAGTAGAGAGTTGGTTGAGCTGTATCCAGTGCGCCTGATTTGCAACGATCATCAAGGCGTTTCAGCGGCTCGCAATCGCGGCATCCAGGAGAGCCGAGGTGCCTTTCTACTCTTCCTCGACAGCGATGATCGGCTGCTGCCAAATGCAGTCGCCTGCGGATTGGCCACTCTGACCCAGCACCCCGAGTGCGCAATGGCAGTTGCCGAGCACAACCTGATAACCTCCGACGGGCAGGTAATTTGTAAGAGGCCAAAGGTATCGCGGGTGGATGATGTTTTTCAGCGTCTACTTCGGAGTAATTTCATCGAGTGTACTTCATCGGTGCTCTTTCGAAGGTCCATGTTCCCCACGCAGTTGGGCTTTATGATCGGAGTAGAAGGGGCCGAGGATTACGAACTATTCCTTCGAGTTTCGCGGAATCATGCAGTGCAATGCACAAAGGAAGAAGTTGCAGAATACCGGTTGCATGCTTCGAACTCATCTCATAACTCCGAAAAAATGCTGATTCACACACTTAAGGTTCTCAGGTTACAGAAACCTTATCTTAAGCTGAAACTCGGCTATAGAGTTGCCTATTGTCGAGGTTGGTGGTCTTGGCGCAGGAAGTACGGACGCCAACTCACAATGGAACTCTTGCACGCGGGTTCGGTCTCGTGGTCTACACGCCGCAGAATACTGGCTATGCTCGCGGCTAAGTATCCGCCCGGAGCGCTGATTGTCTTGCTCATAGCCCTCCTACCCCCCAGAATGTTTTCTCTTATGACAAATCGGCCTGAGCCCAAGGCCGGGCGCCATGCGACTAAGCCGTTTGGTGATCGATGGCATCCACAAAGAGGCCCGAACCAGGAAGCTTGAAATGTCGCACTCCGCAGGGTCAAAACCTCAATCGTTTGTAATGGACGAGAGTAGAGATCAAGTGCCTCGAACCGCACCGGCGCCGCCTAACTTACGTGTCCCGTAAATTGAAAACGTTTTCCGCTGCTCGCCAGCAGGACCGAAGGTCCAATCTCGAGCAAAGCAAATCGAATTTAAGAATAGTCACGCAGCTACTTATTCTCTGCTGATCCGACCACGTCGGCACCTGGAATTGAACAGGTGCAGCGCCGACCGGCCCCCCCCAGCCGTTGCGCTAACAACACTGCCTGAACGGAGTGCTTGCGTTCCCCACCCCGCCGATAATCTGCACCACCTCCCCGCCTCCCCAGCATTGCTATTCTTTTGCATGGAACTCCAGCATTGAATCGCAGTCGCTACC
>Ga0170475_100443943_pt1 | contig 31379 bp, 25 predicted proteins | sample Soicark_Litter_5_FD_111474 | JGI IMG/M metagenome (GOLD analysis project Ga0170475, IMG submission 111474) | Avena fatua rhizosphere microbial communities from Hopland, California, USA. Combined Assembly of 48 SPs
GACTGATAATCTCCAACCGGATTAAATAACACTCGTTGTCGAAAACTTCTGACTTCGGAGCCAGCAGCGAGACTCGAGCGAAGTGCGATGACGATTCAGCCGGCGGGTGTGTTCGTGTAGAGACCTTCCCACCAGTTCACGCTGAAGCGACCGTAGATAAAGCCTTGCTAAATCACTAGCTTACGGGCCTTCCATCCGTTTAATCACTTATTGTCTCTAGGAAACCCCCTTACGGCAGAATCCGTCTTGCGCCCCGATACTCAACCACTTTCGGGCTGGTAGCATCCTAAAAGTGATAATCGATGTCTCAAACGTGAAGTGCTGATTTTGGTCGAGGTCGGATGCTCGTTTTGAGGTGCACGGGAGCTGGGGAATTACAGTCGGAAACTGTTGGAGCCCACCCGTTCGGTGAACCTGTAAGGAAATGTTGGCAGAATTTTGAAGGAATCTTTTAGGAATGTTAGCCGGTGTCCTGGCTCATCTCAGGCGCTGTTGGCGGCTGGAGGAAGGCGGTAAATGCTCGCTCAAGAGTATCTCATACTGCGATTGATCCGGCTGCGGGTGCATGAAGAGTGGACCCATAAAGGTGCGGGTCTGGCGCTCATCTTTCCGAAAGGAGGCGCGGGAAGTTACATATCGGGAACGGTAAACCATCGAATCGGTCCGGGGGACGCTTTGGTAGTGGATGGCGCGGCTGGAGGCAAGTTGTGCCCGCATGACCGTGCGGATGATAAAGGGGAGATCGCGTTTTGGACGTTTTCAGTCTGTTTGGAACACCTGTTTCCTCTTTTCGCCGGACATGAAATCAGCATGTTGCAGAGCGTTTCCGAGTTGTTCAAAGGGGCCAAAGTTTATCCTGCACAAAGCGCGGTTGCGAAGGAATGCCATAAAGTTCTCAGCGAAGTGTCCCCGCGCTTTGATCTGGAGCATCGCAGCCAGCTGTTGCGGGGCGTGGCAGCGATCCTCGCGGAGGAGTTCAAGTCCGCGCAAACCCAGCGCATTGGTTTCGTGCGAGTTGAAGAGCACATGATCCAGGTCTTCGAGAACCTCTCCTCGCGTGAACTGCTCACTTCCTCCGTGGGCGAATTGGCCGGCAAGTTCGGTTGCAGCCGGCGCCACCTGAACCGGTTGTTCCACCAGCACTTTGGGTTTTCCGTCGCGGCCTTGCGAATGGAAATGCGCCTGTTAAAAGCGGTATCGCTGTTGCGGGAGCCGGATGCGAAGGTGATCAATATAGCGGAGCAATGCGGCTTTAACCACCTGGGCCTGTTCAATACCTGTTTCAAAAGGCGCTTTGGGAACAGCCCCGGCCAATGGCGAAAGCTGTCGCTTGAAGCCGAAAGCCAAAGGGCGAGTTTGCCGGAGGCCGCCTCAAACTGTGCGCTCAAGGTGAATGGACTTTGTCCCTGGTCCGGTCGGCCTGAATTGGCGAACCGGGCTATGGCCGCGATTTCGGAACCCGCAAAGCCGCTGAGGAAACGAGCTCCCGCGCGCGCTTCGATACACCGCCACCCGCCGACGAAAGGCACCCCAGAACCATCTCCACTTTTGGCAAAGCTACATGAACACGCAGACAAACCCAGGCGCGTCTCGAGCCACCCGTGAGCATGCCGGCACGAGATTTATCTCAGCGCGACGGACATTCGGCGGGCGCACCGAGCGCTCTTCGCTCGCTGACGGCGCCGCCGGGCGTATGCGGCGCGCTGGCGTTGATGCTCTATGCCGGGCTGGCTCATGGGCAGGAAGCGTTGCGAACCGTCATGGCTGCGGATGCTGCGGCCGAATCGCGAATACTTCATCCCGAATCCCTCCCTTACACCGTCAAGGCTGGCGACTTGAGGCTGCGGGTAACGCCGTCGGTGGATGTGGAGTACAACGATAACGTGAACGCCGCGAAGGAAAATACCGAGGACGACTTCATTCTCCGACCGATGCTGGGAATCAACCTCAGCCTGCCGGTCACGGAACGGAACCTCCTGCAACTGAACGTGAATTTCGGTTACGACAAGTATTTTGAGCATAATCAGTTGAGCACATGGCGAGTGGGCTCTGATTCTGCGCTATCCTTTGATGTCTTCATCGAAGATTTCCAGATCAACTTTCACGATCGCTTCAGCTACGTCCAGGATTCGGCCCAGGAAGCCGCTGTGGCCGGGACGGCACAGTACGGGGAGCTCAACAACACGCTGGGATTGCTGACCACCTGGAGCCTCAAGGATGTCACGTTCAATTTGGGATACGACCATCAAACTGCTCTGTCGCCCGCATCCGAATTCAGTTCCAACGACCGAGCCACGGAAATGTTTGTGGGGCGAACGGGGTATCGATTTGAGCCCACGATTACCGCCGGTCTGGAAGGAACGGTGGCTCTCACCCGGTACGACCAGGCCGTCTTAAATGACAATAACAACTACAGTGCCGGCCTATACGGAGATTGGCTGCCGGGAGCGTCCCTGCACGTTTCGGCCCGTGGGGGTTACACGATTATGGAGTTCCAGCAAACCAGCCAATCTATCCAGACCAAGGATTTGGGTTCGTGGTACGCCGACCTGACGATTACCCACGCCCTCACCGAAGCCATCAGCTACAGCTTCAGCGCAGGACACGAGGTGCGGTTGGGCCTTCAAGGGGCGGATGCGGTGGAGGACACCTACGTCCGGCCCTCCGTAATCTGGAGTTTCATCAAGGACTGGCCCTTCTCAACTTTTTTAAGCTACGAGAATGGCAAGCAGGGAGCGGGAAATGTGACCGGCAACCTCGTGGAAACGTATAACTGGCTCGGGGCCGGAATGGGATTGAGCCACGCGATCACCGAGAAGATCAGCGCGAATCTCAACTATCGGGTGACGATTCGTAGCTCGAGCATCGAATCGCGAGGGTACACCCAAAATGTCGTGACTATTGGCCTGGCGTACCACCTGTGATGAATCCACTTCTGACAACACTCAGCGAAGCCGGCCACGTCAGAGTCGTGCGTCGCGGACTGCGCGCCCTCGGAACCGTTGTCCCGGCGAGCGTCCTCTTGTGGGCTCTCCTACCGGCAATTTGCGGTCAGTTGATTGCCGGACAGCCGGAATTTTCCGATTTGCCTGGTCTCGATAACGTCAAAGAGCCTGGGAAGGCAAAACCCGCCGCGCGCATGCCCGCCGCAACGAGCGCTGCACCGGTGCCGGCCAGGACCAGTACCAATGCCATTTCTCCCACGGTCACCAACAGCATGGATGCGCTGGATGAGCGGCATCCGTTGTCCATCGGCGACCGGTTGAGTTTTCGCATCGTTGAGGACGAGGAAGATCCGAAGCAGCTCTTCGTGACCGACTTGGGAGATTTGGAGGTTCCATACCTAGGCCGGTTCCCGGCCGCCGGCCGAACCTGCAAAGAGCTGGCCCGCGCGCTGAAGGGTGAACTGGAGAAGGAATATTATTTCCAGGCGACCGTCATCGTGGCGGTGGACCTCATGGCCAAGAGCATGGGCAAGGTTTACCTGGTCGGCCCGGTCCGCGCGCCGGGGCCGCAGGATGTTCCGAGCGACGAGAACCTGACGTTGAGCAAAGCGATCCTGCGGGCCGGCGGGTTCAGCGATTTTGCGGATCGAAAGAACGTTCGGGTGACCCGCAAAGCGCCGGGTGAGAAGGGCGACGGCCGGGGGTTCGTCGTGAACGTGGCCGACGTGCTCGACAAGGGAAAGAGCGAGGCTGACCTGCCACTTGAACCGGGCGATCTGGTTTATATCCCTGAAAGGTTGATCCGCTTCTAACCGTGAACAGTCTTATTCCCAATCCCAAATCGGATTACGCGCTCGCTGAGCCGATGGACGAATCGAGTGCGCCGCACGCGAGCTTCCCGATTCAGCGGCTCGTTGGTTATCTGCTGAGGTTCTGGTGGGTGCCGGTGTTGACCCTGGCTCTCGGCGCAGGCGCCGGGGCTGCGTATGTTTTTCTGAAGGCGCCTGCCTACGTTTCGAAAGCGCGGATGTGGGAGACGGTGAAGCTGCGGTTGCCCGACGCAGGATTGTTCACTGAGGATGTGCAGAACTTCCTCGGCACGCAAACCGAGCTGCTGCAAAGCGCCACGTTGCGCGAACTGGCCCTGGAACGTTTGCGAGCCTCCACCAACAAGGTAGCGGTCCCGCTCGGGAAGGACCGGCAACCCCTGCCGGTCACCATCAAGGTGGCCGGTTCCGCGAAGAGCTCCGTTTTTATGCTGGAGGCGTCCAGTGCGCAGGCGGCCTACACCCAGGCGTATCTCAATGAGCTAATGCTCGTTTACCTGGAATACAAAAAGAACATCCGCAAAGAAGTTTCCGGCGACACACTCGCTTCGATCACGGAACAGGTGCAGCGCACCGAACGCGACCTCAAAGCCGAGCAGGACATCCTGATGGCGTTCCAGAGAACCAATAACCTGAGCATCCTGCAGCAGGAAGGGGCGGTGGCCGGCGGGCACTTAATGACGCTGAAAACAAGGCTTTCTGATCTGCAATTGAAACAACGGTTCCTTCAGGCAACCGCCGCTGAGCAGGAGGATGCCGGAGTCAAAGCCACAAACAATTTGCCCACGCCAGTAAACCTGTCGGAAAACGGTTCCGGGCCGGCGACGAGCGCGACCGCTGAGCATCAAACCGCTTTTAAAGAACTTGAGTTGCTGAAGATGCAGCGAGAGCGGCTCAGCAAGTACCTGCGGCCGAAACACCCGAAGATCGCCCACGTGGATAACCAAATCGATCAGGCAGAAAAGATGCTGGAGATTTATCGACGCCAAAACCGCGAGCAATTGGCGGCCTCCCGGCAGGAGGTCCAACTGGAAATCGACAATGTTCTCAGCTCCATCAATGAGTGGACCACCAACGTAGTGCTCGCGAATAACCGGATAGCCGAGGCCGATCGGCTGAAGCTTAACGTGCAGCGCGTGCAGAGCGTGTACGAGCGATTGATGCTGCTCGTGCAGAACGTTGGTATCAGCCGGAATATCGACCAGGAAACGCTCGCTGTTTTGGAGTATGCGACCCCGGCGCGCAGGACCTTCACGAGCGAAATGGCGGCCTTAAGCATGTCCAGCGCGGGCGGGCTGGGTGTCGGACTGGGTCTTATTCTTTTGGTGGCCCTGCGCGACGACCGCCTTACCACGTTGCGCGAGATTGTCGAAAAAATCGGTGCCAACATCCTGGGCCAGGTGCCGGAGGTGACGGTGGAACCTGTGAGCGGCTTGATACCGGTGCTGGACGCGGTAGATGAGCGCCACGCGTATGCCGAATCTTATCGCAGCCTTAGATCGGCCATTCTGTTCATGGCACCGGAGAATGAGAAGCCGAGGGTCATTCTCATTACCAGCGCGCAGCCGCACGAAGGCAAGTCGACCGTCGCCGCGAACCTGGCGAAGACGCTCGCCATGGGCGGAGCCCGGGTGGTGCTCGTCGATGCCGACCTGCGAAAGGGCACACTGCATAAGATCATGGGCCTCAACCGTGAGCCCGGACTGGTGACGCTGCTGCGCGAGCCCGCGGCCTTCGAACAGGTGCTCCAAACCAACTGTCTCAGCAATCTTTCGTTCATTTCCAGCGGCAGCCCCACCAGCAATTCCGGCGACCTCTTACTCGGGAAACCCTTTAGTGAACTCCTCAGCCGGTTGCGACGGGAATTCGATTATGTCCTCATCGACAGCAGCCCCATTTTCGCCGCGGATGACGCCGCCAGCCTGGCGCCGAAAGTCGACGGCACTCTCTTTGTCGTTCGCAGTCGCTTCTCGCGGGTCGGCCCCGTGCGTGAGGCCTTGAGCCTGCTTTACCAGCGCCAGGCAAAAATAATGGGAATCGTTGTCAACCAGGCCGATAGCTCCGCCCGTTCGTACTACTACTACAAATACGCGGATTACAATGAGCCGGGGAAAGTAGAAATTGAGAAAGCAGAAAGCTGAAATCTGAAAGCTGAGAGCTGAAACACAAAGCAGAAATCTGAGACCTGAGACCTGAGACCTGAGACCTGAAATCAGAAATCAGAAATCTGTCAGTGGGTAATCAGTGGTTAGTGGTTAGTTAGATGAGAAAAGCGATAGCGCGATCGAGTAGATCGCCGGCCGAAAGAAAAGAGGCCTGCGAATCGACCGGCACGAAGTGCGCCTAAAGAAAAGTAGAAATCGTCCCCTCGGAAAAGCAGAAATTGGGAAAGCAGCCTTAACAAAACAGAAATTCCCCGGACGTTCAGGTCTCTGTTTTTCAGTTTCACGTTTCAAGTTTCAAGTCTCAGCCTTTGTCTTTTAAGTGACCACCCTCGAACAACAGCCAATTGCCCTCGACACGGCAGCGCCCACACCCAGGTGGTGGAAGCTCTGGATTCCTTTGGCCTTGTTTGCGGTACTTTGGATCGATCTCTGCCGGCAGCTCAGCTTCACCTGGGAAGCCAGCGAACAATACGCTTACGGCTGGTTCGTTCCCTTCCTCGCGTTGGCTCTCTTCTGGCGCCGTTGGCAAACCCGAAAAGACAAAGCAGAAAGTAGAAATCAGAGATCAGAAATCGATCAGCTTCCAAAGGCAGGATTTCTGCTTTCTGCTTTTTGTTTTTTGCTTTGCCTTTCCCTGCTTCCCATCCGCGTAATCCATGAAATCAACCCTGATTGGCCACTTTGCAGTTGGGCCCTGGCGCTCACTGTGGTAGGCATTTCGTTCTACGCGGTTTTCCTGGTGGGCGGCTGGACGGCAATGCGCTATTTCGCTTTCCCGATTTGTTTCATCCTGGTGGCCGTGCAATGGCCATATCGCATTGAGCACGCGATGATTCAGGGACTCATGCGCCTCGTGGCGAACCTGACGGTGGAAATTATCGGGTGGTTCGGCATTCCCGCCGTGCAACGCGGAAACCTGATCGAGGTCACCACCGGCGTAGTAGGCGTGGATGAAGCGTGCAGCGGGATTCGCTCCTTCCAGTCCACCTTGATGGCCGGCTTGTTTCTGGGCGAATTATATCTGCTGAGTTCCTGGAGGCGGTTTGGCCTCCTGTTGGGCGGGTTGACTCTCGCCTTCTGCCTGAATGTCGTGCGCACCCTTATTCTCACCTGGAAAGCGTCTTCGGAAGGAATCGGGGCGGTCAGCAAATGGCACGACCCGGCCGGCATGGCAATTTTTCTCATCTCATTTGCCTGCCTCTGGGGAATCGCGTTGGGGCTTAGCAAACAAAAAGCAGAAAACAGAAAGCAGAAAGTAGAAATTGGAACCACTGAGGAACACACGGTGGAGAAAGCAGAAAGTAGAAAGTGGAAAGTAGAAATGGGGAATCAAGGAAAAGGGGAAGTTGGGAGATGGGAGATGGGAGATGGGAGATGGAAGTTGGTGGAGAAAGAAGAAAGTGGAAATCTGAAAGTAGAAATTGGGACCGAGGAAGACAGCCAAACGGTTGGAGTAGGGCTGAGACGTTTTCTGGTGATGGTGGGGTGCTGGGCGCTGTGCGTTGTTGGATTTACGGAAATTTGGTATCGCTCGCACGAGATCAAAGACACTGGAACGTTTCATTGGTCTGTGAACTTGCCCAAGCAAAATCCCAGCTTCCAGGAAATCGAACTGCCTCCCCGCTCGGTCAAAATTCTCGGCCACGACGCCGGAGCGACCGGCAAATGGCAAGCGGACGATGGGTCACAGTGGACGGCCTACTTTTTCCGATGGCTCCCTCGGTCCGTCCAATCAGTCATCATGTCCAGGATTCATCGTCCCGACCGATGTCTGCCGGCCGCAGGGATGCAGCAGGTGGCGGATTCGGGCATCAAATATTTTGCGGCCGCTGGCTTGAGTCTGCCGTTCCGAAGATACGAATACGAAGCCGATGGCAAGACCATGCACGTATTTTTCTGTCAGTGGGAAGACGGGAGCGAAAAGCAGGTCGGCCTGATGGGCTCCGGCCAGAGCGACCGTCTGCGCTCCGTCCTGGTGGGACGCAGAAGGCTGGGGAACCAAACGCTCGAGCTGATGCTCATCGGTTACAGCTCACTCGAGCAGGCGGACAAGGCCTTCGCCGAACGCCTTCCCGCCATCATCCAGCTCGAAGAGCCACGGTCGACAGCCACCCCGCCTGGCACCAGTCACCAGCCGTAGTCCAATTTCAGCTTTGGTTTCTGCTTTCAGGTTTCAAGTCTCACGTTTCAGGTTTCATAAGTTTGACCATGCCTTCCAATCCGACATCACTGACCGTAGTCAGCAGCCCCGTAGTCAGTAGTCCCGTGGCTCCTCATCCCTCAGGTCTCATCCCTCAGCCTTCAGAATGGGACCTCGTCATTCGCCCCAAGACTGGCTGGTTCGATCTTCACTTATCAGATCTCTGGCGATACCGCGACCTGGTCATGCTCTTCGTCCGGCGTGACTTTGTCGCCACCTATAAGCAAACCGTCCTCGGCCCGCTCTGGTTCATCCTCCAGCCGCTGCTCACGACCCTGACCTTCACGCTGGTGTTCGGCAACGTCGCCAAACTTTCAACGGACGGTCTGCCCAAAATTCTTTTCTATCTCTCCGGAGTCACGGCCTGGAACTATTTCTCGGAGTGCCTCCTGAAAACGTCGGAAACGTTCAATGCCAATGCCAACATTTTCGGCAAAGTATATTTTCCGCGCCTGGCGGTGCCGGTGTCCATTGTCCTCTCCAACCTGATCAAGTTCGGCATCCAGCTCGGGTTATTCCTTGGGTTCTATTTTTATTTCCTGGCCAATGGCACTGCCATCCGCCCCACACCCGCCTTGCTGCTCTTGCCCGTGCTCGTTCTGCTCATGGCGGCGCTCGGACTTGGCAGCGGGATCATTGTATCCTCGATGACCACGAAGTACCGCGACCTGCGCTTCCTGGTGCAATTCGGCACGCAACTCCTGATGTATTCCACCCCGGTCATATTCCCGCTGTCGAAGCTGCCCGACAAATATCGGTGGATCATGCTGGCCAACCCGATGACCTCGATCATCGAGACCTTTCGTTACTCCTTTCTAGGCACCGGCACCTTCAGTTGGGGGCAACTCGGTTACACGGCCGCCGCCACCACCGCGATCCTCGCTGCAGGCATTCTCCTGTTTAATCATGTGGAGAAGACGTTTATGGATACGGTTTGAACAGGGCGGAGGGATGAAACTTGAAAGCTGAAACCTGAAAGCTGAAACCTGAGACCTGAAACCGGAAATCGGAAATCGGAAACTTGAAACTTGAAACTCGAAACTTGAAATCTGAAACGCGATTCCTGAGTTTTGAGAATGATCCAGAACCTAAAAGAAAATCACAAGAAACAAGATTTGCGTCAAAGGACCAAAATGTTCGCGTCCGCGATCATCCAGTTTTATTGTTCCTTGCCGAAAACGAGGGAGGAAGTGCGAGTGCTTGGGAAGCAACTGCTTCGCTCCGGGACTTCGGTGGCGGCCAATTATCGCGAGGCATCACGCGCGCGTTCGGACTCTGAATTCATTTCCAAGATCGAGCAATCTACCCAGGAGGCGGACGAATCGATTCTTTGGCTCGAATTATTGCGCGATGACTGTGCGATTAGCTCCGAACGATTGGAATGGTTGCTTAAGGAAGCGGACGAACTCATTTCCATTTTTGTGACTATGTCAAAAAACGTGAAATCCCGTCTCGCTCGCGAATAACCGATTTCCCGTTTCAAGTCTCCGGTTTCGTCCTTTTGTCCATAGCTCTTTCATAACCTTCAGGTTTCAGGTTTCACGTCTCATCCTTTGCTTTCAAGTTTCATCCTTCTCGCATGTCCGTCGTAATCCAAGTTGATCGTCTATCCAAGCAGTACCGATTGGGCACCATCGGTGGCAAACGCCTCGTGGACGATGTCAGCCGCTGGTGGGCCAAACTCCGTGGCCAGGAAGATCCCCTTTCAAAGATCGGAACTGCGGAAAGAACAACGAAAGCAGAAAGCAGAAAACGGAAAGCAGAAAATGGGCGCGCTGAATCCGATACCATGTTCGCGCTGCGTGATGTATCGTTTGAGGTCAAACAAGGCGAGGTCCTTGGGATTATCGGCCGGAACGGGGCAGGGAAGAGCACGCTGCTGAAAATCTTGTCGCGCGTCACGGCGCCAAGCTCGGGTGAGGTGCGGGTGAAAGGTCGCATTGCGAGTCTGCTCGAAGTGGGAACCGGTTTTCATCCTGACCTGACCGGCCGCGAAAACATATTCCTCAACGGTGCTATTTTGGGGATGACCAAAAGCGAGATTCGAAAGAAGTTCGATGAAATCGTTGCCTTCGCCGAAATCGAAAAATTCATCGATACACCAGTTAAACGCTACTCAAGCGGCATGTATGTCCGCTTGGCCTTTGCCGTTGCCGCCCATCTTGAACCGGAGATCCTGATTGTGGATGAAGTGCTGGCCGTTGGGGACGCAGCTTTCCAAAAGAAGTGTCTCGGCAAGATGGAGAATCTCGCCTGTCAGGAAGGACGAACTGTGTTGTTCGTTAGCCATAACTTGGGTGCAATTTCCAACCTATGTCATCGCTGTATCCTGCTTAATCAGGGAACGATTGCCGCAAATGCAGAGACGCGTCATGCCCTCTCCTGCTATCTGGACCTTGGCCTGCGCCAATCGGCTGAAAGGCGCTGGCTGGAAGCTTCGGCTGCTCCGGGGAACTCCAATGTTCGTTTGCTTGCAGTTTGCGTGCTAAGTCGGGGACGCGCGTCGCAGGAAGTGATGATTGATGAACCCGTTGAGGTGCAGATCGAGTACGAAACCCAAAGAGAAGGGTTGGAGCTTTCCACAAGTCTACATGTCCTGCATTCCGTGGGCGGCGAGGTCCTTTCCACTGCGAATTTCCCCTCCGCCACTCTCGGCAGGGATGAGTGGTTCGGGAAACGGCTACCAAAGGGGCGATTCAGATCTAACTGCATCTTCCCAGCCAATTTCTTCAACGAAGGAACTTATGCTTTAAATGTGATCTTGTTGAATCGCGCACGCTCTATTGAGCTGTTTGAACGAGAGGTGATTGCTTTCCATGTTAGAGAGACCGGCGCGATGCGCGCTGAATGGACGGGCGATTGGATAGGAGTTGTCAGACCGCGATTTGCATGGCGGACAGAACATCTAGCTTCCGCATGAGCAAGACGCTGATCCCCAGAAGAGTCCTTTATACTACTAGAAGGTTGCTTGGGCTGCGACCATCTGAGGCTGTCGAGGTTATGGACAGGCTCCAGACCTTGAGGAAAGACAGGCACAGTCCCCGAGATGCTCATGTGGAATTGCCCTGGGGTAAATTCGAACATACCGGCCTGGCCCAAGTGATTGCGCAGTTCCGTGACATTTTCCTGGAAGAACAGTACGCGTTTCGAACTAGCTCGCCTGCTCCTGTGATTATTGACTGTGGCGGCAATCTGGGGCTCAGCGCAATATGGTTTCGCAGGCAGCATCCGAACTGCCGTCTTGTCGTTTATGAAGCGGACCCTGCGCTGGTACCGACGCTTAAACGGAATCTTGATCACGCCCATCTCGAAGGAGTTCTGGTTAGAAATGCAGCAGTTTGGACGCATAAAGGCCTTGTCCGCTTTGCACCAACTGGACGTGACACGGGCAAGCTGGATGAGAATGGTTCGTTACAGGTCGAGGCTGTCGATCTGGCTGAGCAGCTGCCCGCCAGCGTGTATGTGCTGAAGCTCGACATCGAAGGAGCAGAATATGAAGTGCTGAAGCACCTGTGCACGACAAAAGCCATCGAGCGGGTGAAGAATGTTGTTTTCGAACTCCATGTTTCACAATCCAAAGTCCAGGAGATGTTGGAACTGCTCGGTTTGTTGAGAACGAATGGCTTCCGTCTCGCCATGACAGGGCAGCTGGCTTCCTGGCTCGGTTTCGAGAGCGATGAGTGTCCTTTTGGCGCTGTTGGACGGAACCAGATGTTTCTGATCGTCTACGCCTGGCGACAGCCAGTTGTGTGAAAACGAACGCGAGCCCTCCTGCATTGATTTGGGTGTGGGTTGCGAACCAGAGCATGGGTGCGTGCCCAGCTTACTCCCGCGCATTGGATTCCGTAGCGCTACAACGACATTCAGGCCGATTCCATTTCGTGGCCTGTCGCTTTTGATGAAAGGCACCAGACATATTGCTTTTGTATCTACAATGAGCCGATGCCCCTGGGGCGGCAGCGAAGAATTGTGGAGTCAGGCCGCATTGCGCCTTCGCGCTTTGAACTGGGTGGTAGACGTCAGCGTCCAAGGATGGCACACAGATGTCCCGGAACTAGGACCTCTTCGCAAGACAGGCTGCACTGTCACCGGCCGCAAATCTTCCTCTCTCGTGCAGCGCGTTCTTTGGCGTATGCGGGGACAATTGGGCAGGGCCGAATATGCTTGGCTTGAAAAGACAGAGCCGGCTTTGGTCGTGATCTCACAGGGTGACTTCCGGGATGGTCGTGCTTGGGCGCGGCAATGCAAATCTCGCCGGGTGCCCTACGCCCTTATCTCGCAAATGGTGACGGAGATTGCTTGGCCCTCTGATGAAGAAAGGGTCGAGTTACTTGAGGCCTATCAGGGAGCTGCGGCTGCTTACTTTGTCTGTCCCGCCAACCTGGAACTAATTCAAACGATGCTAGCCTGTTCGCTACCTGGAGCGAGAATCGCCCGCAACCCCTTCAAGGTCAGCTACGATTCGCATCTGGCGTGGCCGGATGCTTCCCAAGGACTGAGGCTAGCGTGCGTGGGACGCCTTCAGCCGTCGGCGAAAGGACAAGACGTTCTTTTTAAAGTCCTGAATCAGGAAAAATGGCGCCGCAGGGCCCTTTCGGTGAGCCTTTATGGCGACGGCCTGAGCAGCCGAGGTGTGGAGGCCTTGCGATCTTCCTATGGTTTGGCCAACGTGACAATCCGAGGGGTCACAGATGATATCTTGGGAATTTGGAGGCAACACCACGCACTGATATTACCGTCCCGATTCGAAGGTCTCCCATTGGTTCTGGTTGAAGCCATGCTCTGTGGGAGACCAGCGATCGTCACGAACGTCGGAGGCAATACTGAGTTGGTCCAAGAGGGAGTCTCGGGCTTTATCGCGGAAGCGCCGACCGCTGCGCTATTGGACGGCGCCCTTGAGCGCGCTTGGAGCCGACAGAAAGACTGGCCGCGCATCGGCGAGGGCGCCGCACAGAGAGTTCGTTCCCTGATTCCCAGGGACCCCGTCGGAGAATTCGTCGGCGCGTTGATGAAATTGGCTTCGCTTAACTCATGAGCAAACTCCGAGTGCTCTTGCTATTGCATGAAATGTCCCTCACGGGCGCACCGAGAGTTATCCTGGATGCACTGGATGTCATTGGCGACCAATTAGACCTGCGGATGATCGCTCTGAAAGGCGGTCCTCTGGAGCCCGACTTCCATCGCTACGGCCCGGTTTCAATCCCCCGCCCTGGCAGTGGCACACCCGGCCCCTCAATAAGGGACTATGCAAGGACGTTGTTCTCGAAAGCCGTCAACGCGCGGCTCTCGCAGCAAATAGCCGTTTGGCGGCCGCAGGTCATTTATGCGAACACCGTGGTTGCCTTGCGGCTAGTGAATACTCTGCGGTTGCCCAAGGTCCCGGTGATCCTCCATGTCCACGAGCTGAGTTTTTGCATCTATGCTTATACCAGGACTTTTCCCAAACTACTCAGGGATTGGCCTACACATTACATCGCGGCCTCCAAAGCGGTTGAGCAATGCCTAGTCCGGGAGTCAGCAATTGACCCCAGCAGGATTACCATCATTCCGGAGTTTAGTAGAGCGGACATTGCCTCTGCCGACCATCAGCCACGGGAGGAGCGGAATGGAGTGTTCATTGTGGGCGGGGCGGGAGTACCCCAATGGCGTAAAGGAATCGAATTGTGGCTTCACACGGCCGCCGAACTGCAGCCGCTGCTTCCAAACACAAACTTCCAATTCATGTGGGTGGGAGTGGATGAAGGCACTCAAAGTTATGCTTTCCGTGAGATGGCCCGAAAGTTGGATTTGGACTCGATGGTGCATTTTGTTCCAGCAACAAACCGGCCCTTTGAGCACTTTCGACGATTTGATGTGTTCTGCATGACCTCCTGGGAGGATCCCTGTCCGCTGGTGGTCCTTGAGAACATGATGCTGGGGAAGCCTGTCCTGTGTTTCGCGGGGGGTGGCGGCGCGCCAGAAGAAGTCGGGGACGCGGGCATTGTTATTCCGCGGTTTTCGCCTAGGCTCATGGCTGAAGCGATCCGGGATTTGGTCCAGGCACCGGACCGCCTGGCCGCGTTGGGGCGGGCGGCCCAGGACCGTGTTCGTAGCCATTTCAGCGCAGCAGTTCTCGCCCCGAAAATACTGGAATGCATCAAGCGGACAGCATCGACTTCCCCTGGTTGATGCGCTTCAAGTTATGAATCCCAAATTGAGCCGAAACAGTGTGCATCTCGCCTTCGCAACTTTGACCATTACGGCTGCCGTCGCAGGGATGCTCTTTGCAATTTCCATCACCAAGAATTCAAGTCCGGCTCGGCATCTTAGTTCGACCATAGTCCTTTCATACCTCGCTACTTGGGGCCTACTTTGGTTCTTCTCCCAAGCTCCGACAAGCGAGAAGGGAGCTAAGTTCCTTATCTTCACCGCAACTCTGCTTTTTGGATTGGCGCTTCTTGAAATGCTTGCTTTCGCAAAAGTGGTGGATTACCGGCTGCTTCTCCATACACCCTCCAAAGACCCGCTGCTCAATCCAGATAATGTATTGGATCCCGATCTTTTGCACATTCATCGTCCCTATTTGCGATCCTCAGGGCGTCTTGTAGGAGGGGACATAGCCGAGATCAAAGGGCTCAAACCTCTGGCCACCTACGAATATGACGTGCGCTACGACCGGCACGGATTCCGCAACCGCAAAGATCTCGATGCAGCGGAAATCGTGATGATTGGTGACTCCTTCATTGAGGCTGGCAGGGTGACAGACCAAGAGTTGCTCAATGCGAAGCTGGAACAAGCTTTAGGGATGACCGTCGCCAACCTGGGTCAGAACAATTACGGGCCGCAACAAGAATTGGTTGTGCTCAAGCGTTTTGGTTTGCGGCTGCGACCGAGAATCTGCCTCTGGTTTTTCTTCGAAGGCAATGACCTGCTGGACGTCCACAACTACGAGCTTACAAAGTCGCGCTGGGAATCTGAAGTCAATCGCGCTCGGAGCTTTGCGCAGAGGAGCTTCACGGCGAATGCACTTCCAGCCGTGTCTCGCTTGTTGAATGGGAGCAAAGCCCGTGCTCCCCGCGACGCCGATCCGGTCGGTTACTTCCAGCTTGCATCCGGGACTTCACAACCCGTCTACTTTTATTACGAAGGAAGGCCGCTGTCTTCCGACGACCTCCTCGCTCTACAGACGGCACGTGGAATCTTCGCGGAGGCGTTGGCTGCTTGTCTCCAAAATGAGACCCGCTTGATTGTGGTGTTCGTGCCAAGCAAGTTCCGGGTTTACAAAGACGTATGCACCTTTAAACAGAAGAGTGTTGTGGCAACGTGGGTTGCTAACGATCTCCCCGAACAACTGAAACGGAGCCTGGAGCCGGTTTCAGCAGCAATTGGGTTCTTAGACCTGACACCCGGAATGGTTTCTGCCGGAGCGCGCGGGAAAATGCTTTACCACCTCGACGATACGCACTGGTCCGCGGCCGGGCATACAGTCGTGGCAGACATCGTTGCGAACTTCCTTGCGACCCAACATTATGTTGGGTCGAATCAGCCACATCCATCCATAGCAAACTCTTTGGAGAAAGGGCGCCAATGAAAGAAAGCATCCTTGGAATTTCCGCTTTCTATCACGACAGTGCAGCAGCGATAATTGTGGACGGCCAAATCGTGGCCGCTGCGCAGGAGGAGAGGTTTACTCGCATAAAGCATGATCACAGCTTCCCTAAGAATGCGGCCCAATACTGTCTGCGTGCAGCCGGCTTGGCGCCAGAGGAGTTGGATCACGTAGTATTTTATGACAAACCCTTGCTGAAGTTTGACCGGCTGATCGAAACCTACATGGCCTATGCGCCTGGCGGCATCCGATCGTTTATGATGGCGATGCCGCTTTGGCTCAAGACGAAGCTGCATCTGCCCCGGGAGATTCGCAAGGCCCTGGACGGCCGCTATCAACGGCGCATCGCCTTCACCGGCCACCATGAGTCTCATGCCGCCAGCGCATTCTTCCCGTCACCATTTGAAGAGGCCGCTATTCTGACCATCGATGGGGTTGGAGAGTGGGACACTGCCACTCTTGGGTTCGGCAAAGGCAACCGAATTGAACTGCACAAGACTCTGGACTTTCCCCATTCTCTTGGGTTGCTCTACAGCGCGCTTACCTACTTCGCGGGCTTTAGGGTCAATTCCGGCGAGTATAAGCTGATGGGTTTGGCTCCTTATGGAGAGCCGAAGTACGCAGACTTGATCCTCGAAAAACTCGTTGACCTTAAGGAGGATGGTTCCCTCGCCATGAACATGAAGTATTTTGGTTATTGTCAAGGCTTGACGATGACGAACCATCCGTTCGCGGCTCTTTTTGGCGGCCCGCCGCGAAGTCCAGAGGCGCTCATCACTCAGCGGGAAATGGACATCGCAGCCTCCATTCAAGCCGTGACCGAAGAGGCTGTGCTTCGAATGGCTCGCACAGCCAGGGATCTCACCAACTCAAGCCACCTTTGTTTGGCTGGTGGGGTTTCCTTGAATTGCGTGGCGAATGGAAAGCTGCTACGCAGCGGCTTGTTCAAGGACATCTGGATTCAACCGGCTGCAGGCGATGCCGGGGGAGCTTTAGGTGCCGCCCTGTTCGTCCATCACCAACTCCTGGGAAAACCACGTCAGCCCAACGGCTCCGACTCGCAGCACGGTTCGTTGCTCGGTCCCTCTTTCTCCTCTGAGCAGATACGATCTTGTTTAGATGCGCAGGGCGCAAGCTATCATCACCTGCCGGAGGAAAGCGATCTCGTTGGGCGCACGGTCAAAGCCATGGTTCAAGGACAGGTTGTTGGCTGGTTTCATGGGCGCATGGAATTCGGCCCGCGCTCGCTGGGTGCGCGAAGCATCATTGGAGATGCGCGTAATGTGCAGATGCAGTCTAATATGAACCTGCGAATCAAGTACCGCGAATCTTTCCGCCCTTTCGCCCCCTGTGTGCTCCTCGAGGATGTTCACCGTTTTTTTGAATTGGACCGCGAATCTCCCTACATGCTCTTGGTCGCGGATGTGCTGAAGGAATTGCAATGTCCGCTGACAGACGAGGACCAGGCTCTGATGCGCGACTCCGATTTGCGGAAGCGAGTGAACGTGAAGCGATCCTCAATCCCCGCCGTGACCCATGTGGACATGTCTGCTCGCATTCAAACCGTTGACGAAGCGCGACATGGCCGATTCTGGCGGCTCATTAGGGAATTCAAGCGGCAAACGGGATGCGCCGTGATCGTCAACACGAGCTTCAACATTCGCGGCGAACCCATTGTCTGCACTCCGCAGGATGCCTACAAGTGCTTCATGGCGACCGACATGGACGTTCTGGTTTTGGAGGATTGTTTCCTTCTGAAGGGCGAGCAGCCCCGCCAGGATGAGGCGGCGAGAAAGCGATATCTCAACACCTTCAAATTGGACTAAATCCGGCAATTTTATGATAAACCCGTTCCAAGAAGTTGAGTGGCATCCCAGCCGTAAGGAAAAGCGCAAATTTGCACGCACCCTGCTTTTGGGCTTTCCCATTCTCGCCCTATTCCTGCTCCTCCTTGGGCGGGTGAAAATCGGGCAGTGGCACGCAAATGCTGGTCCTGCTCTCTGGGTGTCAAGTGTGGGCGGCAGCATTGGTTTGATCTTCTATCTCCTTCCGGCTTTGGCGGGGCCTTTTTACGTCGCCTGGTATTTCGCTGCTTGTTGTGTGGGCTTTGTTGTGAGCAATGTTTCTCTCGCCTGTGTGTTCTATCTAGTCCTCACTCCCATCGGTCTTATCCGGCGGCTCTTCAAAGCCAGGCGAGTGCGCAAGACTTTCGATCGCCAAGCCCGCACCTACTGGCGTGACGCAGATCAAACGACGGATGTGGTGCATTACTACCGGCAGTTTTAAAACGAATATGAATACCAACCCCAACCGTACGTTTGCCGAAGCTGGCGCTGAAAAGCAAACAAGTCTACCCGCAGAGTTCTTCTCTATGTTGAGAAAGAACAAAAAGTACTGGATGATCCCTCTGCTTCTGATTTTGCTGGGCCTCGGTTTGCTGATCCTGCTGGGCGGCACTGCTGCGGCCCCTTTTATCTACACGCTGTTCTGACCGCAAATTGTTGGCGAAGTCTGCTCGTGGGGACCGCTCACGAGAATCACCCGTTAATGAAGCGCAGTGAGGTTATCATCGGCGTTCCGTATTACCGAAATCATTTGGAACCGGAAGAGGTGTACTCACTAAAGCACCTCCTGCACTTCCTAGGTCCTTTCCCCAAGTGCCTGATTGTCCCGGAGGGGCTCCGGCCTTCTTTGACCGGCTTCTCGATTGAGAGCTTTCCCAGGCACTACTTCCAAAACACGAGCGCTTACAGCCGCCTCTTACTTAGCCGAGAATTTTATGAGCGGTTTTTGGACTATAAACACCTACTGATCTACCAGTTGGATTGCCTAGTGTTTCGGGACGAGTTGCGCGCATGGTGCGAGCAGGACTACGATTACATCGGCGCGCCGTTGTTCAAAGTGAAGGACGACCCAAAATCCGGTTTTAGCGGAGCCTGTAACGGCGGGCTGTCTCTGCGCAGGGTCAGTGCTTTTCTGAAGGTGCTAAACTCCCGCCGTTACGAGGATGGCGAAGCATCCTTATTAGCGGACGTGTTTCATCAGCCTTTCGTCCAAGTAAAGCCAGAATTCGGGCTGAAGCCGTTGAAGAAGCGGCTCCAAGTAGCGCGGGAAGTCCGACGCGGAGCCGCGAAGTGCGCAGCCGAATATTCACTTAATGAAGATCATTTTTGGGCAGGCAGAGCGACGTACTTTAGTCCGACGTTCCGTCTGGCTCCTCCCGATTTGGCGCTTAGATTCGCGTTCGAAACTGCTCCGTCATGGTGCTTCGAGCGAAACGGACGAGAGCTCCCCTTCGGCGCCCACGCCTGGCAGAAGTATGACCGGACATTTTGGGCACCACATTTGTTAGCTTAGTTCAATTGCCCTTTTTCTTTTGGCTTTCTCCTTTTCCCGATGCGTTGTCCCTCTTTAAAAGAACTCCCATCACCCCCGCCAGGCAAAACCGGCTGGCCATGGACCAACGAGTGTCCGCGCCTGCCAGATTGCATGCTGTATCGCGCCGAGTGGCCGCGCATCAGCATCGTCACACCATCATTCAACCAGGCAGAATTTCTTGAAGAGACGATTCGTTCCGTTCTGCTGCAGGGATATCCCAACCTGGAGTATTTCGTTATTGATGGGGGCAGCAAAGACGCGAGTCCGGAAATAATCAAGAAGTATGAGCCTTGGCTGGCGGGTTGGACCAGTGAAAGGGATCGCGGCCAAAGCCACGCCATTAATAAAGGATTTGCCAGGTGCACCGGAGACCTTTTGACTTTTCAAAACAGCGATGACTTCTATCTCCCAGGAGCGTTTCTCAGTGCTGCTCGGCTATGGACGAATCACAAAGATTGCGGAGCCATTGTGGGCGCCTTTCGCCGATGCAATACCGAGTCCCAGCTCGTTACTGATCCTGTGCCAGCGGTCCTGAAATCGTCCAGTCCACTTGACCTTACACTGGGTCCCCCGGGCGTTTATCGCCTGCACCAAGTATCCACGTTTTTTTCGCGGCAAACCCTGGATGTCGTCGGCCGTAATGTCGTCGAGGACATGCACTACGTCATGGATCGTGAACTAATCTACCGAGTGTGTCGCCGGGCGGAAATTGTTATTTCTCCCGACTGCTACGCCGCCTTCCGTTGGCATGAAAACAGCAAGAGCATAGCCTTCGACCTGCCCTTCGCTCGTGAATTCGCACAACTTTACCTTCGATCCCTCAACGGGAAGCCGGCAGAGGATCAACTGCGAAAGAGGATGGCTCGCCACCGTATTACGTCTGGCTATCTGAAAGCAGCCAAACGGACCCCCCGCTCTTTGGCAGCCGCCGCCTATCTCGTGAAAGCGGTTTTCAGTGACGCTTCGCTCCTCACCAAACGTCAGTATGCTGCGGCCTGGTTTAATGCGCTAAAGTTTCAATCTATGCTCTTCGCAGCACACCTCTCATGAACGTCCTGGCTGTTATTCCCGCGCGGGGAGGTTCTAAAGGCATCCCTCGCAAGAACTTGAAGCTGCTTGCCGGCAAACCGCTCCTGGCGCATTCAATTCTGCACGCCAAACAGACTCCTAGCATCACCCGTATTGTGGTCTCGACCGATGATGACGAAATCGCGGATGTCGCGCGCCAATGGGGTGCGGAGGTCGTGCACCGTCCGACTGAAATCAGCGGGGATAAAGCCTCCAGCGAATCCGCTCTTCTCCATACCCTGGATTGGCTCCGCGCCAACGAAAACTATGAACCAGACCTCGTCGTTTTTCTCCAGGCCACCTCACCCTGCCGCCAACCGGGCGAGATCCAGCCAGCCATCGATATGCTGCAGCGCGATGGCGCCGACTCACTCTTGAGCGTTGGCCCGGTTCATGGCTTCGTCTGGCGGGTCGAGAAGGATGGCGCAACGCGTTCCTTCAGCTACGACCACCTCCACCGCCCTCGACGGCAGGACGCTCCGGAAGACCTGATCGAGAACGGCTCCTTCTACATTTTTAAGCCTTGGGTCTTACTTCAATTCAACAATCGCCTCGGGGGAAAAATCGCCCTCTACCGCATGAGCGTGTTGGATTCCTTTCAAATAGATGAACCGGGAGATTTCGAACTGTTGGAAGTCATCATGCGCTATCGGGACACTCAACAGAAAGAGAAAGCAGAAAGCAGAACGGGTCCGTTGTCAGTGGTCAATAGTCAGTGGTCTCAGATCAAGCTTCTTGTTCTCGACTTCGATGGCGTCCTGACCGACAACCGCGTGCTGGTCTCGGAGGATGGCACCGAAGCAGTGGCTTGCAGCCGTGAAGATGGTCTTGGGCTTGAAATGTTGCGCCAGGTCGGCAAGGTACAGGTGGTAGTGATTTCGAAAGAAAAGAACCCCGTCGTACCTGCCCGCTGCCGCAAACTCAATATCCCTTGCATTCACGCGTGCGATAACAAGTTGGCTACTCTCCGGCAACTCGCGGCAGACCCATCCTCTATCCTCAAAGATGTGGCCCCAGCCAGTTCAAGTCCTGCTTTCTGCTTTCCGCTCCCTGCTTTTAAGTCTGAAGAGATCGCTTATGTCGGCAACGACGTGAACGACCTTGAATGTCTCCAGTGGGCTGGCCTGCCCATCGCGGTCGCTGACGCGACGCCTGAGGTGCTCGCAGCGGCAAAATACGTCACGCGCAAGTCAGGTGGACAAGGTGCCATTCGAGAGATCTGCGATGCGCTGGTCAAAACCTGAATTTGAGATTTTATCCTTTCACTTTCTGTTTTCAAGCCGATGGCGAGTAATCGGTGCTCCCTCCCCCACTTCAGTGTCACCCAAGCCCCTTAATCCTTACCCTCCACTATTACGAGGAATACTTCGCCGTATTTTGCCCAAATCCGTCTACCGGCGTCATGTAGGGCGACACGAAGACGAATCTCTGCGGCTTTGGCGCGCCTTCGCCAAGCGGGTAACCCCGCCGCGCGCGATCCTGGACATCGGTGCATTCCATGGGGAGTTTGCGATCGCGGCCCGCGAGGTCAATCCGGAGGCGCCCATCTTCGCTTTTGAGCCGAATCCCGATTCCCTTAGCTATCTAAATACTGCCTGTGCCGGGAAAGGCATCAGCATTGTGCCGAACGCAGTTTCTGATCAGGACGGCACGGTCTCGTTCCTTTGCTCCACAGCCCAGAGCAGAATCTTAAAAAACGATGCGCCAACGACTACGGAGCAAACTGTCCAAGTTCAGTGTCTGAGCTTGAGCGCTTGGGTAAGTGACCAGCGTGTCTCACCAGCCCTAATAAAGATCGATATCGAAGGAGCCGAGCCGGCCGTTCTGAAAGCTGCGCGAGGAATGGTCGAGGATTGTCAGCCGGTTATTCTTTGTGAAGTGCTGACAAATGAGGCCGGCGACCTGCTCAGAAAGGCACTACCTGCTGGATATTCCTACTGGCAGATCGAAGAGAACGGTGGTGTTCAAGAAAACGACCGAATCGCAAGATACAAATGGCGTAATAAGAATTGGCTGTTCGTGCCGAACAATCGGCGCCTTGAGATCCCCTAAGCAATCCTAAACCGAAGAAAATGTTATGAATAACTCAATTCGAATTGGTAATCGACTGGTCGGTGACCATCAGCCCTGTTTCATTATCGCCGAAATCGGCATCAACCACAACGGCGACCTGGGCGTCGCCAAGAAGCTGATTGATGCCGCGGCCCTTGCCGGCTGCGACGCCGTGAAATTCCAGAAACGCACACCCGAGTTGTGTGTTCCGCCCGAGCAACGCAAAGTCATGCGCGAAACGCCGTGGGGCACTATGACCTATATGGAATATCGGGAGCGCGTCGAACTTGGCTACCGGGAATACTCGGAAATCGATGCTTACTGCCGCACCAAAGGGATCCTGTGGTTTGCCTCGCCGTGGGATGCGCCCTCCGTGGATTTCCTGGAGCAATTCAATCCGGTCTGTCACAAGGTTGCGTCGGCCAGTATCACTGATGAGGGGCTGCTGCAGCGGCTAGCTGAAACGAAACGGCCAATTATCCTCTCGACCGGCATGTCCACCATGGAACAAATCCGCAAAGCGGCAACGGTCCTCGATCCGAATCGGCTTATCCTCACCCAGAGCACCAGCACTTATCCCTGCAAAACCGAAGAATTAAATCTTCGCGCGATACAAACGCTTAAAGAGGAGTTCAATGTGCCGGTAGGCTACTCTGGTCATGAAGTTGGCCTTCAGACCACCTATGCGGCCGTCGTGCTTGGCGCCTGCCTGGTGGAACGCCACATCACTCTGGATCGGACTATGTGGGGGAGTGATCACGCTGCATCGGTAGAACCGCACGGGTTCATTCGTCTTGTGCGTGATATTCGCGTTATCGAGAAAGCGTTGGGAGACGGGGTGAAGCGCGTCTATGACAGCGAGCTTCCCGGGATGAAAAAACTGCGCCGCGGGGAAGTCGCCAAATCGGCAGCTGCGGTGGCGGCATAGCGCATCCACGTGGCCTACCGTTACCATTCTTAGAGTCTCTTAGCTTAGCTCTGCTCTTCGTTGTGATGTCCTCCGCCATACCCGATCTCGCTCGCCCGCAACGAACGACGGTCGCAAGAGTAAAGCAAGTAATGCCGCGCGTTGTCATCGTCATCCCGCGCGGCGAAGCGGTCCGAAACTTCATATATTCAGATGCTCTGAGGATCCTCAGCGAGCGAGCGCGAGTTGTGGTACTCACAGTAGTTGTCGAGGAAGAGGTCCTGGCCAAGGCCCGACCCTTTGCGGAAGAGATCATCCAGATTGAGGAACATCCGGCACCCAAAGCGGCGGCGTACCTCCGGACAGTAATTGAAAATGCCCACGATCGGCGGCTGTGGAGCAAGGTGGCCCAGAACAACTGGGAGTTGCGCGACCGTCGTGCCCGCGAGGATGGCAAGCGTGTTCAACGGCTTGCGATCAGGGCGACCTCCAGCCTGCTGGGAAATAATCCATCACTCCATGCGCTGACTGCATTGGAACAGCAACTCCACTGGCGGTACCGCACCAGCCACAGATACGACGAACTATTTGCGCGACTGAAGCCGGACCTGGTGTTCAATGGCTCTCATATTCATGGGTTTGCCGGCGAGTTGCCGTTGCGCGTCGCGCAACGGATGGGGATCAAAACAGCCGGGTTCATTTTCTCCTGGGATAACCTAACTTCGCGTAGCCGAATTTTCGTCCCTTACGACTATTACCTGGTTTGGCACGAACCAATGAAACGGCAGTTGCTGGGGATCTATCCCCTGGTGAAGGAGCAGGATGTGTTTGTTACCGGAACGCCGCAGCTCGATTTTCATTCCAAAGAGGAGTTTTTGCTCGCGCGCGGCGAACTGTGCCGCCGAATCGGGCTGGATCCGGCACGCCCTTTTATCCTGTACACGAGTGGAATGTGGAATCATTTTTACGAAGAGCATCGACACGTAGAACTGATTATAAAACTGCTGCAGGAAATCCCGGTGCACCCGAAGCCGCAACTGGTTGTTCGTAATTACGCGAAGGGAACGGCTGAGGGACTCAAGAACATGGCGCAACAGAAATATCCCGATGTCGTATTTCCGCCCGTACTCTGGAACGAACGCTCGTTGATGCCGCTTTACGAGGATCTCTACATCTACACGAGCCTCGTTCACCACGCGACGATGAGCATCAATGCGGCATCGACGGTCACTTTGGAATTTCTGCTGAAAGGGAAACCGGTCATCAACCTGGACTTTGATCCGCCGGGAACAAATCTGCCGTGGTGCATGGGTTACGATCGACACATCAAATTCGACCATTTTTGGCCCATCGCGCAAAGCGGAACCACCATGGTGGCCAGGTCACCCGAAGACATGCGTAATATGCTTATAAAAGGGTTGAACCAACCCGAAGCGGACAAGGCCAGGCGGTTGGCTTTCATCAAAACGATGTTCGAGGGGGCGCCCCTGGACGGAAAGAGCGGTGAGCGGGTGGCGCGGACTCTTTGCACGCTGGCTGGCGCCAGCTGATTTAACCTGTGCCTGGCCACCTTCAGCACTCGACCGGAAATGGAAGCAGGCCCAGGCTGCTGGTCGTGTCGCACGTTGATCCCACGGTGCGACACTCCGGTCAACAACAGCGGGTATATTATTCGCTGGTGGCGCTGCGAGAGCACTTTCACATTACATTCCTGACGTTTGCAGAATCGACCCAGCGCTCCGAAATAAGCAAGCGTTTGAAGGAAGTCTGCGACGACGCCGAGGTGCTGCCATCCGCCTACAATCGCAACCTGTTATCAAAGGCATTTCATCGGCTCTCCAGCATACGGTACCAACAGCAGACCGGACTGAAACTTTCTAATTACGTGATTGGCCAGGTCGAATTCAATCCACGGCGCGTGGCTGACTGCCTGGGCAACGGCCGGTTCGATCTTGCGCTGTTTGAATACTTTCACGCCGCTGACTGCGCACCGCTTCTACAGCAGCGTGGTTGCTGCTGCGTCCTCGACATGCATAATGTCCTCTGGCAGTCGTTCGCGAAGCAGCTCGATGCGAAAGGTATCACCGGTGAGAAGGAGCGAGGCGCGGTGGCTCGCTACCGGTTGGCTGAAGAGTCCGCCTGGGAGAAATTTGACGCGCTGATCGCAATCAGCGCCGGCGAACGCGATTACGTTAAGACGAAGGTGCTGGATGGCCAGCGCGTGCTTTACGCGCCGATGGGTGTGCCCCTTGATGATTGGCCATATTCCTGGTCACCCGCACAGCCGCCCCGCCTGGCCTATTACGGCGGCATGGGCAGCCCGCACAATGCGCAGGATGCTCGCCGCTGCTATGAAGAGATTATGCCGGCCGTCTGGCGGGTTATCCCCGAGGCTGAATTTTGGATCGTGGGCGGTAATCCGCCGCCTGACTTATGTGCGTTGGGCAGAAGCAATCCGAACGTAAAGGTCACGGGCTTCGTCCAGAATGTGCAAGACGTGCTCAAGACAATGTCGGTATTGCTGTGTCCGTTTAACGGTACCTACGGCTTTCGCAGCCGAGTCATCGAGGCGATGGCTCTCGGAGTTCCGGTGGTCGCGACCGCCGACGCGGTGTATGGGATGGACCTGGAAAACGGCCGTGGCTTGATTCTTTGCCAAACGAGCGCCGAACTGACTCAAGGGGCCTTGCGGCTCCTGGAAAACGCTGACTTTGCGAAAGCGGAAAGTTGCGCGGCTCGCGGACAAGTCGAACAGAAATACGGTTTTGAGGCGAGTTACGGCCGCATGGCCAAAGAACTACTTGAGCTAGCGCAAGCGAATTCGAGTTCCACAGTAAGCAGCGCACCGCGCGACGGGCAACGGACGGGCCGACCAATCACAGAGATGAATGAAATTCGCGGTTAGATCTGCCTCTGAAGTCCTCCGCCGCAGAGGAACCGGCTATTTCTGGTACTTGCTCACCGGATGGCTTCTGCCACGACTTGTCGTTGGAGAGGGTCGCGGAATGCTCGGGAAAATGGTTCGTCGCATGGCTCGCCCGATGCCGATTGCCGCGTTGCGGGAACGTGCCCGCGCACTCACGCCTGGCAGAACCACTTCCCTGCCTTTTACGAGCTGGGCGCAACTGCCGCTCGCGCCGGAAGTGCGCGCTGAGGTGGAGGCTGCAAGGAAAGGGTCCCCCGAAGCCGAGTTATTGCTCGGCACGATTGACGACGACGGGCGGGTCCTCTGGCGTTTTGGCCCATTACCTGGATTGCCCTCGGTCTCCGACGCACAGTTCGTCGACCGAAGGCGATTCGGGCTCAGCATCATCCTGTGTAAGGACAGCTTGCTGATCTGCAAAGACTATCGCGGCGACCACGAGACGTTTGTCCGCGAATGGGCAGCACTGACACATCTCGCCGGCAAAGTAAACGTACCAGCCGTCCATCACGTGAATGAAAGCCGCACCCTCCTCTACCGGAACTTGATCCTGAACAAAACGATTCGCGAACTGCTCGTCACCAGCGGCGCCACGATTCTGAACGCCGACACAAGTAGCGACGCGTCGCTTAAGACGTTGAATCAAAAAGAACGCACTGAAGCGGTTTGGACGCGCGGCCGCGACCTCCTGCCCAAAATCGTAGATGAAGAGTTCCTGCAAAGACTCGAAGAGCAACTGGAGGCGGCCCACCGGGAGGGGGTCGTGGGCATAAGCATCACCTGGGGTAACGTGGTTGTGGAGGAAGCGACCAACACTCCTTGGTTGATCGACCTGGATAAGGCGCGGATTTTGCAGTCACGCGACTCAATTTCTTTTCAGCTCCTGCGGGATGACGAGCGAGTGCTGTTCAACCAGGTGTATAATCGCCATCTAATCACCGAGAGCACCGCTCGGGAAGCCCTTGCGTCTCACGGCCTGAAAATGGGCGGATGGTATGCGCCGATTGACTTCGGGAAGGGCCTGACCACCGCGGGCTTCTGGAGCACGGATAACGGCACCGGCAGATGGGCCTACTTAAATAAACCCGTGTTGAAGGAGCTGTTGGCGGGAAAGCGTATTTTGGATTTGGGATCGAACAACGGAATCATGCCGATGATGATGCTTCGAGACGGAGCAAAGGAGGTCCTAGGAGTGGAACTCTCGCCTGAGAACGTGGAGTGCGCCCAGTTTGTGCGGCGAGTGTTCGAATGGCGAGACGGGCAGCGTTACCAATTGCAAATGCACCGAGGCAACATGCTTGATGTTTTGCGATGCGATTGGGGGCGTTTCGATATCATCACGGCCTTCTGTTCACTCTATTACCTGGAACCGGACGAAATGGCCGCAGTGGTTCGAAAGGCCGCGGAGCTGGCGCCAGTCATGATACTTCAGGCCAAGACCGATACCCGCAAGACAGCCACGGAAAACAAGGCACAGAAGTCCTCATTGCCTTTCCTGAAAAATATGCTGGAGAAGAATGGTTTTCCGCACGTAGAAGTGGTCGCGCCAAAACAGTTTACCCGGCCTTTGCTTATCGCCAGAACCTCTTCCAATGGCACTTCCATGGCCGCACGAACTTGGAATATGACTGGGACGCCCGCAGGGCACGCGAAGGTGGACACAGCTTCGGTCAAATCGACTTTCCTCATTGCGACTTCCTGGCAAAGCGGACCAGTTTCACAGCAGTTTCGGGCACTAGGAGCGGAGTTGGTTTCCCGCCGGCACAATGTTGTCCTGCTGATTGACCGACATAACCGAGCGGTGGAAAACTACACGACGAATCCGGCTGTATTCATCTGGCCATCCTTTCGACCCACTCGCCTCCAGGATGCCCGGTTTCTTTCTCACCTGATTCGCCACCGTCGGCCTGACTGTTTGGTGTCCAACTTCGGCTCAGTGAACGTTATGACATTGACTGGGTGGTGTCACCGCGTGAAAGCAAGAGTCGCGTGGCATCACACATTAAGCTCGCAAACCGACGTGGATACTCCTCACCCACCCTGGAAGTTGAGGTTGCTGCGTTGGCGAAAGCGCTGGGTTTGGCGTTTCGCGACTGCGATCGCTACCGTGTCTGGTGCGGCGAAACAGGACCTTCATAATCGGTTCCATGTTCCCAATGAGAAGTGCCAAGTTATCTACAACTCTTTGGCCGACCCACTGAACGGAGGGGCTTATATAAAGAAATTATCTGGAGAAAACCGGATTGTCTGCGTCGGCCGCTTTCATCGCAGCAAAGGCCAGGACGTACTGCTTCGAGCGGCCGGTCTGCTCGCGCTGCAGATTCCCAAACTGAAGATCCAATTCCTTGGTGACGGGCCGCTCCGCGGCGAATGCGAGCGCATCGCCGCTGAACTCAATTTGACCGACAGTTGCAACTTCGAGGGCTCGGTTCCGCACTCGAAGGTTCTGGAAGCGATGCAGGTCGCTGACGTGGTGGTAGTGCCGAGCCGTAACGAAGCATTTGGCCTCGTCGCCCTGGAGTCGATCGCTTTGGGCACGCCCGTTGTCGCGTCCGCAGTGGGTGGCCTTGTAGAAATCCTGACGGAAGGGTTGCAGCAATTGTTGGTGCCCCCGAATGATCCCAAAACTCTGGCCGACAAACTGCATCAATTGCTCACGCATTCATCCGAGCACTACGCAGCATTGAGTGCCCAGTCTCGACTTCGCTTTTTGCAGGAATTTGAGCAATCCGCTGCGGTTAGGCGACAGGCAGACTGGCTGGAAAGCCTTCTTCCACCTGGCAAACCTAAATGAATTGGCTCTCACATCTTAGGTGTGCGACCGAGTTCCGTGACCTTTTATCCGGGTTTTCCGCTGACTTTAACTTTTGTTCTGCTTGGAAATGGCTGTCTTGGCCCCCACGGCCTGCCGGCGCAAAAGGTAACCTTCCTCTGAGTCGATGCCTTTGATTGAACTCATACGCTCCGACTACCGCCGTTATCGCGCGTGCGGCGCACGAAGTACTATTGTAATTATCTTTTTTACCCAAGGCTTCTGGGCAACTGTGGTCTTTCGCATTTTTCACTGTCTGACGCAACAGTTCGGCATCCGCGGCTTGAGGCATGTATTTCGGGTATTTAACCTGCTTTTTCAAAAAATCGTTGAAGTCCTAACCGGAATCAGCCTTCCACCCGAGTGTTCGATTGGGCCGGGCCTCTATATCGGGCATATGGGACCGGTTATCATCAACTCGTCGGTCAAAATCGGCGCTAACTGCAACTTATCGCATTTAGTAACCATTGGGGTTGGCGGGAGGGGGCATAAGCGCGGCTGTCCGGTTCTCGGCGACCGGGTCTACGTGGGGCCTGGCGCTGTGATTTTTGGGAAGATCTTAATTGGCGATGACGTGGCAATCGGAGCTGGCTCCATTGTCACGAAGTCCATTCCCGCAAGAGCGGTCGTGGCGGGGAATCCGGCCCGTATCTTATCCTACAAGGGAAGCTTCGATTTTGTCCGCTACGATGGAATGGAGTCAGACTCTGCCAGAATTATGGCGCAGGAGCTCTCAGCTAAAGAGGCAAAAGATTGCAGTAAGTCAACGACTGAACGAGAGGGCGCGATAAAACCGGGGGCCTCGGATTCGCATCAGGGAAGGCCAGGAGACTGAATTTGAATCTGGTCGTCATATCATATAAGACCTGCTGGCCGAGCTCAAGCTCCCCCAGTGGCTTCGCGACTGGAGGCGGCTTTCCCTTCCAAATGCAGGCATTGGCTGAGCTGTTCGAGCGGACCACGTTGGTATTGCCGCTGGAACCCAAAGCAACGCGTAGTGGGGAACTGCCTATCGAGGGAACCAATCTTCGGGTAGCTGCGCTCACGCCCATGATCGGAAAAGGGATCTGGAGAAAAATAATGCTTCCGATGTGGTTCGCCCGGAATTTCGGATGTCTTTACAAGGAAGCTAGGGCCGCAGATGCGATTCACGCGCCCATCCCCGGAGATGTCGGGACGCTCGGTATTCTGTTAGCCTTGGCGCTGCGGAAACCTCTTTTTGTGCGACATTGTGGCAATTGGCTGGCTCCAGTAACCATAGCCGAAAAGTTGTGGAGATGGTTCATGGAAAAAGCAGCCGGTGGCCGGAATGTCATGCTGGCCACGGGAGGTACATCGGAGCCGCCGTCGCAAACGAACCCAAATGTCCGCTGGATATTTTCCTCTAGCCTCACCGAGCGCGAGTTGAGCACTCATGCGCTTCCTCGGTCTTATCCATCTACTGGTCAGGTACGGTTAGTTATCGCCGCGCGGCAGGAGCACGCCAAAGGCGCAGGCCGAATAATTCAGGCCTTGCCATTACTGGCAAGAGATTTTCCGGAGATTAGCCTCAACGTTGTGGGTAATGGATCGGCGACCCCCGACTTCAAACGGCTTACGGCGGAGCTGAAAGTGGGGGACCGCGTGACCTTCACTGGACAGCTAACACATAGCCAGGTGTTGGAGCGCCTGAGCGCCGCCTCGGTTTTTGTATTCCCCACCACCTCGTCTGACGGCTTCCCCAAGGCTGTTCTGGAAGGGTTAGCCTCTGGACTCCCGGTCGTCGCGACCCGCGTCTCCGTCCTTCCCCAACTGCTCGGCAAAGGCTGCGGAATTCTGATCGATGAAGCGACGCCGGAAGCGGTCGCCCAGGGAATCAGAAAGGTGCTGGCCTCAGCCGATACATACGAGAACATGTCGCGAAGCGCGATTGAGACCGCTCGACAATACTCCCTCGAATCCTGGCGCGACACGATCGGCGGATATCTAGAAGAGGCGTGGGGGCCGCTCAAAAAAGTAGAAAGTAGAAAGCAGAAAGCAGAAAGCAAAAATGAAATCTGAGACCGGAGACCGGAGACCGGAGACCAGAAATTTGAAACCTGAAACCTGAAACCTGAAACCGGAAACTTGAGACCGGAAAAGAAGAAATTGAGAAAGCAGAAAGCAGAAATCTCCCACCGCAAAGCAGAAATTGGGGAAGTAGAAAGCAGAAATTGAACTTGTTAACGACGACAACAGGCGGAAACAAGAAAGCTCGAAGACAAAGCAAAAAGCAGAAAGCAGAAATTGGAAAGGTTGAAGCAAAACTAAAAGCGGAAAGCAGAAATTAGAAAAGATGTCACTTGTGGGCCAACTACCAACGATGAATGCACGGTCTGAAGACCGAATGAGTTCAGGAGGAGGCTTGGAGTCGAAGGCCGAGTTTCTGAAGGGGCTTCGAGTATGTTTCCTGGCTGGCACGCTAGGGCAGGGCGGTGCGGAGCGGCAGCTCTATTACATTCTCAAGACGCTGAAGGAGTGCGGGGCCGAGGTGAC
>Ga0170475_112002720_pt1 | contig 31355 bp, 25 predicted proteins | sample Soicark_Litter_5_FD_111474 | JGI IMG/M metagenome (GOLD analysis project Ga0170475, IMG submission 111474) | Avena fatua rhizosphere microbial communities from Hopland, California, USA. Combined Assembly of 48 SPs
CCAAGGCTGGGTCGTCCGGCGGGTAGCGCAGGCCGAGTCCCTCCAGGGTGTGCTTGAGCAGCGTGGCGATCATCAGGTTGCGGTGGGTCTTCGAATCAGCAGGCACCACGGTCCACGGCGCCCAAGGCGTGCCGGTGGCGGATATCAGAGCCGCGTACGCGGCCTGATAGTCGTCCCACCGTTTTCGCACTTCGAGATCCTCCACGGAAAACTTCCATCGCTTGGCAGGGTCATCGAGGCGTTCTTGCAGGCGCACCCGCTGCTCGTCCTTCGAGATGTGCAGCATGAACTTGCACACCGTGGTGCCCGTCTCTGTCAGAAGCCGCTCGAAGTCGTTGATGTGGGCGTACCGTGCCATCGTTTCCGCTTTCCCCAACTGGCCGTTGACCAATGGCACCAACACGTCCTCGCAGTGGCTGCGGTTGAACACCATGATCTCGCCAGCGGCGGGCACCTGCTGGTGGATGCGCCAGAGGAAATCGTGAGCACGTTCCGCCTCGTTCGGCGCCTTCCAGCCGACCGTTCTGACCCCAAGGGGGCTCATGCGCCCGAACACCGCCCGCAGTGTGCCGTCCTTGCCGCTGGTGTCCGTTCCCTGCAACACGACGAGCACCTTGTGACGGTGGTCCGCATACAACAGGTTTTGCAGCAGATCGAGTTCGACGGAGAGTTCTTCGACACGGGCCTTGTCGCGTTCTTTGTCACCGCTCGAAAACGGTTTGTCCGCGGGTGACACTCGCGTCAGCTTGAATGGCTTCCGGCCCGTTGTGGCTCCGGCGTGATGGTATGTGCTCACATCGACGGTGATGGGTGGCATCGGTTCCGCTCCTGACCCTTGTTCATCGAGTTTCATGTCAGTGTAGGTCGTGCCGTCCACTCATGACGGGGGGGGCATGCTGCCCCGAAAGCCTGCACAATCCGCCCCGAATGAGGCTGCAGTGTTCCAACAGCATCCCGAATGAGAGACACCAGGAGTACCCAATTGGCCACCCAATCCGTTCCCGTGAAAACCCCGGAAGCCGTGGCCGAACTGGGGAGCCGGCAGCGCAAGCTCAGCCAGCGCCATCGCACGGTGCTGCTCCTCGTCGATGGCAAGCGCGGTGAGGCGCAGGTGCGCCGGATGGCCGTTCAAGCGGGCGCGGCGGAATGTTGTTTCGACGAACTGGTCGAACTCGGCATGATCGTACTGATGGCCCAGGAATGCGCGGCGGTCAGCGCCCCGATGCCGCTGGTCGACGTGCCGGCGGCGCCCGCACCCGCCGCCGAGATGCCGCTGACGGGTCCCGATTCAATGGTGAGCCTGCTGCCGCCGTCGCTGACACTTGTTCCCGAATCCACGCTGATCGGCGCTGTGCTCAACGAGCCACCCCGACCCGATTTGAATGAACTTCACGTGCTGTCCGACGAGGGGCGGGACGCCTGCTTCGAGGAAGCCCGAGACCTGATGGTGCGCGCAGTGCGTGCCGAAGCGCCAATGGCCGGGTCGCTCACCCTGTTGCGCCTGCGCCGGGCGCGATCGCGCTCGGACCTGGAGGCGCTGCTGGACGAGGTAGAGTTGCGAATTACCAAGCCTTTCAAAGGGCTGTGGGCCACCCAGACGATGTCGCATGTTCGAGAACTGCTGTCGACGCAAACGGTGACTTGATACAGCCCTCGTGCCTCGCATGAGTTTCCTCGCCATCGACGTCGGCAACACACGTCTCAAGTGGGGGCAGTACGCGACCCCTTTCCCGGGCGCTGCCCTGATTTCCCACGGTGCGGCGTTCCTCGAGACAATCGACTCGCTCGCCGAGCGAGACTGGAAGCACCTCACGCCTCCCGGCAGCATGCTCGGTTGCATCGTGGCGGGGGAAAGCATCCGCCGCCGTGTCGAGGAGCAACTCGAACTCTGGGACATCGACCCGCGCTGGGTGGTCTCGACCGCCCACGCCGCCGGCGTCCACAATGGCTACGACCACCCGGGGCGCCTCGGCACGGACCGCTGGGTCGCCCTCATCGGCGCGCGCCAGCGGGTCCTGTCGCATGGCGGGCCGCGGCCAGCGTTGATCGTGATGGTGGGTACGGCCATCACGGTGGATGCCATGGACGCCGAAGGCAACTTCCTTGGGGGAATGATCCTGCCCGGCTTCGGGGTCATGCAGCGGGCGCTCGAGGTGAGTACCGCCGGGCTGAAGGTGCCCACCGGCGAAATCGTGGACTTTCCCACCAACACGAGTGATGCGCTGATGACTGGCGGCTCGAGTGCGATGGCCGGTGCGGTAGAGCGCATGCACCGCAAGCTGCGGGAAAGGTGCGGCCAGGAACCTGTGCTGCTGATGAGCGGCGGCGCGGCGCCGAAGCTTGCGGCCATCACGGATTTGAAGTTCGAGACGGTCGAAAGGCTGGTCTTTGACGGGTTGCTTGCGTTGCAGTCGCACCGGCTGGCGTTGTAAAGCCCCCACGTCGCTTCGCTCATGCCCCCGTGCGGGGGCCACGGGCCGCCCGGGCTCGCCTGTGGCTTGATGTACAGCTTCGCTGCGCTTGCCTACCTGTCGCTTTCGCTGCTGGGCGTTGCTTCGCTCGCTCGCCCTGCCTGGTCTTGGCTCAGAGGATGTAGCGGGAGAGGTCCTCGTTTTTGGCCAGTTCGCCAAGCTTGGCGTCCACGTCGGCGGCTCCGATGGAGATCGTCTGCCCGCTGCGGTTGGGCGCATCGAAGCTGATTTCGTCGAGCAGGCGTTCCATCACGGTGGCCAGGCGCCGGGCACCGATGTTCTCGGTGCGCTCGTTGACGTCGCATGCGATCTGCGCCAGGCGGCGAATGCCGTCTGGCGACAGTTCGAGCTTGACGCCTTCGGTGGCCAGCAGTGCTTGGTACTGCTTCAGCAGGCTCGCGTGGGTCTGCGTCAGGATGGCCTCGAAGTCGTCAACGCTCAGCGAGCCCAGTTCCACGCGAATGGGGAAGCGACCCTGAAGCTCAGGGATCAGGTCGCTCGGTTTGCTCAGGTGAAACGCGCCGGAGGCGATGAAGAGGATGTGGTCGGTCTTGACCATGCCGTACTTCGTGTTCACCGTGGTGCCCTCCACAAGTGGCAGCAGGTCGCGCTGTACACCCTGGCGCGATACGTCGGCGCCGCCCGTGTCAGAACGCGAGGCCACCTTGTCGATTTCGTCGAGAAACACGATGCCGTTGCTCCGTGTTGGCGAGCGCCCGCGTTTTCATTTCGTCCTCGTTGACGAGCTTTGCGGCCTCTTCCTCAGCGAGGACCTTCAAGGCCTCGGCGATCTTGAGCTTGCGGGTCTTGCGCTTGGACGGCGTGAATTGCGAAAACATGCCTTTGAGCTGTTCTGCCATGTCATCCATGCCAGGGGGGCTCATGATCTCGAAGCTGGGCTTCGGTTCGGCCACGTCGACTTCGATTTCCTTGTCGTCGAGCGCACCTTCTCGCAGGCGTTTGCGCATCACTTGGCGCGCGGTATTGTCCGCCGGGGCAGGGCTGCTGGCCGTCAGGCCGAAGTCGCTGCCCGCGGCGCGCGCTGGCGGCACCAGGATGTCGAGCACCCGGTCCTCGGCGGCGTCCTCGGCACGTACACGCTGGCGGCGCATCTGGTGTTCGCGTTCCTGCTTGACAGCCATCTCCACCAGGTCACGCACGATGGAATCCACGTCCTTGCCGACGTAGCCCACCTCCGTGAACTTGGTGGCCTCGACCTTGATGAATGGCGCATCGGCAAGCTTGGCCAACCGGCGGGCGATCTCGGTCTTGCCCACGCCCGTCGGGCCGATCAGGAGGATGTTTTTAGGTGTGATCTCGCCGCGAAGGCCTTCATCGACCTGCTGGCGGCGCCAGCGGTTGCGCAATGCGATGGCGACGGCGCGCTTGGCGTCCTTCTGGCCGACGATGTGGCGGTCCAGTTCGGAGACGATTTCCTGCGGGGTCATCGTGCTCATTCAAGGACCTCGATGGTGTGTTGCTGGTTGGTGTAGATGCAGAGGTCGCCGGCAATCTCGAGCGACCGCTTGACGATGTCTTGCGGAGACAGTTCGGTGTGTTGCAGCAACGCCCGGGCGGAAGCCTGGGCGTAGGCGCCGCCGGAGCCGATGGCCACGACACCCATTTCGGGTTCAAGCACGTCGCCGTTGCCCGTGATGATCAGCGAAGCATCGCGGTCTGCGACGGCCAGCATGGCCTCGAGGCGGCGCAGCACACGGTCCGTGCGCCAGTCCTTGGTGAGTTCGATCGCGGCGCGGACGAGGTGCCCCTGGTGCTTTTCGAGTTTGGCTTCGAAGCGCTCGAACAGCGTGAATGCATCGGCAGTGGCGCCGGCAAAGCCGGCCAATACCTGGTCACGGTAGAGCTTGCGGACTTTGCGTGCCGTGGATTTGACAACGATGTTGCCGAGCGTGACTTGGCCATCCCCGCCGAGGGCAACGAGCTTGCCTCGGCGCACGCTCAAGATGGTGGTGCCGTGATAATTTTCCATGGGGCTCAGATTCGGGCGGGCGTGCCGGGTTCAAGCCCGGAACGCCAAACAAAACGACAAGTCGTCGGCCGGTCAGACGGTACGGACCTTGACCTTCGCGTGTTCGTTGATGCCCATGGCGCCAAAAAATAGCGCCACGAGGCGGTGGGCATCGGAGAAGCTCACAGATCGGTTTTCGCTGCGGCGGGCAAGCACCCAGTTGAGCAGATCGCCGGCGGCGATGAAGTCAACGCGGATGAGTCGTGCGCAGGAGACGTTGACGATGGTCGAGTTGCCGAGGTCTTCGTGCATCTTCATCAGCGTGGCGCTGATGTCGCCAACCAGCTGACCCGACAATTCGACCCCAGCGACCTGCACCACGCCCGGCTCGTCAATGAGCTGCGACTCCTGGAAACTCGTGGAGACGTCGCTCACCACCGACAGCGGCGGGGATTGGGTGGTCAGGTTCGAGCCGCTGATGCGCACCTGGCAGCTGACGGGCTCCCACGATGGCGGTGACACCTCGTACGTGACGCAGTAATCGATGGCGGCTTCGTCGAATTGGTCCGGCCGGTTGACCAGGCGCAAGGCATCGAGGCGCACTTGCCAGAAGACGGGATCGGCATCGCGCACGCCGGGGGGGGCCGCGTCCTGCAGCACCTGAAGAAGGCGTTCGCCGCCAACCCAGCGAATGTCCAGCGACTGACCCATCCAGCTTCGGAAAAGCTCGCTCAAGCGGGCACAGCCCTCGGCGTCGATGGACTGCAGTGCGCTCCAGTCGAATACCCACGGCAAAGGCATTTGCAGCGTTTGCGACCGCAGTTCGGCCACGGTATCTGCTTCGACGATGCCAGGGCACACCCAGCCGACGTTGCCGTCGACGCGCGGATGGGCCGGGCTGCGTTCTTCGCCGGCGGCTTCGGCCACGAGGCGCGGCATCGAGAACCACTGTGGCGCGGACCAGCCGAACTGCTGCGCATAGTCCAGGGCGAGGCTTTCGAACTTCTGCTGCTGGCCGATGGCCCGGTACAGGTCGAACAGCGCGAGCCACGTTTCCGCATGCTGAGCGCGCGGCCCGCTGCTGGACGTCAGCCCCGACAGCGATTCCTCGCACAGTTCGAAATCGGCGTTGGCAAAGGCGATGACGGCTTCGTCGAGTTCCGGATCGTGCTCGACATCGTTCACGTCGGCAGTGAAGGGCCGTCCCAGCTCCAGGGACTCGGCGCTTGCGCTGAGCGGCGAAAGGCCCGGGCTCATTACCACAACGGCCGGCGCGGGTTCCGCACTGCCGCGGCCCTTGTCGGGCTGGGTGGCGGCGTAACCAATGGCTGCAGGCTGCGTGGGCGCCTCGTAGAACGACGGGGTGCGGCGCGATGGCGACGCGAGCCCATCACCGACCATCTGTTGCTCGATCTCGTCGATCTTCGCCTTCACGCCGCTGTACGGCTTTGCCCCGCTTTCGGGCATCCGGGCTTCGGAATCGTCGATGCGTGACGAGCCCCCGAGGGTCGCCAGCTGTTCGCTGGTCAGGCCCTCGCGGCGCACCTTGCGCAGCATGTCGAATTCGCGCTTGCGGACGAAATCGTTGCGCCGCTTGCGCTCGATCATGGCCTTCAGCTCTGACTTGGCGTACTCGCTCTCGCGCGCGTCTTCCATGGGCGCACCGAGCTGCGCCCAATCCGTGGCGGGGTTGGCCACGAACTTGACGACTTTTCGGAAAAAGCTGGAGCTGTCTTTGTTGTCCGCCATGTCGAGGAGAAATTGGTCGGGACGACGTCAGTCGCCGAACATCTTCTGTTTGAGTTCTCGGCGTTGTTGGGCCTCGAGGGACAGTGTAGCGGTCGGCCGGGCGATCAGGCGACCCAGGCCGATGGGTTCGCCAGTTTCGTCGCAGAAACCATAGTCACCCGAGTCCAGGCGGACGAGGGACTGGGCGATTTTCTTCAGCAGTTTGCGCTCACGGTCGCGGGTGCGCAGTTCGAGCGCATGCTCTTCCTCGATGGTGGCTCGGTCAGCCGGGTCCGGCACGATGGAGGTGTCCTCGCGCAAGTGCTCGGTCGTCTCGCCAGCGTTGCTCAGGAGGTCGTCTTTCAGGCTTTGCAGCTTGGCGCGGAAAAACTCGATCTGCTTCTCCTTCATGTACTCACTGTCCGGCATGGCGAGCACTTCGGCTTCAGTCAGTTCGGCCCCGGCCTTGTTTTTCCAGGCATTGGCGAGTTTGGGGTCGGCCTTGTGAGGGATTTTTGTCACGTCGATCACGGAAGCATTCATTTGACGGGAGGGAGGCCTCGGCGGCGCAAAGCGGTCCGCGAAGCGCGAGGTGGCCGGCGGAATGGCGGCCGGGGGGGGCGCGGCGGCCGCCCTGGCGGCCGCGACACGCGGAGAGGAAGGCTTGACCACAGAGGCATCCGCCACCGTGGTCTCGGCCAGGGGTGCAGCGACCGTCTTGGCGGCCGGCTTCGCCGGGCTTGCTTCGGGTTTGGGGGCAGGTTTGGTGGGCACGGCGGTCGGCGTTGGCTTGGGTTGAACGGGAGACTGCGCAGCCTTCGCTGCGGGCTTGGAGGTGGCCTTCGGCTCGGCGGGTTTGGCGGCCGCCTTGGCAGCTGGCGCGGTGGTGGCTGCCTTTGCCGGAGATTTTGCAGACGCTTTCGCCGCCGGTGTCGGCTTCTTCGCCGCTGGCTTGCTTGCGCTTGTTCGCTGGACCGGGGTCTTGCTCACTTGGAAATCTCCTCGCAACGGCAGTTATACCCGCTATGGGGGCCATGTGCACCCCGGGAGCGGCGATCGGCGCCGCGGATTGTAGCCACGTTGTGCGCCATCTGGGCGCCCGTCGTCTCACGCCGCCTTTGCGCCGTCGCCAATTCCCCGGCGAGAGTTCGGGGAATGCGGACGGTTCAACGGTGCCCTGGGCGACGGTCAAGCAGGCAGGTCACGCGAGGCACTGCTCCAGGCCCTGGCGGAACACGTCGGAAGGCAGGTCGAGTCCGATGAACACCATCTTGCTGATTTTCTTCTCGCCCTTGGCCCAAGTGGGGCCGAGGTCGCTACCCATCAACTGGTGCACGCCCTGGAAAATCACCTTCCGGTCGCTGCCCTTCATGTTCAGTACGCCCTTGTAGCGCAGCATCTTCGGCCCGTAGACCTGGACGATGGCGGCGAGGAAGTCTTCGAGCTTGGCGGGGTTGAACGGCTTGTCCGAGCGGAAGACGAACGACTTCACGTCATCGTCGTGGGCATGGTGGTGCGGGTGGTCGCAATGCTCGTCGTGCTCGTGATCATGGTGATGATCGTGCCCGTGGTCGTCCGCCTTCAGGAAATCGGGGTCGATTTCGAGCTTCGCGTTCAGGTTGAACCCCTTGAGGTCGAACACTTCGGACAGGGGCACGTCGCCAAAATTGACGCGCTTTTGCGGCGCCCGGGGGTTCATGTGCTTGATGCGGTGGCCCGGGGCCTCCAGCGCCGCGTCATCCACCAGGTCGGCCTTGCTGATAAAGATCTGGTCGGCAAAGCCCACCTGCATGCGGGCTTCCTGGCGGGTATCCAGTTGTTGGTCGCCGTGCTTGGCGTCCACGAGGGTCAGGATCGAGTCGAGAAGGTAGTTCTCGGCGACCTCGTCATCCATGAAAAACGTCTGCGCGACGGGGCCGGGGTCGGCCAAGCCCGTGGTCTCGATCACGACGCGGTCGAACTGCAACTCGCCTTTGCGGCGTTTCTCCGCGAGATCGGACAGGGTGCTGCGCAAATCTTCGCGGATCGTGCAGCACACGCAGCCGTTGTTCAGCTGGATGATCTGTTCCTTGCTGTCTTGCACCAGGATTTCGTTGTCGATGTTCTCGTCGCCGAACTCGTTTTCGATCACGGCGATCTTCTGGCCGTGGGCTTCTGTGAGCACGCGCTTCAGGAGCGTCGTCTTGCCCGACCCGAGAAAGCCGGTCAGGATGGTGGCGGGGATGAGACTCATGGAGAAAAAGTCCTGCTGGTGAGGAAGTGCGCCGAACGAATCGGGAACGACTGGCGCGACGGAGTTGACAACGAATTTCGTAGAAGGTACCAGATGTGTCAAGCTCGCCCGCGTGGGCATATGCCTACTGCTGTTAAAGTTTTGACTTCCGAACTCCTCGCCCCGGCGCGATGCCCGACCCTCATCCGAGTCGCCCTTTCAAGGGGGACAAGTCCTCACTCCACGCTGACAAGCGCAGCTTGTTCGAGCGGCTCGTCGAGTTCGTGTCGCCCGGCGTCGACTCCCGCGACGAGCTGATCGAGACCTTGGCCGACGCAGAACACCGCGAGCTCATTCCGCCTGAATCGCGAATGATGCTCGAGGGCGTCATCCCATGGCTGACCTCTCCGCCGGCGACGCCATGGTGCCTGCGCCACGCATGGACGTGCTGGCCATCGACTCCCCGTATGAGGAGTTGCTGTGGACCGTCATCGACACCGGGCATTCTCGTTTCCCCGTCTACGAGGGGCAGCGCGACAACATCATCGGTACGCTGATGGCCAAAGACCTGCTCAAGCTCCATCGGGCACCCGGGCTGAACCTGCGGACCTTGCTTCGTCCAGCCGTGTTCGTGCCCGAGTCAAAGGGCCTGAACGAGCTTCTCCGCGATTTCCGCTCCAACCGGAACCACCTGGCCATCGTCGTCGATGAATTCGGCAACACCGCCGGCCTGATCACCATCGAAGATGTGTTGGAGGAGATCGTCGGCGAGATCGAGGACGAGTTCGACGACAAGAACGGCGAGTCAGGCGTCTACACGCTGGCCGATGGCAGCCATCGGGTGGCCGGGGGCGCCGACATCGCTGCAGTCAATGAGGCATTTGTGGTGGATCTGCCGGTGGACGACTTCGATACCATCGGGGGGCTCGTGGCCCAGGAGTTGGGCAGGGTGCCGCGCCGCGGGGAATCCGTGACAATCGCGGGTCTCGTGTTCTCGGTCATGCTGACCCGGGGCGGTGCAGTGCGCTGGTTCAAGGTCACCCGCAGCCCGGAAGTGGCCTTGGGGAGTGACGGTGCCTGATCCAACTACAACGACTAAAAGCCCTTCGTCCAGACAATCCGAACCGCGCGGCGGAGGCCCCCGCCCGCGCCGCAAGGCCTCGGCCACGGACCATGTGTTCGTCGGCTTCGACCTGGTCTTTGTCGTGCTGCTGGGGGCGCTGCATGCGCTGCCCACCGCGTATCCGCAGCTCTGGTGGTTGCAACTGCTGTGTGCTGCCGGTCTGGCTCACCGGGTCGCCCGTGCGGGCGTGGGGCGTTCGGCACTGCTCGCATTCTCATTCGGCACGGCATGGCTGTGTGCGGGCACGTGGTGGCTTTATGTCAGCATGCACCGCTACGGCGGCTTGTCGGCACCGCTTGCCGCCGGCGCGGTGCTGGCGTTGTCCGCCTTCCTGTCCCTCTACCTTGCCGCGGCTATGGCGCTCTTTGCCAAGGTGCGCCGCAACCGCCTGTGGCTTGATGCGCTGATCTTCGGCGGCTGCTGGTTGCTCGCTGAACTGGCGCGCGGATTCGTCCTGACAGGTTTCCCATGGGCCGCGTCCGGGTACGCGCACGTCGACTCGCCGCTGGCGGCGCTGGCACCGCTCATTGGCGTTTACGGCATCGGTGCCGTGGCTGCCGTCATCGCCGCGTTGTCGGTGCTGGGCTGGCGCGACGCCTTCCAGCCCGGAAGCTCTGCTGCGGTCGGTGCGTGCGCCGCGGCAGTCGTGCTCGTGGGTCTGGCATTTCTGAAGTTGCCCTCTTTCAGCGGAACGAGCGGCACCCTCCAATTGGCGTTGCTGCAGCCCAACGTACCGCAGAACGAGAAATTCTCGGTCGAGGTCCTGCCGCAGAACCTGACGTGGGCGGCAGAGGCGCTGATGGCCGCCAAGGGCGATCTGGTGATCGCACCCGAGACCATCGTGCCGCTGCTGCCCGAGCAACTGCCAGCCGAGTATTGGCAGCCGCTCCTCAAGCACTTTCAGCGTGGCCCGCAGGCGGCGCTTTTCGGCCGACCGCTCGGCTCCCTCGCGACGAGCTATACGAACTCGGCCGTCGGCATTTCGCGCGACACCACCAAGATGCCGGACGGCTTCTACCGGTACGACAAGCACCACCTGGTGCCGTTCGGCGAATTCATTCCGGTCGGCTTTCGCTGGTTCACGAATTTGATGAACATCCCGCTGGGCGATTTCGGTCGCGGCCCGCGCGTGGCGTCGTCGTTCCCCATCAAAGGCGAACGGATTGCGCCGAACATCTGCTTTGAAGACCTGTTCGGTGAGGAACTGGCGGCCCGATTCGTGGACGAGCAAGTCGCCCCCACCGTGTTCGCGAACCTGACCAACATCGGCTGGTTCGGCGACACGATCGCGGTGGACCAGCATCTGCACATCTCGCGCATGCGCACGCTTGAGTTCCAGCGACCGATGGTGCGTGCCACGAACACGGGCACCACCGCCGTGATCGACCATACCGGCCGGGTCGCCCAGGTAATGGCGCCGTTCACGAAAGGGGTCCTCGTCGCCACGGTAACGGGCCGGTTCGGCATCACGCCTTATGCGTGGTGGGCATCGCGCTTCGGGTTGCTGCCGCTTGCCCTTGCAGCGCTGGTTCCGATGTTGTTTGCGCTGATCCTGGCCGCCGCGCCAGCTGAATCGAGCCCGCCGGCTGTGCCGACCGGGTGGCGGACCGTAAAATCCGCCTCTTGCCCTTCTTTCCCGTGACACGACCATGCTGACCTTCCAGCAAATCATCCTGCGCCTGCAAGACTACTGGGACCGCCAGGGCTGCGCGCTGCTGCAACCCTACGACATGGAAGTCGGCGCCGGCACAAGCCACACCGCCACGTTCCTGCGTGCGCTGGGCCCGGAACCGTGGAAGGCTGCGTACGTGCAACCGAGCCGCCGGCCGAAGGACGGCCGCTACGGGCGGAACCCGAACCGCCTGCAGCATTACTACCAGTATCAGGTGGTGCTCAAGCCGGCACCGGCCGACATTCTCGAGCTCTATCTCGGCTCGCTGGAGGCGCTCGGCTTCGACCTGAAAGCCAATGACATCCGCTTCGTCGAAGACGACTGGGAAAACCCTACGCTCGGCGCCTGGGGACTTGGCTGGGAGGTGTGGCTCAATGGCATGGAGGTCACGCAATTCACGTATTTCCAGCAAGTCGGAGGCATCGAGTGCAAGCCAATCACCGGTGAGATCACGTACGGCCTGGAGCGCCTGGCGATGTACCTGCAGGGAGTCGACAGCATCTACGACCTGAAGTGGACCGACACGCTGAGCTACGGTGATGTGTACCACCAGAATGAGGTGGAACAGAGCACGTACAACTTCGAGCACAGCGACATCGAATTCCTCCTCAGCGCCTTCGCAGCCCACGAGAAGCAGGCGCAGCACCTGATGACGTCGCAGCTGGCCTTGCCGGCCTACGAACAAGTGCTCAAGGCGGCCCACAGTTTCAACCTGCTCGATGCGCGAGGCGCGATCAGCGTCACGGAACGGGCCGCGTACATCGGCCGAATTCGCAATCTTGCGCGCAGCGTCGCGCAAAACTATCTCGAAAGCCGCGCGCGCCTCGGGTTCCCGATGGCACCCAAGGCGTGGGCAGACGAGGTGGTCTCCGCATTGAACAACAACAAGAGGGCGGCCTGAGCATCATGACGACGAAGAACTTGTTGCTCGAACTGTTCGTCGAAGAGTTGCCGCCGAAGGCGCTGAAGGCGCTCGGCGAATCCTTTTCGAACGCCCTCGCGGAAAGTCTCCGCGCGTCGGGCCTGGCCACCGCGCAGTCCGTCGTCACCGCCTTCGCGTCGCCGCGCCGGCTGGGCGCCCACATCAGCGGCGTGCGTGCGCAGGCCGATGACAAGCAGGTGTCGCAGAAATTGATGCCGGTGGCCGTGGCGCTGGACGCGACGGGCAACCCCACCCCGGCGTTGATGAAAAAGCTGACAGCGCTCGGCTTCGACGCGACCGTGGTGCCTCGGCTCAAGCGCCTGCCGGACGGCAAGGCCGATGCGCTGTTCATTGACACCGTTGTCACGGGCGCCACGTTGGCCGACGGCCTGCAGAAGGCGCTCGACGAGGCACTGGCCAGGTTGCCGATCCCGAAGGTCATGCAATACCAGCTGGCCGACGGCTGGACCAGCGTGGACTTCGTGCGCCCGGCACATGGGCTCGTTGCGCTGCACGGCACCGATCTCGTACCGGTCAAGGCACTTGGCCTGGCCTCCGGCCGCGAAACCCGCGGTCACCGCTTCGAGGCCCTTGTTGATCCCGTGGTGGTGCTGGATGCCGACCACTACGCTCGCCAGCTGGAAGAGCAGGGCGCCGTGATCGCAAGTTTCGTCGCACGCCGCGCCGAGATTGCGCGCCAACTCAAGGCCGCAGCCGACGGTGAAGGACTGGTGCCAATCGATGACCCGGCGTTGCTGGACGAAGTCACTGCCCTGGTCGAGCGCCCGAACGTCTTGCTGTGCCAATTCGAGGAAGAATTTCTCTCGGTGCCCCAGGAATGCCTCATCCTGACGATGAAGGCCAACCAGAAGTATTTCCCGCTGCTCGACGCCGCCGGCAAACTGACGAACAAGTTCCTGATCGTCAGCAACATTCGCCCTGCGGACCCGGGGCGCGTCATCGCCGGCAATGAACGGGTGGTGCGCCCGCGCCTTGCCGACGCGAAGTTCTTCTTCGATCAGGACCGCAAGAAGACGCTCGCGTCGCGCGCCGAAGGCCTTGCCAAAGTGGTCTATCACGGCAAGCTCGGCACGCAGGGCGAACGGGTCGAGCGTGTGCGTGCCATTGCGCGTGCCATCGGGGAGGCTCTGGGCGGTGCTGCTTTGGCAACGCAGGCGGACGCCGCCGCATCTCTCGCGAAGGCGGACCTCCTGACCGACATGGTGGGCGAGTTCCCCGAGCTGCAGGGCATCATGGGGGGGTACTACGCACGTGGCGACGGCCTTGGGGACACCATTGCGGCAGCCATTGAAGATCATTACAAACCGCGTTTTGCCGGTGACGAGCTGCCGCGCAACGACGTGGGCGTCGCCGTCGCGCTGGCCGACAAGCTGGAAACGCTTGCAGGTCTCTTCGGGATCGGTCAATTGCCCACAGGCGACAAAGACCCCTTCGCGCTTCGTCGCCATGCCCTCGGGGTCGTCCGCATGCTCGTCGAGCGCAAACTTCCGCTCGACATCGATGCGCTGATCGACGCCGCCGTCAAGACCTTCGGTCCCTTGGTCGCCGATCCGGCCAAGACGGTCAGCCTGATTGTCGACTTCCTGTTCGACCGCTTGGCGGTGAGTCTGCGCGACCAGGGCTATGCCGCCCAGGAGATCGACGCGGTGTTGAGCCGCCGCGGCAGTCGGGTGCACGAGGTGCCCCGCGCGCTGGCCGCCGTGAAGGCCTTTGCCGCCTTGCCCGAGGCCGCAAGCCTCGCAGCCGCGAACAAGCGCGTGGGCAACATCCTGAACAAGTCCGAAGGCGCTGTGATCACGGTCCCAGACCCTGCCCGTTTCGTGGCGCCGCAGGAGCAGGCGCTGTTCGATGCGCTGCGCGTCGCCAACGAACCGTCCACCGCCGCGTTCGAGCAAGGCGACTACACGGCCTCGCTGCAAGCTCTGGCCGTACTGAAGGCGCCAGTGGATGCCTTCTTCGACGGCGTGATGGTCAATGCCGACGATCCTGCGCTCCGGGCGAACCGCCTGGCGTTGCTGGCGAGCCTGCACGCCGCCATGAACCGCGTGGCCGACCTCTCCAAGCTTGCCTCTTGATCGGGCCCCCAAGCGATGAACCTCATCATTCTCGATCGCGACGGCACGATCAACGAAGACCGGGACGACTACGTCAAATCGGCGGACGACTGGTTGCCCATCCCCGGGGCGCTGGAAGCCATCGCGCGGCTGAACCATGCCGGCTGGCACACCGTGATCGCAAGCAACCAGTCTGGCCTCGGCCGCGGCCTGTTCGATATGGCATCGCTGAATGCGATGCACGCCAAGATGAATTCGCTTCTCGCCAAGCTGGGTGGGCGGATCGATGCGGTGTTCTTCTGCCCGCACACGCCCGATGAAGCCTGCGAATGCCGCAAACCGCTGCCCGGTCTGTTCCGCCAGATCGGCGAGCGGTATGGCGTGGACCTCGCCACCGTGCCGGTGGTGGGCGATTCTCTGCGCGACCTGCAGGCCGGCTCCGCCGTGGGTTGCAAGCCGCACCTCGTGCGCACCGGCAAAGGTGCCGCGACTGAACCCGGCGTGCATCAGCAGGTGCCAGGCACCGTGGTGCACGACGACCTGGCAGCCTTTGCCGAATACCTGATCCAGCAGGAGCGACTTGTGCGTGGCAGTGCCGGCATGGGCGACGCCAGCCTCGGACGACTCGACTGAATTCCTCATGACCAACCTGCTGACCGCGATCCGGTCGATCCTCTTCCTGCTGTGGATGTGCCTCACGGTCGTGCCCTGGGCCATCGCCGTGCTCATCTACTCGATGTTCGTACGCGGGGCGCCTGTTTACTGGCTGTGCGCCGGCTGGTTGCGCACGGCCGTCTGGGGCTGCAAGGTAATCTGCGGTGTACAGAAGCGGGTGCACGGCATGGAAAACCTGCCCGATGGTCCCGTGGTCCTGCTGTCAAAGCACCAGAGCACATGGGAGACGTTCGCGTATCCGGCCATCATGCCGAGGCCGCTCTGCTACGTTTTCAAGCGAGAACTGCTGTACATCCCGTTCTTCGGCTGGGCGATGGGGCGCATCGACATTATCCACATCGATCGCGGCAGAGTCACCCAAGCCTGGCGGCGCGTGGCGGAGCAGGGACGCAAGCACATGGCGGCTGGCAACTGGGTGATCATGTTTCCGGAGGGAACCCGAGCGCCGCGCGGCGGCAAGGGGGACTACAAGTCTGGTGGTACACGCCTTGCAATCGCCGCCGGCGTACCGGTCGTGCCCATCGCCGTGAATGCAGCGCGATGCTGGCCGCGCAAGTCGTTCATGGTGCGACCGGGCATCGTCGACGTGTCGATCGGCAAGCCCATTCCCTCGGAAGGCCGCAGGCCCGACGAGCTGATGAACGACGTGGAGAAGTGGATCGAGGCCGAGATGCGCCGCCTGGATCCCGAGGCGTACGCACGGCCTGTTGCCTGAGCGCTGCGGGCGCCGAATAGAATGGACGCCCATGACCCGACCCGTGACGGCCCCCCGCTCAATGCAGCGCTCGCTGTTTGATGACGGGTCTCCGGCATCGCAAAGCCTGATGTCCGTGCCCCACAATGCACCGCCGATGGAGTCGGCGCCCGCATCCACGCCGCTGTCGCCGATCCCGGCCGCCACTGCGGCGCCGGCGGTGTCGCGCCACCCGCAGGCGCAGCGTGAGATTCATTTGAAAGGCCATCTCGTCGCGTATGCGCTCAAGCGCGGCCGCCGCCGCAGCATCGGTTTCGTCGTGGGCATGGACGGCCTGAGCGTGTCCGCGCCGAAATGGGTGGGCCTGGCCGAAATTGACGGCGCGCTGCTCGAGAAAGGGGACTGGATTCTGCGAAAAATCCGCGAGCAACAAGACCGCGCGCGGCGTCTCCTGGCTGCCAAGATCGAGTGGCGCGACGGCACCACGATTCCATACCTTGGCCGCTCCGTCATCGTCGTCCTCGATGCGCGGGCCGGCACGCAGCCGGGAGGCGCCGTGCTCGACCTCGGTGCCACGGGGTTGCCTGGCGTCCCCGGCGGCACGCTGTCCATCGGCCTGCCGCATACCGCCACGCCGGAACAGATGCGGGATGCCGTGCAGAGCTGGTTGCAGCGCGAGGCGCGCCGCGTGTTCGAAGAACGCTGCCGCCACTTTACCCAACGGCTCGGCGTGCAGTACAAGCGGCTGAGCCTGTCGTCCGCACAAACTCGCTGGGGCAGTGCCAGCGTCGATGGGTCCATCCGTTTGAACTGGCGCCTGATCCATTTCGCGTTGCCGACGATCGACTATGTCGTGGCGCACGAACTCGCCCATCTCCGTGAAATGAACCACAGCCCGCGGTTCTGGGACGTGGTGCGCTCGGTGGTGCCGGATTTCGAAAAAGCCCGCGGCAGCCTCAAGGACGACATGCTGCCGGTGTTCGACTGACGTCGGGCGCCGTGTCAGCACGATGAGCCTGCACCGCTATTCCTTTCGCCAACTGCTGCTGGTGGCGTTCCTGCTGATCGCCGCGCTGCTGAGCGCTGCGTCGTTACGCGGGTTGTTCACCCTTGAAGGCCTGCTACGCCAGAGCAGCGCCGGCGCCCGGCAAGCCGTCGCGCTGAGCGCGGCGGCGCAACTGATGGCTGAACGCAGCGTCGACATGGAACGCGCCGCGCGCCAGTTCCTGGTGCTGGGCGACCCCAATCTGCGTCAGCGCTTCGACGACGCTGCCCGCGAGGCGGGCACCTCGCTCGCGCAGCTGTCTGCAGGTTCGCTGCCGCAGAAGACAGCGGACAACTGGCGCGCCACGCTGGAGACCATCGAGGCCCAGTTGACTGGCACGCCCCCCACGCAGCGCTTGCGGGAGCAGGCGCTGACCGCCGCTTTCGCCGAACTGGACCAGCTCAACGGCACCATCGCCGATCAGGTCAGGCAAGCCGCCGAACAGCGCAACCAGGTCCTGCGCGATGAACTCGAAGCCCGGCGCGTGGACCTCGCCCAGCAGATCCTTGGCGCCATCGTCGTGGCGGGTGTCTTGGCGTTGGTGTTCGGCCTGTGGCTCGCCCGGCCGCTGAAACGCATCGAAAATGCGATCGTCGGGCTCGGCGAAAACCGCCTGGAAAAGCCCATCGACATCCGTGGCCCGGCCGACGTGCGCCTGATTGGCCAGCGGCTCGAGTGGCTTCGGCTTCGGTTGGCGGAACTCGACTCTGACAAAGCCCGGTTCCTGCGCCACGTTTCCCATGAGCTGAAAACCCCGCTCGCGGCGTTGCGCGAGGGCGTGTCGCTGTTGGAGGACGGCGTCACCGGAGCGCTCAATCCGAACCAGGTGCAGGTGGTGACGATCCTCCAGCAGAACACCGTCGTGCTGCAGCGGCAGATCGAGGACCTGTTGCGTTTCAATGCCGCCGCGTTCGAGGCGCGCCGCCTCGTTCGGCGCAAGACGGAACTCGTCGCCTTCATCGGCGACCTTGTCGATCAGCAACGATTGCAGTGGATGGCCAAGCTGCTGTGCGTGGAGGTTGAAGGGGATCCTCTGTGGGCCGAAGTCGACGGCGACAAAATGGCCATGGCCCTGGGTAACCTGTTATCCAACGCCATCCGCTTCAGCCCGTCCGGCGGTACCATTCGCTTCTTGGTTTCCCGCGAGGCTGGCCGGGCGTGCATTGACATCGTCGACTGCGGCCCGGGCGTTGCCTCGGCCGATCGAGCCCGCATATTCGAACCGTTCTACCGGGGCGAACGCCAGCCTGCAAATGCGGCGCGCGGCAGCGGCATCGGCTTGTCCATCGTTTACGAATACGTCACCGCGCACGGCGGGCAGATCGAACTGCTGCCCGACGGGCCGGGCGCCCACTTTCACATCGAGCTACCGCATGCGTCTTCGGACTGACCTTCTCCGTGCCTGGGCCCCGGCGAGCGCCAGCCTCGTGCTGGCCGCTTGCGCGCTGGTCCAGCCGGCGCCAGCGCCGGTGCCGCCACCGCCGCCGAGCCCCGTGCCTGTTCCACCGCCCCCGGCCCCCTCGCCTGTGCCTCCGCCGCAGGTCGATCCAGCCGATGCCGCGGCGCGCCGGTTGCTGGCATACCATGAGCAATTGCGGCAGATGTCGCCGGCCGAATTGGGGCAGGAGCTCACGCGCATGAACGCTCTGGTCGCGGCCAATGCCCAATCCGCGTCACCCTCCGTCGTTCTTGAACTGTCGCTCGCACTCGCGCAGTCCCGCAACAACGGTGACCTCGCCCGCGCGGCGGCGCTGCTCGATCCGATCGTGAAGTCATCGAACCCTGACTTGGCCCCCTGGCAGCCGCTCGCCCGGTTGCTGTCGGCCCGGTTCGTCGAACAGCGCAAGCTCGAGGAGCAACTCGAACGTCAGGGTGTGCAACTCCGCGAAGCGCAACGCAACCTGACACAGACCAACGACAAACTTGAGGCGCTGAAAGCCATTGAACGCAGCCTGACGGCCCGCCCGCCCTCTGCGCCCGTCAAGCCACCGGTGGCGCCAACGCCGCCGGCTTCCGCCTCGAAGGCCCCGTGATGGCCGCAAATTTGCTGCTCGTCGATGACGACCCGGACCTGCTCAAGCTGTTGTCGATGCGCCTGACGGGCGCCGGCTACCACGTGACGGCGGTGGCATCCGCCGAGGACGCTCTTGCCCAACTCGACGTGGCGCGGCCACAGCTCGTCGTGAGCGATGTGCAACTGCCAGGCCGCGACGGTCTCGCGCTGTTTGATGCCATTCGCCAGCGGCACCCGGCGCTGCCGGTCATCCTGCTCACCGCCCACGGCACCATCCCCGACGCCGTCGAGGCCACGGCGCGCGGCGTGTTTACATACCTCACCAAACCGTTCGACGGCAAGGCACTGCTCGAGAAGATCGCCCAGGCGCTGGCGCTCGGTGCCCCGGTCAACCAATCCGTGGGTGGCGACGAGCGTTGGCGCACTGCCATCGTGAGCCGTTCGAGCCGCATGGCCGAACTGCTGGCCGAGGCGAAGATGGTGGCGGCATCAGACGCAAGCGTGCTGATTTGCGGCGAGAGCGGCAGCGGCAAGGAACTCCTTGCGCAAGCCATCCACAAAGCCAGCCCGCGGGCCGGGAAGCCATTCGTGGCGGTGAACTGCAGCGCCATTCCGGAGGCCCTGCTCGAGTCCGAACTGTTCGGGCACGTGAAGGGGTCGTTCACCGGGGCGGTGGCCAACCATCAAGGTCTTTTCCAGGCGGCCAACGGCGGCACCCTGTTCCTCGACGAAATCGGCGACATGCCGCCGGCATTGCAGGTCAAGCTGCTGCGCGTGCTGCAGGAGCGGTCAGTGCGCCCCGTCGGTGCCAACGAAAGCACCCCTGTCGACGTGCGCATCCTCTCTGCCACCCACCGTGACCTCGATGCCGCGATGGCCGAGGGGCAGTTCCGCGAGGATCTTTTTTACCGATTGAACGTCGTTGCCTTGACCCTTCCACCGCTTGGCGATCGGCGCGAGGACATCCCGCTGCTGGCCAATCATTTCCTTTCGAAGCTGGCCGAGAAGTACGACAAGCCGCTCAACGGGTTCGCGCCCGATGCGCTCAAGGCACTGGCTACGGCGGTATGGCCAGGCAACGTGCGCCAGCTCCATAACGTGGTGGAGCAGGTCTGTGCGTTGGCCACCACCCCGCTCATCCCGCTGGCCCTCGTGCAGCGTGCGCTGCGGGTGCCGAGCGTCGAGGTGCTCAGCTTCGCGCAGGCCCGTGAACGCTTCGAACGGGATTACCTGGTCGGTTTGCTCAAAATGACCGACGGCAATGTTGCCGATGCGGCCCGCTTGGCAGACCGCAATCGGACCGAGTTCTACCGCCTGCTTCAGAAGCATGGGCTGACCCCTGGACGTTTCCGGGCGGAGCCGCCGGCCGGCGAGTGACACACCGGCCAGGCAGGCTGTCGCTGATGAACGACAGTGCATTTGTGGCGTTTCAGCAGGGAAAACCCCGAACGGTCGCTCAACGCTGTCGCTCTGGAGCGACAAAAAATCGACACGCGAGCGCCGACAAGTTCCTCGAAATCGCGCCAAGTCGTTGATTTCACTGGTGTTGATCACTTTGGCATGTTCATTGCCTTTGCTGGGTCAGGCCGCGGGTTTCCGCAGCCTCGTGACCCATCGCAAGGAACCTGGATTTGCCTTACGTCTCTTGTCCGCAGCGTGAACCTGCCGCGCCCCGCACCAACGCCATCGCGCGCCTGGTCCTCGGCTTGGCCGTGTGGCTCGTGGCGGCGCACCAGGCCTTGGCGTTCGGCTTCGAGGACGTGGCGCAACTGGCCCAAGCGCGGGCAGCCCGGCCCTACGTGGCAAGCAACCTCCCGTTGCCAACTGACCTGAAGGACCTCACGTACGACCAGTACCGTGACATTCGTTTCAAGCCGGCCCAGTCAACCTGGCGGGCCGAAGGGCTGCCGTTCGAGCTGGCCTACTTCCATCTGGGTAGCTTTCAGAACGCACCGGTCCGCATCAACGAGGTGACTGCCGCCGGGGTGCGTCACATCGCGTTCGACCCGAAGGCCTTTGACTACGGGAAGAACAAGTTCTCGTCGCAGCAGTGGGGCGACCTGGGCTTTGCCGGCTTCCGCGTCCATTACGCGCTGAACAACGCCGCGTACAAGGACGAACTCGTCGTCTTCCTCGGTGCCAGCTACTTTCGCGCCCTTGGCAAGCAGCAGCACTACGGTCTCTCAGCGCGTGGCTTGGCCATCGACGTCGCAGGAGGGCAGGGTGAGGAGTTTCCTCGCTTCGTGGAATTCTGGATCGAACGGCCGGCGATCGACGCCAGTGCACTTGTCATCCATGCCTTGCTCGATTCGCCGCGGGCGTCCGGTGCCTACCAGTTCACCCTGCGCCCGGGGGACACGACGGTGGCAGACGTGCGCAGCAGGCTCTACTTCCGCGCTGGGGTCGCCACGCTTGGCGTTGCACCGCTCACCAGCATGTTCCAGCACGGGGAGAACCAACCGCGCGCTGGTGATTTCCGCCCGGAGGTGCACGATTCCGACGGTCTCATGGTGGCCACAGGCGAAGGCGAATGGTTGTGGCGCCCGCTTATCAACCCGAAGCGCCCGCTCGTGACGTCGTTCGCCACGCGCGATCCAAAGGGGTTCGGTCTGATGCAACGTGACCGGTCGTTCTCGAGTTACGAGGACGCCGAGGCAAGCTACGAGCGTCGCCCGAGCGCCTGGATCGTACCGAAGGGCGCCTGGGGGCCCGGCCGCGTCGAACTGTTCCAGTGGCCCACCGCCGACGAGACCAACGACAACATCGTTGCGTACTGGGTACCCGAGCAGGTGCCGGCGCCTGGCCAACCGCTGGAGCTCTCGTACGAGGTGCATCTCCAAGGCGAGCGCCAGCAGCGGCCGCCCTCGGGTTGGGCGGTCCAGTCGCGCGTCGGCCGCGGGTTCGCCGACGTGGCGCCCGACGAAGTGCAATACGTCATCGATTTCGCAGGCCCTGCGCTTGATGCGCTGCCCATCGGCACGGCCGTCAAACCCATTGTCAGTGCCGGCCCGAACGGCAAGGTCATCGAAACCAATGCCTATCGTGTTCCCGCCAACGGCGCCTGGCGCATGAGTGTGCGGGTTCAACGCATCGACGCGAAGCAGCCGGTCGAGCTGCGCGCATTCCTCCAGCAATCCACCCACGCATTGACCGAAACATGGACCTCCATCATTCAGCCCGATTGAGCCAGGGGCATGAGCGCGTCGGCTCCCACTCCGAGGTGTCCCCATTGACTCCGCGCGTACCCGGTGTGGGGCCGAGTGCGCCGCCAATCCGGCGGGCCTCGATGATGGCCACGCCTTGGAGAGGTTTCTGGCACGGCTTGTTCGACGGAGTCGCCGGGGTGTTCGCCGGCCGGGGGCCTGCGGCGGCTTCTCGCCAGCCATGGCAGGTTGCTGCGTCGCGCCGCCGGTTGGTGCTGCTTGTGTTGGTGGCGCTGTCGGCGATGGGTGCCACCGCGATGCTGACGCAGGTGTTGCCCGTCTACGAGCTGAACATCCTTCGGGTGGGGCAGGTGGCGTTGTTCTCGCTGCTGTTCGCCTGGGTGGCTGCCGGGTTCTTCACCGCGTTGATGGGATTCTGGGTTCAACTGCGTGGTGATCCACACGCGCTCAAGTATGAGGACGTGCTGCACCACTCTTTGTCACCGGAGGCCCGCACCGCGATCATCATGCCGATCTGCAACGAGCAGGTGGCCACGGTGTTCGCCGGCCTGCGCGCCACGTGCGAATCGCTGGCGGCCGCGGGCGGTTCGCGCCTGTTCGATCTCTACGTGCTGTCGGATACGAACGACCCCACGTTGCGCGCTGCCGAGTTGGCCGCCTGGGCGGAATTGCGCACCACGCTTGCCGGTTGTGGCCGTGTGTACTATCGCTGGCGGCAGCACCGCACGAAGCGCAAATCAGGCAACGTGGCCGACTTTTGCCGTCGGTGGGGGAAGGACTATCGCTACATGGTGGTTCTCGACGCCGACAGCGTGATGACCGGTGATGCGCTGATCACGATGGTCAAGCTGATGGAAGCGCACCCCACGGCAGGCATCATTCAGACGGCCCCCCAGGCGTGCGGTCTGTCCACCATCCATGCGCGAGCGCAGCAATTCGCCGGCCGCGTGGCGGGTCGCTTGTTCACGGCCGGCATGCAGTACTGGCAGCTTGGGGAGTCCCACTACTGGGGGCACAACGCGATCATTCGCGTCGAACCCTTCATGAAGCATTGCGCGCTGGCCCCGCTGGCTGGGCGTGGTGGTTTGAGCGGCGACATCCTGTCCCACGACTTCGTCGAGGCGGCCCTGATGCGTCGCGCCGGCTACCACGTTTGGCTGGTGCACGACCTGCCGGGCAGCTACGAACAGCAGCCGCCCAACCTGCTGGAAGAACTGTCTCGTGATCGCCGTTGGTGCCAAGGCAACCTGCAGAACGCCCGCCTGCTGACCGAGCCTGGATTGCACGGCGTGCACCGCGCGATGCTGCTGACCGGCGCATTCGCGTACCTGTCGGCTCCGCTGTGGCTTGGTTTCGTTCTGTTGGGCGGGGCGCTGTGGCTCTTTGGCGGCTACGCGATCTTCAACCCCGGGCGGGGCGTGCCCTTCGAGATGTTGGGCCTGTGGCTTGCCACCGTGACGATGCTGTCGATGCCGCGCATCCTCGGCGTGGCCACCATCCTGATGAAGAAGGAACAGCACTTGTATGGTGGCACCGGTGCGCTGGTGCGCAGCGGTTTCCTGGAGGGAATGTTGTCGGTGCTGCAGGCACCGGTGCGCATGGTGGCACACACCATGTTCGTCGTGGTGGCGCTCACCGGGCTGAAGCTCAATTGGAAGTCGCCCCCTCGCGAAGCGCAGGACATCGGGTGGCGCGATGCGGTGCGCCGCTTCCTGCCCATCACGGCCGTCGTGCTGCTGCTGGTGGGGGTGGCGTTGGCTGTCGAACCGGGGGCCGCGCTGTGGCTTGCTCCAGTGGCGCTTCCGCTGTTGTTTGCCGTGCCGCTCACGGTGGCCACGAGCCGCGCCGGCATCGGTGAACGCGTGAAGGCACGTCAGCTGCTGGTGACGCCTGAAGAATCGTGGTCGCCCACGGTGCTGCGGCAGGCCTGGGCGTATGCGAGCGACGCTGAACCCCTGCCGAGTTGGAGCGACGCCGTCACCGACCCGTGGCTCTTCGACGTGGTGCGTTCGGCGATGGGGCCGCGCAACACCACATGGGGCTTGCGCGGCAAAGTTCGCCGGCGCCTCATGCGCGGATTGATGGGCCCGCAGGATACCGAGCGCCTGTCCAATGAGGAGCGCATGCATCTGCTGAGCGAGCCGCAGAGCATTGTTCGACTGCGCGATCAGCTGGCGGCGAACAGTTCGTGGGGAGGCATCGAGCGGGTGGCTTGAACCACATGGAGCCCCCAGTCGGCTGGCGCCTCCTGCCCCCGACCCCGGGTCGTCGGCGGAGCCGGTCCTGGCGGGTGGCTTGATGTGTGCTGCGCTTGCCTGCCTGTCGCTGGTGGTTAGGGGCGTTGCTTCGCTTTGCTCGCTCGCCCCCGGTTGATTCCAGGAATTCTATTTTCGCTCCCGCTGTGCGTCGTCAGCGGTTCAGCCAGGCTTCGGCCAAGCGGACCCACAGGGTCGCGCCCAGTGGAATGAGGTCGTCGTTGAAGTCGTAGCTGGGGTTGTGCAGCATGCAGGGGCCAAGGCCATGGCCGCTGACGCGGTGGTCGCCGTCGCCGTTGCCGATGACAAAGTAGCAGCCGGGTTTTTGCTGAAGGAAGTAGCTGAAGTCTTCAGCGCCCATCGTCGGCTCGAATTCCAGCACATTGTCGTCGCCCGCCACCTGGGCCATCACCTTGCGGGCAAATGCGGTTTCGGCCGTATGGTTGATTGTGGGCGGGTAGTTGCGCATGAATTCGAAGTCGCACGTGGCTTCGAAGGCTGCGCAGGTGTGTTCGGCAACGGAGCGCATGCGCCGCTCGATGAGGTCGAGCAGTTCGAGCGTGAAGGTGCGCACGGTGCCGCGGATTTCGCAGTGGTCTGGCACGACGTTCGTGGCCTCGCCCGTGTGGATCATCGTCACCGAGATCACGCCGGCTTCGATGGGGCGCTTGTTGCGGGAAATGATGGCCTGGAAGCCTTGCACCATCTGGCAGGCGATCGGTACCGGATCAACGCCGAGGTGCGGCATGGCCGCGTGCGATCCTTTGCCGCGCACCGTGATGCGGAAATCGTTGCTTGAAGCGAAACAAGGGCCGTTGCGCAACGCGAACTGGCCTACCTTCAGGCCCGGCCAGTTGTGCGCGCCGAAGATCGCCTCCATCGGGAACTTCTCGAAGAGACCGCCCTTGATCATCTCGCGGGCGCCGCCGCCGCCCTCCTCCGCAGGCTGGAAGACCAAGTACACAGTGCCGGCGAAGTCGCGCTGTTTGGAGAAGTGTTTGGCCGCCGCCAGAAGCATCGCGGTATGGCCATCGTGGCCGCACGCATGCATTTTGCCGGCATGGCGGCTCGCATGCAGGAAGGTGTTGTGTTCGGTGACGGGCAGCGCATCCATGTCGGCGCGCAAGCCGACGGCCCGAGGGCTGGGGCCGCGGGTGCCCTTGACGATGCCGATCACGCCGGTCTTGCCGAGCCCGCGGTGAACGGGAATGCCCCAGTCCGTCAGCGCATTCGCGACCACGTCGGCGGTGCGATGTTCCTCGAAGCACAATTCCGGGTGGGCGTGAAGGTCCCGACGGATCGCGGTGGCGGCCGTGCTGTCGGCGATGATCGATTCAATCAGCTGCATTCGTGTGCTCCCAGGTGCCCGACGCACCCCGGGCGCGCCGATCAAGATCGGCATTGAGTTTACTTGGGCGTCTGAACGGCCGTCCCGCGGCTGTGCAATAGTGGCGCATGAACCCGAATGCCACTGTCCGTGGAGCCTGCCCGCATGATTGCCCCGACACATGCGCAATCGCGTCACCGTCGCGGACGGGCGTGCAATTCGGGTGCAGGGCGATCCCGACCATCCCACCACCCACGGCGCCCTGTGTACCAAGGTATCGCGGTACCCCGAACGAACTTACCACCCAGACCGGGTGCTGAAGCCGCTCAAGCGGGTGGGCCCGAAGGGGACGGGGCAATTCAAGTCCGTGAGTTGGGACGAGGCCCTGGCCGACATTGCCACGCGCCTCAGCGAAATTGCCGCCCGCAACCCCGAGGCCATCCTGCCTTACAGCTACGCCGGCACGATGGGGCTGCTGCAGGGCGAAAGCATGGATCGTCGCTTCTTTCACCGCCTGGGCGCCTCGCTGCTGGATCGCACCATTTGTTCCAACGCCGGCAGTGAGGCTCTTTCAGCGACGTACGGCGCCCGCGTGGGCATGCACCTGGCACATTTCGCTGAGAGTCGGCTGATCCTGATCTGGGGCAGCAATTCGATCGCGTCGAACGTCCACTTCTGGACCTTCGCGCAAGCGGCCAAGCGGCAGGGGGCGAAGCTGGTCTGCATCGATCCGCGGCGCACTGAAACCGCCGACATGTGCCACCAGCACTTGGCACTGCGCCCGGGCACCGATGGTGCGCTGGCGCTGGGCATCATCCATGAGCTGATGACCCATGATTGGTTGGACGAGGATTACATCGAGCGCCACACCCACGGTTGGCCCGCGCTGCGGGAGCGCGCAATGGCCTGGCCCCCGGAGCGTGCCGCGGGCATGTGCGGTCTTGCGGTCGACGAGGTGCGCGGTCTGGCCCGGGACTACGGCACCATGGCGCCGGCGGCCATCCGCCTCAATTACGGTATGCAGCGGGTGCGCGGCGGCGGCAACGCGGTGCGCCTGGTCGCCATTTTGCCGTGCCTGACAGGCGCCTGGCGCCACCGCGCGGGCGGCCTGCTGCTGTCGAGTTCGGGCTGGTTCGCCATCAACGCCGCTGCGCTGCAACGCCCGGATCTGCTCGCCGGCCGGACGCCTCGCACGGTCAACATGAGCACGGTGGGCAACGACCTGCTGCGCAAGGCATCACCCGAGTTCGGCCCCAAGATCGAAGCGCTGGTCGTCTACAACAGCAACCCGGTGGCCGTGGCGCCTGAGTCGCCGAAGGTGGTCGCTGGTTTTCTCAGAGAGGACCTCTTCACGGTGGTGATCGAGCACTTCATGACCGACACCGCGGACCTCGCGGATTATGTGCTGCCGGCCACCACACAGCTGGAGCACCTGGACGTGCACCGGAGCTATGGCCACACGTACGCGCTGATCAACGAACAAGCGGTGGCGCCGCTCGGCGAGGCGCGCTCCAACACACAGATATTCCGCGACCTGGCGGCACGAATGGGGTTCGACGAGCCCTGTTTCTCGGACTCCGACGAGACCATGGCGCGCGTGGCGTTCGCGAGGGATGTCGACTTCGATGCGTTGCGCGCCCATGGGTGGGTGAAGCTGCCGTTGCCTGAGGCGCCGTTCGCCGAAGGGCGCTTTCCCACGCCGACCGGCCGCTGCTTGATCGATGCGCCGGGGTTGGGTGTGCCCGATCATGTGGCCAATTACGAATCGCAGGAGCACGCCCCCGCGCTGGCCGAGCGGTACCCGCTGGCGATGATCTCTCCTCCCGCGCGCAATTTCCTCAACTCCACGTTCGTCAACGTCAAGAGCCTGCGTGACGTCGAATCGGAACCGCTGCTCGAAATCCACGCCTTGGATGCCGAACCGCGCGGCATCGTCGATGGTGCTCCGGTGCGAGTGTTCAATGACCGTGGCGAATACCACTGCACCGCGCGCCTGAGCACGCGGGCGCGCCCTGGCGTGGTCCACGGACTGGGCATCTGGTGGCGCAAACTCGGCATGAACGGCACCAATGTGAACGAGCTGACACACCAGCGGCTCACCGACATCGGCCGGGCTCCGTCGTTCTACGATTGCCTGGTCGACGTGCGGCCGGCATGAAGCGCTGGTGGGCCATGGCAGGGGCGGTGGGCGCGGCGGTGGTGGTCGGCGGCGTCGGTGGGTGCGGTAGCCTCGGCTATTACGGGCTTTCCATTCAGGGGCATTTCTCTCTGCTCAGCAATGCCCGCCCGGTGCGCGACTGGCTGGCCGATCCCGATACCCCAGCGCCGCTGCGCGAGCGCCTGATCCTGGCTGAGGCGGTCCGCGATTTCGCGGTTCACGAGCTGAAGTTGCCTGACAACGCCAGCTATCGCCGCTATGCCGACCTGAAGCGACCGGCCGCCGTGTGGAACGTGGTGGCCGCGCCGGAACTCGACCTCAGGCTCAAGACGTGGTGTTTCGTGATCGTGGGCTGTGTCGGCTACCGCGGGTACTTCGACCGGCCGACGGCCGACATTGAGGCCGCAGAGCTGCGTGCCCAAGGATACGAGGTTGCCGTGTATCCCGTGCCTGCGTACTCCACGCTCGGCCGCATCCCAGGGGCGTACTTCAGCGACCCGCTCCTGAGCACCTTCATCCGCTACCCCGAGGCTGACCTCGCGCGGCTCATCTTTCACGAACTGGCCCATCAGGTGGCCTATGCGCCGGGCGACACACTGTTCAACGAGTCGTTTGCTACCGCCGTGGAGCGCATTGGCGTGCGCCGCTGGCTTGCCACCCACGCGAGCGACGCTGTGCGTCTGGAGTACGAGCGCCTGGAGTCCCGCCGCGAAGATTTCCGCGCACTGACGCTCAGAACACGCCGCACGCTGGAGGCCATCTTCCGCAGCGATCGATCCGACGCGGACAAGCGCACGGCAAAGGCCGACGCCATGGCGGCCATGCGTGCGGAATATGCTGCGCTGAAGGCTGGGCCTTGGGAGGGTTTTGCAGGCTACGACCCATGGTTCGAGCGCGCCAACAATGCTGCATTCGGGGTGCTCGGCGCCTATTACGAGGAGGTGCCACAGTTCGAGTCGCTGTTTCGTGCGGACGCCGAGAATTTCGAGCAATTCTACGCGGAGGTGCGGCGCATCGCTGCATTGCCCCAGGCTGAGCGCCACGCCGCCCTCGGGCACTGACTTTCCGGGTGCACTTCAGTTCTGCGAAGAACCCGCCGCTGCCCTGATTTTTTCAGTGCCACGTTCAAGCACCTGGCCAGCGCGTCTCACGCCACGAGCAACGGCAGCGCCCGTTCGATGTGCCCCGCGTTCGATGGCGGCCCCGGTCCGGTGGGCGCCTCGCTGGACCGCAGCAACGGTGTGTTCGGCGCCGCGTTCGATGGCCGTTCCGGCGCGTTCAATTGCCGGCGGGGAAGAAGCAGACGCTTCGGCGTACGCCAGAGTCGTGACTGCGCAAGCCAGCCAAACAAACAGGTAGCGTGAAGGTGCCATGGTTCAATGATGCCTCGCGAGATCGGACACGGCCCGGCTCCCAAAGACAAAGAAGTGGAGCAATTATGCAGCCGGACTGCTCATCGTTTGACCATCGCGGTGGTCACCGGCTGACCGCCTCGCAGTAGGGCCTTCCTGGTGATTTCAGTTGGCGCTCGCGACACTGTCGTTCCCTTTCATTTTCGCCGATGCGTGTCATGAGTCGACCACTTCCGTTTCCTTTCGCTGTCGCATTGCCCGCGGTCCTTCTGGTCGGGTGTGCCTGCGCGCCAACCGTCACCCCGCCCGACGTGCCCCCCTCGCTGCGACAGCCGGCAGGGCAGGTCGCATTCCTCGAGGCATTCGCGTCTGGGGTGCAGGTCTACGAATGTGCCCCGAAGCCTGACGGCAGCGGCGAGCATGAATGGGCATTCCGCGCACCCGAGGCCGCGCTGGTCGATCGATCGGGCCGGTCACTCGGCAAGCACTACGCTGGCCCCACTTGGGAAGCGACCGATGGCAGCACGGTGGCCGCCCAGGTGAAGGCTCGCGATGCCGGCCCCTCGGCATCTGCCATTCCGTGGCTGCTGCTTGCCACGACACATACTACCGGTTCGGGGGTCTTCGCACGGACGGCCAGCATCCAGCGCGTGCAGACCACCGGCGGCATGGCGCCTGCAGAACCGTGCGGGTCTGCAAACACGGGGCGCATGTCACGGGTGCCTTACACCGCAACCTACTATTTTTATCGAATGGCGCCCTGAAGCTTGGTTTGTCATGCCCGGGCGATCATCGCTCTGGCGTGGATCTTTCAAGAGGTCCATGGCGCGCGTTGCGCCGATGTGGTTCGGTTTTTCGAAGCCATGAGGCAGGTGTGCCGTCGCGCCTCGCGCTGGCCTGGGTTGGCAGCGCATCGTGACGAATCCCGCTAAAGAGTCGCGACGGGGCCACACCTCCTGCACTACGATGTGGCATCCACGCGGTTCGCCAACGAGGATGGTTGCATCACAAGCGCGCTGCCACAATGAAGTTTCGAGAATTGATCCAAGCTCGCTTTGACAAGGTCTTGCGGCGGCATCCACCGCGGTACGGCATCTGCTGTATTCAATGGCCTGGCAGCCGTCGCCTTGTCATCGTGATGTTGTTGGCGCCTGCCATTCGCAAGCTCGCCGCGCTGGCCATGCTTGGCGCGGCTGCCGCGGTGCAGGCTGGCGACATCTATCGCTGGGTGGACGAGCATGGCCGTACGCACATGGCTGACACCGTGCCTGAGCGCTACCGGCGCACCGCCAGGTACCTCGACGGAAGGAAGTACGAGCTGTCCGAGGCCGACAAGGCCGCAGCCAACGCTGCACGGGAGCGGCTGCACGCGGAGCAGGCCGACGCGGACGCCCGCCGCTCCGAAGACCGGCGGGCGACACAGGCGCCTGTCGAGATGTCGGGCGGAAAGCCAAGCCGGCAGAAGGATGCTGCCGGCAGCGAGTGCGACCGACTCTGGCGAGACTACTACGCGAGCCAGGCTTGTTTCGGGCCGTGGAAAACAACAGACGAAGCGCACGCCCGGTGCAAGGAGACTGCCAGCCCAGCGCAGCGCTGCGGACCGTCGAAATTTCCGCCGCCTGACGAGCCTCATTGACATGGTGCATCGAGCGCAAATTGCCTACGTGCGGGAGACCGACGCGTGGGTGAGATTTACATCAGCACAGATGTCGAGGCCGACGGCCCCACCCCCGGTCCACATCCGATGCTGAGTTCGGGCTCGGCCGCCTTGCACGGCGGACGAGCAGCCCGTGGACCCCTTCTCGGAGAACCTGGAGAGACTGCCGGGTGCCGCGGCACCGCAAAACCGCAGCTTGGTGGGCCACGCAATCGCGAGCCTGGCGGCATGCCGCACGGACCCCGAGTCGCCGGTTGCCATCGTGCCGGTATGTGGCGTGGAAACCCGCACGCTGGCCGCCGGGAAGCGATGAAGGGTGTCATGGCTTCCCAGTTGCGATCACGCAGACATTCGCCGAGGGCAACGGACACCAGCCCCGGCTGCGCCGGGGACTGGCCGCGTCAAGCGGCGGTAGCGTCCACCGGCTTGCGCTTGCGGGCCGTGAAGCCCACGATGCCGGCACCGGCCAGCAGCAACAACCATGCCTCGGGTTCCGGAACGGGTGCGGACACCGCGACGTAGCTGCCTGCATTGAGGGAGCCGCGCAGCGCCGAGTCGCCATTGTTGGTGATCGTCAGCGCCAGCAGACCGCCGGGACCGACACTGTAGCTGAAGAGGTTGCCCAGGCCTGAGCCGACGTCCGAGATGTTGGCGCCGATCGTGGTGCGCACCCGGCCGAACAGATCGCCGAGGGTGAGCGATGCGAATGAATCGTTGCTGTTGAACGTGGTGGCTGCCGACAGCGGATTCGAGTCACCGGAGATGCCGACCGTGGCCAAGCCGCTGAACGTGAAGGACGAATGGGCGTCGAGCGAGAAGTCACGCGACCACGTGGCGCGTGC
>Ga0170475_103252265_pt1 | contig 31326 bp, 27 predicted proteins | sample Soicark_Litter_5_FD_111474 | JGI IMG/M metagenome (GOLD analysis project Ga0170475, IMG submission 111474) | Avena fatua rhizosphere microbial communities from Hopland, California, USA. Combined Assembly of 48 SPs
CTCGGAAATGGGCATGATTTTGAAGGCTGCGGGGCGGTTCGGGGCAAATGAGATTTTGCAGAGAAAATTGGTTTTTCGACCAAGTGCGGAGCCTTGCACTCAAAACTCATGGCCTGAACGCCAGCCGAGCCACGTGACTGATTGAAAATCCCCGTATAATATGATGTGCGCCACTGAAACAGAAGCTGTTCGAGGCAAAACAATGGACGTGGAGGTTAATACGGCCGCCGCCTGGGCTTGCATTCGCACGCACCCCAAACACGAACACATTGCCGCCGCCCAACTAAGCTATGTTGCCGGGGTCGAGGTGTTTAATCCCCAATTGCGATTGGAGCGACAAACCCGAAGGGGCCGGATGCGCAGCACAGAATCGCTGTTCGTCAATTATCTCTTTGCTCGTTTTGAAATCGAAACGACCCTGGAGCGGGTGCGATACACGCCCTCGGTGAAAACGGTGCTGCAGTTTGGTGGGCGAATCGCTACAATTCCAGACGCGGTTATTGAGGAACTGCGCCAAACCCTGCTGGAGAACGCCAATACCGTGTTCACCGACGCGCCCTCGGAAGGCGACGAAGCTGAAATTTCAAATGGGCCATTCCAAGGTGAGAAGGGGATCATCGTGCGTGTGTTGCCAGCGAGGGAACGAGTTGAGATTCTATTGGACGTTTTGGGCCGACCCTTACCTACGGAATTTTGTTTGAGCTCGATCATTTTCAAGCACCGGACCGCGGCCCAGAACCTGTTAAGCGCGGCCAAACAAGAATCTACTCTCGCGGATTCGTGAATTTTCCATGGCGCAACCCCTCGCGTCATTCTTTCGAATGGCAGCAGCATTTTTAGCCGTGGGTAGGGCTCACGCTGCGAATTTGCACGTTGCGCCGAATGGCCATTCGTTCGGTTCGGGCAGCCAACAGCAGCCATATGATCTCGTGACGGCTTTATCCGGTTCGGTGGGAAAACCGGGCGACACTTTCTGGCTGCATGAGGGCGTCTATCCAATTGGCAAATTGGAAACAAAAATTCATGGGACTGCCAATCAGCCCATCACTTTTCGCCAGGTGCCCGGTGAGAGAGCGCAAGTTGTCGGAGCGTTGACTCTTTGGGACAGCACGGGGTATGTCATCTTTCGGGATTTCGAGCTTTATAGCGGAGAAACTGGCCGCGTGAGCAAGCAAGTTGGCGTTGGATTCAGCCCAACGGATTTGCCGAGCTTCACAGGAGGGATTCAAGCATATGCTCCCAATTACAGTTTCATCAATTTGGTCGTTCATGACACGGTTCGGAGCGCATTTTACACGTCAGTCGAAGCCAGCAACACGCTGATTTATGGATGCGTTGTGTATAATGTGGGTTGGGTATCGCCGGATAATGCCGAGGGCCACAGCTTTTATTTACAAGGCGCCGGCGATATTTCTGACTGCATCGCATTCAACACGACAGGCGTGAACTTCCACTTATATGCCAATAGCACCGGTTCGTGGCTGCGGAACTTCACGGTGGACGGAAATGTTGGGTTTGGGGCGGGAACACTGCAGCAGGTAAGGCCATCGCGCGATTGGATCGTCGGCGTCGACAATCCTTCGATCGCCGCGGATAACATCACACTTGCAAATAACATGGGGTTTATCACAGCCGACCCGATAACGCTCACGCAAGTGCAGATCGGCCGCGAAAACAGGAATGGGTCGATTGTCGTGAGCAGCAATTACTGGCCGCAGGGGATTGTGCTGAACAATTGGAGTAATGCGGCGATTGCGGGAAACGTCATCGCTCCTCAAAACTCTGATCCTGTGGTCGAATTACACCAGAATTTGACGAAAACGACAGGCCAGTGGAATAGCAATTACTATTTCAGGAGCGCAAATAGCGAAAGATTTCGCAGCGAATCGAGGGACTGCAGATTTGCCGATTGGAAGAGAAACACCAGCTTTGACTCAGCAAGTTGCTGCAATTCAGGGCGACTAACTGGCACGAAGGTGTTTGTGCGCCCCAATCGGTATGAGCAGGGTCGGGCAAATATCGTGGTTTATAATTGGGACAAGTCAGACAAGGTCGCGGTGGATGTTCGCTCGGTGCTGAACGTGGGGACGGCCTATGAAGTACGAAATGCCGAGGACTTTTTCTCGCCACCGGTCGTGAGCGGAATTTTTGACGGGCAGCCGCTGCAATTGCCGATGACAGGCCTTTCCGTGGCCAAACCAATGGCAGCTTTGCGAACGCCTCCCCCCACGGGACCGACATTTAACGTATTTGTTCTCTTGCCCAGGACCAGGAAGTAATGGCACTGTGAATTCGTTCGAGCATAGGCAGCAAGGAACCTCGGAACCACCAGCCGGAATGATTGCAAGCCGGTAATCCAAACAAGGAAAAGGGAAAGGGCCAATATGGTGTTCGAGGGAAGAAATCCTGGGGTATTGACGAAAAGCTTGGTTTTATTCACTTGCCTCTGGGCGGGAATATCATCTGAGGCGTTAGCGCAAGAATCGTTTGCTCAATCGTTATCCGAGCCCCGAGAATCTCTCGCGGGAGAACATGCCGCGCAAGAACTCAGGCGCGCGCTCACCAATGAAGATTACAACATTCATGTCGGCGACCTGCGTTTTCAATCCCAGGCGCGGCTCAGCGCGGCCTACACGGATAATGTCTTTCTATCAGGGACAGACAAGAAGGATGACTTTATCATCAGTCCCGAGATTGATCTCGCAGCCTTGCTGCCTATCGGCCATTTCAATTCCCTCAGATTGTCCGTGGGATTGGGGTATGAATGGTTTGCGAAGAACCACACGCTTAATAGTGACGTCCCGTTGGTCAATCCCGATTCGGAACTGGCTTTCTACCTTTTAGTTGGCGACTTCCGAATCAAAATTCATGACAAATTTACTTATCAGCAAACGCTGGCTTTTGATGAACAGGTGGCTAATCAGGTTCGTTTCTACAACTTTAATGATGTAGCCCGGTTCGACCGGTTCAATAACTTTGCAGGCACGACTATCGACTGGGACCTGAACAAGGTAATTCTGACCGGCAGTTACGATCACGAAAATTTCATCTCAACCACTGAGCGTTTCGAATACCTAAACCGGGCCTCGGAATTGTTTGGCTTGACCGGAAATTACCTGCTCGGGGACAGAACCAAAATAGGTTTGGAAGGTGTCGGGAGCTACAACAACTTTGATACCGAAACGATCCTCAACGACAATTGGCGTGGGCGAGTAGGCCCATTCGCCGCAGTGAAGCTTCCCAAAGGCATAGTTCTCCGAGCAGGTGGCGGATACGAACTGGCACGATTTGATAGCACCGCGGGCCCCGGCAACAATTACAGCGACTATTACCTTTACGGCAAGCTCTCGCAGGAAACGAAGTGGTTCACACATTCCATCGGTGCAGGCCATGAAACGCTCCCGGGCGATAATGCAAATAATCTACGAACGACGTATGTGCGTTATTCGATCTCCACAGATGTCGTGAGAAACACTACTATCGAAGGCTATGGCTCGGTGAATTTTTCCCGGGAATTTGGAGGCGGTTTTGAGGAAAAATATGACAACTATGTCGCTGGTTGCGTCCTCGGCTATCAATTTCATAAATACTGGCGCGCCGGCCTCGCTTACGAATTTTTCTACAAAGATTCGGAATTCAGCGACCGAACATTCCACAGGAACCTTGTCAGTGTGGATCTAGCTTTCAAGTTTTGACATATGCGTAGTGGCTTCATTGCAAGTTTGGCGTTTGCGCTCGGGCTGTGCTGCAGTTCACGGGCGGCTCAAGATACCAATCAATCCGTGTTTTTGCAGGAAGTTGCCCGGATGAAAGAAAGCATCCGCTCAATGGATTCCCTGGACAACCGGCAAAAGCTGGGTCCGGGCGATCGGATTACTTATCGCGTGTTGGAAGATCAGGAAGAGCCGAAATCGTTGCTGATCACAGATTCAGGCGATTTGGAAGTGCCTTATCTGGGCCTGGTCCACGCTGCCGGAAAAACCTGCATGGATCTGGCGCGAGAAATCAAAGGCATGCTTGAAAAGAATTTGTACTTTCGCGCGACAGTAATGATGTCCGCGGAAGTCATCAACAAGACTCGCGCCACAGGGAAGGTCTATGTCACCGGGCAGGTGCGAAACAGCGGTGGTTTCGATGTTCCTGCTGGAGAAACGATTACCGTCAGCCGCGCCATTCTTAATGCAGGAGGATTTAGTGATTTCTCTGATAAGAAGAATGTTCAATTGACTCGGAAAAAGGACGGGCGGACTGAGACGCACACTATAAATGTTCAGGAGGTGCTGCAAAAAGGGAAATTGGACGGAGATTTGGTTGTCCAGGCTGGAGACATAATCTTCGTGCCCGAGCGAAATTTCAAATGGTGAGGATGGAATGATGGAAAACGATTCAAATAAACCGAATCAAGGCAACCAGGCACTGGTCCCGCAGTCTTTGGACCTGATGGCCCCGGCGGACCGGTTTCAGGTCGCGTCGCGGCTCTACGTCAATCTGCATCGACACCAGTTGCTGGTGCGCAAGTACGCGTGGGTGCTCGCGCTAATCGCCTTCGGCACTATTGTGCCCGCGTATCTCCTCACACGGGCCACTCCACAAACCTATCAGTCCGATGCCAGAATGTGGCTGACCGGGAAACTCGATTTATCTGAGGGACACCTTTACACCGAGGAATTGGTTAATTTTCTCGGCACTCAAGCCGATTTGATTCACAGCAGCGCGGTTCAGGACCGGGCGTTGGCCACACTGCAAAATCAACTTACCAACGCGGCTCCGTTGAAACCGGCCCAGGGACCGCTGGACGTGTTGCGACGGATGTTCGGCTCGGCGAAGACGCGCAAGAATCTTGATGAGGGCTTTCCGTTTAAGTTGAAAGTGACCGAGTCTTCGAAAAGCAGCATCCTCGAATTGCACGCTCGGGGTTCGGAGCCCAAATCAACCCAACTTTTTCTCAACACGCTCATGGCCGAATACCTGAAGTTCAAAAAGGAAAGCCGCGAGAAAACCTCGGATCGCGCGGTGCAATCGCTCGCCCACGAAGTCAACGAACTGGCTGAAGAGTTAAAGAAACAGCAGGAAAAGGTTTACGCGTTTCAGATGTCCAATAATGCGGTTTTCTTGCAGGACCAGGGAAATGGAGCAGTGAATTACCTTGCACTCCTTAACCGGCAGTTGGCGACGTTGAAGACTGAACTGCAATTGCTACAAATGATTCAGCCGGATCAGTGGGTGGAGCTTAACGCGAAGGGCCATCAAAATGGTGCGATTGAACCCGCCCCCGGAGATGCCCAACCCCAGGACGTGATCGCTGGTCTTAGCGGTGCGCAGGCGGATTTGTATCGTGCCAACCAGCAAATTCAAATGCTCAAAGTCAAACGCGAGGAGCTTTCCAAAGCTCTGCGCCCGATGCATCCCAAAATTCAGAAGTTGGACCAGGACATCGCCGCTCAGGAAAAGATCGTCGAAGTTTCACGAGGCGAAACAATGAAGCAGTTGACCAATCGGCGCGAGGCTCTTCAATTGGAGGTTAGGAATCTCGAGTCCGTGTTCAAACAATGGGAGTCCAAGACCGTCGACGCTGGACGCACCATGGCCGATTATGACCGTTTGCGGCAGGACGTTCAGCGCACACAAGCAGCCTATGACAAGCTGCTGTCGGTTATCTCGACGGTGGATGTCGGCAGATCCGTCAACCAGGAAAATGTCTCGGTGCTGGAACCCGCGTCGGTCGGCGCTCCGGTCCACATGGGGTTGCGGAACATGGGGCTGGCATTTGTCGCGGCGATTCTTCTCGGTGCAGCCGCAGTTTGGTTGTTGGGCAAGTTTGATGATCGCTTCGCCTCTTCAACTGAATTGGCCGAAGATTTCCCAGAAAAAGTGCTCGGACAGGTTATGGATGTGCGGATCCGGAAGCAGCACACGCAGATGCGTCCGGAAATTCTCACGTCGCAAAAATTTGAATTCCTGGAGTCATTTCGCAGCATTCGCTCCGCGCTCTACTTCATGAACCAGAATGGTTCGCGTCCCAAGACATTGTTGATCACCAGTTCGGTTCCACGCGAAGGCAAATCCACTGTGGCGCTATACCTGGCCGCGACGATGGCAGTCGGCGGTGCTCGCGTGCTGCTAGTTGATGCCGACATGCGCAAGGCCAAGTTGCATCGGCATTTCGGTTTGGCCAGCAGCCCGGGATTCGCCGAGATTTTGAATGGAGAAATTCCTCCTGGCGACGCAATAAACGGAACCTCGATCCAGAACCTTTCGTTTTTGGCGGCAGGCGCGGCGTCGGCAGAACCCGGGGAACTGGTTCTGCGGTCGCAATTGGCGGATTTTCTCAACGATGTGTATTCGCAATTCGATTATGTCATCATGGACTCGCCGCCTGTGCTCGCCGCAGATGACGCTGCCACCCTGGCGCCCAGCGTGGATGGCGTGCTCTATATCGTGCGCGGAAGTTTCACACCAGCGCGAATGGTGCGCGAGGGATTGGACGCCTTGCGGCAGCGACATGCGAGCGTGCTCGGACTGATTTTCAACCGCGCGCTTTCTTCGCCGTTCGAGTATCACCCGTATCAGCGATACAAGAACGAATATCGGTGGCGTCCGAAAGTGTCCACCGCGGCTGCGTAAATCCTCCTGGGAGAATGAATCGATGAAAGTCCTGGCAGTCACGAATATGTATCCATCGCCGGAGCGGCCCGGAAGTGGAGTTTTCGTCGAACAACAAGTGAATGGTTTGTTGTCACGCGGCGTAGATGTACGAGTAATGTTCCTGGACCGCAGAAGGCAGGGGCCTTTGATTTATTTTCGTATTGCCGCGATGCTTGAGCGTACGTTGGACGAATTTGCGCCGGACCTGGTCCATGTGATGTATGGCGGTGTCATGGCGGAGCAGGTGACCCGGCGACCAGGATCGGCCCCCACGGTCGTTACTTTTCATGGGTCGGATTTGCTCGGTGAAAATCTGTCGGGCTTGGCGCGAAAGCTGATATCTCATTACGGAGTGCATTGTTCCAGGAAGGCCGCGTGTCGAGCCAACGGGATAATTGTTGTCGCGCGTCATTTGTTGAAGGCTTTGGGACAGGAAACAGACACGAGCAAAGTCAGGGTAATCCCTTGCGGGATCGATCTGGAGCGATTTAAGCCCCTGGAACAACGTGAATGCCTTGACCGGCTCGGCTGGAGTCGGAGTGACTTTCATGTACTTTTTGCCACGAGCGAGGGCGATCCGGTCAAGCGGCCGGAGTTGGCCCGCGCTGCGGTCGGTTTATTGGATGGCACACACGGACGCGTCAAGTTTCACGTGCTTTCCGGCATTCCAAACACCGAGGTTCCTTATTGGCTCAATGCGGCTGACGTGCTTTTGCTGACCTCAAAACACGAGGGCTCCCCGACAATCGTGAAAGAAGCGCTCGCGTGCGGCCTGCCTGTTGTGTCGGTGAACGTCGGCGATGTCGCTGAGCGCATCGACGGAATTGCTGGTTGCCACTTGGCCGAGGCTGAACCGGCGGCTCTTGCTCGGAAGCTGGAGCTTGTATTTGAGCGCCGTAAACGAGTTGATTGCCGAGAACGGCTGCACGAGTTGTCTCGTGAAGCAATAGCTGAAAAGCTCGAGCATTTTTATGAGGAAATAGTTGCAGGACGCGTTGCTACTAGGCCGGGAGCGATGCGTGTCTCGCGACATATTCCCACGCACGCCTGTCAGACCTAAGTTATTTTACCCCACCCGCCGCCGGGAGTGATTCCGAAGAGCATGCCAGCCGCCGTTGCCACTTCACCGTCTGTTCCGACCCCAGCCGCCGATCGTCTGCGGCATATTGTCAATCTGGGCGCCAACCTGGGCCAGCTTGGGTTGAGCCTATTGATAGGGGTATGGTACGTCCCATATTTGGTGCGCCATTTGGGTCCCGCCGTTTACGGTTTGATTCCACTGTCGACTTCTTTGACGTCCTACATGGCTTTAATCACCCTGGCTCTGAATTCTGCGGTCAGCCGTTACTTGACGATCGCGCTCGAGAAGGAGGAGCACTCCAAAGCGAACTTAATCTTTAACACTTCCTTCTGGGGAAGCCTGGCCCTGACTGGCATCTTGTTAGTGCCCGCCGCTCTGGGGGTAGTTTATTTGGATCACCTGATCAACGTACCGGACGGTTTCTCCGTACAAGCCCGCTGGCTATTCGCCGGCACGGCTGCGGCATTTCTGCTGAACGAAATCAAAACACCGTTTGACGTTTCATCTTTTTCCCGTAACCGCTTCGATCTCCGCAATCTCGTCACCATTTCGGAGTTGCTGACGCGCGTTGGTCTGGTGGTGCTGCTCTTTTACGTGTTGCAGCCACGGGTCTCTTATGTCGGATTTGCGATTCTCTGCGGCACTGGCGTTTCGACGATCGGCGCAATTTGGCTGTGGAAGGTGCTGACCCCGACGCTGCGTATCCGTCGCGCTGACTTTGACCGAGGAATCCTGCGGAACCTGGCCAGCACCGGCGGTTGGGTCGTCATCAACCAAATCGGCGCGATTCTCTACCTCAACATAGATATCCTCGTCGCCAATCGGCTGTTTGGTCCCGAACAAAGCGGGAAGTATGCGGCGATGTTGCAGTTGCCCTATCTGATCCGGTTGCTGGGCACAACCATAGCGGCGGTTTTCTCGCCAACCATTCTTTATTACTTCGCGCGCAACGACGTGGACGGGTTGATGGTATTCTTGCGGCGAACAATTAAATGCATGGGATTCATGCTGGCCCTGCCTATCGGGCTGATGTGTGGGTTCTCCGAGCCGTTGTTGCGCTTATGGCTCGGGCCCGGATTCGGCGAATTCAGTCCGCTTCTGTTTTTGATGGCGGCGCATCTTTGCATCAACGTGGCCGTGCTTCCGTTGTTGGGACTCCAATTGGCCGCCAATCGGATGAAGAGCCCGGCAGTGGTGACAATCATTATGGGCGTGGCAAATCTCGGATTGGCCCTGCTGCTGGCTGGACCTGTCGGTTGGGGGCTGTACGGTATCGCTGCCGCCGGCGCGATCATGCTCACGGCCAAAAACGTCTTCTTTACCCCTGCCTATGCCGCGCATGTGCTGGGCAGACCCTGGTTGAGTTTTGCCCGCGAGTTGGGATTGATTGTCGCCGTGACTGCCGGGACCATTTTGCTGTGTCGCGGCGCGCTGCGATTTGGGCCCATTACTGGTTGGATTCAGCTGGCAGGTATCTCGTTTGTAATTTCAATTGTTTACCTGGCAGCAGCGTATCGTTTCTTCCTCAACTCCGAGGAACGGGGGATGGTGCTCAGGATGCTTCCTGGGAGGAAGTAAACGCCATGGCACAAATTAAAGTAATCATCGGGGGCGATGTTTGTCCGACTGAACGCGATCAATCGCTCTTCAAAGAAGGGAATGCGCTCGGAATTTTTAATGATTTATTGGAAGAATTTAGCGCGGCGGACCTCGCCGTAGTGAATTTGGAATTTCCACTGATCGGGGAGCCGAGTCCCATTCGCAAAACCGGGCCGGTCCTGGCGGCACCAGGCGATTGCGTAAAAGGCCTTGTCAACAGCCACATCAAATGCGTGGGGTTGGCAAACAATCACGTCCTGGATCACGGAGCGAAGGGAGTAGAAAATACACTGCGAGTCTGTTCGGAGGCAGGGATACTGACCTTTGGCGCGGGCCGCAATCGTGACGAAGCGGGGCGCATCCGCGTAGTGAAAGTCGGAAACTTTCGGATAGGTTTGTTGGCGATGGCGGAGCAGGAATGGTCAATTGCCACTGAGCACACTCCCGGCGCCAATCCTGTCGATCCGATTCACCTGGTGCGAACCATGCAAAGATTTCGCGGCGCCTACGATTTTCTAATCGTTCTGCTGCATAGCGGGCTCGAGCATTATCCGTTTCCAACGCCCGGGCAGATGGAGATGAGCCGCTTTATGATCGAACAAGGGGCGCGCATGGTCATTTGCCAGCATTCTCACTGTGCCGGCTGCTATGAAGCGTACCAGAACGGCCATATCATCTATGGACAGGGCAACTTGCTCTTTGATTCGCCGGGGCGCGACCAGAGCTGGCACGAGGGGTTTCTGGTTCGTTTGGTTATAAACGACGACTTAAGTTTTGAATGGCAGCCCATCCCCTATGTGCAGTCCGAAGCAGAGGCCGGCGCCCGAAGGATGCCCCACGAGCGGGAGCGGACCTTCTTAAATATGTTGAGCGAACGCTCTCTTGCGATCCAGGAACCAGGTCGCGTCAAGGCAGAGTGGGAGAAATATTGCGCAGAGCGGCACCATTATTTCATGAGCTGCATGTTGGGTCACAACCGTCTGCTGCGCAGGCTCAATCGCGATTCTGGCGCCGTCGTCCGAATGTATCCTGAAGAGAGGTTTATGATGCTGACCAATATTCTGCGTTGCGACGTTCACCGGGAAACAGCACTGACGGTGTTGCGGCACCATTTCGACCGAATGAACGGGACGGCGAACAGTATCAGCTCCGCTCGGTCGCCCGAGGCACGGGAAGTGCCGGTCAGGCGCAACCAGGAAGCAAGCGCAGCATCAAGAATTTGATGTTTCTCGGCTATCGAACGTGCTGGGGACTATCACGGCCCACCCTCGGCTAATCATGAACTGGAAAAAACATGCGTATTTGAAGTACGCCACATTGCGGGGTTATCGCTTTCCTGCGCTCCTGAAACAGTACGTGCGCGAGTATGACAATGGCTTGAGCGGGGAGACAACGAACCTGGGTTTATCTCGGTTGCTGCGACATTGCCGGGAGATGGTGCCGTATTACGCGAGTCTGCTTTCCGAAACGTCATCGGATGAAATCGCTCGAGACCCGCGCGGCTGCCTCCAAAAATTGCCAATCCTGACGAAGCAATTGATTCGGGCAAATTTTGACCGGCTGCAATCCAACGACAATGACCGCCGCAACTGCGCGGAGAACACATCCGGCGGTTCAACGGGTGAACCGGTGCGATTGATTCAGGACGACGAGTATCGCGATGCAAGCACCGCCATTCAGTGGCTAAGCCACCACCAGCTTGGCTGCCCTCTCGGCGCGCCTCACGTGCGGCTCTGGGGCTCCGAACGCGATTTGGAATCTGGCACTAAATCGCCCAAAGCGCGATTTTTCAATTGGCTCACCAATACAACCTGGATGAACGCATTCGCTATGTCGCCGGAACGGATGCGAGGTTTCATTGACGCTTTGAACGGGATGCGTCCTCGGCTGATTGTGGCTTATGCCCAGGCAGTGTATGAATTGGGGCGATTTGCGGAGCGGGAGCAAATACCGGTTGTTCCACTAAGGGCTATCCTCACCTCTGCCGGCACGCTCTATCCGTTCATGCGGCAGAAAATCGCCCAGGTATTCCGATGCGAGGTTTACAATCTTTATGGCTCACGCGAAGTCAGTGATATCGCGTGGGAATTACCGGGATTAAAGGGGCTTTGGGCGCCCCCCTGGGCGAATTTTATCGAGATCGTAGATGAGAACGGAACTGGAGTGCCTCCCGGAACTGAGGGGAACATTGTAGTAACTTGCCTGACCAACCACGCGATGCCGCTAGTTCGTTATTGGATTGGCGATCGCGGCGCGCTGCTGCGGGAATCCGAGGGCTCGGAAGGCGTCCAAATGCTCAGTCATGTCTCCGGCCGCACGGTGGATACGTTTCGGCGAAGCGACCAAACTTTAGTTGATGGGGAATATTTCACTCACTTGCTTTATTTCCGGCCATGGGTTTGGAAATTCCAGGTCGTGCAACGAAGTTACAACAGCATTTTGTTCAGGCTGGTAAGCACGAATGGCAAACCGCCCTCAGAAGAATTGGATGAAATCGCGGCGCGTTCGCGGCTGGCGATGGGTGACGATTGCAAAATTGAATTCGAGTTCTGCGATGAACTTCCGCCGCTTAGCTCCGGGAAGTTCCGCTACACCATCTCAGAAGTTTGCGTTTGAGAATAGGCCGTCACGGTCGGCATATGATCATTTATCACTCACGATTTTTAACGCGAGGGGAAGTCTGGTTCGACAATCCGGCCAGCTGCGAGCCTGTGGACTGGATTGTTTTTCACCAGCGCTCGCAGCCCGCCGCCAAGGGCAAATGGCGGCAATTCTACACGCGCACGATTGATTTGACTCAGCATCCGGATGCGCTACTGGCCCAAATGGACGGATTCACGGCGGCGGACATCAAAAAAGCGGCTAAAAAAGATCAGGCCCGTTGCCAGAAGCTGGATGCTAAAGACCAAATTCAATTGCGCGAGTTTGCCGAATTTTACGACCGATTTGCGGCCATCAAAAATTTGGGGCCAGCCGATCGCCATTGGCTCGAACGCACCGCCCAGGCAGGCAAACTCGACATCTGGGCCGCGGACACCCCGACAGGCGAACGCCAGGGATATCATGTGTTTTATTGTGAGATTGACAGGGTGCGCAGCCTGCACGCGGCATCCTTTTACGCCCACGCTTCCAGCAAGGAAGCGCAAAGGAAAATCGGGCGGGCCAACCGCCTGCTCATCTGGGAATGTATGTTGCATTACCAGGCCGCGGGCATGAAAATATTCGACCTCGGCGGCTGGTATAATGGCTCGACCGATTCAGCGTTGCTCGGTGTAAACAAGTTCAAAGAGGGCTTCGGCGGAAAAATTGTCTGTGAATACACGGGGCAACAGATGAAGACCTTCAAGGCTTGGAGTGCAGTTACCGCCGCCCAGCTCATTAATAAAATGAAGGAGCACAGGCGGCGAGCAGAAGCCGGGTCGATTCAATATCAGCCTGCCGCCGCGTAAATCGGCGCTGCGATTCAACTCGTCACCTTATCGCTATGTTCACCTATCAATCTCGATTTTTGCGCCGCGGGGAAGTCTGGTTCGATAATCAGCCGACTGACGAAGCAGTGGATTGGATCTTGTATCGGAACCGATCCAGTCCGGTGGCTGGCGCGCGATCACGACATTTTTACAATCGGCTGATTGACCTTTCGAAAACTCCTGAGGCCATCCTTGCCGACATGGACCCAAAAACAGTCGCAAAAATTCAAAAGGCTGCTGAGGAGGACAAATTAACCTGCGAATGGCATTTGGTTACAAACGCCAGCGAGATTGAAGAAATTGAGTCCATGTGGAATCAGTCTATTGAATCCAAAAGGAGATGGGGAAAGCTGGACCGCAATTGGCTCGGCGAAATGATTTCCGCGCGTGCCTTCGAGCTCGCGGCCGCGCTCGAGCCATCTGGGGCATTGGTTGTTTTCAGCGGACTTTTTCGCGATAAGCATCGCGTGCAGCAATTGATAAGTGTTTCGCCGCCACGAACGGCATTAGTCCCGGCGGTCCGCGCAAAGACCAATCGCGCGAGTTGCTTTCTCCTGTGGAAGACGATGCTGCGCCTTAGAGAACAAGGGGTTCGATACTTCGATTTCGGCGGCTGGTACCCTGGAACCGACGATATTCAACTGCTGGGCGCAAACGCCTTCAAGAAAAGTCTCGGCGGGCAAGTGGTGAACGAATTCGAATGCGAGCAAGTAAAGACCCTTAAAGGTTGGGCGCTACTCACCGCAGCTCGTCTGATCGACCGTGCCAGAGAGTTCCGCCAAAAGAAAACTCAAATACTCGATATTCGTTCTGATGAAGCAACAGCCTAAAAAACTATTCTTACTCCGCTTCGACGACATCTGTCCCACGATGCGGTGGGACATCTGGTCCCAGATCGAAGCGGCTCTGGTTGAGCACAATATCAAGCCGATGCTGGCCGTGGTGCCGGATAATCAGGACCCGGTTCTCCAACCCTCCCCGGCCGTTCCTGATTTTTGGCGACGCGTCCGCCGCTGGCAGGAACTTGGCTGGACTATTGCCATGCACGGGTATCAGCATCTGTATGTTGCCAACGACGCCGGGTTGGTTGCCCTGAGAAAGAAAAGTGAATTCGCTTCGCTTTCGCCTACCGTTCAGGAGGAAAAGTTGCGTCGTGGACATCAAATCTTTACCCGGGAAGGAATAAAGTCGCATGTTTGGATCGCGCCCGGAAACGCCTTCGACGAAACCACTGTTTCCTTGCTGCCTCAAATCGGGATCGACACAATTTCGGTTGGTTGGTTTTGGAAGCCTTTTATTGGTCCGCACGAAACCAAGTGGGTGCCTTGCCAGCTTTCCATTTTGCGTCCGGTGCCGGCGGGTGTTTGGACCGTTTGTTATCATCACAACTCGTGGACGCCTTCGGATTTGTCTGATTTCTTCAGGGGCCTCGAACGATACCGGCAGCACATCGTTTCATTGGACGAAGCGTTGAGCCTGTCTCCGCCAAAGCGGGCCAACTGGTGTTATCATTTTTGCACCAGCCCTCGGTTGTCCTCTTTTCTAATGCGGGTACATCTCAAACTTTGGAAAATGACCCATCCAGAAAAATCCGAGCGCCTGTCTGAATCTTCGGAAAGCCAATCCTGGCGTTCCGACGCGTCAACCATCCGCTCGTAACTCCTTCCCAATTACCTATGTGCGGCATCGCTGGATTCGTTAACCCATCACGCGGCCTTTGCGGACCGGAACTGGAGGAACTGGCTTTTAACATGGTGGCGACGCTCAGGCATCGCGGGCCTGATGATCAAGGCGTCTGGGCCGATCCATCATCCGGAGTCGGCCTCGCCCATCGCCGGTTGGCGATTCAGGATTTGAGCGCCGAAGGGCATCAACCGATGCATTCCGCTGATGGCCGTTACGTCCTGATTTTTAACGGCGAAATCTACAACTTCTACGAGATCAAATCCGACCTGGAACGTGCGGGACACATTTTCCGCGGCCATTCGGATACAGAAGTAATGCTGGCAGCCTTTTGCGAATATGGAATCGACTTGGCCCTTGAGAGGTTCGTGGGCATGTTCGCGTTTGCTCTTTGGGATCGGCAGGAAGATGCGCTGTACCTGGCCCGCGACCGGGCGGGCGAGAAACCTCTCTACTACGGTTGGAACCGCGGAATTTTTCTTTTTGGTTCCGAACTAAAAGCCTTGTGTGCTTTTCCGCATTTCCGCGCCGACGTGGATTCACAATCCCTGGCGCTTTATATGCGCTACAGCTACATCCCGGCGCCTCATTCTATTTACCAAAATATTTTCAAGCTGCCGCCGGGCTGCATTCTTAAGGTTGATCGCGCGCATTTCGAACGTTTGCAGACTCCCGAGCCCCGGCAATATTGGTCGCTGTGGTCCACGGTCGAGGACGGCCTGACGCAGCCTTTTGAGGGCGATGTTCTGGCCGCCACGGATCGACTTGCAGAATTGCTGCATGAATCGGTCGCGATGCAATGGTGGCAGATGTTCCGATCGGCGCATTCCTCTCCGGCGGCATCGATTCGTCCGTAATCGTCGCTCTGATGCAGGCCCAGAGCCGGCGCCCAATCAAGACCTTTAGTATCGGGTTTGAAGATGCAGAATACGACGAAGCACCTTTCGCTCGCGCCGTGGCCAAGCATCTTGGCACTCAACATACTGAATTATATCTTCATCCCGCCACTTTGCTTGAGGCCATTCCGCGCATGCCTCACATCTATGACGAGCCTTTTGCTGACACCTCGCACATACCCACGGTCCTATTGTCCGAGTTGGCGCGCAAACAAGTCACTGTCTCGCTGTCCGGCGATGGAGGCGATGAACTTTTCGGCGGATACAATCTGTATGAGAAAACTGAACAAGTGTGGAAAAATATGTGCGGCATTCCGCAACCGGTCCGCAATCGTCTCGCAAAACTGCTGGCGCAGGCCGGCACGATGGGCGCCGAACTTCACACCCGAATTCTGGGCGAGCCGCGTTTCTTCAAACGCCTGTATCGATTCTCGGAATTGCTTCCCGCTTGCGACGACCGCCAACTGTACGAGTTGTTGATTGCTCAGTCCCGAAATCTGAGTGAATGGGTGCGAGACTCGCGCATTCCGCCGTCCATCAATGCCACTGTCCCGTGGGACGAGCTTCCCGAACTTCGCCACCGGATGATGTATGCCGACTTTGTGCGATATCTGCCCGATGATGTCCTTGTCAAAGTCGACCGCGCCGCCATGTCGGCGAGTCTGGAAACGCGCATTCCCCTGCTTGATCGACGAGTCATCGAATTCGCGTGGAGCCTGCCATTGCATCTTAAACAACGGTTCGGGCAGGGCAAATGGCTTTTGCGCCAGGTCTTGCACCGCTATGTTCCGCGCGAGCTTGTTGAGCGCCCCAAACAGGGGTTTGCCGCGCCCGTCGAAGACTGGATTCGCACGCAATTGCGGCCCTGGGCCGAGGAACTACTCGATGAGAGCCGCTTGCGGCAGGATGGTTTTTTTCAGGAGCGCAATGTGCGCCGAAAGTGGGACGATCACCTTTCCGGAAAAGGCGATTGGGGACGACCGTTGTGGAACGTACTTATGTTTCAAGGCTGGTTGACAGCGCAGAAAAACCAAAAGGCATCCGTTACGCCAGCTACTCCTGCACCCGACAGAACTCGCTTCGCAATGCCTGACGGAGCGGAATTAATCCAAACAACATGAATACATTAACTCAGTTGGTCAGCAAGGTCACCCTGCACGAATTGTTCAATCCAAGCCATTTTCCCAATGGCGCGCCGTTTTCCAAGGACCTCCTCGATCTGGACTGCGGCCTGGAAGCGGAGCGCATTTGTGCCTTCATCCGCAGCGAGACCTTGCACAGTTTTAGAAAAAAGGGCGTCATTGTGGGTGTCTCCGGCGGTATCGATAGCAGCACGGTGGCGGCGCTTGCAGTGCGGGCGTTGGGGCCCAATCGCGTCATCGCTCTGTTGATGCCCGAAAAGGATTCCTCAGCGGATACTTTGGATCTCAGTCAATTGATCGTCGAACATCTGGGCATCCGATCTGTCATTGAAGACATCTCCCCGGCCCTGGAAGCAGCCGGCTGTTATCGCCGCCGTGACGACGCCATCCGCCTTGTTGTTCCCGAGTACGGCGCCGGTTGGAAATCAAAGCTGGTTTTGCCAAACGTGGTGAACAGCGAAAGCTTGCGGATTTTTTTCAGTCGTTGCCCAGGCGCCGGACGGCACTCAAATCTCCCGCCCACTTAGTCTGGAAGCACATCTCGGAATTATCGCCGCAACCAATTTCAAGCAACGCACTCGCAAGATGCTCGAGTATTATCATGCCGACCGGGTCAATTTTGCCGTCACCGGCACTCCCAATCGTCTTGAATACGATCAAGGCTTCTTTGTCAAACTGGGTGATGGCGCAGCCGACCTGAAGCCGATCGCTCACCTGTATAAAACACAGGTCTATCAACTGGCCGAGTACCTTCGGGTTCCAAAAGAAATCCTGAACCGGCCGCCCACAACCGACACATATTCTCTGCCGCAAACGCAAGAGGAATTCTATTTCTGCCTTCCCTACCATAAAATGGATCTCGTGTTATACGGAAAAACCAATGGCTACACCCCGGCTGAAGTCGCGCCGGAGCTTGGCCTTTCGACCGAGCAAACCGAACGCGTCTATCGAGATATCGACGCAAAACGCCGCGTCGCTCGTTACCTCCATTCACCGGCATCGCTGGTTGAAAACGTTACCCAAACGTAATTTGAAGAAATCGGCGAAATGCAAGCCGCATCAGGCCAGAGTCTCATAAACAAAGGAGCATTATCCTATCCGGAGGTGACATCGCCGGACGCTCGCTGGCGCGCCAAAGTCCAGAATCTGGACTTGCTGCGGCCGAACCTTCTGGTGCGCGCGGCTTTTTACTTCGCTTTGGCTGCCATACCGTTCCTCCGGTTGTACATTCCGGGCACGGGCGAAAGGGTGGGCGTCCAAAGAGTGGTCCAGTTGCTGATGCTGGCCGCAATGTTCTCAAGGCCGAGGGTTTGTCTGCGGTTTATTCCACACTCACTCCTCTGGTTTTTTGCCTATTGCACAGTTCGAATCCTTTCAGGTCTTTGGCAGGCACCTGAATACTCAAAATTATGGTGGCCCACCAGCCTTGAATTATTGGAGTTCTACATTCCGGTTGCCTGGTTCATCTTCAACGTCCTCCACCACCCAGAATTTCGCCACGGTGGCCTGTGGGCCTTTGTGATTGGCGTATCATTTTGTGCGTTCCTGCACACAGTCGGCATTGGCGTGGTGGACGTCGATAATGGAATTGACGGTCGGTCCACCATATTCGATCAGAATGCCAACGAAATCGGCGAAATATACGGCTTCGGGCTTGCAGCCTTGGTCGCGCTTGGTCTTTTTCGTGATACCAAACAAAAACTGCGCTTCATGGTCTTTCCAATGGCTGCATTGGTCGCTATCGGGCTGGCCAAAACCGGTTCTCGCTCCGGGACTCTATTTGCGATCGTCGGTGTTTTAATTATGCTTCCTCAAACCCGTGCGTTTGTTCCGGCTGTCAAGCGATACGTTGTGATCTTGCTGCTGGCTGCAATCTTCGCTGGCGTTGTGTCTCAGATTCCAACCGTTCTCAAGCGTTTCGAGGTCGCCTCCTCCGGTCCCGCACGAGAGGAAAGCCGGGTGCGAATGATTCCCGTTCTTTGGGACATCTTCTTACGCAGGCCAATTACCGGCACCGGCCCTGACCGATACCAATACGAGTTGACCCGTCGGGCCATGCCTTATTTGGCAGAAAAACAAAAAACCATCAACTCCCACAATCTCGCACTGCTGCTGCTGGTCGAAACCGGAGTAATCGGTTTCGCGCTGTTTTCCGTCGGTCTTGGCAAGGCAGTGATTTCAGCTTGGCGGGGGCGGAACGGTGCGTGCGGTCTACTGCCGCTCGCCTGGCTTCTCCCGATGGCAGTTGGAGGATTAACCATTTGTAGTTCCATCTTCGCTCCAATTTTCTGGGTTGCGATAGCCTATTCACTGGCTGCGGCTGAACCCTCGAAATCGTAGCGGTTTGTCTCTGTTCTCTCCGTTTTTAAAGCGTCACCCTTATGCGGATTGCCCTGATTGCTTCCAGCCTTCGCCGGGCCGGTGCAGAGAAACAGTTCTCGTATGCGGCGCGAGCATTGTCTCTAGCCGGGATCGATTCCCACGTCTTTTATTTAGGCAGTGGAGATTATTATCAAACGGCTTTGACCGAGGCTGGCGTTCCCGTGCGCCAAATCTTCAATCCCGGACGGCCATTGCTGATGTTATTCCGGTTGTTTAAGGAATTGGCCGCACTGAAGCCTCACATCGTCCTCGCCAGCCAGTTCGGGGATCTTATTTTCGCCGGTTTGGCCGGCCGCCTGTGCGGCGCGGTCGTCCTGGGCGGCATCCGCAGCGACGGATTCTATGAAATCCGGACCTCAGGCCGACGAAGCCGAATGATGCTCCGTTTGTCCCACGGACTGATTGCAAATTCGCACCGAGCTAAGAACAACCTCGTATCGCTGCGTATCAGGCCTGAAAAGATAGCAGTCATGCCCAACGTAATCGATTTGTCTGACTTCGATCAAAAATTGACGAAACCTTTCGTCAATCCGGCGTTTGCCAATCGCATCCCCATAGCCGCTATCGGCAGTCTGCAAACCTGCAAGCGATTCGATCGTTTTCTCGACGGTTTAGCGCTCGCCCTTCGCCGCGAACCAGCGCTTTTTGGCGTCGTCGCCGGCGAAGATGTCGGCGAACAGGCAGCGCTCGAACGAAAGGCCAAAGCGTTGGGGTTGCTTCCAGATCATTTTCAGTTTCTGGGAGAATGCGACCAGGTGCCATCTTTGTTAGCTCGTTCTCGGCTGTTGGTTTCATGCTCAGAATACGAAGGCTTTCCCAACGTCATATTAGAGGCCATGGCCGCTCGATTGCCGGTGCTGACGACGCCCGCGGGTGACTCTAGTCACATTGTCAAACATGGGAAAACAGGGTTCTTGCTTACGCCCGACGATCATCAAGGTATGGCTGATTGCATCGTCAATTTGGTCCGGAATTCCTCGCTCGCGCAACAAATGGGCGAAGCTGGCCGCGCGCTCGTCGAACAGGATTACAACATAACCTCTCTTGCTCCGCGCCTTCTCGCGATTATTTCGGATTTCGCTCGCAAAGGACGAAAAAGCATCTCCTCTCAAACCGAGACCGGCCTAAAGACGGGCTCGACAGGGATCGCACCGCGAGCCGATGAAGCTGCCGATTCAATTACATTTCCGCCGTTCGCCGGGACACTGGCCTCGCCAATCCGGCCGGAAACCGAATGATTCAGAGAAAGTTCCTGTAGAATCTCAAAAACGACCTCCGCTCAAGTCCTACCCGCTTTCCCGGGTTTAAACTCATAGCTTTCCGGTACCAGGCGGACGAAGTTCACCACTCAGATTGCCCATGCTTGGCCTTTCAAAACTGAAAATCTGTTACATAGCCGGAACGCTCGGCCAAGGCGGGGCGGAGCGGCAATTATTTTACGCGATTCAGGCCTTGCGGCAAAACGGGGCTGCCGTGCGTGTTCTTTCGCTTGATTCGGGAGGGTTTTGGGAAGCGCCAATCAATCAACTTGGCGCAACTGTTACACATGTTGGGCAAACTGGTTCCCGTGTTAAGCGCGTTTGCCGCATTCTAAAGGTGTTAAAAAAAGAACCCGCCGATATTCTCCAATCCCAGCATTTTTACACGAATGCTTATGCCAGTGCCTCGGCGTTTTTTCTGAACTGTAAAGCGATCGGCGCTATGCGCAGCAACGGTTTCTTCGATTTGAACCAATGCGGCAATCTGGGCGGACGGATCAATTTGCATCTGCCTCAAATTTTGGCTGCGAACTCACAGAGTTCAATTCATTACGCAATGAAGCGCGGCATTCCGGCCTCTCGCTTGTTTTTCCTGCCGAACGTCGTGGATACTGAACGATTCAAACCCGCCGCGAAGGCGCTTCAGGGTCCGATAACTCTGCTCACAGCAGGTCGACTGACTCGGGAGAAAAGGTTCGATCGCTTCATTTCACTCCTGCATCAACTTCGGAATTCCTTCGGCCTTGACGTTCGCGGTTGGATTGTCGGTCCCACCCGCGCGGACCAGGATCTCCGGCCCGAATTGGAACATCAGGCTGCCGGACTAGGTCTTCGCTCCGACGTGCTCCGTTTCCTTGGGAGCATTTCAGAAATGCCTGCTCTCTATCAACAGAGCACCATCTTCGTCCTCACGTCGACACATGAAGGAACCCCCAATGTTTTACTCGAGGCCATGGCTTCCGGCCTGCCGGTTGTCGCCACTCGTGTTGGCGGTGTCCCTGAAATTGTGCAGCACGGTTGCACCGGTTTCCTCGCCGCCGAAGACGAAATGGACGAACTGACGAACGCAATTCTCGCGCTCGCCCGTGATCCAAAGCTTGCAATGGAAGTGGGTGCTCGCGCGCGTAGCTATGTGGAGCAAACCCATTCAGTCCACCAATTGCCCGCGCAACTCGCTGAGCTCTACGATTTGGCCTTGGGCATTCACCAGCGGCCGCAGCACAAGCCCAAGTTCCGTCGCGCGTTTGCCAATGACACCGTATGAGCGCCACTTTTATTCAGTAGCAAAACCCTCCGTAATTCTGGAAATAATAATATGAATATCGAAGACAAAGTTAGAGAATTCATCGTCAAAAATCTCTATTACGCCGAAGGCGCGGCCCTGAACGACGACGCCTCCTTTTTGGCCGAAGGCGTCATTGATTCAATGGGCGCCATGGAGCTGGTTGCTTTTGTCGAATCTGAGTTCAAGATCAAGGTGGAAATGTCGGAGGTGGTTGTCAAAAATTTCGATTCCATTCGCAAAATGGCTGACTTCGTGCGCCGGAAGCTGGGTATTGCCGAAGAGTCGTGTGAAATTTCAGGGCGATCTCGCGAGGAAATTGCGCCCGCGCGAACTCAGTAGTCCCTTTCGGCTTAACCTTACGCCGTTTCAAACATTCTTAACCCCTAAACGCATGTTCACTTCCCAATTTCCTCTCGTTTCCGTGATTCTCCCCTGTCGGAATGAGTCCGGCTATATCGAGGATTGCCTCAAATCCATTCTTGCTCAGGAAATGCCCGATGATGCCACCTTCGAAATCCTCGTCGCCGATGGAGTCTCCAATGATGGCACGCGCGAATTCCTGGAACGTTTCTCCGCGCAAAATCCAACAGTCCGGCTCTTAAACAATCCGGGGCGAATTGTCTCCACCGGCCTAAACGCCGCTCTGCGGGAAGCCAAAGGCGAAGTCATTGTTCGCATGGACGCCCACACCGTTTATGCGCCCGATTATATCAAGCAATGCCTGGCTGTGCTGCGCGAGACCGGCGCAGACAATGTAGGCGGTCCGATGCGCACAACAGCCACCACGTACAAAGAACGAGCCATTCGCGCCGTTTTTCATTCGCCATTCGCGGTCGGTGGCGCTCGCTCCCATAATCCGGACTTCCAAGGACATGTCGATACCGTCATTTACGGCTGCTGGCGAAAGAGCATTTTCGATCGCGTCGGCAACTTCGATGAAGACCTCGTTCGCAATCAGGATGAGCACAATTTGCGCATAGCGCGGAACGGCGGGAAGATTTATCAATCGCCGCGCATCCGCAGTTGGTATCACGTGCGCGATTCCTTTAAGACTGTCCTCCGCCAATATATGCAGTATGGTTACTGGAAAGTCCTGGTCATACGCAACCATCGTCTGCCCGCATCGATTCGTCACGTTATTCCCGCGGCTTTTGTCGGAACGCTGGCTCTGCTGTTTATAATTGGGCTCTTTTGGCGCCCCGCTCTCGTCGGGGCGGCAGCTCTTGCCGGGGTTTACCTGTTATCCGTTCTTCTCGCATCTTTGCTCACCGCTGCCCGAACTGAATGGAAATTGCTTCCGGCACTCCCGCTTGTTTTTTGCTGTTTTCAACTCGGGTATGGCTACGGCTTTTTGCGCGGCATCGTCGATTTTATTCTGTTCCAAAAAGCGCCAGCCGCCAGATTTGTTCAATTGACCCGCCAGCAACGGGGCTCCACACGAGCCATTTGAGTCTTACTAGCTCCCCCACTCCAATTTAGGGGGTTTGCCCACTGTGCGCCCGGTAATCGCTCGTTGTAGTATTCAGGCGGAACGGGGTGATGGCACCTTGGAATGGAAAGCGCCTGAAATCATTATGACATGGAATTCCTTTCCAAAACCCTCAATAGGGTGGGTAGATGCTGCGATTCGGCACTCTGGAGCCCAGAGAATTTGCCTGTTCCAGAATATATGCTTCCGATCCCCTTCTACAAACCGAGTATAGGCGAAGAAGAAATTAACGAAGTCGTTGATACTTTGCGGAGCGGCTGGTTGACCACTGGCCCAAAAGTCAAACAATTCGAGGCCGAGTTTTCGCAATACCTGGGCCATCGTCATTCCATCGCCGTCAATTCTTGCACGGCGGCGCTTCATCTTGCCCTTGAAGCCATCGGGTTAAAGGCTGGCCAATTCGTGGTTGTTCCCACGATGACCTTCGCCGCTACGGCTGAAGTCGTCCGCTACTTCAATGCCGTCCCTTTGTTGGTTGATTGCCGTCCTTCGGACTTCAACCTCGATGTCATCGATGCCCATCGAAAAATCTGTGAAGCCCGCGCTCGCGGCGATGAGGTTGTCGCAATTGTCCCGGTTCATTACGGCGGCCAAATCGGCGATGTTGCCGGAGTTCGGGCTCTTGCCAAAGAGTTCAATCTGAGAGTTATTGAAGATGCCGCTCATTGCTGCCCGGCCTGGTACCGCGAAAATGAAAATGAACCATGGCTGCCGGTCGGAAGTTCCGCCGAGATAAGCTGCTATTCCTTTTACGCCAACAAAACGATTACTACCGGTGAAGGCGGCATGGCTTGCACCGACTCTGAAGAGCACGCCGACCGAATGAGGCTCATGTCCCTCCACGGCATCTCGCGCGATGCGTGGAAACGCTATACTGCCGATGGTTCCTGGTACTACGAAATCATCGCGCCCGGCTTTAAGTATAATCTGACAGATATTGCCGCTGCGATTGGCCTGCACCAATTGCGTAAGGCCGATAAAATGCATGAACAACGAGCTCAAAGAGCGCAACTGTACACGGAACTGCTCGCCGATGTTGATGATCTAATCGTGCCTCGGGAGTTGCCGAACCGCATTCACTCCTGGCACTTGTATCCGATCCGACTCCAAAAAACCGGGAAGCGGGCAGACCGCTCGAATGTGATTTCGGAACTCAGAGCTGCGGGCATAAGCACCAGCGTTCACTGGATGCCGCTCCATCTGCATCCCTACTATCGAGAAGCCCTCGGCTACAAACCTTCGGATTGCCCGTGCGCCACGTCGATTTACCCGGAGTTGATTAGCCTGCCACTTTACCCTTATCTCACCCCGCAAGAGATCGAGCGAATCTGTGATACTCTGAAGAAAACTCTCACAGGTTCAGGATCATTTTCAATCAGAACGAATCTCGAGGCAGTTGTAGAGGAAAAAGTATGATTTGGGAACAGAGCACAGCCAGTGACGAACTAACGCGAGTTGAAGCTCTTAAAAGCAGTCTGCAATTTACTGCCGGCACTGAAGATGCAAGCACAGGACTGTGGTGGCATTCCGCCGCGGCACAAAAAACAGCCAAGCGCTTATACGATCTTTTCTTTTCCACGCTGGGGTTGATACTTCTCAGCCCGCTTTTCCTGCTCATCGCTATCGCGATCAAGCTCAGCGACCGCGGGCCAATCTTTTATCTTCAAAGGAGAATCGGCCAGTATGGAATTCCCTTCCTGATCTGGAAGTTTCGAACGATGGTCCCTGATGCTGATTCCCGCGGGCCCTCCGTCACCAGGAATGATGATCCTCGCGTGACGCCTCTTGGCCGGCTGCTTCGTCGAACCAAGTTCGATGAATTGCCCCAACTCTGGAATGTATTCCGCGGTGAAATGAGCCTTGTTGGCCCGCGTCCCGAAGTCGCGCGGTATGTTGAGCATTACACCGGCGAACAACGCGCGATATTGCAACATAAACCGGGCATCACCGATCTGGCTTCTCTTCGATTTCGCAACGAGGAGGCCTTGCTCAACGGTTGCTCTACAGCCGAGGAGTTCTACGTTGAACATTGTCTGCCCCGCAAACTCAAACTCAATAAAGAATACGCCCTCCAATCCAACCTCCTCACAGACACTTGGATTATCATCCAGACCATTTGTCCGTATTGGGCCGGCGTTCTCGGGGTGTATGCCCTCGTCCTGGGAGGTTCTTTTTGGTTTTCATCTGAGTTGCTCGAAAATTTCGAATTGTCTGGTTCCGGGTGGCGTCAATTTGCCGGGCAACTTCCACTCGTGGTTGGTCTTCAGCTCATCTGCTTGCTCGGCCGTCGGCAATGTCACGGATTGCTCTGCTATTTTGGACTCGCCGAAGTTTGGGAAGTGACTGTGGGCCTTTCTCAGGCCGCGCTGCTTCTTTTTGTTTTTTCCTTCGTGATTCCCTACGCGCTGCCTCAAAGGAACCTGCTTTTAATGGATCTTTGCATCTCTTTGCTCTTTTTGAACGGCTTTCGAATACTGTTTCGACTTTGGCGCGAACGCGCCGAGGGCGAACCTTCTTCGCTTGAAGTGCCCCAACGCCGCGTTGCCATCATTGGCGCCGGCAAAGTCGGCGCGCAGCTCGCCCGCTATCTCAACACCCAGAAAGCTCTGGCTCGCACAGCCGTCGCGTTTTTTGATGACGACTTCAGCAAATGGCAAAAATCCATCCACGAAATCCCGGTGGTTGGCATGCCCGAATGTCTCCTGGAAGGTTGGGATGAAAAACTGGATGAGATTGCGATTGCGCTGCCTGGCCCGTCTCCCGAGCGCCTCGAAGAATTGCATCAACTGTTTCAGAAAACCAACCTCAAAGTTTACACGTTTCAGTGGCCCTTGCCGCCCTGGGCCCCGGCAGAAAACGTCTGCACGGCAGCCGCATGATTTAAACTTGCGTTGACATGTCACTCTCTCGAGCCACCCTCATTCTTTCGGACATCGCGGCCTTGTTGGGAAGCCTGTGGCTCGGCTTTCAAATCCGGTTTGACTTCTCGGTCCCAGCCGAGACCCAGCATACATTCCCTTTAATTTTCCTCTGGGTCATTGCGGTGAAGGAATTTTGCCTTTGGCGCTTTCGCAGGTACGACCTCCTGCTCGGCCACTTCACGGTCTCGGAATCTTCAAGCCTCTTCTGGGCGTTGCTCGTCCCGAGCCTTTTTATTTTTGGAGTCTCCAACCAACTGGGTTCCGATTACGCTCCCCCGCGCAGCGTTGTTCTTACCGATCTCGGATTCTCAGTCATCGGACTTACTGCTATTCGCCTCGCCTTTCGTCCCCCAAAACAGCAGCGCTCTCTCAACGACGCCCGGCCCCACAAGCGTGCCCGGCGCGCAGGAATTATCGGAGCTGGTCTCGTTGGCACAGCTCTCGTCCGCGAGTTTGAGCAACGGCGGGATCTCGGCCTCCAGGCCGTTGCTTTCTTCGACGACGATCGCCTCAAGTGGGGCAAGCGTATCCTCGACGTTCCTATCGTCGGCGCGCCCGAGTCTCTTTTGAATGGCAAAGGCGATTTGGAGTTGGAGGAAGTCATTATCGCCATGCCTAGCGCCTCCGCTGCGCGTGTCGCAGAAATCGCCGCCATTCTCCGCAAACTGCAAATCAAATTCACCACGGTCCCTTCCATTTACGAATTGACCACGGGTCAGGCTCAAGTCGGCCAATTAAGGCCGGTCAAACTCAAGGATCTCCTCGGCCGCGAACAGGTCCAACTCGGCAGCGAAGAAATTCAACGCACTCTTCGCGGCAGTGTTGTCATGGTAACCGGCGCGGGCGGCAGCATCGGCAGCGAGCTCTGCCGTCAAATCGCCAGTTACGCTCCCCGCCAATTGCTACTCGTGGAACAAAGCGAAGTGCAGCTATTCCAGATCGAGCAGGAACTCATTGATGCAGGATTTGGCGATCGAATCGTTCCGCTCGTCGCTGATGTCCTCGATCGGCCCAGAGTCGAACACGTTTTTGAGCAATTCAAACCCCAGGTCATCTTCCATGCTGCCGCCCACAAGCATGTCCCCATGATGGAAATTCAGCCCGGGGAGGCGATTAAGAATAACGCCTTCGGCACCATGCAACTCGCCGAAATGGCCCAAAGCTTCAATGTCGAACGTTTCATCCTGATCTCCAGCGATAAAGCAATCAATCCGACCAATGTCATGGGCGCTACCAAGCGTCTGGCCGAAATTTGCGTTCAATCCCTTTACGCCTCTCGCCCCGATTGCACCCGTTTCATGGCCGTGCGCTTTGGCAATGTTCTGGGCTCCTCCGGCAGTGTCGTTCCTCTGTTCAACAAGCAAATCGCAGCCGGTGGACCGGTTAAAGTCACGCACCCTGACGTAACCCGCTACTTCATGACCATACCTGAGGCTGTCGGACTGGTTCTCCAGAGCGCCGCCCAAGGTCAAGGCGGAGAAATATTCCTGCTCGACATGGGCAAGCCGGTCAAAATTTTGGACCTGGCCCGACAATTGATTCAACTCTCAGGCCGCGTCCCCGATCAAGATATTCGAATCGAATTTACCGGTTTGCGCCCTGGTGAAAAGTTATTCGAAGAGCTCTGCTACAAGGGGGAAAACGTCACCACGACCGCGCATCCCAAAATTCATCGTCTCGTTTGCGAGGCAGTGCCGCTAAAACGCGTTCGCGATATTTTGAACGATCTAATCTGGCAATCCGATCTGCTCGAACCGGATCAACTCAAACAACTGCTCAAATGGGCCGTTCCCGAATATCAACCGCAACTCACCACTGCCGACGAGGCCGCTGAACCGCTCAAAGAGAAGCCGAATCTCGAACCCAGAGTCAAAACGCTCTCTGGTGAAGTGGAAATCCTGACGGCTGGTTTGACTGTCCAGTCGGCCAGGTTCAGCGGCTAAAAGAGATTTGGATCTCAGTATCTAACACGCGCTCCCCCAATCAAAACATTTCCGTACTCAACTTGAATTAACGCTGCCTGAACCTTGCCCTCTATGCACGACAACATGCTCTATACCAAAATTCAATCCGCTCTCCGCGCTGCTCCGCGCACATGGCTGATCACGGGCGTAGCCGGCTTTATCGGCTCCAACATTCTCGAAACGCTGCTGCAACTCGATCAAAACGTCTTGGGCTTGGATAACTTTTCCACTGGTTTCCAGGAAAACCTTGATGAAGTCCGCGCTAAAGTCGGCCTTGGCAAATGGGCCCGTGCACGCATCATAGAAGGCGACATTCGTGATGTGGCTACCTGCCACCGGCTGTGCGGCGATGTCGATTACGTCTTGCACCAGGCCGCCTTGGGCTCAGTTCCTCGCTCTCTCGCCGACCCGATTCGCTCTCACGACGCCAACGTAAGCGGTTTTCTCAACATGCTCGTCGCAGCCCGCGATGCCAAAGTGAGGCGTTTTGTTTATGCCTCAAGCAGCTCCGTCTATGGCGACCACCCGGGCTTGCCGAAACTCGAAGACAACGTCGGCGATCCCCTTTCCCCTTACGCGGCCACCAAGGCCATCAACGAACTTTACGCCGGCGTCTTCGCTCGCGCTTTCAAACTGAACTCCATCGGCTTGCGCTATTTCAATGTCTTTGGCCCTCGCCAGGACCCAGCGGGCGCATATGCGGCGGTCATTCCACGCTGGATCGCTGCCATGCTGCAGCGCGAACCAATTCATATTTTTGGCGATGGCGAGACCAGTCGCGACTTCAGTTATATAGACAACGTTGTTCAGGCCAATCTGCTCGCTGCGACCACCGATAATCCTGACGCGCTCAATCAGGTCTTCAACATCGCTATCGGCGAAACTACAACTCTCAACCAGCTCTTCGACCTGATCCAGGATACGCTGCAGCGGACCGATCCCTCCATTCCAAAGCAAAAACCTAGTTATAACGACTTCCGTCCCGGCGACGTTCGCCATTCACATGCCTGCATTGAAAAGGCGGAACACCTTCTCGGCTATTCCCCGACACATCGAATTCAGCAAGGACTGCAATTATCCATGGGTTGGTATCGCCGAAAACTCCTCCCTCAAGATAAACCGCACGCCTCGCCACCCGTTGCCGCAATGGCAAACGAGTCCTGCCTCGCCAACTCTGCGCGGTAAGTCAGTCTCTTCCGGCACAAATTCTCCAGTGGAACTCTGAATTTCGTTTCAATGGCTAATGACTTTTGAGACCTCGGGAATCGAAGCCGATTTTCCACTAATCACGAATTTCTAGTCACTGGTTACTAATTACCAGCATTATCAGGCTTGACGGATTCACCATAAAGCGGAGAGTTATACCGAATTAGTCAGCCGCTTTGTCCTGAACTGCTGCATATATGAAAACATACGCTCTTTCCCGGCGCGACTTCCTTCATCGCACCATCTCTCTGGCTGCCGGCGCTCCACTGGCGCTGAAACTCGGTCAACTCGGCCTGACAGCAGCGGAAACGACTTCCGCCTCAACTGCCCGAGGCACCGTCGCGATTGTCCCCTGCAAAACCTACGGCCCCGAAGTTCGGCCGGCCCTCGACAAATGTTTCGATCTCTTGGGCGGCATCGGCTCGCTTGTCAAAAACAAGACCGTTACGGTGAAGCTCAACCTTACTGGCACCAATTTCCAGCCCTACCTGGGTCGTCCGGTCGGCGAAACCTACATGACCCACTACGACACAGCATTCGCGCTGGCCGCTTCGTTGTTTGCTGCCGGCGCAAAACGTGTCCGATTTGTCGAATCCACCCAAAGCACGGCCGCTTTGGAAGCGAGTCTCGATCTCGCCGATTGGGACGTAAAAGCGCTCAGTGCGCTCGGCAAAGTCGAGTTTGAAAACACGCGAAATCTGGGGGCCGGCAAAAGCTACTCGCATCTGCGCGTTCCCGGCGGTGGCTACATGTTCTCGACCCTGAATCTAAACCATTCATACGAGGACACCGACGTCATGGTCTCGCTCTGCAAACTGAAGAATCACATTACCGCAGGCGTCACTCTCTCGATGAAGAATCTTTTCGGGCTCACGCCGAATTCGTTGTATGGCTCGAAAGCGGGGAGCGAAGACGCTACCGAAGGGCGCGGCCCACTTCACAATCCGATGGGGTTGGAGAAAATCAAGCTGCCCGGCTTGAAAGAAGGCATTGGGTCGGTCGAACCAACCTGGCGCGTGCCGCGAATCATCGCCGATATTTGCGCTGCGCGTCCCATTCATCTCGCCATTATCGATGGCATCACGTCGATGAAAGGCGGTGAAGGCCCATGGTGCGACGATGAAAATAAAACCAGAATCAAGGTTACCACGCCAGGTTTGCTAATCGCTGGTCTGAATCCCGTCTCAACCGACGCCGTCGGCACCGCTGTCATGGGCTATGAAAATCCTCGTGCCGCCAAAGGGGTCAAGCCGTTTGATTTCTGCGACAATCATATCCTACTCGCCGAACAAGCCGGTCTCGGCACCGCCGACCTTTCCCGCATCGACGTCCGAGGCACGCCCATCGAAAAAGCGCGATATCCCTACCGCTGAGCGCACTGCGTTAGCCTTAATCATAAATCGCCGCTTCGGGTCGGTCCCAATCTTCAGCGAAATTTTTCAATCGCGCCCGAAGAGCGGCAGCGTGAGCCTCGTCAATTCCACGCTCTCTGAGTTCCAGACCGCCTTCGTTTTCACACGTACCCGCTTCAAGGCTTCTTGAATAAACTCCTCGCGCTCTTTTGGCAGAAGCTTTTCAAATGCCTGAAGCAGTTCTGCCATTGATAGGTTCATTTGATCTGCTGTTCTTACCGCTGTTTTAACGCCATCCGCCGCAATGCATGTGCCAAATACTCATATTCCTCGATCGTATTATACAACTGCGCCGACACCCGGATGAATCGCTGCGACGGGGTCCCAATTCTCAAAAACGGCACCTCAATCCCAAACTGCTTGTAGAGTTGCACCTGCTCCTCTTCAAATCTTTCTGTTAAGGGTCGGCCCTGAAAACTTTCGGGCAATCGCACGGTCGCCATCGATCCCAGCATGTTTTCCGGGCACAGCGGCTCAGTTCCCAACCGCTCGCAAAAAATCTTTCGGGCCTTAACTGCCAGTTTATGATTCCGTTGCCGCACCTCGCGCCATCCGCCGGGCAATAATTTTGCCATCCAATCAATTGCGTCGGCTACACTGAACTTCGCAGAAGGGTCTATCGTTCCCGACCAATCAAAACGATCCTGGAATCGCGTGTAGCCTGGCCGCAATTGATTATTTCCGTGGCTGATTACCGCTGGCTGCAACCCATCCTGTTTGTCCTCCCGCACCCACAGAAACGCTGCGCCTTTTGGCGCACATACCCACTTGTGTAGATTCCCCGTGTAATACGCCGGCCGCAGTCGCGTGATATCAAGAGGCACCATTCCCGGTGCATGCGCGCCATCGACCAATGTGTCCACTCCGCGCGCTTCCAATTCGCGGATGATGC
>Ga0170475_119672309_pt1 | contig 31305 bp, 6 predicted proteins | sample Soicark_Litter_5_FD_111474 | JGI IMG/M metagenome (GOLD analysis project Ga0170475, IMG submission 111474) | Avena fatua rhizosphere microbial communities from Hopland, California, USA. Combined Assembly of 48 SPs
GAGGAGGAGACCGTATCAGCCAGCATTACCGTCCCCCTGAAGGAGACGCAGACGGTCGAGGACCAGACGGTCTCGATGACATGCGAGACGTCCCTGCCTGGCCTGAAGGCGATCTGGTTGAAGGACGGAGTCAAAATAGTGCCGGATGAGCACTGCGAGGTCCTGGTGGAGGGGTGCCTTCACAAGATGACGATACACAAGACAACACTGGAGGACGAGGCCGAGTACACAATCAAGATAGGAGAGACTGTGATGTCTAAGGCTACGCTTTGGGTTGAAGAGTCCCCTCTTCATATCACTGTACCACTTCAGCCTACTATCTCCGTAGCGGAAGGCGACAGTTTGATCTTGAAGGCAGAAGTGTCCAAGCCTGGTGTGGCCGGCACGTGGTTCAAGGACGACCTTGAGATCCTTCCCAAAGTCGACAAGAAGTATGACATCGCTGTGGATGGCACGGTACACGCTCTCACCATCAGCAAGACGAAGACAGACGACTCTGCTGAGTACACGTTGGAAATTGGACCGGAGAGCACCACGTCCAAGGTCGAAGTGAAAGAATCCAAAGTGCAAATCGTCAGTCATCTGAAAGAGATCAGCACCAAGGAGCACACGACAGTCACATTCAAATGTGAGCTGTCCAAAGCAGGTCAGACTGTCAAGTGGTTCAAGAATGGCAAAGAACTTAAACAAGACTCTCGTCATGAAATGACGACTGACGGAACGTTCCAGCTGTTGACGATCAAAGACACGAATGCGACTGAGGATGACGCCGAGTACACGATGACGATTGATGAGGAAGTCACCAAGGCTTCTCTCCACGTCGAAGGTGCTTCAGTTACCATCGTTACTCCTCTCACAAACAAAAAGGTGAAGGAATTCGAATCTGTAACATTCGAATGCGAGGTATCCAAGTCGGGTGTCAAGGCTAAGTGGTTCAAGGGCACGGAGGAGATTGAGGTGACGGAACGTATCAGTGTCACGGTGATGGACAAGAAGCACACGCTGACCATAAGTGAGACTGAGCTGAAAGATACCAGCAAATACCGAGTGGTTTTCGAGGGAGATGTGGATTCGACTGCTGAACTTAAAGTAGAAGAGATCCCGCTAAAATTTACGAGACAGTTGTCCAACCTTGAGATTAAGGAGAAGGAAACCGCTACGTTCGAATGCGAGGTCTCCAAGCAGAAGCAGACAGCCGAGTGGCTTCAGGTGGGAACCAAGATCGAGCCGGGTGAGGGCACGTGGTCGCGGTACAAGACTGAAGTGGACGGATGTATCCATAGGCTGATCATAACAGATGTCCAGAAGGATGACACGCATAAGTTCAGCTGTGTCATCAAGGACAAGAAGACTACGGCTGCTCTTACTGTTAAAGAGCTTCCCCTGGAGATCACAGTACCTCTCGTGGACCAGGAGGTCGTCGAGAGGCAGACGATCTCTCTGACCTGTGAGGTATCCAAGTCCAAGCAGAAGGCCAAGTGGCTGAAGGACGGCAAAGAAGTCAGGTCAGGGGGTCGACTAGAGGTCAGGGTTGAAGACACAAAACATATTCTCGTAATTAAGGACGTCGAGGCGTCCGACAAGGCCGAGTACAAGGTCGACTTCGGGACGGTATCGTCAAAAGCTCGCGTCGTCTTGACTGAAGAAACAATAGAGTTTATTCGACAACTTCAAGATCAGCGAGTGACTGAGGTACCGGCACTCGTAACTTTCGAATGCGAACTGTCAAAGTCGGACGTTAAAGTTCAGTGGATGAAGGCTGGCAAGCCGGTCGTAGCTGATGAGAAGAAGTATGACGTCATCATGGACAAAACAGTCCACAAGCTCATTATCCATGACGTCACTAAGGCTGATGTGGCTGAGTACACGGCCACAGCGAGAGGAATAACTTCAAAAGCTTCACTCACAATTCAAGTGGCTCCCGTCTTCACACTGGACGAGTCATTCAAGGACACTCTCACGATGAAGCTTGGTACTTCATCGACTGTCAGCTTACCGTTCACGGGAGTTCCCGCTCCAAAAGCATCCGTAACCTTCAACGGGTCCACTGTGCGTGATACCAAGCGTATCCAGTGTAAAGTGGAAGAGAGCAAAGTGTCATTCGTCGTGCAGAAAGTGGAAAAGTTGGACGTTGGTGAGTACGTGATCAACCTGGAGAATGAATTCGGAAAGGCGACAGTCACCATCAAAGTGGTCGTGCTTGATAAACCATCTCCACCTCGTAATCTCACTGTCACCTCCTTGGTAAACGAGACCGCTGAGGTCAAGTGGGACGTCCCAGAGCAGGACGGAGGCAGTCCAGTGACCCACTACGTGGTCGAGAAGCGTAACGTTCAGCGGAAGGTCTGGCAGGAAGTGGGCAAGCCCACTGATCTGACCGCCACTGTGACGGGGCTTGAGGCTGACAATCAGTTCCAGGTGAAAGTGTGCGCCGTCAACCAGTACGGGACGAGTGAACCCGTCGAGCTCTCTGAGCCAATCACCATCAAGGCGGAGTTCAGCAAACCTGGTGCACCCGAGGCTCCTGAGGTGAAGGACACGACGAAAACTTCGGGCACTGTGTCATGGCAGCCACCTAAAGAAGATGGCGGCTCACCCATCACGGGCTACCACGTGGAGCGTAGAGTGACCACAACAGACCGCTGGACTAAGATCAGCAAGATCACGGTCAAGGAGCTACAGTTCAAGGTCACGGACATGGTGGAAGGGAATGTATACGAGTACCGGGTGAGTGCTGAGAACAAGGTTGGAGTGGGACCTCCAAGCTCAGCGTCGGCTCCTGTCAAAGCCAAAGATGATTTTGGTCCACCTGGTAAGCCGAATGCACCGATGTTCACGGACGTGACGGACACGACAGTAGTCCTGCACTGGACTGCACCGGAAGACAATGGAGGATCAGAGATCACAAACTATGTCATTCACAGTCGCCACGAGAAGTCCGTCCAGTGGGTGCAGGCTACCAAGGAGAAGATCACCAAGACTGAACACAAGCTCACCAAGCTCACCAAGGACAACGTCTACGAGTTCAAGGTCGCCGCCGAGAACAAGGCGGGTCAAGGACCATTCTCTGAGCCCAGCGCACCTGTCAAGATGGCGGAAGTTGTCGAAGGTGACGCACCATCTATCATTGAAGGTCTGACTGATAGCACGACGGGACTTAAAGAAACAGCCAGTCTAAAGTGCGTCATCAACATGGGCAAACCTGCAGCGGAAATTAAATGGTTTAAGAATGGCAAGGATTTGAAAGCAAGCTCTCACTACGTCATGTCAGTGGAAGACCAAACTGTCACCCTGATCATCAAGGACACAGAGGTGACAGATGTCGCCACATACAAATGTGTCGCTACTAACAAGATTGGAAAGGCAGAGACAGAATGTAGCTTCCAAATTCAAGCTGCTCCTGTTATCGACTGTGAAGCTAAGTACAAAGAACTAATAAAATCCAAACTGGGCTCAACCGTTTCCATTCCAGTAACCGTTACTGGATTCCCCGTCCCTAAGGTATCCTGGTATAAGGGCGATCAGCTCCTGAAGACATCAAACGGGATGACTGTTGAGACAAAAGATGGATCGTCAAAATTGGCTATAAAGGGAGCCAGCTCTGAGACTTCGGGCACCTACGTTGTCAAGGCCGAGAACACTGTGGGTACTGCACAGGCTGAGTTTAACATGGAAGTTAAAGATAAACCTTCCCCTCCCCGCAACCTGACGGTGACAGACATCACCGCAGACAGCCTGGTGCTCTCCTGGCAAGCTCCAGAGAGTGACGGTGGTTCGGTCATCACCAAGTACAAGGTTGAGAAGAGGGACTCTAAGAAGACTGCCTTTGTTAAGGTCGAGGACGTCTCGGCAGACACTTTGACCTTGAAGCTGACAAAGCTTGTTGAAGGAAGTCAATACTTCTTACAGGTGGCAGCAGAGAATGGCATTGGACAGTCTGACTGGACGACAACCAAGGAACCAGCAGGAGCTACAGCAGCTTTCAGTCCACCTGATTCACCAGTGAATGTTCTGGTGAGTGACATCACCAAGACTTCATGCACTGTGACATGGGAACCACCAAAGTCTGACGGAGGTTCACCAGTGACAGGTTACATAGTAGAACGTCAGACGGCAAGAAGCAGCAAGTGGACCAAGGTGACAAAACAAGAAGTGACTGAGTGTCAGCTGAGTGTCAAGGATCTCTCAGGAGGCACTGAGTATGCCTTCAGGGTGTCGGCTGTTAATGTTGCTGGAGTCAGCAAGCCATCAGAAGCTTCCGGATATTCGTTGCAAAGGATTCATTCGATGTGCCTGGAAAGCCTGGCACACCTGAAGTGGATGAGATGACATCAGACTCTGCCACTCTCACCTGGAAAGCACCGGACAGTGATGGAGGCTCTCCAGTCACTACGTATGTGGTAGAGATGAAGTCAGCTGGAGAGACAAAGTGGAAGGTGGTCAGTAAGGGAGAAGTGATAACAATATTGACGTACACAGTCAAGAACATCAAGACTGATAAGGATTGTGAGTTTAGAATAATAGCAGAGAACAAGGCAGGTCCTGGACAACCGTCTGGTCCATCTAAGGCACAGAAACACGGTGCATCAGCATTTATTAAAGAGCTCGAGGATGTCCTACTGAATGACGTCGGTCTGGACGCCACATTTGAATGTGAAGTGTCTGAGAAGGAGCTCAAGCCTGAGTGGTCGAAGGCTGGCAAGCCAATCAAGAAGTCGGACAAGTATGAGATGACGTCATCGAATGGCAAGCACACTTTGGTGGTGAAGTCATGCCAGTCTGATGACGTGGCTAAGTACTCGGTGAAACTTAACGGGATGCAGTCTGCTGCCAATCTGGATGTCAAGGCGGCACCACGATTTGGTAAGGAAGTTACCGAGAAGACGATCAAGCTCAAGGCTGGAGCTTCTACCGTCATCGAGCTTCCATTCACCGCCAGTCCTCAGCCTAAAGTCACCTGGACGTTTAATGGAGGGAAACTACCTGATCCTAAGCGCTTTAAGACTGACGTCATCGTCAACATGACGTCGATGACAATGGCCAAAGTGACGAAGAAGGATGAAGGAAAGTATACAGTTGCCCTGGAGAATGAACTGGGCAAATGTGAATTAGTGACAACTCTCATTGTAATAGATAAGCCCGGGCCCCCAGAGAACCTTTCCGTCAAGGAGTTCACTGACACTACCGTGTCGCTCACCTGGTCCCCTCCCTCGGACGACGGCGGCTCAGAAATCATCCGCTACGTCGTCGAGAAGAGGGAGGCCAGCAAGAAGACGTACAGTTCCGTGGGCACCCCCAGCTCGACAGAAATCAAGGCGGAGAATCTAACCGTCGGTCTGGCGCTAGTGTTTCATGTTGCCGCTGAAAACGAATGTGGTGTTGGAGAGTTTGTGGAGACAGATAAACCAGTCTCGCCTCGAGGCGATTTGTCTCCTCCCGGTGAGCCTCAGTCAGTTGAAGCCACTGACGTCACAAAGGACTCTGCTGTAATCACTTGGGCACAGCCCGGAGACGATGGGGGTTCTCCCATCCTCGGCTACTTCATCGAGCGCAGTCTGGCCGCCACTCCTCGATGGATCAAGGTCAGTAAGGACCTGGTCACTGAGCTCAAGTACAAGGCGACATAACTCGTCGAGGGAAATGATTACATCTTCCGGGTGACGGCCGAGAATAAGGTCGGGCCTGGTCCAGCAAGCGAGCCGACCAAACCGGTCACTGCAAAGGAACCTTGGACTCTCCCAGGTAAGCCTGGTGCCCCCACGTTCTCCGAAGTCAAAGACACCTCCCTCACTGCCCATTGGACTGCCCCAGAAGATGATGGTGGAGCTCCTATTACCAACTACGTCCTACAGTGCCGCCAGGAGATGGCTGTCCAGTGGGTGGAAGCCACCAAGGAGAAGATCTCCAAGACCAAGCACAAGGTCACGAAGCTGACCAAGGACTCCGTGTATGAGTTCAGAGTGGCTGCAGAGAATAAGGCAGGACTTGGACCTTACTCTGATCCTAGTGTTCCCGTCAAAGCCTCTGAAGTTAAAGAGGGAGAAGCACCAACCCTGATTGATGGTCTTGTGGACGTGACTTGTGGACTGAAGGAGACTGTGGTGCTAAAGTGTCAAATTAACAAAGGAAAACCTGTTGGAGATATTAAATGGTTCAAAAATGGCAAAGAACTAAAGTCCAGTTCACACCATGTAATGACTAGTGACGACACAGAGATTACGCTGACTATTAAGGACACAGAGGCTGCCGACGTGGCCAAGTATAAATGTCAAGTCGCGAACAAGGCTGGTCAAGTCCAAACTGAAGGCAGTCTGGAGATACAAGCTGCCCCTAAAATTGACTACGAGGACAAATACAAAGATGTGGTCAAGGGTAAACTGGGATCAACCGTCTCTATCCCGGTGGCTGTCAGTGGATTACCAACTCCAAAGATCACCTGGCTCAAGGGTGACAAGGACGTGAAGGGAATGACCGGAGTCTCCGTGGAAACCAAAGATGGAACATCTCGTATATCCCTGAAGGGAGCGAGCAGTGAGTCCTCAGGGACCTATGTCGTGAAGGCAGAGAACTCGCTGGGCTCGGCCGATGCACAGTTCACCGTGGAAGTCAAGGATAAACCTTCCCCTCCCCGCAATCTGACCGTCACAGACATCACCGCAGACAGTTTGGTGCTCTCCTGGCAAGCTCCAGAGAATGACGGCGGATCAGTCATCACCAAGTACAAGGTGGAGAAGAGGGACTCCAAGAAGACTGCCTTTGTCACGGTCGAGGACGTCTCGGCAGACATTTTGACCTTGAAGGTGACAAAACTTGTTGAAGGAAGTCAGTATTTCTTATAGGTGGCCGCAGAGAATGACATTGGACAGTCTGACTGGACGACCACCAAGGAACCAGCAGGAGCTACAGCAGCTTTCAATCCACCAGGTTCACCAGTGAATGTTCTAGTAAGTGACATCACCAAGACGTCATGCACTGTGACATGGGAGCCACCAAAATCTGACGGAGGTTCACCAGTGACAGGTTACATAGTAGAACGTCAGACGGCAAGAAGCAGCAAGTGGACCAAGGTGACAAAACAAGAAGTGACTGAATGTCAAGTGAGTGTCAAAGATCTCTCCGGAGGCACTGAGTATGCCTTCAGAGTGTCGGCTGTTAATGTTGCTGGAGTCAGCAAGCCATCTGAAGCTTCTGGAACATTCGTTGCAAAGGAAGCATTCGATGTACCTGGAAAGCCTGGAATTCCAGACGTGGATGAAATGACCTCAGACTCCGCCACTCTCACCTGGAAAGCACCTGACAGTGATGGAGGTTCTCCAATCACTACGTATATAGTTGAGATGAAGTCAGCTGGAGAGACAAAGTGGAAGGTGGTCAGCAAGGGAGAAGTGATAGCAGCATTGACGCACACTGTCAAGAACATCAAGACTGATAAGGATTGTGAGTTTAGAATAATAGCAGAGAACAAGGCAGGTCCTGGACAACCATCTGGTCCATCCAAGGCACAGAAATATGAAGGAGAAGCAGCTCCCTCTCCGTTCATAAAGGACCTCGAGGATGTCACTCTGGATGACGTGGGACTGGACGCTACCTTCCAATGTGAGGTGTCCCAGGTGGAACTGAAGGCAGAGTGGTTCAAGGCAGACAAGCCGCTGAAGAAGTCTGACAAATATGAGACGACCTCTGTGAAAGGAAAGCACACGCTCATTGTCAAGTCATGTCAGTCTGATGACGTGGCTAAGTACTCCGTCAAACTTGGATCGATGCAGTCCGCGGCTAAACTAGATGTTAAAGTGCCTCCAAGATTCGGCAAGGATGTGTCAGAGAGAACAATCAAACTGAAGACTGGAGCGTCCAGTGTGATTGAGGTTCCGTTCTTTGCTAGTCCACAGCCCAAGGTCACGTGGACATTCAATGGCGGCAAACTCCCAGATCCCAAACGTTTCAAGACGGACTCCATTGTGAACATGACCTCGATGACCATGGCCAAGGTGACGAAGAAGGACGCCGGGAAGTACTCGCTGGTTCTGGAGAGCGAGCTGGGGCGATGTGAACTCATCACAACGCTTGTTGTAATTGACAAGCCCGGGGCACCACAAGATCTAGAGGTCACAGAGTGCACTGAAACATCTGTCACTCTCTCCTGGGCTCCACCCTTTGACGATGGCGGCTCTGAGATCATAAAGTATGTTGTGGAGAAACGAGAGTCAAGCAAGAGGACGTACAGCCCCGTAGGGACTCCAAAGGAGACGACCATCTCGGCTCAGAACCTCACCGCCGGTCAGGCGCTGGTCTTCCACGTGGCGGCAGAGAATGAATGCGGAGTGGGAGAGTTCGTCGAACTGGAAAAACCTGTTTCACCGAGAAGCGGAGTTTCCGCACCTGGAGCCCCAGAATCAGTCGAGGCGACTGAAGTCACCAAGGACTCTGCCCGCATCCAGTGGAAGGAACCCTCTGACGACGGAGGCTCTCCCATCCTTGGCTATTTCATCGAGCGCAGCCTCACCTCGAGCTCCCGGTGGATCAAGATCTCCAAGGAGCTCGTCACTGAGCTCAGCTACACGGCCTCGGAGCTAGTGGAGGACAACGAGTATGTGTTCCGTGTGACGGCCGAGAACAAAGTAGGACCAGGTCCTGCTAGTGAGCCGACCAAACCTGTCCTTGCGAAGGACCCGTGGCAAAAACCTGGTAAACCCGACCCGCCCATAATCAAATCCACAGCCAAGAAGAGCGTCTCGCTCACTTGGGCCCCGCCCACTGATGATGGCGGTTCACCAATCACAAGCTACGAGGTCGAGTACAAGGCCGAGGAGCAGTTCAAGTGGATCAAGGCCAACAAGGAGACGGTCTCGACGACGTCCTACACAGTCACGGGTCTGACCACGGACATGACCTATGAGTTCCGTGTGGCTGCTGTGAACAAGGCTGGGGTAGGACCGGCATCGGAGCCGTCTAAACCAGCCATCGCTAAGGAGATCGTCTCTGGTGAAGCACCCAAGCTCCTGAGAGAACTCTCCGACGAAACAGTCACCTCTCCCGCCAACGTGACCTTTGAGTGCAAGATGAACCTCGGGGAACCCCAGGCTGAGGTGAAATGGTTCCGTGACGGCAAGGAGATCTTCAAGAACAAGAAGTACCAGATGACGGCCGAGGGGGAGAGGGTCAGCCTGATCATCACCGGGTCGGAGACCCTGGACGCGGCGACCTACAAGTGCGAGGCGTCCAACAAGCTAGGCACGGTCAAGACTCAGTGCAAGCTGACTGTCCTCGGTAAGCCAGTCATCACGTATGAGGATAAGCTGAAATCACCACAAAGGGCCAAGGCCGGGGGCAATGTCACGATTATCGCTAATATTGCTGGCTCACCCACACCCAAAGTGAGCTGGTTCCTTGGCGACGAACCGCTGTCATCTGGAAATGGAATCACTATTGACACAAAGGAAACCGTCTCCACTGTGTCAATAAAAGGAGTGTCTGCCAAGACTGTCGGACAGATCAAGGTAGTGGCGGAAAACAAGGCTGGAACTGATGAGGCGACGTTCAAAGTGGAAGTGAAAGACATACCGTCCCCACCGTTGAATCTGAAGATCAAGGAGGTGACCAAGGACTCGGTGACCCTCATCTGGGAAAGTCCGGACTCCGATGGCGGAGCCCCGATAACGGGATACCTGGTCGAGCGGAAGGACGTGACGAAGACGGCCTGGGTGAGTGCCGGCCGGACGGACAGCAACACATGCTACACGACCGTTCAGAAGCTTATTGAGAACAACGAGTACCTCTTCCAAGTGGCGGCGGAGAACGAAATCGGTCAGTCGGACTGGACGGCTACCAAGAACCCCGTCAAAGTCAAGCTGTCATTCGATCCACCTGGTCCTCCAGACGATCTCAAGGTCAAGGACCTCACTAAGTCCTCGTGTACCCTCGTCTGGTCTCCTCCAGAGTCTGACGGGGGTTCTCCTATCACAGGCTACCATGTGGAGAAGCTTACTGGAACTCGCTGGATCAAAGCGACCAAGAAAGCGACAACCAAGTGTACCTACGAGGTTTCTGACCTAGTTGAAGGATCCACAGACAACGAGTACCGTGTCTGCGCCGAGAATGCCGCTGGAATTGGAAAGCCATCAGAAACGACAGGACGCTTCACTGCAAAAGATGCCTTTGATGTCCCTGGTAAACCTGATGCACCCAATGTGGAAGACATCACTCCAGACTCTGCCTCTCTCACCTGGGAACCACCCAGCAGCGACGGTGGATCACCCATCACTGGGTATGTCGTGGAGATGAAGGCAGCAGGAGAAACAAAGTGGAAGGTGGCTGAGAAGAGTGTCAAGGAGACCATGTTTGTGGTGAAGGGATTGAAAACCGGAACGGATTATGAATTCCGTGTTATGGCAGAAAATAAAGCTGGACCGGGTCAGCCGTCTTCACCATGCAAGCCTGTCAAATACTCTGACGAGATCCGATTCACTCGAGAGCTGCAGAACGTTAAGCTGGAAGAGCTCGGCGTCAAGGTGACCCTGGAGTGCGAGCTGTCCAAGGAGGGATTGAAGGTCGAGTGGATGAAAGACGGCAAGAAGCTGCGCCGTGATGACCGCTATGACATCACGACGGACGGCAGGACTCAGCGGCTGATCATCGAGAAGGCAGCAGGGGAGGACGCGGGCAAGTACAGCGCCGTCTACGAGAAGTTGACGACCACCGCCAACATCACCCTAGCAGTTGCTCCAAAGATTGGCGAGCACAAGTACAGCGACAAACTGATTCTAAAGGCCGGTACATCGGCCGTCATTGAAATCCCGTTTGTCGGAAGTCCTCTGCCGGAAGCCAAGTGGCAATTCAAGGGCGGAAAGCTGCCCGACCCGAAGCGCTTCAAGGTCGACACGATAGTCAATATGACCTCCATCTCAATGGCTAAGGTCGTCAGAGCGGACGGTGGAAAGTACTCGGTGGATCTGAAGAACGAGTTTGGAAAGGCCAGCGTCACCATTGAAGTTGTCGTGCTAGACAAACCGAGCGCCCCTGAAGATCTCGCCGTCAAGTCTATGACCGACAACTCGATCAGCCTCAAGTGGTCTGAGCCGAGCGACAACGGAGGCTGCCTCATCACCGGGTACGTCATCGAGAAGCGAGAGGCGTCCAAGCGAACCTGGCAACGGGATGGTAGCACCACGGACGTTGAGTTCGAGTCTGTAGCGCTCAGTCCCGGAGTGGGGTACTCGTTCCAGGTGGCTGCGGAGAATGAAGTTGGTGTGGGTCCGTTTGTGGAGCTGACAAAGGCTGCAACGCCTAGAAGCCAGTTTGAACTTCCAGGCGCCCCATCGGCTCCAGAAGTGAACGACGTAACAAAAGAATCCTGCGTCCTCACATGGACTCCTCCAGAGTCGGACGGCGGCACGGAGATCACCGGCTACCTGGTGGAGCGCAGCACGGGACAGAGCGCCAGATGGATCCGGGTGACCAAGGATCCTGTGCCGGACGCGACCTTGACCGTCACGGACCTCATCGAGGACAACGAGTATGAGTTCAGAGTGATCGCTATCAACAAGGTTGGTGAAGGACCTTGTGGACCAAAGTCTGGCATCATCAAAGCAAAGGACCCCTGGGAGAAACCGAGTAAGCCTGACGCACCGGAAATCAAGAAGGTTGCCAAGACTTCCGTCACTTTGTCCTGGAAGCCACCATCTTCAGATGGAGGCTCTGCCATCTTCAACTACGTGGTGGAGTACAGGCTTGAGGGAGCCTTCAAGTGGATCAAGGCAAACGAGGATAAGGTCCCGGACACCTCGTACACTGTCAAGGGATTGAAGGTGGATACTGTCTATGAGTTTAGAATCTCAGCGGAAAACAGAGCCGGCGTTGGACCGGCATCTGAGCCAACGTCACCCGTGAAGGCTGAGGAGAAAGTCGTCGGTGAGGGACCCGAACTACTGAAGCCCCTGACCGACCTAGTGGCCATCATGCCCGCCGAGGTGACCCTGGAGTGTAAGATTGCTGACGGCGAGCCCTCTGTGACCGTCAGGTGGTTCAAGGACAACAAGGAGGTGTACGCCAGCAAGAAGCATCAGCTCAGCTATGTCAATGACGTGGCGTCACTACGCATGTCTGTGACCGAGGCCAAGGACACAGGCAAGTACCGGTGTGAGGCCGGGAACAAGGTCGGGTCTGTGGAGACGGACTGCACACTCTCCATTCATCATGCTCCGATAATTGACTACACCGCCTTCCTCAAGGACACCCAGACGGTTAAGGCTGGAGCCAGCCTCATCCTCCTCGTCAACATCGTCGGCATACCCACTCCCAGCTTCAAGTGGTTCCTCGGTGATGAGGAGATCACCAAGACTGCGCCGGGTGTCACGATAGAAGGTGATGGAACTTTCTCGAGGTTAACTGTGAAGAACAGCTCGGCCATCAACTCTGGAAAGTACAGAATTGTGGCGGAGAATTCTGTGGGAACTGGCAGCGCGGAGTTCAACGTTGTCGTCAAAGATAAACCCTCAGCTCCACGGAACATCAGGGTGGTGGAGCAGCACAAGGAATACATCACCGTGGAATGGGACGCTCCGGAACAGGATGGAGGTTCTGAGATCACCAAATACATTGTGGAGAAGGCAGACCCCAACAGAAAAGTCTACACAACGATCGGAGACACGGACTCGTCTACTCTTAGGTACAAGGCAACAAAGCTATATGAGGGCAGCGAGTATCTCTTCCAGGTGTCGGCGGAGAATAGCATTGGACAGGGACCACCCTGTACGATGAAGGAATCTGTCACTGCTAAACTGTCCTTCGAACCTCCCAGTCCTCCTCGCAACGTCCACGTTGAGGACGTCACCAAGACCTCTTGCAAGATCACCTGGGAGGCCCCCAAATCTGACGGTGGCTCCCCGATCAAGGGCTACTACGTAGAGAAGTCCACCGCCCGCTCCACGAGGTTCACTAAGGTCAACAGAGAGCCGGTCAGCGAGCTGTCCAAGTCCGTCAAGGACCTGATTGAGGGAACCGAGTACGAATTCCGTGTCATCGCCGAGAACGACGCCGGGCAAAGTAAGCCGTCCGAGACGACCGGAATCTTTGTCGCCAAGGAGCCGTTCGATGCTCCCGGTAAGCCGGGCACGCCCGTGGTGAGCGAGCTGACGAAGAGCTCGGCGACGATTACCTGGGACGCTCCAAACAGTGACGGAGGCGCTCCTGTTACTCACTATGTTGTGGAGATGAAGGAAAATACTGACCGCTGGAAGGTGAAGGACGACAAGGTGAAGGACAAAACCTTGACCTTGGAGGGACTGCGTGAGGGAAGCAGCTATGAGTTCAGAGTGAGCGCTGTCAATAAGGTTGGACCTGGGCAGCCCTCGGCCTCATCTCAGGCTGCTAAGTACTCGGAAGAATTAAAGTTCACCAAGCAGCTGGAGGACATCAAGCTGGAGAAGGTGGGAGCCTATGCTGTGTTTGAGTGTGAGCTGTCCAAGGAGGGTCTCAAGGTGGACTGGTACAAGGACAGTAAGAAGATTCGTGCGGACGAGGATTATGAGATCCAGACGGATGGTAGAACTCATAAACTTATCATCAAGAAGACAACTGACAAACACATCGGCACATACAAGGCAGAGTACCAGCAGCTGACTACTGCAGCTAAACTCTCCCTACAAGTTGCTCCATCTATCGGCGAGCACGAGTTCCGGGACAAGCTGGTCCTGAAGGCTGGGGCGTCTGCCGTCATCGAGATCCCGTTCCAGGCCAGTCCGGCCCCGACCATCGAGTGGAAGTTCAACAATGGCCGTCTTCCGGACCCGAAGCGCTTCAAGGAAGACACGGCGGTCAGTCTGACGTCCCTGTCCATGGGCAAGGTGGTGAAGACAGACGCGGGCGACTATGCGCTGACGATACAGAACGCTCTCGGCAAGGCAACGTTCAAGATCAAGCTGATCATTCAAGACGTCCCCGGTCAGCCAAAGAACTTTGCTGTCACGTCCGTCTCCGAGAAAGAAATCGGACTCAAGTGGAGTGAACCGGACTCGGACGGAGGAAGAGAGATCACCGGGTACATCGTGGAGATGCGGGAGGCTTCTAAGCGTGTCTGGAACAGAGCCGGAACGACGGACGCCGGGGACAAAATGGAACTGTTGGTGAAGCCTTTGATCAGTGGAACACAGTACATGTTCCGTGTGGCCGCTGAGAACGATACAGGGGTTGGAGAGTGGGCTGAGTTGAGTCAAAGCGTCACGGCCAAGAGCACCTTCGCTGTACCAGGAGCCCCATCTGTCCCCACTGTCCTGGAGGTGTTCAAGGAGTCCTGCAGTCTCTCCTGGAGGGCCCCGGACTCAGATGGAGGCAGTCCAGTAATCGGCTATCATGTGGAGCGATCCACGTCCGGTAAGACCCTGAGATGGATCCGCATCACGAGGGACGCCGTGCCGGACTTGACCTTCAAGGTCACGGAGCTGGTGGAGGGGAATGAGTATCAGTTCAGGATCATTGCTGAGAACAAAGCAGGACTTGGTCCAGAGGGTCCGGCGTCTGATCCCATCCTTGCTAAGGATCCATGGGAGAAGCCTGGTAAACCCGGAGTCCCCGAGGTAAAGGAGTCGACCAAGACGTCCGTCACGCTCACCTGGTCCCCTCCCGAGGACGACGGGGGAAGTGAGATCTTCAACTATGTCGTCGAGTATCGGCAGGAGGGAGCGTTCAAGTGGAAGAGAGCGACGGAGGACAAGGTTCCAGCAACCACGTACACAATCAAGGGCTTGCAGGAGAGCACCGAGTATGACTTCAGAGTGGCCGCCGAGAACAAGGCCGGAGTGGGACCGACTTCTGAAGGAGCTTTGGCTGTCAAAGTGCAAGAGAAAATATCCGGCAAGAAGCCCAAGATTGTGACGGACCTCAAGGAGACGAAGGTGGTCCACGGCAAGACGGCCGTCCTCAAGTGTGAGATCGAGGGCGGAGAGCCGAGGGCAAAGCTGTCGTGGTACAAGGACGCAAGGGAGGTGTACGAGGGAAAGAAGTACTCCATGTCGTATAGCGGCACGACGGCCCAGCTGGAAGTGTTCCACGCCGAGCAGTCGGACGCGAGTGTGTACCGGGTGGAGGCCGACAACAAAGTGGGACGAGTGGAGACGAGTGGAAAACTAGTCGTTCAAGTTCCTCCCAAACTCGAGACAGACAAACCTCTCGAGCCGACCATCACGGTGAAGGCTGGCGGTAACATCACCCAGCCGTTCAACGTCTACGGACAGCCCGTGCCCTCCATCTCGTGGCTCGTGAACGGTCAGCCCGTGGAGAACTCCTTGTTCAGCGTGGCCCCGGAGCAGACGACCTTGACGATCAAGGGATGCACGGGAAGGAATGGAGGGAAGTATGAAGTGATTGCCACCAATGAAGTCGGGTCTGATAGTGCCCAGTTCAACGTCGTTGTGTCAGACAAACCCAGTGCCCCGCAGAACCTGACGGTAATCGACACAACCAAGGACTCTGCCGGACTGCGCTGGGACCGACCCGAGTCGGACGGGGGTCTGGACATCCTGCAGTACCACATCGAGAAGAGGGACGTCACGAAGACCGGCTGGCTGAACGTCGCGTCCGTCGACGGCGACCGGATCAACTACACCGTCACGAAGCTGTTCGAGGGGAATGAATATTATTTCCGGGTGGCGGCTGAGAACAAAATCGGTGTCGGACCTTTTGCTGAGCTTACGACTCCTGTGACGGCTCAACTGTCTTATGGACCACCTGGTGCACCAAAATCAGTAGCAGTAGAAGACGTCACCCCGAAGTCCTGCACCATCAAGTGGAAGGCACCGGACTCAGACGGTGGCTCCCCCATAACCGGATACACGGTGGAAATGCAGATGGGCACATCAACCCGCTGGACTAAGGTCAACAAATCCCCAGTCTCCAAGTGTCAGCTGGACATCAAGGACCTCATTGAATTCAACGAATACGTATTTCGCGTTACCGCCGAGAATGAAGCCGGCCCTGGAAAGCCTTCCGCCGCCACCGGCACCATTGTGGCCAAGGATCCCTTCAGTAAACCTGGACAGGCGGGAAAACCTGGCATCTCCGACGTCAAGAAAGATTCGGCAACGCTGAAGTGGTCTGCGCCGAAAGACACCGGAAACTGCCCGATCACAAACTACGTGGTGGAGTACCGGGCAAGTGGAAGCTACCAGTGGACGGTGGCTAATCCGAGGAGTAGTGTCACCCAGACAGAGTTCACCGTGACGGGACTGAGCGAGGGGACCGAGTACGAGTTCCGTGTGACCGCGGAGAACAAAGTGGGACGAGGAGCAACGTCAGAGGTCTCGGCGGCCGTCAAGTTTGAGGAAAGTGTCGCGTTTGTGAGACAACTCGAGAACCAGAAGATCACCAAGATCCATAGACACCGTGACCTTTGAGTGTGAGCTGTCTCAGGAGGGAGCCACTGTGGACTGGATGAAGGGGGACAAGACGCTCAAGAAGGGTGACAAGTATGACATCATCGTGAGGGGGGCGGTGCACAGGCTGGTTGTCAAGGAGGCGGAGGGGAAAGACGCCGGGGACTACTCCGTGGTGTTTAAGAAGAAGACGTCCAAGGCTACTCTGACTGTGGAGGCCCCTCCGACCATTCTAAAGACGGACGAGAAGTACAAGGCCGGCCTGACCCTGTACGCCGGCAAGTCGACACTTATCGAGGTGCCCTTCTCAGGTCACCCCCAGCCTAACATCACCTGGCAGTTCAACGGGGGACGTCTCCCGGACCCGTCTCGAATCAAAGAGGAGACCGCACCTAATTCCACGTCCCTGTCCCTGTCGAAGGTCAAGCGATCGGACGCCGGGACCTACAGCGTGGCACTGGAGAACAGTCATGGACGGGCCATGTGGGCGGTCAAGATTAAAGTCATCGATAAACCAGATCCGTGCACAAACTACACGTCCAAGAACATCACCGCCAACGGTCTCACCCTCACCTGGTCCACTCCCTTGTCGGACGGTGGAGCAGACATCACCGGGTACGTGGTGGAGAAGAAAGAGGGGAACAGGCGCATGTGGCAGAGCGTGGGGACGACGGAGATGACAGAATTTGAGGTGTCCGGACTTTACGAAGGAAACCAGTACAACTTCAGAGTAATGGCAGAGAATTGCGTGGGGCAGAGTGAACCGGTGGAGCTGAAAGATATGGTCACCGCCAAGAGCCAATTCTCCATACCAAGTCCACCAGGCGCACCCACAGTGTCCGACGTGCGTGCAACCTCGTGCGTCCTCCGCTGGAGTCCTCCAGTAAAAGACGGAGGGACTCCCATCACGGGGTACATCGTCGAGAGGAGCACCGGGACTCGGTGGATCCAGCTGAAGGCTCGCCCGACGACCTGTGACCTTGAGGTGACTGACCTTTACGAGGATGAGAAGTACGACTTCAGGGTGATCGCTGAGAACAAGGAGGGACAGAGTAAACCAAGCGAACCGAGTGGAACTATTGTCGCTAAGAATCCATGGAAATTACCTGGACCCCCGGGCATACCAACCATAGAAGCGATCCACAACACGGCCATGCAGCTCAAGTGGACCCCGCCCACGGATGACGGGGGCTGTGAGCCGGAGGGCTATGTCCTGGAGTACCGGGTCGAGGGAACGTCCAGCTGGCAGGCGGCCTCCACGGATTCCATCCCGGACCTGGAGTACACCGTCCGGCGACTGAAGACCGACCTGGCCTACGAGTTCCGTGTGGCCGCGAAGAACAAGGCGGGAGTCGGCAAGTTTTCGAGCATAACGAAACCGGCCAAGGCTAGTTCACCAATCGTTGGAGACCCACCGGAAGTCATTCGGCCGCTCAAAGAACAAACAGCCGTCTCACCAAAACCTGTCACTTTGGAATGCTCCATCAATCTGGGGGATCCACTAGCTAAGGTGAAGTTCTACAAGGACACCAAGGAGGTGTTCTCGAGTGGCAAGTATGACATTGAGATAGACGGGAACAAGGTGAAGCTGCACATCAGTGGCACGGAGCTCAGTGACGCCGGGAGGTATTGCTGCGAGGCCGTTAACAAACTTGGACAGGCTAAGACTGAGGCTAAACTGATTGTGCAAGCTGCTCCAAAAGTATCCCTGGACACAAAATTCCAGACCCTTCAAAAGATTCGGGCCGGTACAACGATGAAACTCCAGGCGAACGTTGCAGGCGTTCCTGCGCCCACAGCCACGTGGTTTTTTGAGGACTCGCCGGTGGAAAAGACTGCAATAGCGACCACGGAGACGACCAAGGATGTTCTAAGCCTAACGATTACCAGTCCAACGAAAGTAAACACAGGAAAATATCGCGTCGTCGCGGAGAATTCTGTCGGGAGTGACAGCGCAGAAATTGTCGTGACTATTCTGGACACTCCTCCTGCCCCTCAGAACGTCGACGTCGTCGAGAAGGGCAAAGACTTCATCATCCTCTCCTGGAAGCCGCCCCAGAGCGACGGAGGGTCGCCCATCATCGGGTACGTCCTCGAGAAGCGGGAGGCGACGAGGTCGAGCTGGTCCAAGGTGGGCAGCACGAGCTCGGAGACCCTCAAGCACAAGGCGATGAATCTGACGGAGGGTACGGATTATGTGTTCAGAGTGGCCGCAGAGAATTCTATCGGTGTCGGAGAGTTTGCTACACTCGGTGAAGCGGCAAAGGCCGCCCTACCATTCGGCGTGCCGAAAGCACCACGCAATCTCCAGGTGGAAGACGTCAGCATCTACTCCGTGACCCTCACCTGGGAGCCTCCCTCATCGGACGGTGGCGGCGCTATCATCGGCTATCTCATCGAGAAGTGCGACGCGTTCGGGTCCCGCTGGATTGCGTGCAACCGTGCCCCCGTCACTGCCCCGACCTACGTCCTACGCGACCTACCCGAGGGAGCTGAGTATCAGTTTCGGGTGATTGCGGTCAACGACGCCGGAGAAGGTCCGCCGTCGGACTCGACCGGGGTAGTATGCGTGAAGGACGCGTTCAGTAAGCCGGACAAACCGGGCGACCTGAGCGTGACGATCAGCGAGAAAGGGACGGCGGAGTTGAAGTGGATCAGACCCAAGGAGGACGGGAACAGTCCGGTCAAGAGCTACCTGCTGGAGATGAAGCCAATCAGTGAGACCAAGTGGAAGGTGATACATAGTAAAGCCCTTGGAACAAGTTACACAGTGGAAGGTCTGACCCCAGATACAGAATATGAGTTCAGAGTGTCCGCTGAGAATAAGATTGGAATGAGTGAACCACTCATATCAAAACCAATCAAATATGACGAGTCGATCAGTTTCACAAAGGAACTGTCCGACGTCAAGGTCACCAAGTTGCCGAGCACCATTGACCTCGAGTGTGAACTGAGCAAGTCCAACATGCCGGTCACGTGGTACAAAGATGACCGACCAATCAAGAGCAGCGCCAAGTATGAGATCGACGCGAGAGGGAGGTCTCATCGCCTGACCATCAAGGGCATAGATGCGGAGGACGAGGGGGTGTACAAGGCCACGACTAAGAACATCAAGACCACGGCCAAAGTTGCCGTACAAGCTGCCCCTGAGTTCATCAAGAGCAGAATAGATGACGACCTCACCCTGAAGGAGGGCGAGTCCGTCGCGATGGAGATCCCCTTCACCGCCTCACCGATGCCGAAGGTGACTTGGGAGTTGAACAAGCGTCCCCTGGAGGCCGGAAGAAGGGTGACCGTGGACGCCATTAGCAGCATGACGTCAGCATGTATTGGGCACGTGATGACGAGTGACGCTGGCACGTACACTGTCACTCTGGAGAACGCACACGGGAGAGCTACTATCAATATCAATGTGACCGTCTATGGTTGTCCTTCAGCTCCACGTCAGCTGGAAGTGACTGAAGTCACTGATAACAGCGTGTCCATCAAGTGGAAGAAGCCGGAATCAGACGGCGGAAAGATGATAACACGCTACGTGATTGAACGACGTGACCAGTTCAAATCCACCTACATTCCGGTGGGCACGACCGAGACGTGTGACTACAGAGTCATTAGGCTCATCCCGGGCAATGAGTACGTCATTCAGGTCAGGGCGGAGAACGTCATCGGGCTCGGCGAGCCGGCCGAGCTGTCTCAGGGCATCACGGCCAAGAGTCCATTCTCCGTTCCCGGTCAGCCATCTCCACCGAGCGCCTCTGATGTTCTCGCTACGTCCATGAAGCTGTCCTGGAGTCCGCCGAGCACTGATGGAGGCACTCCCATCACCGGGTACCACGTGGAGAGACGGAGCACCACATCACGCAGCTGGGTGTTCGTCAACACGGAACCCATCCCGGACACCCAGCTCCTCATGAAGGACCTCTTTGAGGACATGACGTATGAGTTCCGGGTGACGGCTGTCAATAAAATGGGAGCCGGGAAACCAAGTCAGCCTTCCGCTCCAATCACAGCCAAGAATCCCTGGAGCAAACCCGGGAAGACAGGAGAACCGACCGTCAAGGATGTCCAGAGGGACTCCGTCGAGCTCACCTGGACCGCCCCGACCAATGACGGAGGAGCCCCGATCACCGGCTACGTGATCGAGTACTGCCAGGAGGGCTTGTTCAAATGGTTGTCGGCCAACCCAGGTGAGACAGTGCTCAACACCCGCTTCAGGGTGAAGGGTTTGTCCGAGAAGACCGCGTATAAGTTCAGAGTGGCCGCAGAGAACAAGGGAGGGGTTGGGCCCTTCTCTGAGTGCCTGCTACCCGTCGAAGTGAAAGAGCCAATAGTCGGTGATCCACCCAAGTTGCTAAGTGGAGTGACGGATGTGACCGTGATCTGTCCCGAGGTTGCCACCCTGGAGTGCAACGTTAAGCCAGGTACCAAGGACGCAGAGTTCAGATGGTTTAAGGAAGCCAGGGAGGTGTACGCGAGTAAGAAGTACGATATGTTCTTCTGGGACAACAAAGCCTCTTTGGTGATTAAAGACACTGAGATCCAGGACACCGGGAGGTACAGGTGTGAAGTGTCCAATGGACTGGGAAGAATAGAGTCAACTGGCACTCTGACCGCCTACAAACTTCCCACCCTAGACTACGATTCCCGTCTCGACTCCCCTCAGTCCATCCGTGCCGGGACGAGCCTCATCCTCGACGTCAACTTCACTGCCGTGCCAAATGCGACCGTCGAGTGGTTCTTTAACGACGGACCTCTCTCCACTAAGGCCGTCGTCTCTTCTGACATTTCTCATACAAACCTCAATGTCAAGGCCATGGGCAAGGACGAGGCGGGTGTTTACAAGGTCAAGGTCACGAACAAGGCAGGAAGTAAAAGTGCCTCGTTCACTGTTGGAGTGAAAGATAAACCTGCCGCTCCAAAGAATCTCCAGATCACCAAGTCGACGAAGGACTCTGCCTCCCTGACCTGGGACAGGTCGCCCAATGACGGCGGGGCGCCCATCACCGGCTACGTGATCGAGAAGAAGGACGCGTCGAGGAACAACTGGATCGGGGTCGCCCGGACGACACCGGAAACACTCCAGGCGACCGTCTCGAAGCTGTGGGAGGGATGCGAATACTACTTCCGGGTGGCCGCCGAGAATGCGGTGGGACTGAGCGACTTTGCGGAGATGACTAAAAGTTTCGCGGCCAAGTCTCCATACACCGAGCCGGATGCCCCCAGCAATCCTAAAGTACACGACGTCACTCACAACTCAGCCCGTCTGACCTGGACGGCCCCAGCTAGTGACGGGGGCCAGGCCCTCAAGGGCTACCTCGTGGAGGGAAGGACCCCGTACAACCCACGCTGGATAAAATTGACCAAGACCCCCATCAAGGGCACAGAGTACACGTGTACTGACCTGCTGGAGGGCGACGAGTTTGAATTTAGAATAGTGGCGGTGAACGATGAGGGACCAAGCAAACCATCATCAGCTACCCCCATGATTAAAATCAAGAACCCCGTCGACAAACCCTCCGCCCCTGGACTGCCCGAGATTGTCTCCATCGACAAGGACACGGCGACCCTTCGTTGGACGAAGCCCTCGTCCGACGGCGGCGCCCCAGTGTCGAACTACCGCATCGAGATGAAGACCGTCGGCACGTACCGGTGGGACCACGCCCACCCGTCGGACAAGATTACCGACACTAAGTTCACCGTGAGGGGGCTGCAGCCGGAGACTGACTATGAGTTCCGGGTCCTGGCGGAGAACAAGGCCGGCATAAGTACTCCGTCGACCGAGTCTCGCACCGCCAAATATGTTGAGCCCGTCCAGTTCACCCGGCCACTAATGGACGTCAAAGTGGGTCGTCTTGGTGACTCGGCCACCTTCATGTGCGAGGTGACAAAGCCAGACGCCAGGGCCAAGTGGCTCAAGGACGGATTTGACCTGTCTCACGGACCCAAGTATGACATCGGGGTGACGGGACGTAACTACCGGCTGACGGTCAGGGAAGTGGACGACCGGGACGCTGGCGACTACGCATGCGTCGTACAAGGTCACAGATCAGAAGCCCACCTCCACGTGGAGGCCAAGCCAGAGTTCAAGGTATCCGACCGTTTCCTGGAGCCGCTCGTCCTCAAGGCCGGCACGTCGGCGGCAGTCGAGGTCCCGTTCAGCGGGAGCCCTCAGCCTAAGCTAACCTGGAGAATCAACGGGACTCACCTGTACGAGAATAGACGAGTCCATGTGGAGACGACCTACAACCTGACTACCCTCGTTATTAGCCGGGCCGAGAGGTCTGACGCAGGGAATTACTCGCTGAGTCTGGAGAACCAGTTTGGAACATCCAGTCTCTCTGTGAAAGTTATTGTTCTAGACAAGCCGAGTCCACCACGTGATCTACGCGCCACGACCATAGCCGAAGACAGCGTCACCCTTGCCTGGATGCCCCCGCAAGACAATGGAGGGGCTGATGTGACCCACTACGTGGTCGAGAAGAGGGAGGCCCTGAGAATGATGTGGCAACCCGTCGGCACGACGGTCGACACGAGCCTGGTGGTGCCGAGACTGAGCGAGGGTGTGCAGTATGTGTTCAGGGTGAGTGCGGTGAACAAGGTGGGCACTGGTCCTCCTGAAGAGCTGAACAGAGCCGTGGCCGCAAAGAGTCCACACTATGTTCCCATGCCTCCCGGTTCAGTCCATGTGGCTGACGTCACCAGAGACTCGTGCATCCTCTCCTGGACCCCGCCGACCAGTGACGGAGGCTCCAAGATCACCGGGTACCAGGTGGAGCAACGGCTCCTGGTCCGCCCCACGTGGCTGCGTGTCAACACCGTGCCCATTAGTGGGCTGAGCTATCACGCGACCGGGCTGGCTGAAGGGCAGTCTTATCAGTACCGGGTGCTCGCTGAAAATCGCATTGGACACAGTGAACCGTCAATGCCATCTGGTACTGTGATTGCCAAGGATCCTTGGGAGAAACCAAGTGCACCCGGAGTACCACATATATCTGATGTAACACGTCGGTCGTGCAAGCTCAGCTGGAGTCCTCCAATAAGTGATGGGGGAGACGACCTCAAGACCTATGTCATCGAGTACCGCTTCACCGGTGCCTTCAAGTGGACCAGGGCCAATGAGGGCGATCGTGTCCTCGATCACTTCTACCGAGTGGCCGGCCTGCAAGACGACTTGGACTATGAGTTCAGAGTGGCCGCTGAGAACAGGGCAGGTGTGGGACCGTACTCAGAGGCATCTCTCACCGTCAAGGCACATGACCCTCAAGTTGGAAAAGAACCAACCATCATGTCTCCTCTGCATGACGTCACAACAAATGCTGGCAAGACCATCAAGATGGAATGTGACGTGTCGCTTGGAAAACCAAAAGCAGAAATAAGATGGTTCCGTGACTCCCGTGAGATCTACAAAGGAGTGAAGCACCGACTCGCATGTGAGGACAACATCGCGTCACTGACCATCACAGGGGTCGATCACTCTGACGCTGGGACGTACCGCTGTGAGTTGTACAATCAACACGGAAGAGTCGAGTCGAGTGGAAACCTTATCGTTAATGTTGCCCCAGTGATTGACGTCGATCACCGCTATAGAGCCCCCCAGGAGGTTAAGAGCGGGTCCAGCCTCATCCTGCCCGTCAACTTCAAGGCGACCCCCAGGCCGCGAATGACTTAGTATCGTAACGGGGTTCCGTTGAGCGCCCGCCCGGGCCACGTGCTCATCGAGACGGGAGACACGTACTCAACGCTGACCGTGCAGGGAATAGAGAACGAGGAGGGAGGCAAGTACGAGGCCAAGGTGGAGAACTTGGCAGGAGTGGCGCGTCAGGACTTCGATGTCGTCGTTAAATCAATTCCTCTGCCTCCCTCGAGTCTCCGGGTGACCAGCATACAGCGCGACGCTGTCACCCTGTCCTGGGAAGAGCCGGATCACGATGGTGGAATGCCCATCACCGGCTACGTGATAGAACGTAGCGATGCGACAAGAGGCGGCTGGGCGACCCTCGGGACTGTGGATGCTCACACGAACAGCTTCCGAGTCCCGAAGCTTCTCGAGGGAAACAGATACTATTTCCGGATCATGGCTGAGAACGCTGTGGGGACAGGGCGTCCGATAGAGACAGCGCAGTCGGTAGAGGTCAAGAGTCCACATGACACTCCTGAAGCTCCAAGAAATGTCGAGGTATCAGAGACATCCCGTAGCGGCATAGTCCTCCAATGGCAGCCGCCTCGAAGCGATGGAGGAGCGCCAGTCAGAGGCTACGTCATCGAGCGTAGTCAGGGCCTCGGCGGACGATTCCTTCGCCTGACCAGGGGACCAATCCTGGACACGTACTACCGGGACGTGAACGTGCACGAAGGATGTGACTATGAGTACCGGGTGTGCGCTGAGAATGAGGCCGGAGAGGGGATGTTTAGTAAGAGCACTGGGCCCTATCAGTCAAAGGATCCTTTTGATAAACCTTGGCAGCCCGGCAAGCCCATCGTTACCGCGATGACTCGCAGCTCGGTCGATCTCTCCTGGACGCCGCCTCGTAACGACGGGGGCAGCCAGGTCAGTAACTACATCGTCGAGTCCAAGTCGAGCTCCTACTACGCCTGGACTTCGTGCAACGCTGGGCTCAAGGTCACCGAGCCCCACTTCACGGTGAAGAACCTCAGCGAGGGCACGTCCTACGAGTTCAGAGTGGTCGCCGAGAATCAGTCGGGACGAAGTGAACCGTCCCAGAGTTCAACACCAGTTGTTATCAGAGATCTGATTGGTGGAAGAGGACCGATGATCCACGAGCACCTCCATGACGTCTACACCCGCACTGGAGGCACGGCTGAGTTCCAATGTCGTGTGGCTGGGGAACCTGTTCCTAAGATCTCCTGGAGCAAAGACTACCAGACCCTGGGAGATAGTCGTAAGTACCTGATGAAATACCGTGACTCGATTGCCTCCCTATCAGTTCATGACATCACAGATCAGGACAGAGGTCTGTACACTTGTGAGGTCACCAACGCTCATGGATTCTCCAGCACCTCAGCGGCTCTTCATCTTAAAGAGTCGCCTAAGATCGATATTGATCCTCGTCTCCGCAAGCTCTCCACACACGTGGGCGGTGTGGTCAAGATCAGCGTGGGCATTGAGGGCGAGCCTGCCCCCACCATCACGTGGTTCAAGGACGGCATTCAGGTCAAGTCAAGGCCGAACGTGTCCGTCGACAACACGGACTACCTGGCGGCCATCTCGATCAAGAGGGCGACCCGGGACGACGAGGGAGAGTATGAGATCGTGGCTAAGAACGAATGGGGTACAACACGAGAGAAGTTCTCGCTAAAGGTTATAGACGTCCCAATGACTCCACAAAACCTCCGTGCCAGTGATGTCCGTGAGGAGGAGGTCCAGCTCGACTGGACGAAGCCTCGCTCAGACGGCGGCTCACCCGTGACCCTCTACATCATCGAGCGCCGGGACATGTCATCCAACTACTGGGCACCGGCCGGCACCGTGGACGGCACCCGGTGCAGCTACACCGTGACGGGTCTACGTCCCGGCACCGAGTATCAGTTCAGAGTGTTCGCTGAGAACGAGATGGGTGTCAGTGATCCGTGCTCTATGAATGTGCCAATTAGACTGCTTGGTGGAACACTTTTCCCCGAATCCTATCTTCCCTCCCTGACTTCAGTGCGCCACTCAGATCTTCTTGATGACCGTGTCACGCTGGAGTGGGAACCAATCGTATTCGAGCCACGCTACCGACTCAAACATTACGTCGTCGAGAAGTTCATCGCTCCTCCCCCGAGATGGAATCGTCTGACGACCCTTCCTCCCACAGTGACACGCTACACGGTGCCCGACCTGGCGGCCGGCAAGAGACATAAGTTCAGAATCTACGGGGAGACCTTTGAGGGACCCATAAGCAAGCCGTTTGAATACGAGACGCCTGCCTTTACTGTTCAACCTGGAGATGTTCCATATCGTCCTGTCGGTCCGATGATCGTTACCAAAGTGAGCGCCCACTCCCTGGAGATCGAATGGAGACCCCCGATCCACGACGGAGGACATCCCGTCCAGGGCTACGTCGTCGAGATGACGGAGAGTGGCGGACCCTGGAAGAAGGTTGGGTACACACACAACCGTGAGACCAAGTTCACCATAGCTGGGCTGGTCGAAGGAAGCAACTATTTCTTCCGAGTCTTGGCAGAAAACTCGAGTGGATTGAGCAGACCTCTGCAGTCGGATTGTGTTGTACCAAGCGCTCCAGCTGGTGGACCTAGTGGACCTTCACGCGTCACCTACGGCAAGGTCCGTCGGGATTCGGTCGAGGTGGAGTGGGACGGACCGGTTCACGACGACACGTCCATCACCGGATACCTAATCGAGAAGAGGGACATCAGGAGGGAGCACTGGACTCCCGTCCACAAGGTCGCTCCCCGGGTGACCCGCTATGAGGTCCCGGGACTATCGTCGGGCCAGCAGTACATGTTCCGGGTGAGACCCCTCAGTCGCTTTGGTGACGGGGAACCCATCCAGTCAGAGTTGCCAATCACGATATCAAGTCAATACAAAGCACCATCAGCTCCACGCGGTCCCATCAGTAAGTTTAAGCTGACGTCGGACTCGGTCGAGATACACTGGCTGCCGCCCGACAACACGGGCAACCTGCCCCTTACGAACTACATCATCGAGGTGAAGGAGGCAACGAGGGCCTACTGGCGTCGTGCGGGCACCCTGAGTGGCACGCAGACCTCCTACACTCTCAACAACCTCGACTAGGGAGCCGAGTACGTGGTGAGGGTGATTGCGAAGAACCAGGAGGGAGAAAGTCCTCCTCTGACCTCGGATGTCATCTCTCTGCCTAAAGCCAAATCGGTACCCTCGGCCCCGAACATGCTGAAGGTAGAACGCATCACCGGAGACAGTGTTACCCTCCACTGGTACCACCCGTACTCTGACGGCGGTGCCGAAATCACCAAGTACGTCATTCTGAAGAAACAAGTTGGAACTCGTGGCGACATCTGGGAGGAAGTCGGACGAGTCTCGGGCACGACAACCACGTTCACGGTGACCCGTCTCCGGGAGGGCAAGGGCCACGTCTTTGCCGTCTACGCCATCAACCGCATCGGCGAGGGCGACCGCATCGAGAGCGCCCAACCGGTGACCCCGAGACGCGCGGTCAGCAAGCCTATCCCGCCAGTGGGACCACTAGTGATCCACGCATTCAGCCACGACTCTGTAACTCTGTCGTGGATGCATCCGGAAGGCAGTGAAGGGATGATATCGAGCTACCGCATAGAGAAGCGTGAGGTGTCCCGTACGATGTGGGATATTGCTGGGACGGTGGACTCGAGTGAGACGTCGTACACGGTGAGAGGATTGAGGGCGGGTACTGACTATTATTTCAGAGTCATCGCTGAGAACGGTGCGGGTGCTTCGGCGCCTCTGACTCTTGATAGAGCCTTCATTCCACGAATGCCATTTGACAAGCCTGGCATACCGCTCGGACCCCTCGAGATAATCGAGTCCAGCAAGAACAGCGTGACCTTATCCTGGCTGCCGCCCCCGTCGGACGGCGGAGCAGCCCTCAACGCCTACATCATCGAGCGCAAGGAGAGGACGTCCCCGCTGTGGACTCGCCTCGCAAGGGTCAAGCCCCACACGACCACCTACACGGCCACCAACCTCATGGAGAACACCGAGTACATGTTCCGGGTGTTCGCCGAGAACATGGAGGGAGTGGGGGCGCCACTTGTCCTGGACACGGCCGTGTCGGCAAGGCGACCAGCAGGAAAACCATCTCCTCCCTCGGGTTCACTCAAGGCCAAGAAGATGGCCGGAGACTCGATCCTTCTCGAGTGGAGCCCTCCTCTGGACGACGGTGGAAAGCGTATCACATCCTACGTCGTCGAGTACCGGGAGTCCGACTCGATGATTTGGCAGCGGGCGGCCACGGCTGATGGATACTCCCGTAGTGTCACCGTGCAGGGATTACGGGACGGAAGGGAGTATCAGTTCCGTGTCCACGCTGTGAATGAGTATGGCCGCAGTGAATGGTTGGAGATGGATGTGGCACTGAGGACAGTAAGATACACAGATGCCCCGTCAGCCCCACGCGGACCCCTGGTCGTCAGCGACGTGCACAAGAACTCGATGACCTTGACCTGGCAGCCTCCCTTCTCTGACGGAGACTCACCCATCACCGGCTACATCATCGAGAAGCAGGACACGAGCCTCGGGTTGACCAGCAGTTGGACCCGAGTGGAGCGGGTCAGATCCCACATCTACTCCCTCACCGTCACTCACCTGGCCGAGGGACACCGTTATCTCTTCCGTATCATCGCCGAGAACTCGCTGGGCAGGAGTCAGCCGCTGGAGAGCAGATTTGCCGTCGAGGCCAAGTCGCCTTATGGTATCCCAGGCGCTCCCACATCCATCCGCCTCATCGGGATCTCAGAAGACTCCGTCACCATCGAGTGGACTCCACCGAGTAACGACGGCGGACGTCCAACAATCCGCTATGTCATTGAACGACGGGACGCCAGGAGCCAGTTCTGGACTCCTGTGGCCAGTGTTGGAGCCAGAACGACCGTGTATCAGATCACAGGGCTGCAGGCTAACAGCTCATACTACATCAGAGTGGCGGCTGAGAGTGACGAGGGGATTGGCTTCTACCGGGAGTTCATTGAACCTGTTCGACCTATGAGACCAAAGAGCCTGCCCATGGCACCGACCGGACTCCGCGTGGACTCAGTCACCCGGGACTCGATCACCCTCAAGTGGGACGCTCCGGGCGACACTGGAGGAGTGCCGCTGTCCGGCTATGTCATAGAGCAGCAGGACGGTAAGACGGCCGCGTCCTCACGCTGGCGTAACGCCGGTTACACGGACCCGACCAGGACCAGCTGTACCCTGAACAATCTGATCCAGGGCTACGAGTACAGCTTCAGGGTGCGGGCCGAGAACCCTGAGGGGGCCGGGCCTGCGTGCACCCTGTCCACGTCTGTCATTCCTAAACCTGTTACAGCCAAACCGTCCTCCCCAGTGCTCCTCGAGGTCGTCGGTCTGACCGAGGACAGCGTCACCTTGTCTTGGCTGTCCCCGGAGAGGGATGGAGGCTCACGGATCCACGGCTACGTGATAGAGCGTCGGGACATGGGTCGCCTGGAGGGTTGGATTAGGGTGAAGAAGATCGACTCGAGTGAGATCCTAGTGGCGTGTGTGGAAGGACTGCGTGAGGGAGGAGCTTATCTGTTCAGGGTCTACGCTGAGAACGAGGTGGGGGCGGGGCCAGCCGTCGAGCTGAGGGAGCCGGTCACACCTAGGAGCCAACTTGGTCCCCCGAGCGCCCCAGACGGAGACATCCGCATCATCCGCGTCACCCGCAACATGCTCGCCATCCACTGGTCGCCGCCCGTCGACAACGGCGGCTACCCCATCGAGCGCTACATCATCGAGAAGCGTGAGGCCGACCATAGTTTCTGGACCCAGGCGGGGGTCTGTCCGCCCGACGTGACGGCCTTCTGCATCACGGACTTGGCCGAGGACCAGATGTACTACTTCCGTGTGCTGGCCGAGACGGCGTATGGCTTCAGTGAGCCGCTGGAGTGTGACAGACCTGTGGTACCTAGACGAGTGTTTGAGTCCGCACCGATGATGGAGATTGAATCTTGGATGCACCACGACTCGAGCGACAGCATCCGAGCCCTGAGACGCTCATCCGTCTCCACACAGAGAACCTACTCGGCCTACTCGGACGAGCCCCTCACCTCGACCCAGGACACGCTGTCCAGCTGGTTGAGGAGGTACTAACCTCCAGAACAAGATCTCATCATCAACTCACGGCTGGAATGACAACATCACAAATCCGGCCAGAGATCAATATCAAGAAATGTGATAACAAAACTTAACTCATTAATTATGACAATTGTAGAACTGTATTATGGGAAACATCTGGAATCATTGTACGATAATTACTACATTACTACTCGATCTTTCTCATCGCTTGATGTCAATGAAGGATAAGAACTGGAAAGATATGGCAATCCAGGATGTGTTTTCTCTAGTTTGATCAGAATAGAATCTGAGAAATTATGTGACATGTAAATAGCCTGCATATATAGAAGCAAGCTGTAATATCTGCCTGAGAAAATTCTTAAAAAAGTAAACATTCTGAAGGAGACAGAGCTACTTAGGCAAGCAAGTAAGACCAAGGCTTTCTGCTGCTAAATAATGTCATGTTATAACATAAACGTGTGCATTGCCCCTTGTGCCTTTGTAACCTTTCCTTTGAACGTTAACTAAAAATGCGTATCACTGCAACTCGAACAGTAATTTAATTTCGTCTCTTTTGTACATCTTTTTAAGGTGCTAATTTAGTAAACGTTTAGTTTAGTAAACTTCTAGTTTAGTGAACTTGTAGACTTAAAGATTTCTGACTCCGGATACGGTGGAATAATGCAGGCACCGATGACGGACCACCTCGGTACAATTCATTTCGAAAGGCACGATCTATCGAGTACAAGAACAATCAACCAAAACTTGATGAAAATCTTATTAAATTACTTATTTTATTTGTATTTGACTGCTTAAAATCTAGTACAATATTGCATTATTTGATTCAACAATTATCCCATCATTGCTATGATGTCGTATTGACGAAACGTAACCAGTTTTAAAGTTTGAACTTAACTGTTTTTTTCTCTATCTCGAAATTTACCGTTGTATTTCGATATATTTCATTCGATGGACACTTTCCGTTTGGTGGTCGATAGTCGTGCCTAGTAACATCACTGACCCTCTGAGTTGTACCTAAGTTGTCCGGAATGATGCGATGCTTCCACGTTATCCGTCATCGGATATTTCAAATGTTTACTAATTAGAACAATAATTATATTCTAATTATATGATGCGATGAAATTAGTTTCTCCAGTGTAGATGTTTAAATAAATATATATATAATTA
>Ga0170475_113558031_pt1 | contig 31288 bp, 29 predicted proteins | sample Soicark_Litter_5_FD_111474 | JGI IMG/M metagenome (GOLD analysis project Ga0170475, IMG submission 111474) | Avena fatua rhizosphere microbial communities from Hopland, California, USA. Combined Assembly of 48 SPs
CCGCGGATTAAAAGTCCGTTGCTCTGCCGTTGAGCTACGAAATCTGTTTGATTTTTATTTTATTTTATCAGGCCCGCTCTCGGTGGGTAAGACAGGATTCGAACCTGTGGCATTATTATATGCTTTGAATTAGCAGTTCAACGCCTTAGACCGCTCAGCCACTTACCCGATTACCCCGTAGGAAAAGTTTAGGATAAATCAAAAACGATGTCTTCTAACTCTTATAATTCCTTGGTATTTATGCTTTAGTTACACACGAGGATCAAACTCACGCTTATTTTTCAGACATTAAGGGACAAACTCTTTCTGTTCAGCTCCTAGGAAAAGTTTAGGATAAATCAAAAACGATGTCTTCTAACTCTTATAATTCCTTGATATTCATGCTTTAGTTACACACGAGGATCAAACTCATTCGTATTCCAAAAATTAAAAATATGTATAGGGTTGGTACTTTTCTTCTAGATAGTATTATCTTTTTAAGTTATGTCGCTGATACATTCCTACCGAGGAAACCTTTTTAACGTGAGTCCGAGGGGTGTTTACGGGGCCCCACCCAATTTTACTGGAACACAGAAAACATAATCAGTTATCGCTTACGTAAAAACCAAAAGTCCAATCACGTCGCGCTACCACTGAGCGGAAAAGATCAATACTTTTTTATTAAACCCACAACCATTTTTGGGCTCCGTGGAGTAACCGAGCCTAGGAAGGTTCAGCTCGGTTACCCCCGCGAAGGGAAGACAAAATGACTTTCAAAAAATGAACTCTAGGCCCTTCCAGCCTAAAACAACAGCTGTTGTTCACGCGTAACATCAACAGCCAAACAAAGAAAATTTCATCAAAGAGACAAGATTCTACCACGCAAGCGTGCCTAACGTAGTAAAAAATACTAACAGCAAAAAATAAAACCTTTAATCAACAATTTTTTTTGAACTACGTTAAAGAAACACCATTTAACTAATTTTAGATACCTACCATTGTCTATAAAAGATTGCAAGCAAACCCTAAAACTTCGTTTTGACCTCGAAATTATAAATAAATAGCACCTTAAAGCGCACAAAGGGAGAATAAGTATAATAAAGTAGCGCCAGTGGGAGAACTACCAACCCCCGTTAAAGCGAGAAAAACGGTAAATGCCATAATGTTAATTATGTAAGAATTGTATAACCCTGCCGGATCCGTCGGAATTGTCCAGCGACTAAATGTAAATCCTTTATAGAAGCCGGCAACCTCCGCCCTACTCGCCTGTTCATAGGCGGCCTTACAGTGGGCAGTATGAGTATCATAAAGTAATGTAGCATCAGGATTAAAGATACGAAGAACCTCAGCAAGCCTGTTGACGCGATTAGAAAATAAATGAAAAGTTGTAACTGTCTGCTTGTCGGGGACGGCATGGAAATCGGAATAATTTGAGAAATTATCTACCATATGAACATTTAAAGCGGAAAATTCGCCACTCACGCCCGTTGGAAAGGAAACGGCTTCGAAAGAAAAAACCCCTACAAGGAATATAAAAATAAAGCAAGTAGCGAAAAAAATTAAACCTAAACCAAAACGTCAACTTGCCTTAAAATGGTTTTCTGGCTTGGGGTTTAGATCAGCCATTTGTCAAAAAAAAAAGAATACATTTCAGGCTCAAAGCATTAAGCTAAAATAAGAAAAAAATCATTGGGCACAGCAACGACCGCACGCCATCCCATATTTCAAAAAGATATCAAAACACACTGTCATTTTTCTGGAGATTCAAGACAGCCAATAGTTACTCTCGAATGAAAAAGCAAGATGCGATAAAACAGGAAATCATTGTATCGCAGTTCACCTATTTAATCTAGTCATAAGTTGTTTATAAAAATTGTGGTTCATTTTATATGTATTTTCCATGTAGCTATAAAACACACTAAGCGCCCATTACGCTACGTATAAGGGCACTAGACTTTTCTCGTTGTTGGTCCTACGAAAAATTCTTTTCCCGGGACCAACAAATTTTATTAAAGAGTTTACTGTAAAGCTCAAGCTTTTTCACCTTTACCAAATTGGTAAAGAGTCCTTTGAAAACTTTTTATCCTTACCACCCACTAGAGCGTCGGTAGGCACTTATCATGAAAATTAAAATCTCCCCAAATAACACAAACAGCGTTAAATCAGAGAAATCGTCATTTCATTGCTGTTCTGCCTCATCTTCCGCACGCCGTTTTAAAGCTTCCTGTAGAAGTTTCTCTTGCTGAATTCTATGTTCTTCTTTATTTTTTTCCGCCATGGCGGCCAGCTCTTTATTGTATCGCTCCAAAAAATGATCTGCGTATCGTGGATCGTCGAGCTCAGCCGGGAGGCGGCACAGACAAGTATTTAGTAGGTGGATGTTAGGAAGCAGCAAGGCTAAAAAATTCAGGCTCACGGAACGCGAACGTTTAGTTTGCAAATTCTTTCTTATGAAGGTTAGGTCAAAATAGGTCACGAGTAAAGTTCACGTAGAAGAAGCTTTTTTAAACGTAGCAGGAGTAACGCTTAACAGACCTTGTTTATAAACTGTAATATTGTAATGAAATGTCGTGGTTTGAAAACTTATGTTTTCTTGTAAAGAACTAAAACCTTTACTCCCTAGATTACAACATATTTTTTACTAAATTTGACAAAAGACCACGTGACATAAAAAGAACGAGAATTGGGCACCATTATCCCAAAAAATAATTTTTTTTCAAGGTTATTTATAGTGGAGTAAAAAAGCGCCGTCGCCATGTGGTCACATTAAAACTAGTAAAAAGATGATCCCCATGACAAGCCCAAGAAAGCTTGTCTCAATGCGACGATCAAAAAATGTATAGTCAATGGTTTGCGCTACGGAGCGCAGACTGATAAATAAACCGTAGGGTCCAACTCACTCTAGTAAACCTTTATCCAGGCTTAAATAAATCCTAGTCCCACAGCGTAAACCCACCTTAGCAAATTTATTTAACAAATTATCGTAAAAATATTTTGATTGAACGAAGTAACTAAATTTACTTCAATGTTGCTGACTCTGAGCCATGTAGCGCTGTTTCAGGGCAAGACAAAAACCAATAATAATAAGTACGCTCGGAAAAATTTTTACGCTACAAGGAAGAAACTCTAGGGTGCTAAAACTTTGACCTACTGACACTACCACGGGATCTAGCAAAAGCGAGCCTAGCACCACTGCTTTCAAGCCGAATCCGACAAAAATACTAAAAAACATTAGTAGACCAAGAGAACTCCTAGTGTAGCTGTCAACCCCAAAACTTAAGTTTATTTGGTAGAAACGAGTAGAAGATTTATAGGGCGCAAAAAATAACAACCACAACAAACGAAATGAGTAATAAGAAGTAAACAGCACAGAGACGCTCAAAACAAACCAAGCTGTAAATCCAATAGTTGAATTATCGGTTAGCATCAGAGAAAAGAGAATATTTTCTTTAGAATAGTAACCCGCAAAAAAAAAAAAATCCTATCAGGGCTAGCGTTCCTATTAAAAATGCGCTATATAAGAAGACAAACCTTATTTTTTTTAAACTCACGCCGCTAAGGCTCCCCGACAAGCGCCGAAGATCTTGCTCCCCCTGCATAGCATGAATAACCCCCCCCGCTGCCAGGAATAATAATGCTTTAAAAAAAGCGTGGGTTAATAAATGAAAAAATCCTAGCGAAAAATAGGAGCTTCCAATAATAGTCATCATGTAACCCAACTGGCTACAAGTCGAAAAGGCAATTATTTTCTTTATATCATATTGTCACGCACCTAAAAACGAAGTTATTAGAACGGTGATAAAACCGGCAATAAAAATTAACTGCAGCGTTCATGGTGACAAAACGATGATGGCTGAACATCTTAATAGCAAGTATAACCCCGCAGTTACCATAGTAGCAGCGTGAATCATGGCAGAGACTGGCGTAGGCCCCTCCATAGCATCTGGAAGCCATACATGAAGACCGGCTTGGGCAGATTTACTCATGGCAGCTAAAAACAAGGATAACCCTATGAGGTCCACGTAAAATACGTTCAGCTCGGGAACAGAACAGCTGCTTAGGTAGCCCAGTAAAATAAAAAGTGATTGAAAGTCTAACAAACCAGCTAACTTGAACGTAAAACCAATAGTTAATAAAAGAAAAAAATCCCCAACACGATTCAACAACAACGCTTTTAAGGCTGATTTGCTGGTCTGAGTTCTGGTTGTTCAGAAATTTATTAGTAAAAATGAGCTTAACCCCACACCCTCTCACCCTAAAAATAAAACTAAAAAATTCCCTGCAGTAACTAGTGAGAGCATAAACCCCGCAAAGAGACTTAAATACGCTAGAAATCGGAGTAAATTCGGATCAAACTGCATGTACTGAAAGGAGAAAAATATAACTGTTAAAAAGACCAACAAAATCATCAAAATCATTAACAGACTGAAAAAAGTAAACTCGAACAGTCAGTCTACCTTCAGTGCCTTAAATTTTACCCAAGTGGCTAGGTTTATAAGGATTACCTGCCCGTTGCCTGAATTACCGGAAAATGAAATTAACCATCCCAAAACCTGAAAAACAAAGAGCAAAGTCATCCCTGCTATTAATATAAATAAACCCTGTATACCTAGTTTACGACCCCATATTTTACCTATAAAGAATAAGAAAAAGAATCCAATTACCGGCAGGATTAAACTCATTCTAGTTTACTTTTTTGGTTCAGACTAACTAATCCAGTGGCTTCTTCTTCGTTAGAATAGACTTCTCCGGAACGGAAATCGTTCATCTGGCGTAAAAGCTCTCCAGCCGCGCCTTGAAAGAAATTTTTGGTTTAAATCCGGCATCATATTGTGTTTTATATCAGCCTCGTAATTCTCGGCCGAGTTCGTAGTCGCGCTCTGTGCGAAAGAATAACCAAATTTTTAAATTCGCAAATACGCGTAATAAAAATCAATATCAATCGAGCGTATAGTTTGCAACACACCATAGTGTCCCCGTTAAAGCTATAATAATTTTAAACGAATACAACACAGTTACAGAAAACAAGGCTAAGCACGAGGCAATCAAACGAACAGCAAAAAATGTCTTTCCTAAAGAAATTTCTTTTAATTCAGCAATATCAGTTAGCGAGTATTTTGAGAATTCTTTGTCACTAGTCTCTAGTCACATCACCCGCAGCATACGAATATAGTAGGCAAAGCTTAGCAAGTTTAATATAAGAATTAAGATAACTACTCAAACTTGACCCAAAGAAGCTAAATTTACTAAAATACCTATTTTAGCGAAAAAACCAACAGTAGGAGGAAACCCCGCAAGTGTTAAAACACTAACAGAAAAACTTATTGCTAACGTAAAATTAGCACGCAACTCCTTCAGTTGATGAACACCGTGTAAATCTAAACCCATTGCCTCCAAAGTACTTAAGGTTAAATAGATCGCACTCATAGCAAAAATATACGACAACAAATACAATAAAGCTGAATCCACGCCCAGGGCCGTTTCTGTTGAAAAAGACATTAAAATTAACCCCGTGTGACTCATACTTGAATAAACTAAAAAAGATCGCAAAACAGTCTGAAATAAAGCAGCCAGAGTGCCTACTACGGCGGTTAAAATGCCCAAAACAAATAGGACTGGAAACATCGTTTTAAAAAACGGAATCACCCGTCAAACTAACTTAAATCAAACAAAAAAAAATGGTATTTTCGAAACTAAAGCTGAAAAGTAAATAACTACGTAAGATGACTTTTTGTAAGTATCAATTTCGTACACGTTAAACGGAAAAACCCCGAGCTTAAAGAGACTCCCAATCAAAAACAGAATTACCGCAAAACTAAAACTCTCCGGAATTACAGCTATGTTGGCATTTAACAAAAAGTAGTTACCAAATTCGTAATAATCTGCTGTATTGGTCACGTTTTGGCCTAAGCCAAGACTTAACAAAAGAGCTCCGGAAGCAATGCTGTTTAAACAAAAATATCGAATAGCGTCGGCAATATTACCTTGCCCTGAAAAATTGAATACGAAAAAAATAATTATGCAAAAACTTATACCCTCCAAACTAAAAAAAAAATATCCATAAATTACTACAACTAATCAAGATCAGGCTAAAAAGAAGAAAAAATAGTATGATAGTGTAGATCTCTTTTCTAACTTTTCCAGCCAGCTCCCAAGATGAGGTTGTTGAGAAATAAAATAGTGATGTAATTAAAAAAATTAATTTTGTTAATTGGCCGTAACCGTCTGCTTTATACCCAGTAAATAGTTCAGCTGGAGCAAACGGTAATAAAATTATAAACAGTGAGAGAATAATAGATCACTGTAGTGTGTCGATGATGTGGCTGTAAATCTTAGCTGTGCTCAAAGAGCGTTTTACAAGAAAAAAGATAAGTAATCCAAAAATAAGTAACTCTGGTACATAGGTACCATAACGTCCAATAAGTTTAAAAACTAAAAATAGTCGCGTTAACCCATCGATATCTCACAAAAAAAAAATATTGCTATCTACGCGCAGTTCAGCAGCTCTCAACAATCACTCAGAATATGTGTTGGTAAATTCTGGCGCCAAAACATATTCACGCATCACCTCTTTTGGGTACATCGAACTCGGGGTTCAGCGACTAAGATCAAAAGGATCAATCCCGTTTAAAATACGTGCGAGAAAACACCACGTTTGAGTTAGGGGTGAAGCTTCTTCCCCCAGAACGGGGTCACTAGTGGTTCGAAAATCCCACTCGGAGGGCCCGTGCAACATAGCTAAGAAGTAAAAACCAAAAGTAAATCCTGAAATCGCTTGTATCCTTTTAGAAAAGTATTGTCTCAAGTTTGCCAGGCTAAAATTAAAAATAACTTCTCTTAACAGTAAAAAACCAGAAGGGTATTTAATTTTATTTATAAAAGACGAAACACGCGTTCAACTTAGCTCACACTCAAAAAAATCCTTTAACGTGCGGCCTAAAACCCTCGGAGAAAGACGATTCAACACCGGGATTAGTTTCTCTCCCGTACAAAAAAAAAGTCATTTTGCCCTAGAAAAAATATCATAAAGAAAACTAAATAAAGTAGTGCGCCTAATGTTGTTTATAAGTCAACGTAAATTCATTCTTATCGCTTTCGAAGATACCAAAGTATAAGCACTACGAAGCAAACATAGAGGACAGATACATCTCAGAACAGTGCTTCATTATTTAAGGAAAGCAAGCGTCCATACAAAAAGACGCTCACGGCCACTCCCACTAAATAGGTATACCGACGTATAAAACTTTTATGTTTAAGTACCAATCGTCACAAACTAATACACAAAAATTTAATTTTTCAAAAATTTCTTGACATTGTTTGTCTTTAACGGAGAATCTTAATAGCTCCCGTGAACAGCTCATATAAATAACCAAACATTAGTATAGCAACAAAAAAAAACAATCACCACACGCCTTCAGTGGTTAGAATTCCTAAGGCGTAAACCCCTGGAAGCAACAGCATCAACTCAACATCAAATAACAGGAAAATCAAACCAATATTATAAAAATTAATATAAAATGGTTTCCGCGCATCCGTAAAGGGCTCAAATCCGCATTCATATGACATCAACTTTTTCCGCGATGGGCGCTTCCTTACTAACACTCAAGCCAAGAAAACTAACAAAAAAATCACTACAAGTAACTAATAAAATAACCAAACAAGTTTACATATTGGTAATTAACCACGCCTAATAATGATAACTAAAACATGAACCTACAATTATTGTATTAGTAAACTTCAACAAACCCATCATAAAAATCAAATAACCAAAACTAGCCGGCAGGAAGATATGTCACCCTAAGTGCAAAAGTTGATCAAATCTATAACGTGGCAACATAGCTCGAACCACAATGAATAGAACACAAAAGATTATTGTTTTCCCGGCCAAAATAGTAACTGCTGGTAAAACGGGTCAAGATAGAAGTGGTAGTCAACCGCCGAAAAATAAAATTACCATAAGGGCGCTCATTGCAACCATGCTACAGTACTCCCCCAGGAAAAATAACGCGAATGTAATCGAAGAATATTCAACGTTATAACCCGCAACCAGCTCTGCCTCGGCTTCAGGTAAATCAAAAGGAATGCGATTAGTTTCAGCTAATAATACCACATATGTCATGCTGACTATAGGCAATAAGGGAAAACACAATCAGGTTGTTAAATGTTGATAATAGACAATCAGTGTTAAATTTAATGTCCCTGTGAGGAGTAAAACTAACATAATGATAACCCCCAAAATCAACTCATAAGAAATCATCTGCGCGATAGCGCGTATGGCGCCTAATAAAGCATATTTTGAATTGCTTGCCCAACCAGCAATGACAATACTATAGACGTTCATTGAGCTAAACGTGAATAAAACCAGCAAACCATAATCTGATGTTAATAAGCTAGAACCAAAGCTAAATGGAATGATCGCTCAAAAAGTGAAACTAATGCTCATAGCAAGTGCGGGACCAATATGAAATAGTCAAAAATTTGCTTTAGTTGGCACAATAATCTCTGAAGTTAAGAGTTTTAAACCATCCAAGATCGGTTGTAATAAACCCCAAGGACCATTTTGATTTGGGCCATAGCGCCGCTGTAAAGAAGCCATTACCTTTCGTTCCAAGAGTGTATAATAAGCCATGGTTAATAATAATGGTAAAATTACTAGTAAGGAGGATAGAAAATATTGTATTAGGGCTAACATGGGTTAACAAATTTTGAAAAAGTTGAAAAACAATAATTTTGGAAATAATCCCAGTAAAATTGTGCAAAGTACTAGAATCGTTAAAATTATTCGCTCATAAGGTTCAAGGTCATAATGCGCGTACAGTATGTGTTGTGACAGAGAACCGCTCGCCAACCGTAAATAAGTTCAAATAGAGAAGACGAGAGAGCCAAAAAACACAATTGAAGCTAAAATCAGTAAGCCTGTACTGCCTACAAATACAAAACTAAAGATTACTAAAAATTCAGAGATGAAATTCACGGTTCCTGGAAATCCTATATTAGCAAATGAAAAAAATAGCAAAAAAGCTGAAAAATATGGTAAGAGCGCTAAACCTGAATAATATTTTAGTAAACGAGTTCCGTGGCGCTTATACAACATACCTACTAAAAAAAATAATGCAGCGGAAACGAGACCGTGTCCTATATTGTAATAATAGCCCCCAAGAATACCGTATTTAGTCGTTGTAAATATACCAGCGACGGCAAAACTTAGATGTGCAATAGAAGAGTAGGCGACTATTCGTTTTAGGTCAACTTGCGCAAAAGACATTAAGGTCGCGTAAAGGGCTCCAGTTAAACTGAACAATACTAAAAACGCAAATAACCACGCCTGATCTATTAAGTTGTGCAATGGTACCAAAAACCGTATAATTCCGTAAGCCCCGATTTTTAAAATTAAACTCGCTAAAACAACGGAACCAACAGTCGAGGCCTCAACGTGTGCCTCGGGTAGCCAGATATGAGTAGGTATCAAAGGAATTTTTGCCAAAAAAGCTATCAGCATAGTGCCCCAAATAAGGTATAAAGGCGCACTATCCCCCGCAAGTGAGTATAAAATAACTAGAATCTTTGGATAATGGAAAGTACCAAATCATATTCAAATGTAAATTAGACCAAATAACATTACGTAAGAGAAAGTAATCGTATACATAAAAAATAGCATAGCGGCCCGTAAACGACGTACCCGTGAGCCCATTCCTATTAAAAAAAACAGCGGTAAAATTAGAACTTCAAATGCTATGTAAAAAACTGCCAGGTTAAGAGTACTAAATATTACATTCAGTAAAATCATAACTAGAACAAGATTTAAAACAGATTTTTGCATAGCTCTGTAAGACGTAGAGGATAGTATGGCGTAGTAAATCGCTAAGCTAGTTATAATAATATTTAGGAGAATTAACGGAACGTTTAGGGAGTCTAAAATAACGTAGGTTCAGTCATATTCCGCAAAAAATTCTATAAAATGATGATAAGTATCCCGAATTTTTACGGCCCGAGGCCTAAAAGCTGGCTGATAATTTCATTTCAACTTTGTGTAAATGATTCATAAAAAATAGAATAAATAGCTCCGCATTAGACAAAGAACTAAAACACCCACTGCATGCAAATGCTCCAAATATCTAGGCTTTGGGAAAACTCATACTGCTAGTATAATGATTAATGGCAAAATATAAAACCCTATCATCAAGTGAAACAACTCTCGAGCAATAGATGGAAAATACATATTTAACGATCGATTTCACCAAAAACTAAATCCATGGAACCGACCACAGTAACTAGGTCCGATAGTAAAAAGCCAGCGGTAAGAGAATCAAGCCCGCTTAAGTGGTAATAACCAGGTGATCGAATTTTAACCCGATAAGGAAAATTTCCCCCATCGGATACAAAGTACACTCCCAACTCACCTTTCGGAGTCTCTGTTGCAGTATAACTGTTGTTAGCAATTAGTGGATAACCTTCGGCATAATACTTAAAATGCTGAATTAAATATTCCATCCCTTGCCTTGTTTCATCTCTAGTGGGTGGGGAGTACTGACGGTCGGCTGTCTTAAAATCTCCGTCCTCTAAATGGTTTAAGGCTTGATTGATTAGAAACAAACTTTGTCTCATCTCCTCCATACGTAATAGAAAACGATCATAACAATCACCGTAACGCCCTACAGGCGCTTGAAATTGGAGTTCACTGTACAGCTCATAAGGTTCATTTTTTCGTAAATCTCACTGGACCCCAGCGCTGCGCAACATAACTCCACTAAATGCGTACTGTTCAGCGATATCTTTTGTGACCACTCCAATGTTGATTAAACGTTGTTGTCAAATTCTGTTGTTGGTTAATAATTCCTCGATTTCATCAAGTCTAGGTTTAAAATTTTTACAAAAAACATAAATATCGTCGCTTAAACCTAAGGGTAAATCCATAAATACGCCTCCCGGTCGGATATAATTAGCATGCATCCTGGCACCAGACACTCTTTCATAGAATTCCATTAGCTTTTCACGCTCTTCAAAGGCCCATAAAAATGGAGTTAAGGCGCCAACATCCATGGCGTGAGTTGTCACGGCCATAATGTGGTTTAGAATACGTGTTATCTCTAAAAAAATTGTGCGAATCACGATAGCTCTACGTGGGATATCAATCTTGCAGGTTTTTTCAATTGCCAGTGCAAACGTATGTTCTTGAGCCATCATTGAAACATAATCTAACCTGTCAAAATAGGGTAACCCTTTTAAAACCGTCTTTTGTTCTAATAACTTTTCTGTCCCGCGATGTAGCAAACCAATATGCGGGTCGACTTGCATAATAACCTCACCGCGCATAGCTAAAACTAAACGTAGAACCCCGTGGGCGGACGGATGTTGTGGCCCAAAATTTATCTGCATAATTTTAAAGGAAATTAAAGTCATTATATTATTTATTCTTTTTTACTTTTCTAAACTTTAACTTCCCGGATGGCCTCTCCCTAAAGTTTGAGAGTCTTCGGAAAGTTTTTTGATTCATAAAAGGAATTTTCTTAGTCTCAAAAATTAAAGATTTTCTTAAATGACTAATATTTTGTTGCGGGGTTGCTTTGCTAGCAAGTGTCAAATGACGGTTTCTAGAGCCCGGTAAAGGCCGCGGATATCTCTGTAAAAGTTTACGTCGCCGGTTGCGCCCTTTATTTTTTTTTCTTTTTTTAATTTTTAACGGACACCCGTTGTGTGGTAAAGTTTCCTTCAACAGGACGTAAGAAACACACAAATTAGATTGTCGTAAAATCTTTTTACCAATGGTTTGACTCAGTTTTAAGTTAGATCCGGCTAACAGTAAGCAAAACTGCTTAGTTAACAATCTTTGCTCCGAAATATAAGAATACATTAGATTTCAAGTTTGGTTATAAGCAGGTGCAGAACGTTTTTGATTGTTTATAAACACTCGACAATTGCGCTTTTTACGACGGCTTTTCCTGTCATCCAACTTTTGATAAAATTCTTTTCGTATTCCCTTTTTATGTATTAGCCCCGGAGTTAGAAGTTTTTTTACTTTATTTAGCGGATCCGAAAGTGAAAAAAAAACATTTCTTTTTGATGCTGAAATCACTAACTTTCAAATTTCCTCTCTGCGCACTACCATCAAAAGTTTGTTTATATTCGGTTATTTCGGCGAATAATTTTGAATGCTACGGGCAACTTGAATCGTAACAGCCGAAATATGCGCGCGGTTGTGCGTTTGCCGCCAATATCCTCAAAGCTTAACATTAACTGGCCTTTTTTAAACTCGGCTAGTCACATTTTAATTTTACCCTTTCCTGTCCCCATGCGTAAACCAGGTTTTGAAGTTACTGGGACTCTAAATGACGCATAAAACTTAAAGTCAAGCAATTTATCAATATCGCGGCGTAACAAGACCCGCAAACCAGATAACGTATCATAGGGAAGGCGACAGGTCTCTGTTACTACTACTCAGTAACGTCAGTTACCTTCTATAGCACCTTTTTGTTGTTTATGAAATCGCTTTGAGCTTCGCAAACGATTCCTTTGGAAACTAGGACTCGAATGTTTAAAATTCTTCGGCTGTGAGGGTAAAAAATGCATGTTGATGTTTTAAAATCAGTAGTAAACTCAAAGGCGGAAATAATAAGCACCAAAATCAGTCACCACCTCCCGGGCTGTGTATATAATGGACATAGTATTATCCTGCAAAGCTGGTTTTCTGTACCTTCACCAAGTTAATTGACGGGCGCGTGGTCGTCGGTTCATCTTACCGCGTAGTATCAGCTGCCACCCTATTAAACGCTTGAATCGGAAGAGACTTTTTTTTATTATTACACGAAAAAATTGACGAATGACCCGCTGTTGACGCCTATGCCGGTTAAACAAAAATCCTAAAATTTTTACGAAACGGTAAAAACTTTTAAATCGAAAGCTAAAAACCAATATAAGCATTAATCTTTTCAAAATTTTTTTAAATCGTTTGTGTAAAAATGTCGCATATTGCGCTCATCTCACGACCTTTTTATAGAAATTTTGCCATGGTTTCGCGACTAAATGAAAAGGATTATTGACCTGAACTCAAACGGGAAACCTGACAATTTGACTAATTCTAGAGCTTACAAGTAACTTACTAATTAAAAATCAACTTAATTTACGGTAATCCCGCAATATGGTAATACGTTTCTTAAATTTTATAAAGGTAGGATAACAACTTTGAACACATTTCTGTACTAATAAATAGGTAGAATATTTAGTTTCGTTGAAAAAGATAGACGCAACCAAGCCTAGTAAATTATGATTGTTCTCTCGAGAACGGCTAAGCGCACTCAGAAAAAGTGACTTCTGCTTTAGCTTGCTCCTAAACTCGAAGAATTTCATAAGATTACGTAACCGAACTCTTCTAAAAGAATTAAATTGATCTTCAAGAGGGGTAACTTTATGGCGTTTTAATACGGCACGCCAACGTTTTAACGCCAAAGTTCGGGCCATCTGATTTCCCACTAGATTTAAAGGTGTGTACAACTGCCTTGAGGAGCCCGTTTTTTGAAATACCCTAGCGATTTTTGAAAAATACTGCATTCGAACACGACGCTTCAAAAGCTTCTTCTTTGCCGCCCTCAACTGTTGTCGCTGACGTCAGTGAATCCGTAATTGGCGCCTGTCTTGGTACCGCCTCTTCCTAAAGAGCATATACTTTAAATATTTTTTATTCCACGGACTCCCGTAGAATTTTAACTTATGATGTACAACAGTTCGTTTGGTCCTTCACATCTTGCTATGCCAATACTTAGCTCGCTTAACAGTCGCACGTGACACGCTTCTCAAACCCAAACCAACTCTCACTCTCAGTTGCTTGGCAGAAATGTTTAGCCTTATAAGTTGATCAGAACCTGCATAAGTCTTAAACTGCATAGCTCTAAACGATCTGTCAACTCATTTTCTGTGTATAAAAGGTAAAAAACGCAACCGTCATTTAGGTAGTTTAGCGAGGATTTCTTTTTTCAATTGACTCTTTGTACTTCTACGGGAATATCGTTTATATTTTAACGACTTCCGAGAGCGCCCGGGATGTCGAAAAACAAGATTTGATGATTTAAGTTTGTCTCGTGAGGTCTTTGCTGCAGATAAAGAAACCCTTTGAGCCGACAAGAATTTACGCGTAAGTCTGCGCTGTTTATTCTTTACTCTTAAGTTTCGAAGAAAATAAGATCTCAGTTGTCGGCTACAGCTCTTCTTAAAGCTCAATCATTTTTTACGTTTTTTAGTAGGATGTACTAGTTGCTGCAATCGAAATCTCTTCTTACACCGCAGTAAAAACTTATGTAAAAAAATCTGATGTGTTTTTCGTTTAGTCTTTTTCTTAAGCAAGCATAAAGAGAAATTTAACAATCTATAAGAGCGGCGGCGAAGCTTAGGTCGCTTTCTAGTCAACTGGTTGTTGATGTACTTCTTTGTTTTAGCGGAAAAACGTACACATGAAAGCGCCGTTAAACTTGGAGTTTTAGTTCTATTATGAATTAGCTGGTACTCAGTCCCGTCTCTTTGTGCTTGCTGGGTTCAACAAGTATCCTTAAAAAGTTGTTTGGAAAACAGAAGCCTTCTTCGGCGTAATAGTCACCATTTCCGACGATATCTTTGAAGACACAAAACCTGGGGATTCAAATGTTTTACTGGTGAGTAAAGTTCAGTATGCTTATATAAAGTTTTCTGTAATGCATAAGATGATAAGCGCTTCAACCTGTGCTTAATTTTCAAATACGTTCGAAGAAATTTAAGCTTTTTCTCCTGAGTTTTAATAAAAGCCCGCATTTTTATAAAGCGCCGCAGATATTTTTTTTTCTTCTGTAGAAGCTTTGATAACACCCTACAACAGGGGAAGTCAAAGCGTGAAACCGAAACATACGGGTCCAGGGTTTAAATTTCGTGTACCAAACTCGTTTTTTTAAGGATAACTCCGCCCTGCGAGGAAACCAAATATTATTCTCTTTTTGATAAACTTTAACCCCTCCCGCAACTAGCAAATGCAGCATTGTGCAGACTCTGGTATAATAAAAAAAGAAATTTATAACGTGAACAGAGCGTCGTAAAAAATAGTAATATAGAAACACCTTTAGTACTAAACACGTGTCAGAACTTTTTCGTTTATCCAGTTGGTAAACATAACCTCACAATTTAGCAGTGCTGCCAAGTCGAAATGCGGAACTAACCTGTTTTGACGCCATAGAAATGAATTTAGTAATAAGAAAAACTTAAAAATTTATTAATTAAAATAGTGTTAAGATCATTATACGAACGCACGGCACCGAAAGCAATTGCAAATCAATCATAAGCGATAATTTGTATAATAATTTTTATTTTATATGAAGTTTCCAATAACAAGGAATAATGTAGCAGACCGTGCGGGGCTCAGGTAGAAATCTGCAACAGCGAGCGTAACTTTAAGTACAAACGATCCGGATGAGACCAACGATCTCGCAATCAAGCAGCTCGGGCTAAGTGTTTGCGCTCGCGTCAACCACGATAAAAAGCAACATTTAATGGGGCGGTTACGCGTTTAAAAGGTTTCACAAACTCTTTACGTCCAGGAAAATACTTTACATGACCGTACAAAGTAAGGTAACGAGGCTGCATAAATCATTCTGTTAAAGCCTGGGTAGGCGCAACTGAAAAGACACAGTCCCCAGGTTCAACTTTATAAAACGGATTTATTTGCGTGACAAAGTTTACGTAAATGTAGCCGTGACTAACAAAAAACTTTGAAATTTTGTCGTCGCAATAGCAAGGAATGACACCTCATCACTTCACGTAACGATGTAAAACCAGCTCAAACTTACAAAAAAAATATAACAAGCGTCGAGATTTTTTACGTACAGAGAGTAAAAAATTCTGCAACTTATTATGTGTGTAACACTCATACCTAAATTTCCAATAGTGTCGCAGAACTAGCCTCGTTTTAAAATCGCGTTTTACAGTGTTACTGCGGTAATACCTCCTGTACAGAATTTTTTTTGATGAGCGTTTTCGGGATACCATTTGTGACGAACCTTGAAACTTCTTAGTTACGAGGAACAAACCACCAATAATATGTTGTTCGGCCCGTAGTCGTTTAAAACTCTTACGCTTTCAAAACGGACGTTTGTTTCGACGTAACCACTTCTCCCGACGCTTCAACCACATTTGACGTTTGTAAAAAGCAACAGCCCTTCTTAACACTTTTTGTTTTAACCACACCGCTTTTGGTAACCAACGCTTAACGGTTGTAATTCTACCTGAGAGCGGGCGGCGTATAAATCTATTTTGTTTTTGTATACCTTCCCGTCGGTCGTTTTTTTTTAAGAAACGTCGATCGTGTAAAAGTTGAGCTCTGTTTCTTGGTTCGTAGGACACGCTTAATCTTTTTTCTATTTACTCCCTCTGTAGTCGTGCTTTTTTAGATAATAGTCCGCTTATCGCAGACCTTTGTTTTCGAAACAATTTAGAATTATTTAACTTAAGACTACTCCTTGTTTTTAACCACCTGTAATACTTTTTATACTGACGGAGTTTCGTTCTAACAAAACATGACCTTTCAAGCCGCTGATTTTCATTTTTGGTACATCAAAGGCGTGTTAACTGTTCCCGTCATGTCATTCACCTCAACCGTAAGCGATAACGCCCCATTTGGTACTTAGATGACTTGGCGTTGTAGCGACTTTGGCGACGGGAAAAATTTTTATTATACATCTGGGTAAAAATAGGCTTTTGTTCGGGGGCAGTCTTTAAAATTTTATAAAATAAAAAAAAATAGTAATATAAAGTAACATAATTTTTTGTCATGTGTATTAAGTAGGCACCAGGTAAATAAAAATCCCCGAATGACACAAAGGAAACAAAATACGCGTTAGTTTTACTTTTTTCTTTTAAAAAATGATTTGTAATGGAGTAAAACGTACTAAATGTTATTACTACAGCGGGAGCCTCAATAATACTGGTTCTGTGTAGTAACTGAGAATACTTATACTTTAACAGACCGTGATAATTACTACTTAGTCCGGGGTATCATCCTACGCTAAAAGCTTCATTTGTTTGTTTACCTAAATGTCTTATTAAAGGATAGTCTGAGAAAATATCAGTGTAGAGAAGAAGCGTCTTGCGTCCCTTATGCTTAACTTTCTGTCAGAAAAGAATAAATTTGTGTCACTCAAACTGAAGAACCGTCTCCTCAAGAGACCTGTTGTAATAACCCCAGCTTTCTTTGTTAGTCATTGAAGCCCTAAAATCTTGTCTAGCAAACCGATTTGTGAAAATCAATTTTTTTTGAAAGTCTTCATATTTTTTTGGTAAGCTAGTTCCTGCTTGATTGCAGGTTAAACCCCATTCAACCTCCCAAAGTCTCAACTTCGTTGATCAATTAGTTAGATTTTTTATTAGCATCTTTCAAAGTTTTTGCTTCCAACCGCAACATCACCTCCTCATTTGCGTTTTGCACTGTAAATAATGATAAATACAGGCTAAAAAGAATTAGTAAAGAAACTAAACCTACAGTTGTTCCTTCAGTAGAAAATAAGAAAAAACCAATCGCAACAGGACTTGAAGTTTGCGAGGTAAAGTATTCGGTGAGTAGATCAAAAGCTAAGGGGTCCAACCCAGTTAAATCATCCGGAGTAATGAGTTTCTCTAGGCCATAAAATTCTGCATATAAAATTCGTTCCAAATAAATGTTCAGAGTAAACATACTTCCTAACATGGTAATAGGATAAAGAGTTGTTAACCCTTGCGGTTCGTAAGTGCGTGCGTCATCGTAAATTTCTTGAAGATCTTCAAACCGTAAATCAATTAGCATTATAACGAAAATAAAAAAAATTAATATCGCCCCCAGGTAGATAATACTCAACATAAAACCTATTAATTCAAGGCCAGCATAGATCAAAAATCAAGATAAAGACAAAACTAAGCTGATTAAACTCAAAAGACAATAGATTGTGTTACGAGTATAGAGAACAAAAATGGAAGTACCCATTATAAACGTTGTAATAATAAATAATTGTCATGTCAATCCTCCTATCATATTTTATCACTTATAAGAATGATATAAATGGCTAGAAATAGCGAGCTTATTGTGCTCTAATAATTGTTTATGACCAAATGACTTTGCAAATGAATTACTACACAGCATTATATAGTCGTAAAAAGCAGACTCAAAAGGACGTACTTTGCGCTTTGCTTCAATAAGACGCGATTTTTGAATGACTGTTTGTTCCTCCGCGCTTAAAATAAAACCACGAGTTTTCACTTTTGCTTGCAATTCTTTTGCCTGTCGGCGAATAACCTTTTGTTGGCGTTTCTTTTTTATAGGAGAAACATCTCCGAGGACCCCCACTTTCAATCAACGCAAACCTGTATTTATCAATACTGAAGGCTTGGCTAAAACTTGTGGCTTATAAACTATTGCGTTTTTTGTTCGTATTGTTTGAAGTGCCAAAATTGGCCTATGCAGCTCAATGACAGCCAACATAATCCAAAAAGCAGAAAATTTTTGTGAGCGGTTGGATTTTTGCAAAAAGCGAAAAACGACCGACTCAATTTTTTGCTTTAGGCCACGTCTAACAAATTGATTTATGAGCTTCGACAGCAACATAGAATTATAAAAATTATAGCTAACTAGCATATTTTTTACAACAAACTCGGACGATAGGTCAGCTCAACTTTCTTTAACCCATACTTAGAACGTGCTGTACGTCTGTTAATTGGGGTAGTAAAACTTTTCACCCCGCGTATACCTGTATACCGCATTCCAGGTATATCCCGCCTCCTACCTCCACGCATAAGAATATAATTGAATTTTTGAACCGAATGTCCTATTCCGGGAATGTAACAAAAAGGCTTCTTGCCGTTTGTTAGGCGCAGTCGCATTGTCTTTCGTCGTGCAGAGTGGGGTTTCTTCGGTGAGCGAATATCAATTCGTATGACACAGCCTAATTTATGTGGACAACCGGCTAATGCAAGTTTTAAACATTTTCGTTTTCGCTGGCTTCGCTGTGCACGCATAGTAATCTGGGCAAAAGTCATTTAGTATAATCTTATTGTACTCTAACCTTAATAATTCATTTTAAAACCGTATTTTCCATGATCAGGTCGCAACTTCATTTTATATTTATCTCTTTGTAACCTAATACCGCGACTTGTGTATCGGCCTCGTAAACGTAAATGTCGCAACAGATCAATGAAGGCATTAAAATAATTATGTTGATTGGACCGAATTAAAACACCAAATTTCTTGCGTTTTCATACGAAACCGCAGGCGTTTTAACCCGCGAACTTTAATTTTAGAAGTATAACCTAACTGTAACCGCAATTTTTGGCGCTTTAATCCCCGTAAACGGTTTACTTGTCCTGATAAATAAATTCTTTTCTTAAATGCTATAGCGTAACCAGTCAATAGTAAATAATTGGTTTTTAACAAGCCCTGCAGTTTACGATATTCTTCAAGCAACAAACCGCTTCAGTTATAAATACTTAAAGAAGAAATTAAAGTCCCTGTATAAATAACATAGGCATTTTGAGGGCTGCGAAAACCTAATTTTTTTATATGCTTGACTAAATTTAAAGAAAAAATTAATGTAACTGTTTGATCTAGGTGAGTGTTAAAACGAATATTGGTGAAAAAACTACAAAAATTTATATGAAAGCCGCTAAATTTTGTCACCATTATTGTAATCTAAAGAGTAAGTTCCCCCCCAGACCTCTACTTAAACAGTACTCAGATGTCACCACTCCCTTTGTAGTTGATAGAAAGTATAAATTTGATCTACCTCGCGTTAACCTGATTAATGACCTGTACGTCATATTATACTGACGACTTGGCGATGCGTACGAACGAAAACCTGCTAACAATGGTTCCGTCGTAACAGGGTGATATTTCAAAAAAACTGTTATCTGAAGAGCTTCTCTGACGGGAGAAATAGTATAACCACTAATGAATCCTTCCGACCTCAAGCTTAGAGCTACATCTACTACCAGTTTAGAACTTGGCCAGTAGGCGTAAGACACTTTTTTTTGTTGTTGCGCTACGATTATACCTCCGAGAAAATTCCCTAAATGATAATTATGATTATTTCCAGCTTTGTTCTTACGCATCGTTATAGTGACACATAAACATACAGAAATGTATAAACAAAAAAACCAAACAGCATCTACAAAATGTCAGTACAAGGCGCTAAATTCAAAACCTAAGTGATGTTCTATTGTAAAATGATTTTTTCGTAAACGGGAGAAAGTAATTGATAGAAACACTAAACCTATTATGACATGCATTCCATGAAAACCTGTAACTAGATAAAAAAAGGGAACCATAAGTCGTATCTTGAACACTGAACTGAGCGAAGTTGTACTCATACCATTGGCAAACTGAGAATAAGGCCCCTAATATAATCGTTAACAACAACATAATTAAAATAAACTTTAAATCGCCTTGTGGGTTAACCTTCTTCACAGCTGCGATTTCGTGATGTGCAAACGTAACAAAAACACTTGAGCTTAGTAGAAGTGCGCTGTTCAGTAAGGGTAAAGCCCACGGATCTATTAATGATAGAAAAGGAGAAGCAAACTTAATCCCGCCGACTCACAGCGAAGGTTCGGCACAATAATAAAAATAGCTGCCAAAAAAACTTCCAAATAGCATAACCTCTGATAGTATGAAAAGCAAATAACCTACTACTATACCTTTTTGTACATCTTTTGTGTGCATCCCTTGAAAAGTACCCTCTGCTATTATATCTTTTGATCAGCGCCTTACAACAAATATAAACAACAACAAGGACCCCCAGAAAAATTTTGTTTGACCAGAGTCGACATATATAAGTAAGGTCAGCGGTAGCTGCAGCGCAGATAACCCAGCTAAGATCGGCCAAGGACTTCGGTCAACTAAGTGGAACGGCGTACTAAAAATTCTCGGAAGGAAAAAAGAATTTTTCGCACGCGCTGTCATTTACACTTTTATATCGTATCTTGGACGACGATTATAACGAAATACAGGTTCTAACGCCCGGCCTTGTTGCGTTAAGTAATAATAGAAAAACAAACTTAGACCGAAAGCGGTTTCAGCAGCCGCAAAGCTTAAAACAATTAGTCCTTGAGCTATTCCGGAAGGGTTAAATAAGAAATAACCATAACCAAAAAAAAAAAGCTAATCCCAATATACATCATCTCAATTTTTAGTAATAAAGTCAGAAAATTCTGATTTTGGCGTAATACTCCTATAACCCCTAGAAAGTACAAAGAAAAAGCTAATGAAAATCAAATAAAAGAAGATACTCAAAGAACTGTCAACCCATTATTTACCATATACTACTTTTAGAGTGAAGGAAATTTTTTATTATCGTTTTCTAAAATTGGCAACGCAGCATCAATTTCTTCCTCATCTGGCATTGTATCAAAAACTTCTACAACAATTGGCATAAAGCTATGATTTACTCCGCAAATTTCACTACATTGTCCGTAGTATACCCCGCTTAAAAACACGTTAATTCAGGCCTCATTAATTCGACCTGGAATAGCGTCCACTTTTACAGCAAAGCTCGGAACTGTTCAACTATGAATAACATCGTCGGAAGTAATTAATGCCCTAACAACTGCATGTGTTGGTATTTGCATTCTTTGTGTGACCTCAAGCAGGCGCTTTTCACCTAGCTGTAAATCCTCCGTCGGAACCATGTAGCTATCAAATGAGCTAAAAATCGTAAGCCCGCTCATTAAATCAGCTTGGCTAAAACTTTTTTGAAAAGGATCCGCGTACGCAATAATTTCTTTCATAGTGTAGTTTCAATACCACTGATGACCAGTAATGCTTATATCCATGTGAGTATCACCAACTTGAGCTAAAGCTTTTTCCATATATATAACTGCGAATGCCGGCAGAGCTATGGAAGCAATAATTCCAGCAGGTATTACGGTTCAAAGGAATTCTAAATAAACTACAGATTTTGATTTAATTTGACGTGCATAGCGTAAACGATTTTCTCAGGTTCTTTGGAAAAGATAAATAATTCTGCCTAACATGTAAGAAACAAAACCAACAACGAAGATAATAATCGCCATAACATCTCAATGTAACATGTGAACAACACCCGCAAATTCCGTGACGGGCTCAGGAAAGCTTATCACGTAGGCACCTAGTAGGAAATCGCGACGAATTCGTCCGGTGTCACGTCAGTACTCTCATTGAGATAATTTTTTTCGATAATTATGACTAGTGCCACTAAAAGCTTTAGTAACATTTGTTATGAAGTAAATTAAAGCAACAACAGACATCATTGACCCCAGAGAACAAACCACGTTTCATTCTCAATAAATATCTGGATAATCACCAATTCGTCGCGGCATTCCAGCGATCCCTAAGAAATGCATAGGAAAGAAAGTCAAATTCACACCAAAAAAATACAGTCAAAAGTGAGTTTTTCCTAAACGCTCACTTAAATAGCATCCAAACATTTTTGTAAATCAGAAGTAAAAACCACCAAAAATACCAAAAACTGCCCCCATAGAAAGGACATAATGAAAATGAGCCACTACATAATAAGTGTCGTGAAATAAGATATCCAACGCAGCGTTGGCTAAAACTACCCCTGTGACACCACCAATAGTAAATAAAAAGATAAAACAAAAAGCAAACAAAGCGGCGGTGTTAACCCTTATGTTCCCGCCTCATAAAGTCGCGAGTCAACTAAATACCTTCACACCGGTAGGAACTGCAATTATCATAGTAGCTGCAGTAAAATATGCGCGTGTATCAGCATCTAACCCAACGGTGTACATGTGATGAGCTCAGACAATAAAACCAAGAAATCCAATACTTATCAAAGCATTTACCATCCCGGCATAACCAAACACAAACTTATTTGAAACCTTTGATACTATATGGCTTATGATACCAAAAGCTGGAAGTATCAAAATATAAACTTCAGGGTGGCCAAAAAATCAAAACAAATGTTGATATAAAATCGGGTCTCCACCTCCGGTATACTCAAAAAATGAAGTCCCTAAATTACGATCGGTGATTAACATAGTTATTCCACCCGCTAGAACAGGTAGCGATAAAAGTAAAAGTATAGCTGTGATAAAAGATGCTCAAACAAACAAAGGCAAACGATAAAAGTATAAGCCTCCTGCTCGCATATTTATAATAGTTGTAATAAAATTTATAGCCCCGGCAATTGAGGCTGCACCGGCTAGATGTAAGCTGAATATTGCTAAGTCTACACTGAAATCAGCATGTCCTAAAATTCCAGATAAGGGGGGGTACAAAGTTCAACCAGTTCCAACCCCTGATTCAACGATACCAGACATGAGTAGGAGGGCTAAGGCGGGCGGTAATAACCAAAAACTTAAGTTATTTAGGCGGGGAAAAGCCATATCCGGAGCCCCAATTAAAATGGGAATGAAAAAATTACCGAAGCCACCTATTAGAATAGGCATGACCATAAAAAAAATCATTACAAAAGCGTGAGTAGTTACCAGAACATTATACAGGTGAGTGTTCCCGTTTAAAAATAGACTACCAGGAGCACTCAACTCAATGCGAATCACTACGGATAGCGCAGTTCCTAGTATTCCACTTATAAATCCAAAGAGGAAATACAGGGCGCCAATATCCTTATGATTAGTGCTCATCAACCAGCGTTGAGCCCAAGCCGCACTACCACCCATACTAAAAACCATTTTCTTGTAAAAACTACAAAGTTGTTAAACTGTTCTTGTTTTTACTTTTTTAAATTTACTTCTGGCTATAATTAACGTGTAAGCCTTTACACCTTTTACCATTCGTCAGGACCTGGCGGTGTTCACATACCCATGTCGGCTGAATCGCAAAATTCAAAGAAAAAAAATAAAGCTCCTACGCAGATCAAAAACACACCAATCTTACCCGCCCTATCGAGGAACCAACCCCATTTGGTTTTTTCTTCATACGTTGGGATCTCCTCGATTTTAAAATCAACTGCTTGCGTAATAAATTAGCCATAAATTGCTTGTGCGGATCTCACACTCAAAGTTTTCGTCGCGCCTGAAACATGCGCTCATAGTTGGTGATTCTATCTTTAAACTGCGCACGCATCTGACGACCGAACTCAGTCGAATCTCAAAAATAGCGGATTCTGTCCGCCGGGGCGTCGATACCAGAGATATCCAAAAAAGGAGTGGCAAAGATAATCAGGATACTACCACTTCAGCAGAAGAATAAAAAATTTACTGAGAGAAAAAGAATAGCTGCGTGCGATGATTTAATTTCCATGCCTCTTCAGTAGGGAGTCTTTAAACCATAGTTAAAAAAACCCGTTTTAAATCATGTTAATCTAAAACCAACATAATAAAACTCGTCCAAAAGAATATCGAATTCCAGAACGATGCCGTTACCCCCTTTATTTTGCTTGATATTTAGTCGAAATCATGTAAAAACTCTTGTTTTAACTTTTAGTCATCTTAATAGTTTACGAATTCTTTTTCGTAAAGATTTCAAACCTACGCGTCGGTATATAAAATGACACCTTGAAATTAAGTAACTAATTGGTCAGGAGCTTCTAACTCAAGCATACGCGTTTAGTAGGGGTGTAACGAAAAACAGTATTAGCTTACAACTAATGGGTAAATGAGCGGAATTTCGTCGCAAAATGACCAGTGGTTGACCTGGGGACAGGTGATCATAAGAAGAAGGTGGTTGTAAAGAACCAGATGCAAAAGAAGTATTTGAAGGTGCTTCAACAGGGGTTGTTAATTTTAGCAGAATTGGTCTTCACCTAGAGCTTAAGCTCAGGTAAATTAAAAAAAAAAAGACTGGACCAGTCGTACGGTTGCTCCGAGAGCAAGGAAAGTTATAGATAAAGTTAAACCAAGATATCCCACCAAACAACATAAAAGGTCGACACATTGAGTAAACACATTTACTCAGTCTACTGATCGAATCCCTGATACGATAAGACGTAGCAGGTCATACAGTAACTTAAGAATGTTAACGGCCATTGTTTTTTTTGCTGATAAATGGGTGAAAGTCTTCAACAACCCAAGCCTGAATGTTGAAGTTTATTAAAAAAATTACAACTACGCTAGTTAAAATTCTGTTAGTGTCTCTGTTGGACACACTGCGGGGGTAGAAAAACGATTTTATTTGTTGTCAAATGATTCAAGTAAGCTGAAGTTTGAGTAAACAAGTAGATTTTATCATATTGGAACGAGTGCGAGAATTTATGGTCATTTTTTTTGTGGTTATATTATAAGTGCGTTTTACAATTGCTCTTCTAAAAGAGGCGATTAAAGAAATTTCACGTTTCATCTTCTTAGTTTTTCCGGAAGGTACAATTGTGTCATGATTGAGGAACATATTTCCTCTTTAGATATAACGGCCTGCAATGCGGGCGTAAACTTTTTTGTATCGGAAAGAACGCTCTAATTCTTTTTTGACTTCTTCGTAAGCTAAACTTCAAACCTTTGTGCCTTGCATTCGTGAATCATGGCTTAGAAGGATTATACTGTTATAAGGGCCGCAGATGGTATAGGCTGGCCGCTTTAACGGTCGATTTGTCATCAAAACAAGACCAAGATAGGTCTGTCGTTTTACGGATTTTACCTGCTTATATTGACGAGGAAAAACGGTCATTAAATTTCCAGGCTTTGCTCATTTTCGTTTTGTTTTTCGTATCTTCAGTTGTGTTGCAGTCTCAATACCGGAATTATCTTTTACAAGTCATATCATCCTTAAATAAAATTGTGACTACGGCTGGGCTGTCGTTTTACTTAAATAGGCATAACTGGGCACTTTAGATACAACTTATGTAGGTTATTATAATCGGTCTCCCATTAATATTTCAAGCTGGGAGTTAACTTATTAAGTTTTCACCGGCTCGGCAAAAGAGCCTAAACTTTTTGTAAAAAACATTCTTATTCAGAATTACTTATTATTTTGGTTTTCGTCAAAAAACTTAGTTAATTTTAATAGTACCAATAAACGATATTTTGATGCAGATTTTTCTTTTGCAATAAAACGTGCAAAAGGAAATATTAATACTCAAATATACGAGAAATAAAAAATGATAGTTATTCATCAAGCTACTCCAGCGAAAGTATTAAAATCTAGTTGTGGCATTTTTTTCTAAAAAAAACGTCTTAACATGCGATAGTTTAAATAACCCAAATGAATTCCTTTAACAACTATGTAAACATACTTATTTATTTTTCGTCAACCCACTTCTGAACGTACTTTTTCGTCTATAGCTTCAACAAACTTTCGATTTTCCTCTCTTTCTAAGGTCAGCTCTTTTATGTGTTCTAACATCTCTACTCGGCGCTCTATCAACCCCTCAATAATTGTTTGCGCCTTGAAATACTGAACGAAAAATCCTTTTATTTCTTGTAAAACTTGTGCTACTTTAGCAAGCTCATCAAACTCCGTTAATCTGTGGCTAAAGAAATGTAGATAAGGATGTGTCGTAAGAAACTGCCCTGCCTGTATCACTATACCTCGTTGCTCTTCAATAAACTTCAGATTGGCTAGAAGCTCGGCTTTCGTGTAAGGTAACGTACTGGCTTCCGTGGCGTCCAAATACGTTTGTATCATATGCTCCAACTGTTGTGGTTGTAAGCTATTTAATAATCCTAAATAAACATTTTCATCTAAAGTTGCATCAAGACTGCAATTATAGCGTAAAGCTTCCCACAATTCTGAAGGGGTGAATCATCAAATACAAACGCCTACTGTCAAGCCCGCCGCAACAAAGATCAGAATCCTACTAAGAATCCTTTTTAACTTTTTTTTTTTCTCAAACAGTGATTAATATCGTACGATTAACAGAAGGTCATAAAGATGCAATCTCAGGTAACCATTTTACACGGTAGTCGTAAAAAGGATTGACAGAACGTGACTCTTGCATTAAAGTCACTAATTGTTGTATGACTGCGTTTTGAACATTATCTCATCGCTTTTCAAAATACCCAACTGTTGGGTAATTCTTACGGAGTGGAAAGCCTTTAAAACCGTAGTCTGTTAAAATTCGCCGTAAATCGGAATGGCCTGCGAATGGAACACCAAACATGTCTCAGGCCTCCCTCTCAGCTCAGTCCAGTGATTTATAAACAATCATTGCTGAGAAAGCAGGAATTCTTTCGGGAACGCTCGTTAGTAGGTTGAATCTTTTTTGATGTACATTGCTTAAACCTGTATATCAGATGTTAAAACGGCGTGTTCTATCCATGTGGTCTACACAAGTCATGTCCATCAGTTGTCGAGCATACTCCAAGGAGTCATCCCTATATCAAACTAAAACTAACGTAAGCTTTTTATTGCTTATGTAAACGGTAGTATCAAAAAATGGATTCAACTTTCATTCTCGAATTAAATAACGCGTACTTCCGACCAATAAAGCTGTGTAAGAAAAAACCGTCTCGTTCAACTTAGTTTTTAATACCTCTAAATTAATTTTTTTTGTCGCTTCCACATTCTGTTTTTAGATTAAATAAATGAGGTGCGATGCGTACACGATAAATTAAAGCAGAGTGTCAGGCGTTATTAAGAGTTCTGTTTGAAAATAATAATAAAAAATACAAAATACTTAACCACAAGCTTGCAGTGGTGTACGGTTCTACGGCCGGTTTCCCGCCTAGTCAGCCCAGTAAAACGAAAGTAACAGCAAAATAAGAGCTTGAAACTAAGTGGAGCACATTGAGTTGGGTACTTTGAACAGTGGCTAGAAAAACTGTTGGAAGAAAATTTTGAGATTTTTTTTGCGGTAACGTAACCTCGTCCTAACTGTAAATAAGGAAAAATTATTAAAGCCACTAATGACCCGAACATTAGTAAAACCCCATTTAATTTGTTAGGCACTGAACGTAAAATTGCGTAAAAAGGTAAAAAATATCACTCTGGTACTATATGCAAAGGAGTTACCATGTGATTCGCTTCAATGTAATTATCAGGATGTCCCAACAAATTAGGCGCATAAATAACAAGAATACCCAATAAAAAAACTAGATACAACATGCCTAATAGATCCTTAACGGCATAATAGGAAAAAAAGTATTTTTGGTCTTGTAAGCAGACCGTCTGCAGTTGAGAAGAAGAGCCGGAGTCATGTAAAAACAAAATATGGACTAAAGCTAAAATCGCAATAATGAAAGGTAACAAAAATGCAACGTAAAAAATTTTCCAAGAGTGGGTGTGTCTACGGAAAAACCGCCTCACAACCATAGAACCAATTTTGGCCCCAGTACGGGTACGGCTGAGAACAAATTAGTAATTACTGTTGCTCCTCAAAGACTCATTTGACCCCAAGGAAGAACGTATCCAAAAAAAGCAGTCGCAATAGTTAGTATAAACATCACTACGCCACTAAGTCATGTATTAATCCAGCTGCGTGAGTAAGAGGCGGTCATAAGACTTCGGAAAATATGAATATACAAAATAATAAAAAAAAAGGAAGCGCCATTGCTGTGAACATAACGGAGCAATCAACCGTAATTCACCTCCCGTGAAATTTGTTCGATCGTAAAAAACGCAATTTCTGCCGAAGGTAAATAATGCACCGCCAGTAAAAGGCCTGTTAAAATTTGTATAAGCAAACAAAATCCCGCTAGTGATCCAAAGGATCATAAATATCCTAAAGTAACATTAGTCGGATAGTAAAAGAAATGCTCTTGACCAAAGAATTTTACCTCATTTTGTCAAGAATAACGTCGCATTTAACTTCCCTTTAAAAAAATTCACGATAGCGTCGTCAATTATAACATTTCTTTTGTGTAAATTAACATCAGAAAAACAAAAACATAAGCTTGTAAGAAAGCAATTAAAAGCTCTAAGGCTACAACAGCCAAGATGATAAAAAAACCAACTACGCCTCCGACTACCGCAAATGCATTCAAGGAGTTTAAAATTAGCGCTAAAAATAATAACAAGATTTTTAATAGAGCATGACCAGCAACCATATTAGCAAACAGGCGCACCCCCAGGCTAATGAATCGAATTAAAAAAGATACGAACTCAATAATTATCAAAAAATGCTCCAGCGGTTTAGGAGCTGTAGGTTTAAAGAGCTCAAAAAATTTTCATCCCTTTTGCTCAATACTTAAAATCGTAATTCCCCCTAAACTGGTGATAGAAAAAAAAAAAGCTATCGTTAGCTGGGCGGTTACGGTAAATGCTCACGGCAACATACCTGTTAAATTGCTTAATAAGATAAAAATGAAGATATAGTAGAAATAAGGAAATAGAAGTTGTTTATCAAATCCAAACACTGAAATATAAACATCCCGAAGAAACTTATATAATTTATAATGCGCATAACCAAAGATGTTTAACTTTAATTGTTTAGTTAGTAAACAAAACATAATGAATATAAAAATTAAGCGCAGGTAACCTGGATAAAATACTAGACCTCATAAGGTAAACAGTCCTAAATCATACTGCTCAATAGGATCAAGTCATATAACTGGTATAAATGAAAAATGATAACTTATAGTTATTCGACAAAACTGATGATAGATTCGTGTAAAGAGTCTTTTCATGAATAATTTCTTAGCTTAATTAATCTTGTGTTCGCTCTGTATTGAAATCTTTTAATGCGCTCTCCAAAAATGTTTCTATTAGAAGCTCAGGTAAATCTCCGTTTAGATCGTAACTAGTTAATTCCGCATTACTATTTATATGTTTCATAACATATTCTTTAAAAGGTAAGATGTCATCAATTTTTAGAATATCAAGATAACCACGTACACCAGCAAAAATTAATACAATTTGTTCATAAACAGTAATAGCAGAAAATTGAGGCTGTTTTAATAACTCCATTAAACGCTGACCTCGATTCAGAAGTTGTTTTGTAACTTCATCTATATCTGAGCCAAAAGAAGCAAATACTTCTATTTCTCGGAATTGCGCTAGTTCTAATTTCAACGTACCTGCAACCTTGCGCATGCATTTAACTTGCGCTGCGGCTCCTATTCGACTAACAGATATTCCTATATTTATAGCAGGACGTAAACCCTTGTAAAATAACCCGCTTTCTAGAAAAATTTGACCGTCAGTAATAGAGATTACGTTGGTTGGAATGTAGGCAGAAACGTCTCCTGCTTGCGTTTCAATAATTGGTAATGCTGTCAAAGAACCGCCCCCCATAACAGTGCTCAGTTTAGCAGCACGCTCTAATAAACGGGAGTGTAAATAAAAAATGTCCCCCGGATAAGCTTCTCTACTTGGCGGACGGCGTAGTAGAAGAGAAACTTGTCGATAAGCAACTGCTTGTTTACTTAGATCATCATAGATTACTAAAGCGTGCTCCCCAGAATCACGAAAAAATTCTCCAACCGTACAACCTGTATATGGTGCCAAAAACTGCAAACTCGCTGGATCAGAGGACGATGCTGCAACAATTGAGGTAAAAAATTCTGCTTTTAATTCTGTTAATTTCTTTGAAATCAACGTTACAGAAGAGCGACGTTGCCCTATGCTAACATATATACAGTACAATCCAGAAAACAAATTCTCAGCTTCCGGCATTTTTAATTTTGCTTGGGTAACAATAGTATCTAAGGCAATTGCAGTTTTGCCTGTTTGCCTATCCCCGATAATTAGCTCGCGTTGTCCGCGTCCAACCGGAATCATACTATCAATCATCATAATACCTGTATAAACAGGTTCTGTTACCTTTTCTCTAACTATTATCCCAGGAGCTTTTACATCCAACTCTCGATACTGACTTAAATCATCCGTTTCTAAAACTGGGATCGGCTGTCCGTCGGTATAGTTCCCTAAACTGTCAACGATTCGTCCAAGATAGTGATAAGAAACTGTAATTCCAGCTAGACGATGTTCGCGATAGGCCATTTGACCTGGCTTCAGAGTTAAACCTTCTCCTAAGAGAACAATTTTTACTAACTCAGTTTCAAGGTTCATAATAATACCATATTCCTGTGACTCAAATTTTATTAATTCTCCTGAAAAAGCATTGTCAAGACCGTTTGCTTCAATTATTCCATCTTTCACCGTTAAAATTGTTCCTGCCTCTTTAAATTCTGCCACTGAAGTTTCTTCCGCTTTTAAAATTTGTTCAACGAAATTTTCGAATAATTCTTCTTCATTAGATTGGTGTAATTGACGTACGTTGATAGAAAAAAACATTGTGATGTATGATTAGATATACAGCGATTTTCATTTATGATTTTAGTTTTTTATTCGGTTTTGTTTTAGGGGTATAAGAACGTTAAGTCTCCCACTTCCTCCTACGGAGTTCACCAAAAGACCAGTTTTACAGTGCAAACAGTATTAAAAATGCGATCATTAGCCCGAATAAAGCAATGGCTTCGGTAAGCGCAAAACCTAATAAGGCATAAG